>Ga0134126_10002965_pt1 | contig 21346 bp, 17 predicted proteins | sample KB31752_FD_96881 | JGI IMG/M metagenome (GOLD analysis project Ga0134126, IMG submission 96881) | Terrestrial soil microbial communities with excess Nitrogen fertilizer from Kellogg Biological Station, Michigan, USA - KB3-175-2 | ecosystem: Environmental > Terrestrial > Soil > Unclassified ... | reverse complement strand
TCAGGACTGCGATGATCTGTTCCTCCGTGTGCCGTTTCCGTGTCATGGCTCCCTCCTGTGGAGCCCATCACAGCACAGGGGAACTTCCCAGCCAATGGTCTAGTTTTCAGGGGGAAGATCAGGTATAGAAGATCTTGATGTACCCGTGATCTCCCGCCGAGCCTGCTCTCGCGTGTCATACCGCCGGTGATGCACGAGCTCATTTTTCAGTGTTCCCCAGAAACTCTCCATCGGCGCGTTGTCATAGCAGTTGCCCTTCCGACTCATGGACGGGATCAGGCCGAACTGCCGCAACTGATCTTGATAGTCCTGGGCACAATATTGAACCCCACGATCGGAGTGGTGGATCAAGCCTGAGCGTGGGCGTTTCGCCCACACCGCTCTCACCAAGGCGCTACTCACCAAGTCCGTCGTCATGCGGGCCCCCATCCCCCATCGCATGCCCGACCACCTCACACGTATACAGATCTTTGATCCCCGCCAGATACCACCACCCTTCCGCCGTGGCGATATATGTGATATCGGTGACCCACGTCTCATTCAAGCGCGTCGCGGTGACTGTTTGGGCCAGGCGGTTGTCCGCCACGGGCAGTCGATGCGCCGAATCCGTGGTGAGCGTGAATCGGCGCACCTGTTGGCAGCGTATACCCAGCTTCTTGCGCAGTCGCTTGATACGCCCAACTCCGACTGGGAAGCCGTCCGCACGCAATTCCGCCTGGAGACGTGCTGGTCCGTAGGTCTGCCGCCTGCGCCATGGGCGGCTTGGATCGCCACTGTTAGCCGCGTACTCTCCTGGCCCGTTTCGAGGGGCGTCGCTTCCGCCAGGCATAGTAGCCGCTTCGGGACACCTCCAGCACCCGACACAGCATGGCTAGGGGATACAGACGGCGCAGCGCCATCATGAGCGCGTACCGGGCAGCTGCGCCTTGGCAAAGTACGCGGTGGCTTTTTTAGGATGTCGCGCTCCATGCGGGCTTCGGCGAAATCTCGTTTGAGCCGGGACACCTCGGTCTCCAAATCCGTCACGGGCCGTCGGTTCTCCCCCAGCTTCGCAAGTTGGCCGCGTCGGGCTCGAAACACCCAGTTCGCGAGCGTCTTGTCGGAGATGGCGAGTCGTCTCGCCGCCTCCGGAGTCGTCACGTCCTGTTCGAGCACGAGCTGCACCGCTTGCTCCCGAAACTCCTTCGTATACTTCTGTCGTAGAACCCGCGTTCCATCTCACACCTCCAGACCTTTGATTGTAGGTTGAAGGCGTCCACTTTTTCGAGCCTAGCACATGTCTGAACGAACACTGGTTTCTGACGTTGCAGGAAGCGCAGCGGTTGATTGATGCGTGGCAGCGGGAATGTAATAACGAACGGGCGCACTGCTCCATTATTGAGGATGTAACACCCCAGGAGTTCCTTCATAACTATCACAACAGGGGCCAGTTGACAGAGAAACTATCGTCCTCGGCTGTGATGTAATAATAGGAGAACGGCAAAGCTTACAGCGTTCGGAGGAAAGGTCACCACTAAACAGCTATTCGACTCTCGCTGACAGCGTAATCCAACATGTAGCTCGGAAGAGAGCTTGATGCAACACCATTGAGAACCACATGAATGGGTCTGTCGGCGCGTAGGGATCCAAGCGCCTGTTTGACAGCTTGTTTGGACGTCAGATTAGCTCTCACCACAAGGAGGAGGAGATCGCTATGACTTTCCAGCACATTCATCGTGGCCACAGGTAGAATTGGTGGGGCATTCAGAAGGATATAATCAAATTCCTCTCGCAATTGTGACAAAACACGATTGAGTTGACCTGCCCTTAATAGATCGTTGGAATTAGCCACAGATTCGCCGGCTGGCATGATCCAACATGGAACATCTGTAAAGGAACTCATGGCCTGCTGCAACGGAATGTCGCTTCTTAGACAGTCAATAAGCCCATACCTTACCGGTGATTCAAGGAAGGCCGTCAGTTCGGGATAGACGAAGTCACAATCCAGTACGAGTACACGCCTTCCAAAATCTCGCGACAGGGTATAGCCGAGATTAATCACAGTCGTTGTTTTTCCCTCGCCTTTAATAGCACTCGTCACAGCAACAACTATCGGCGCCCCGGTCGTGTTGAGTAACTGCAATCTCGCCGCTGCGACACGATACTGTTCAGCGGCCATTGAACGAGGGAACATTTTCGCAACAAATCTTCTGTCGATCTCGTGCAAATTCTGACGTTCAGGCAGTGGCTGCTTATTTAGTTCAACCTCCGACCGCGATCTCATGGTTATGCCCAGCGAAGGTCTCGGCAAAGCGGCGTTCTGAAAATACCCTGGATCGCCGGCCGTACGCCACAGTAACGAAAAATCTGGAATGGCCGCCAATAACCGAGGGCCTGCAAGAAGAAGCTCTACATCTTCTGGACCTCGGAACTGAGGAGTGAGCCGCTCACGTACGACCGACAGCCCTGCCCCCAAAATGCACCCGAACAAAAACCCTAATACCAATACCCTTGTGCTGTTTGGAATGGCCGGCACTCGTGGCAAATTGGCACGGTCCAGTATGCGGTACTTTCCGCCTTTCTGCCGTTTTTCGATATTTTCCTCGACCCGCGTATGCAGACGTTTATCGAGGAGCATTGCGTAATTGGTCTTCATGTTATTGTAGTCGCGTTCGAGGACAAGCAGCTCTTGTTCAACCGCAGGCGACCTATCGAGACGCTTTTCAAGGTCTCTCTTGGTAGTGCGCAATTGGTCTAGACGCTGTCGGAGAAGAGTTATCTCGGTTCTCTCCTCGTTCTGCTGCTTCAACAGATCTTGAAGATATGGATCGAGCGGCGGCGTCTTGTCGGGCCGGATCGCATCCCGACCATACAGATTGGTTAACTCCTCTTCCGTTTGCCGAATTTCCTCCTTAGTTAAGATGATTTCGGGATATCCATCCCAAAATTCCGCTCTGAGCTTGACCAGTTTCTCTCGGAGTTCCTTCAGGTGCCGAAATAATGGGTCCGGTTCCATCGAGCGTGTGGTGACAAAACTCTGTTGCCCGGATGTGCGGTACAACTGAACCGCTTGATGCAGTGCGTCGAGTTTGTCGGAGTGGCGCTGAAGACTCTCGGTAGCGGTCGTGATCTCTCCCTCTGCTCGATCCAAGGCCCTAAGGTTGGTATCTGCCTGCTGGGGGAGGTCGCCCAGATGTGTCTTCTTGAACTGGCTAATACTCTCTTCTCTCTTTTCCAGTTCACGCTTTAGTAGTCGCAGCTCTTCATCAAGGAATTCTCCCGTGCCCTCGACTTCCTTCTCACGCTCCCGGTTGTTCTCCTGAATGAATTTGTCTACCATGCGTGCTGTCACCTGCATGGCAGTGTTGGGATCGCGATGTAGAAAAGAGACCACGAAGCCATCAACCAAGTTTTGTGAGGTCTTGCCTCCAGCAGGATCGATCATGGCTCGCTCAACCTTCGTCATACTCGCTAACTCACCCCAACCAGCTAACTCTCCTTGCCCATCAGATCCATCACTGCGCACATCTAATTCTTTTGTTATCGCATCTAAGAAATCCTGACTGATAATTTGCTTCTGGATAAGAAAGAGACGTTTCTCGAAATTTTTTTCCGAACCTTCTCCATTATTGATAACGTCGTCAATTCCCTTGCGCCCTTCCGCCACAATCAACGCTTGTGACTGATAGTATTTAGGAGCAATCAGCAGGTAACTCCAGGCCAGCGTCAAAGAAAGTGCGACCGCTCCCATGATGATCCATTTATTGCGCGAAGCGATGAGGGCATACTCGCGGACTGTGGCCATTCCTGTCTGATCTACTGAGGCGGCTGACTCAGAATATTGCATGCGTGCCCTCCGGACAACTTACTCTAAGGTAGAGCGGGAATCAGGCATTATAAAGACGCACCAGCAGAAACGCCAATACATCTCTCACTTTACAGTGAACCAGTCGACACGGTCGAAGACTCGGTATCTGAAACGCTGGCTTGGAACATCGGGACGATTTCCTTGAGTCGTTCGAGCAGCACGTTTGCTTCGTCACGATAGCTTGCCGCCTCCAACGCAGATAGCCTTTCCCGAAACTCTTCGAAGTCGAGTTGACTTATTGTCCGAATCTGCAAGATTTTCTCCAAGGATGACCGCACCGCAACCTCTCCCTCACCGACTAACTCCTCATAAAGCTTTTCCCCAGGACGTAGACCGACAAATCGAATAGAAATATCCTTCCCTGGGTTGAATCCGGACAGCCGGATGAGACTCCGGGCGATATCAAGAACTTTGATTTGCTTTCCCATATCGAGAATATAAATGTGGCCTTGCTCGCCAATAGTTGCTGCCTGAAGCACCAACTGAACAGCCTCGGGTATAAGCATGAAGTATCGTCGAATCTCCGGGTGTGTAACGGTTACGGGTCCGCCACCCTTGATCTGCTCCTGAAAGCGCAGCAACACACTGCCACTGCTGCCGAGGACATTGCCAAACCGTACAAGAAGGAAGCGAGTACGACTAGTCCTCGCGATATCTTGGATAATGAGTTCCGCCACTCGCTTGGTAGCTCCCATCACACTCGATGGGTTGACCGCCTTATCAGTCGAAATATGGACGAATTGTTCGACTCCATAGAGACTCGCGGCTTCAGCGGTAACACGCGTGCCGATGCAGTTGTTCTTCACGGCTTCCAGAGGATTCAGCTCAACAAGAGGAACATGCTTGTGCGCTGCCGCATGGAACAAGATCTGAGGTTTATATTGCTCCAGCACGGCACAGAGCCGCTGGGCGTCAGTGACATCCCCAATCAACGGGACAATAGTAAACCTAAGTTTTCGATCATCTAATTCTTTATGGATATTGTATAGACTGTTCTCATGACGCTCATAAAGCAATAGCACTTTTGGCTCGAACAAGGTGATTTGACGAGCCAATTCAGAACCAATCGACCCGCCGGCTCCAGTAATCAAGACACACTTACCTCTAACCATCTGTCTCGCAGTTTCATTGTCTAGATCGATGGGTGCACGTGACAAAAGGTCAGGGATCGAAACATTGCGTATTTGACTGACGGTACTTTGATCTGCGAGGAGTTCATCTTTGGCAGGTAGTGTCTTGATCGAAATATTATACGGCTCCAATTTAATAACGAGGTCTCGAAGGAACTCAGGAGCAGCATTCGGTACCGCAACCACAACTACTTCGGGCCTGAGTCCTTCTACAAGTTTTGGGAGGTCTTGCACAGTGCCCAATACCCGGACTCCATGGATACGTTGATTAAGAAGCCCAACATTATCATCAACGAATCCGATCGGTTGGCAGTTAAACACTGTACGTGTTTTCATCTCCCGAACGACTCGTTCTCCTGAGTCTCCAGCACCGACGATCAAAACCTTTCGTTTTTTCTGAAAAATTGGCTTATCGCGAAGGATCCTGGAAGACAATCTCATCCCGGCAAGAAACCCGATGAGTAAGATAGAATCTATGGCAAATATGGAACGCGGGTAACTATAGATTCCCATCACCCAATGGACCCAACAATAAAATACGACCGTACTTGTTAAGACCCCTCCTATAATATTTTGAAGGTCCCAAATGCTCGTATACCTCCACAAACCTTCGTTGAGGCCAAACAGGGCAAACGCCACTCCTCTAATGGCAACCAACACGAGTACTGTTTGCTCGAAGATACGGATCTCACTTTCGGGAATGTCACCATCATATCGCAGGGCAAATGCAAAGTAGTTTGCCAAAATTATTAAAACTACATCAAGCACAACAATAATTGGCTTACGCCACCTCAAAACAAAGGAAGATAGGCTCGTCCAAGGAGAGACCAGCGGAGACTCAACGGCAGCTTTTAGCTCAGGAAGCGCGAAGACCACAATCGGGAGTCTAGCAATATGCAATATCGTTTGTATAACAATGGCTAGATCGAGCCGCAAAGACATATGGCGTATATATAATTTTGCCAGCTGCAGCTTTTCCGGAAGAATTTTGAGCTGATACTCTTCTTCAGGATTCGAAGAATAGGCGAGGAGCGCCGCCTCATCAATATACCTCAACGAGGCCAAGTCTGTAATCCCGGGACGAACCGTGAGCACCTCCGAAAACTCAGCACGTAGGCGTTCAACATAACGTGGAACTTCTGGTCTTGGACCGACAAGACTCATATCACCTACAAGAATATTCAACAGCTGAGGCAATTCATCGAGCTTGAATTTCCGTAGAATCCGACCGATTTTCGTTATGCGAGGATCTTGTCCAACCGTGAGAGGCAAGGAGGTAACTGGAGCATCCACGGCCATGGTTCGGAATTTTTGTATCGCGAACGAACGAAACCCCTGTCCCACACGAACCTGACGAAAGATTACTGGACCCGGCGAGTCTAGCTTGATCAAAACAGCGATGATTGCTAGCAACGGCGCCGTGAGCGCCAGCCCTAGCGCGGCCATGCAGACATCAAATATGCGTTTCATCACCGTCGGTTCCTCTTGACAAGACCACGAACAATCTCAATCACACGATTGATCTCGTCCTCCGTCATCTTCGAGTACAACGGTAATGAAACGATTCGTTGGAACACCATACTGGCAACAGGGAAATCTTCGGGTCGGTACCCCCCTCTGTCTCGATGGTAAGGATGTAAATGGAGAGGGATAAAATGCACACTACATCCGACGCCAGCTTGCTGCAGTTGACTGATGAATTTATCGCGACTGATCCGCAAACGGTCCAAATTCAATTGAATGACATACAAATGCCATGCATGCTGTACATGAGAAGCAGTTGGAGGGCACACGATCTCAGGGAGATTTTGAAAGCCTTCCTGATATAGAGCGGCATACCGTTCACGCCCTTTCCAAAAACGCTCACACTTCTTCAGTTGGGCCAAGCCAAGTGCCGCAGCAATATCAGTCAGATTGTACTTAAAGCCAGGTGAGAGTATTTCGTAATACCACGAACCTTGCGCAGAGTAGCGATTCCAAGCATCCCGACTGAGACCGTGCAAACTCATCATCCGCATACGAGCGGCCCACTCAGCGTTATTAGTAGTAACCATTCCACCTTCACCGGTGGTGATATTCTTCGTCGCGTAGAACGAAAAACAAGTGGCATCAGAGATCCCGCCGATCATTTTGCCATGATATCGCGCTGGCAAAGCATGCGCAGCATCTTCGATCACGTGTAGATTATGATCTTGTGCAATCGTGTGAATAGGTCGCAGGTCGCACGGATACCCAGCAAAATGGACAGGGATGATTGCTCTTGTTTTATCTGTGATGGCTTGCTGGATACGATCCGTGTCCAGATTCAGTGTATCTTGCACACAATCGATCAGAACTGGTCGTGCCTTGAAGTAGGTAACGACCTCGGCCGTGGCGGCAAAGGTCATCGTTGGAACTAGTACCTCATCTCCCTCGCTCACACCGGCCGCTTCAAGAGCAAGATGAAGGGCAGCCGTGCAGGAATTGACTGCAACGGCGTGCTCAGCTCCGACCATTGCGGCAAATTCACGTTCAAATTCTCTCACCTTGGGACCCGTTGTCAACCAACCAGAACGGAGAACCTCGAGCACCTCTGACACCTCTTCTTCGCCAACATCAGACCGATGAAAAGGCAGAAAGTCTTTCATTCACAGCTCTCCTCTTTGGCTAACGAACATGTCTATATCAGGGCTACACTTTCCCATAATCCCGGAAAAGCACAACCCATCTTTGGAGGGGCTAGGAAGTTATAGTCGTTTAAGAAATACCTCAGGAATCAAATGGTTATCGATTTTACAACATTACAAAGATTCGAGGCTATTAAAGAATATTGAAATTAGAGTTTTATAATTTTTACCGAGAATTGATTGTCCAGAGCAGTACTGCAAAAGACGTCCAAGCCTTAGAGATAGAATACTGAGTGATAGCTCTCCCGAAGTGTAGACAGTCCAAAGGAAAACGTTCTGGGGTAAGCTTCCTCGTCAAGGAGACAATTTTAAAAGAGAACTTCTGGTTTCCAATTGAGCTCGGTAGATGGTGGGCGGCACACCCGCCAACGCGTCATGGGACCGCGTTTCGTTATACGCCAGTAATCACTCGAGTCCTTCGCAGACACCTTCATCCAGGATATTTAACGTCCGAAACCGGCAGCCGCCATACAAACTGTCACTCATAAAGTCCACGGCCCACACGGCGTTGAACATGGGGACGACGGTCAACGGTTGACGGGGACGCACCTGGAGGCGCTTCTTGGTCGTCGGAGTAAATTCAGCCGCGAGACGGAATCGACTCGCCAGACCTGTTTCGCGTTCCACGGGTAACCATTGAGCCGAAGTCGCCGATCACATTTCCAGAAGCCTCAGCTCGGGTGCACCGCGACCACGGCCGTCAGGGCGGCGATCACCGCGCATCCCGCCGCGCCCAATCTACGAGGGGCCGACAGTACGTCGCGCGTCCTATGCCCACCGCCCGACAGGCCTGCTGAACAGGGAGATCGTGCCCCATGACCAAATTCGTCACGATGTCCGGCGCTCAGCGGGTCCTACAGCTTTTTTTGCGATGACATCCTTCTGCGCCGCGTTCTTAGGAGAGATCCGCGTACATCCGCGATTCAGGCGGCTATTCTCGTGTTCCAGTTCCTTCAGCTGCTTGATTATTGGAGGCTTCCAGTCCGCCGTATTTGGCCTTCCACTTATAGTTGGTCGCCGAGCTGATCCTGTACTACTGCCAGATTTCATCGACCGGGCGCCCGGTATTGGCTTCTTTCAGAATGGATACAATCTGCGTTTCCGTGAACTTCGACTGGCGCATGAAAACAGAGGTGGCTTCGCTTCTGTGGACAGAATCTTTCAGTTCGTACGTGGTGCCTGGCGGTGTGAACCTACGCGGCAGTGGACCATGCAGGCCGGTTCTCCCAGTACCCGCAATCGGGCGCGCGTCCATCAAGCACGCGATGGGGTCGCTGTTGGGTAGAGAACATCAGCTAACGCGCCATGCCGTCCCGCGCGACACCGACGGTCTCGTAGGCATGAAGAGAGACCGCTTTATATTTGAGGCTCCGCCACAGCCGTTCCACAAACACATTGTCCCGCCAACGCCCGGACCCATCCCTACGGATCTGAACGTCGTGAGTTTGCAGGAGTCCCAGAAACTCCGGGCTTGTGCACTGGAAGCCTTGATCCGTGTTGAAGATCTCCGGTGAGCCATACCGGGTGCGCGCCTCCTGCACGGCTTCCACACAGAAGTCCGTGGGTAACGTATTGGACAGCCGCCACGCCGGCCCCCGGCGACTCGTCCAGTCCAGAATCGCACAGAAAGAGACGATGCCGCGCTGCATTGGAATATAGGTGATATCGGCCGCCCACACGTGATTCGGCCGTGTGTTCGTCAGCTGGCGCAGCACGTAGGGAGAGATCTGGTTGGCCGGATGCCGTGATTGGTGCGGGGCTTGTGATACACGGCCGTGATCCCCATGCGCCTCATCAGGCTGGCCACATGGCGCCGGCCGACTCCATAGCCCTCGAGCCGGAGGACATCGCGTAATATCCTGGCTTCTGCAAACGGATACTGCGGATGCAGGTCGTCAATCCGGTGTAGGAGCGCCAGCGCCGTATCGGAGACCGGCCTCGGCTGGTCGTACGCCGTTGACCGGGCAAGCTTCAGTAATTGGCATTGTCGCGCCACGGTCACGCGTGGGTGCGGTCGACCATCGCTTTGCGCTCAGCAAGCCCGCCTTGCTGAGCGCCCCTTCTCAACAATCATGCTCCAATGCCAGGTGTCCGATCTTGGCGTGCAGGGTCTTGAGATCCGGGGCCTCCGACGGTGGTGGCGTCCCGCCAAAGACGTCTGCGACCCGGGCCAGCAGGTGCTGCTCCAGTCGATGATCTGCGTGGAAGGGACACTGAACTGCTCGACCAACTCCACCAGCGTCGTGTCGTCTTTACCAGCGGCCCATGCGACCTGCGCCTTGAAGGTGGCTCCATGAGTCCGTCTCGTCCTCTTCCTCGCCGCGCTCCTTTGTGTCGCCACCTCTCGGTAGCTTCGGTGAAGCCAGGCTCTCACTTCGCACACTGTCCGAATTTCTGGATCCCCCTCTGTCAGACCATTCACCAGTGTATCCGATTCACGAAGACTCCCTATTTCATCCGGGCGAAGGTCCGACGCACACTCCTGAGATGGGAAGGACTGCGGATCGGCTCCCCAAGGGATTCGACCGCCATTATCGTGAATGGACCAAGATTCTGCAGAAATGAGTACAGCTCAACCGAGGTTTCGACTGTTCGAATTGGAACCGTCAAGGACGCCGAGTAAAAATCCCTATCGTCGGTCATTGAATTTTGAGAACATTGGTCGGCATCTCCCGCCGTTCAAGATACACCCCATCGTATGATGCACTGATAGGTAGTACTGTCCATCCGAAAGCCCTTACGTAAAGAGACGCACCAGCCCAGCTATCGGTAGAATGCAGCAATCCCTTCAACAACCTCAGCCTGCTGCTCTGGGGTCAGTTCAGGGTAAATCGGAATCGCTACGGTCTCCTTTGCCGCCCGCTCCGATTCCGGAAAGTCTCCCTCTCGATAACCTAAGTAGAGAAAACACTCCTGGAGGTGGAATGGAACCGGATAGTAGATTTCTGCACCGATTCCTTTCTGTTTTAAATGGGCCATGAGCGCATCTCGCCGTTCGACCCTGAGCACAAACTGGTTATAAATGTGATAGTGCTTAGCACCAGAGCTACGGTATACAGGCTCTGGAAATTTCACTTTCCCGGTCTGCGTGAGCCCGCTCTGCTTGAACAGAGTCTCGTACCGAGTGGCATTCTCCTGCCGTCTTTTGGTCCACCCATCGAGATAATTGAGCTTTACGTTCAGAACCGCAGCCTGAATCGTATCGAGACGGAAGTTCCCTCCAATCCGCTTGTGATAGTACTTCGGCTTGCTGCCGTGAACTCGCAAGACCCGCATTCGCTCTGCAAGGTCAGCATCGTTGGTCACTGCCATTCCGCCATCGCCTAAACATCCGAGATTCTTACTCGGAAAAAACGACAGGCAGCCGATGGTCCCGATACTGCAGGCTCGCCGTCCATCATAGCATTCCGAGCCAATGGCTTGGGCCGCGTCCTCGATGACGCTCAGGTTGTTCCGCTTGGCAACCTCCATAATTGGGGCCATGTCGGCACATTGTCCGTAGAGATGAACCGGAATAATGGCCTTGCTCTTAGCCGTCAGCACCGACTTAATTTTGGCGGGATCGATGTTATAGGTTACGGGATCGATATCAACAAGCACCGGCTTGGCTCCCAGTCGCACGACTGCTCCGGCTGTGGCAAAAAATGAATAGGGCGTCGTGATGACTTCATCACCAGGACCAACACCGAGGGCCATGAGGGCAACCAGAAGGGCATCAGTGCCAGAGCTCATGCCGATACCGTACTTAGTCTGACAATAGGTGGCCACACGTTCTTCCAGCTTGCCCACATCCGGCCCGAGGATAAAGGCCTGGCTACGGAAAGTCTGCTCCAGCGCCACCATGATTTCCTGGTGGAGCGGTTCGTGATGTGCTTTCAAATCAAGTAATGGAACACCCATGAAGATCTCCTTTCCTAAACCGCCGTCATCCCCGCATGTTCGGTCCGATATTGCTGCCCGCAGTCGGGACAGGCGGCATGCCCGCCCTTGACATGGAGCTTAACCCCACACAGGCACATCCAGCCCGTAACCCGGCCGGGGTTCCCGACTACTAGCGCATGATCCGGTACATCTTTGGTCACAACCGTTCCGGCACCAATGAACGCATATCGCCCGATCGTAATGCCACACAGAATAGTCGAATTAGCCCCCAGTGTGGCTCCTCGCATTACAAGCGTTTGCTTGAGCTCCTTCATACGAGGGATCTCGCTCCGAGGATTGAAGACGTTTGTAAAAACCATCGAGGGACCACAGAAGACATGGTCTTCGAGCGTTACACCTTCATACACCGACACGTTGTTCTGAATCTTAACCCCATTACCGACTGTGACATGAGGGCCGACGACGACATTTTGGCCGATCTTGCAGTTCTTCCCGATACGCGATCCTTTCAGGATGTGGGACGTATGCCAGATGCTCGTTCCTTCGCCGATCTCGACGCCTTCATCGACGAAAGCCGATTCGTGAGCAAAGTAAGGCTTGTCCGGCTTAGAAGCCGCACGCGTCAGGTGCGAAGTGGCCTGTTCCAATGCCTCTTGGCACCGCTGCAACACGGATAGCACACGCAACCCTTCCTCCCCGTCCGTTCTTGGCCTGGTCCGCGTTGCCACACACTGTAGGAAGTGTTGGCATTCGGCTCGCAGTGGCTCTCCTTGCTCCAGTTCAACCCTTTGAGCGTCTGCTTTGTTCGCTATTGGAAGATTGTCCTTCCAGTCGATGGAGTGCGGGTACAAGAGCAGCTTGTCCTTCTTCTCCAGATCATCGAATACAGCCATTTTACGGTCGCCCACCACTATCATTTTTTGCTCCTTGTAGGGGTGTAGCCAAGAGACAAAGATATGGGCCTTCACCCCGCTTGGGAACGACAGGAGACTGATTGTGACGTCGGCGATGTGCTGGTGAAGATAATTCCCCCCTTGCGCTCGGACTCCATCGGGACTCTCGTTAAGCAGCCCCAAAATCACGGAAATATCATGGGGCGCAAAACTCCAAAGGATATTTTCCTCTCGCCGGATCTTACCCAAATTCAACCGGTTCGAATAGATGTATTGGATGCGACCTAGTTCGCCCGCGCGGATCAATTCTTTGAGCTTCAGCACTGCCGGATGATACCAGAGAAGATGCCCCACCATGAGAATACGGTCCCGTTTCTTGGCGAGGGTGACGAGCTCTTCTCCTTCCTTGACAGAAAGGCAGAGCGGTTTTTCCACAAACACATCCTTGCCGGCCAGCAACGCCTCTCGTACTGCATCAGCATGCCCCTCGGCCGGCGTGGCAATGGCCACAGCCTGGATTGTCTCGTCGCGCAAGACTTCAGCATAAGACACGAATGTCCGACACCGAGGATACTGTTCGCCGAGCGCTCGGAGTGTCTCAGTACTACTGTCGCACACGGCTGATAAAGCGCCCAGGTCGGCAAAATTCCGTACCAGGTTTTTCCCCCAATATCCAGCACCGATTACCGCGACCTTCAGGCCTGTTTCTTGACCATCGCCTGATGTACCAATCATGACGTTCCCCCTGTGATTTACTTCAATAGACCCACATCCTCATCGGTAAGACTAAGATACGGCGCTTCAAGACACAATGGATGAAGATTGTTCGACGATTCAGGTTCTCCCCACAAACTGTCCCAGTAAACAGTCGGGATCGAACAAGGATAAGGCACGGCGAGTGTTGTCCTCCGCTGGAAGGCCAAACTTGACTCGCATTTCTTCACTTGTGATATCAGAAGCTTTCATTGAGGTTTGCCCCGTACACCTCCGTAGGTACCCCACCTGAAACTTCTAGGTTTCGCTGGTCCAGATGGCCCTTTGTGTCAGCGTCCCCTGTCTGGTCATGAGATCGGGCTACGGACATGGCTTGTGAGAAGCGATTGATTTAAGGTGTGGAGATGAAATTCCTGCCACGGCTGGGAAGTAAGCATAGCAGACATGGGTTGTCCGCCAAAGCATCTGACGAAAGCCCGAAAGCGCTGCTCAAACCATCTTCGCCCTGCACCTTGATAAAATCGAACCGTGATCGGAACACGGACCAGAATCTCCCTTAATTCGTAGACATCAAATTCATAAGGATGGCAGTAAAACACGAACGGGGCATCGGTCATAATTCTCCGAGCAAAGTATCGACTCGCAAAGCCAGGCAGCAACCGATGATACCCACCGCCTCCTACAGGCAGATTTCTCCCGAGCGCTTGAAAGGTGGCCAATGGAGCTTCCAAAATACTGCCGCCCTGGCTCAGACGAACCCGAGTCGGTAAGACGGGCCAGCCGGCAATTCCATAACGTGGAAGACGGGCCGGTACGATGCTGGAATCGTACTCAAAACCGGCTTCTGCAAGCACATCGAGAGCCCAAAGCGTATCTTGGACGATCGAAAAATCAGGCGCACGATATCCCTTCACCGGCATTCCGATGATCTGTTCGAGAAAATCTTTGGAGCGACGGACATCGGCGAGAAATTCCTCAGGAGACTGTCGGCCAATTTCCAGATGCCCGTGTCCGTGACACGCCACTTCATGCCCATCAGCCTGGATCTCCTTGACAACCTGAGGAAAACGTTCAGCGAACTTACCGAGCACAAACAGAGTGGCCCGCACGTCGGTCTCGCGTAGAAGCTGCAAAACGTGCCGGGTATTTTCAGCGGCTCGCTCCGTGATGGGAAGACTCCGGTCCCACGTGGATTGAGGCCAATCTTCCACATCGATGGAGATGACGGGAGGACCGTAGCTCATGGCCGTAAACTTACGTGAAAGTCCATGCCTGCTCCCGTGATCTTCTGGATCCGGACATCTGAAAAACCTGCCTGTTCACAGAGTTTACGAATACTGGTGTCCGTATAAAAGTAGACAGGACAGTGCCTCAATTGATAGCGGAATTTTCGGAAGGGGGTCCTGAACCAATGAGTACTGGGAAATGACACAACAGCAAGGCGTTTGACCGCAGGCCGCAGGGCTTTCAGAAAGGCAGACGCATCCTCGACATAATCCATTACCCCCATCACGATCGCATAGTCGTGAGACCCCACCGGCGTCCCCGGAAACAGCCCTGTCACTAATTCGTACCGCGTCTCAGTCACCCCCGCCTGGGCCAGCCGCTGGCGCACCAAGGCCAGCATGTTGGGTGCGGGATCAAGCCCCGTCACTCGCTCCGCACCGCGCTTGAAAGATTCCGCAATGTACGGTCCTGAGCCACATCCCACATCAAGCACTGTACTGCCTTTCAGATGATCAAGTGCTTCGAACGTGAGGGCATATCGAATGAACATGTCACTCCGAAACTTACCGTCCACCCATCGCATAAAAGGATTCCGCTTTTGGTCGTAAATGGTGTCGAAGGTCTCGGCAAAACTATTGAAAAAGATTGCCGCGTTAGGTTCCTGACTCATGACATGCTCCTTTGTTGCTCTGCATCACCACTCTGTACGATACGATCGATACCCCTCTTCAGCATCCCGCGTACAAACCCCATCGCATAGGCCACATGCATGATCGCCGCTGCGACAGGAAACAGAACTGCAACTCGCCACCCGGTCTTATGACTCTGCATCATCCCAGCCATCAGCAATGTTACCCCATAAAGCATCGGTATCGTGGCAGCCGTGAGTCGCCACCACCCGGGTAACGATAGTCCCACTATCACACTGGACAACATAACGACCATAAATAGGGGCGGCACAATCTGCCGAAAAGATGAAGGAATCCGATGTTTTCTTAATACCGCCACCCGCCAATAGCCGTACTCGAAATACTGCCGGAACAGTCTGGACGGCGTCTCGCGGATGAAATAAGAATATCCGGCGCGCGGTGAAATAAAGACCTTTTCTCCGTGTTTGGCAAGCCGGTAGTTGAGCTCGTCATCTTGATTACGAACCAACATTTCATCGTAGAGTCCGACCTTGTCAAACACTTCTCTTCGAAACACCGGATAGCAAGCTCCTTCCGCGTAACCCTCATAAGTCGGATATCGATGCTTTGCATTGCCGATTCCCACTGGATGGGACATCGCCGCCGCAACTGCTTGACCAAAGAGACCCTTTCCTGTGCTCACAGCTGGTCCCCCAACACAACACACTTCGGGATGCTCATGAAGAAGAGCCGCGCATGTCGACAGGTAATCAGGCGCATACTGACAATGGGCACCAAGGATGGCGATATACCGACCACGCGCCTCACGAATACCCACATTCATCGCGCATGGTGTAATACGCCTTGGGTTGTCGACAATCCTCAGTTCGGGATGCTCTTTGGTAAGATTCTCTAAAATCTCTCGAGTGCCATCGTCTGATATTCCATCAACGATGATAACCTCAACGCCCTCCGGAGGACGTTCCTGGCCAAGAATCGATCGCACACAGGCCTCAATATGGTGACTCTCGTTACGACAAGGCATGACTACAGAAAGCATAGGAGTCCTTTGCCGACAAGAACCAGGCTCAACCTAAAATTGATTTCGCATATGCTGGCGTGGTCGTGGAGCCCGCACGATGCGATAGGTGTCCGTATCTTTCGCTAAGGCACGATGCATCGAATCCTTACCCATCAGACGCATCACCAGACCCATCGGCGTGATAAGAAGATAATAGATAATCCCGAGTATGATTTTCGTATTGATCGAGCCGAGAATGTGACCGATCTTCATCCATCCACCGTGAACCTGCTTCAGGCTCTGCGGGGCAATCGCGCCCAGAACAATGAGCAGGCTCCCGAGAATCATCGCCCACAAGCGGGGCGACTCACTTCGAAACACAAGAGGCCACAATCCGATTATCGCAAACACCCCTCCAACCAGGAGCCCGAACTGCCGCAAATCTTTCGTGGTGGGCGGCTGATTTGTTCGATCCATCGTGCAATCTCCTAATCAAGCTCGAATTCTTTTTGCCAGTTTGTATCGTTCTCCAGCGGCTTTTGTTGCGTTTTATACAGGACACAGTTTTCCAGTACGAGCACATCCATTTCAGTCCGCATAAAACATCGGTAGGCATCCTCCGGTGTGGACACAATCGGCTCCCCTCGAACGTTGAAAGATGTATTGACCAAAACAGGATAGCCGCTTTGTACTTCGAACGACTTGAGCAACCGGTAATACCTAGGGTTAGTCTCCTCATGGACAGTTTGTATTCGGGCCGAGTAGTCCAGATGAGTGACGGCGGGAATATCAGACCGTGGAACATTCAACAGATCGATTCCCCATAGATCGGCTCGATTGGCAGGCAAGGGCAGCCGTCGTTTTTCCATCACCGGCGCCACCAGCAGCATGTAGGGACTGTCGGTAGTCATCTCAAAAAAATCCGACACTCGCTCCCGCAGGACCGACGGCGCAAAGGGACGAAACGACTCGCGATACTTGATCTTCAAATTCATTACCGACTGCATCTTCGTATTTCTGGCGTCGCCAAGGATGCTTCGACCGCCAAGTGCACGTGGGCCGAACTCCATCCGACCCTGCAACCAGCCGACAACCTTCCCTTCGGCAAGTTCTTTTGCCACCTGATCATAGAGGTGATCGTCGTCCAGCAGTTCATACGGCGCCTCAACCTTCTTGAGAAACTGTTCGATTTCATCATTGGTATGTCGTGGTCCCAGATAACTTCCCCGCATCCGGTCAACACCTGTCGAAGCCCTCGGTTGGTCATCATAACGATACCAGGCACTCAACGCAGCACCGATCGCCCCTCCCGCATCTCCAGCTGCCGGTTGAATCCAGATCCCCTTGAACGGGCCTTCTCGTAGGATCCGTCCATTTCCCACACAGTTGAGAGCGACACCACCAGCCATACAGAGATACTCAACCCCGATTTCACGGTGTAGAGTTCTCGTGACACGGAGCATCACTTCTTCGGTTACTTCTTGGACTGAACGGGCCAAATCCATCTCGCGTTGCGTCAACTTACTCTCTTGCTTCCGCGGAGGCCCACCGAACAGCTCATCGAACTTGTCCCCGGTCATGGTCAACCCAGTGCAGTAGTTGAAGTAGTCCATGTTCAAGCGGAATGTCCCGTCCGGCTTGAGATCAAGAAGATGGTCATAGATGGCCTTGACGTACTTCGGTTCCCCATATGGGGCTAAACCCATTACCTTGTACTCGCCGGAATTCACCTTGAAGCCGGTGTAGTACGTGAAAGCCGAATAAAGGAGCCCCAGAGAATGAGGGAACGGAATTTCCCAGAGCGGCGTCAACGCATTCCCATCGCCAAGCCACGCAGACGTTGTAGCCCATTCTCCTACACCATCCATACACAGAACGACCGCCTTATCATAGGGCGACGGATAAAATGCGGAGGCGGCATGCGATTCATGGTGCTCACCGAACAACAGCTGGGGAAGCGTCGACTGGTTCATTTCCGGCGCCAGCGCGAGGAACTCCTTCGCAAGCAGATTACGGAGTAAGAGCTTTTCCTTGAGCCACACCGGCATAGCCGCCACAAACGACTGGATCCCCTTCGGAGCGAATGCCAAGTACGTCTCAATCAACCGTTCAAATTTCACGAGCGGCTTATCATAAAAGACGATATATCGGAGATCACCAAGAGTAATTCCTCCCTCCTTCAAACAGTAGGTCACTGCGTGCGAAGGAAAACCTGGGTCATGCTTCTTTCGGGTAAACCGTTCTTCCTGAGCAGCCGCTATGATATCTCCATCACGGATGAGACACGCCGCACTGTCGTGGTAAAATGCTGAGAGCCCCAGTATATGGCTCATACTCAACTCCGCCAAAGGTTCGTCAACTGCTTTCGGGTGATGCCAATTACGGAATCGGATCCGTTTGGACGAGCAACCGTCATTCTAGCGTTATAAGCCCAAGAGATTCCTAGATAGAAAATTGCACTCAAGTGCTTCTGAAACAAAGCACAACAGTATACAAGACACTGAAGATTTTAGAAACGAAGCCTTCGAGAATCAGCTCTGCATGTTGCCATCGACGCACAGTCCAACCATTCAGCCACTTCGATCCTCAAAGCAGCGGCTGCAGGCCACTGAGTGCCATCGGCAGCCGTATCCTAGGTTGTAACGGTCAGCATGTCTATACCACACATGAGGGGAATAAGGATTTTCCCGTAACAGCCAGACCAGTCAGCAATTGAGAGGGTTTTGTCTAACTGCAGTGGGACTGCTCCTATCGGCAGCATGGAGCCATTAGCTAAATGCCCTAAAATCAAGGTGACACCCTGCCATGCAGCTTGTGACGCCCTGATCAAGGGAAGCTGACCTCAGCATTCTTCTATGCTCTCACCGAAACAGGATGAACTTCCTTGCGCCAAAGTTCCAGATCAGTACAATGCCGGCACTGATCACTTTACCGATCAAGTAATGGAGTTGGATGACTTCGCCTACGAACCACATGATTGCTTCGTTTAATCCGAGCCCAACGATTCCGATAACCGCGAATATCAGGAACTCCAGGGGGGCACTCTCCATTGTTCGCCGGTCAAAAACCCAGAGCCTGCATAAGCAGTAATTTGTCAACAAGCCAAGCAGAAATGCGACTGTGGCTGAGATCAGGTAATGAAATCCGGCAAATTCCGTCAGCGAATACAACGAACCGAAATCAATCATGAAGGCAAGCCCACCCACAATAACATACCGACTGAACTGCTGGAGTAGGATCCCGTTCGACTCAAACAACCGAGCGTATACCTTACGCCATTTAGATACCCCCCCCTCCCCAAGAGCGAAGGCCATCGAAGCTAGTGTGTGCCTTATCACTTGGAATGTTCCTTTTCTTCGTGATAGTCCATTTCAGTATTGACCTCCCACAGCTCGGCCTTGTCCTTCTTCCCGGCGATAATATTGTCCACAGCCATCATCGCCGTTAACATGGAGTGATCCTGATTGTTATAGCGATGCATACCGTTACGCCCGACCAGAAACAGGTTTTCATAACGGTCAATGTACGTACGAATCTCGGCAAACCGCTCATAGGTACCGAAGTAGGCGGGATAGGTCTTCTCCATTCGGATGACTGTCGAATCGATTACCTCAGCGCTATCGATAATACCGATCTTACTTAATTCTTGCTTCGCAAGCTCAACCATACGCTCATCTGATAGCTTCCAGATCTCGTCAGACTCGTTGCAAAAATACTCAAGACCCAACCAAACGGTCCCCTGGTCCGCTACCATAAATGGGCTCCAGTTATTGAAGATCTGAAGTCTGCCGAGCTGCACGTCTGGCTCCTGAATGTAAATCCAGTTATCGCTGATCAGTTGCTTGCCCTGTGATGTCTTATCGTTGATGAGCAGCGATCGAACAAGGAGACCGACTGTGATAAAATCCCTGTAAATCAGGCCGTCTGAAACCTCCAACACATTCTTGGGAGGTTCGGTATCGAACGACCTCATGATTTCTTTGACCGGGGCTGTAGAGAAAAAATAATCGCCTTTAAACTTCTCCTTGCGGCCCGTTTTCGTACACGTGGCTTCCACCTCTACAACCCGCCACCCATCCGTGACCAGTCGGTCGACCGACCAGCCTGTACGAATCTCTCCACCCATCTCGCTTATACGGCGTGCAACCTCTTCCCACATTTGCCCCGGACCAAACTTGGGGTACAGAAACTGTTCAATCAGCGATGTCTGTGTATCCTTCTGTCCGATGTCGCGGTTCCCACCTTTAAATATCTTCCGTATGGCATGCATCAGTGTTGCCCAGACCGACAGGCCTTTGATGCGCTGAGCCCCCCATTCAGCGCTAATCTGAGTACAAGGCACACCCCATACTTTTTCGGTGTACGATTTGAAGAATGTGCCATAGAGTTCCCGACCAAAACGGTTAATGAAGAACTGCTCAAGGGTTTCCTCCCGCTGCAGTGGAAACAATGCACTTCGTATGTAGCTCACACCGATCTTGAAGGTTCGCCATAGACCGAGTTTTAGAAGTGTGTCTTTGGTGAGCGAGATAGGGTAATCGAAAAAGCGGCGCAGGTAATATATCCTTGACTTACGGGCTCTCAACAACATCACACGATCAGCGGCCACCGGATCAGAGCCAGATTTGGAGGGCTTAATAGCCCGTTCCATGCGATGATATTTGATAGCTGTTGGACTATCTTCAGACGATAGTAGCGGCAACATCTGAAGCCACCATTCCATGACGCGATCTGATTTTGAGAAGAAGCGGTGGCCGCCAATGTCGATCCGGTTGCCTTTGTAGTTGACGGTCCGCGATATTCCCCCCATGTACTCGCTTTTCTCGAGTACGATTGGCTGAATTCCAGTCCGCGTGAGCAATTCATAGCCAGCAGTCAAACCTGCCGGACCTGCTCCAATAATGATGGCGCGTTTTTTGTTCATTACCGTCATCTCCAATTATTTACAGCTTATGGTGAACATCAGGTCAGGTTTTAGCTTTCGAACTAACAGGCTGTTGACGAACCGACGTTTTGAAAGAGTTGCCGCGTTGGATTCATCGGTTGATTGCTCGGATCATCGTTCTGGTCTGGCTGTTGAGTCATAGGGATCGTCCCTGACTCTTCTACTCTTCCAATCTCCTCGTTTCCTGCCCAGCCCGGTCCTCAGGAGGTCTGCTAGGCCGGTGGCGGGAGCAGGGTTGCCAGCCGCTTCAGTCGCTTTTTGTATAATCCTGTACCGCTCCCGATTTCTTGGACACTGTTATAGCCATATTGACTCTACCTATGGGGTCGCGTCGCTCGACGATCGTCGCTCCTGGGCCAACGGTGTGCGTCGGGTTTGTGGCGATCGGCCCT
>Ga0134126_10002963_pt1 | contig 21347 bp, 14 predicted proteins | sample KB31752_FD_96881 | JGI IMG/M metagenome (GOLD analysis project Ga0134126, IMG submission 96881) | Terrestrial soil microbial communities with excess Nitrogen fertilizer from Kellogg Biological Station, Michigan, USA - KB3-175-2 | ecosystem: Environmental > Terrestrial > Soil > Unclassified ... | reverse complement strand
TCGACGCGCAGGTTCTCCGAGCCGAACGCCTCGAGCAATCCTCGCGCCACCGGTTCGTCGCGCACGCCGCCCGCGATCGCCGAGCGGCCGGCGCAGCCGGTCAGGCAGACGAGGCCATCGGCGTGGTCGAGCACCGCCTCGAGCTCGACCGACGGCTCTCCGCGCTCGCGCCGGCCCGGACCGTCGCGCGTGTGCGCGTGTGCCAGCGTGAGGATCCGGCAGAGGTTGCGCCAACCGCGTCCGTCGCGCACCAGCAACGTGAGGTGACGCCCGCCGGCACCGCAGCCGGAGGCTGTGGTGAGATCGATCTCCGCGCCGTGGATCGCCCTGATCCCGTGGTCGGATGCGACCTGGGCGAGCTCCATCGAACCGGAGACCGAGTTGTGGTCGGTCAGCCCCAGGGCCACGTGGCCGAGCTCGTGCGCGCGATGAGCCAGCTCGCCCGGCAACGACACGCCGTCCAGGAACGAGTAGGCCGAGTGACAGTGCAGCTCGACGTAGGGTGGCGTCGGCGGCGCGGACATCGCTCAGCGCACTCGCGGCGTTGCAACCATCTACGCCCCCTGAACGAACCAGCCGCCGACGCGGCCGTCGCCGGCGACCAACGGCTCCGCCGTCGGTGCCCCACCGAGATCGTGAAAGACGACCAGGTTGCGCCCGCTCGTCGTCACCACCTCCCAGTAGCGTCGGCGCAGCGGCTGTGCCGTCCACCAGCGGTCCTCGACCAGCCAGGACTCGCGCACCAGCTCGACCGCGTGTCCTTCGACCCGCAGCGGCGCGCCCTCCTCGCCCGTGCGCACCCGCGCGGGACGCGGAAGATTGAGCGCTCGCGAGGGCGCAGCCATCAGCCCGGCAGCGGTGTGAGCACCACTCGCCGCTCCGGCACGCGCGAGTCCGGATCCACGCAGACAGCCCGCATCGCAGCGTTCTCCCCGGCCACGGCCCGCATCTGCACGACGGCCTCGCGCATGCGCGCCATGCGCGCCGCGTGTGCCTCGTCCAGCAGCGCGCGCTGCTCGCCCGCCGGAGGGCCGAAGCGCTCGACCGCCAGACCGAGCGTGGCGGCCGGGGCCGGCAGCATCAGCAGTCGCAACGACAACGCCAGCGAGATGCGCTCGCGGTCGGACAGCGGCTGGCGGAAGACCGCGCGCTCGCGCCAGCCCCCGCCCGAGAGCAGCCGTGCGGAGAGCGTGACCGCGCGCAGCGAGCGCCCGCGCCGCTCAGGGCGCGCAAGCAGGCGATCGACCAGCACGCCGAGCACGCGCTCCAGCGATGCGCCCGAGCTCGCGTCGCCGACGCTCATCGCCTCCTCCAAGCGCTCTTCGGACAGGCGCGGTCGCAGCGGCGTGTCCTGCCCGCACGCGAGCCGATGCGCGAAGGCCCCCGCCTCCCCGAAGCGATCGGCGAGCTCGGACCGGCCGAGGCGCACCAGCTCACCGAGCGTCCGCACGCCCAGGCGCATCAGCGGCTCGAGCAGCTGCTCGGTCTCGGCGCGGAAGCCGAGCAGCTCGATCGGGCGGCCTGCCAGCCAGCGCAGCGCCTCGCTCCCCTGCAGCGCCAGCGGGCGGCGCGATCGGACCGCCAGCGCCGCAGCCAGCGCGCAGAAACGCGTCGGCCCGGCGCCGACGCGCTTCTGCCGGTCCTCGCCGCCACCCCGGGAGCACCCCCCCAATCGCCCTCGCCGCGCCCGCCCACTCGCTGCGACGAGGTTCCCCGGCGCCGCGCCCACGCCACACGCTGCGGCGATCACGGCGGCGTCCGAGCCGTGCAGCCCGCGCAGCGGCTCGGCGGCGAAGTAGGCGAGCCCCGGACGGGCCGACTCGACCGCCGCTCCGATCTCCTCCAGGGCACGCAGCCGGGACTCCCACGCCTCCTCAACGCTCACGGGATCGGCCGGCACGAGCACGAGGTCCGGGCAGCGCGCGAGCGCCTCCCCGAGCGCCATGCCCCTGCGCACCCCCCGGGCCTCGGCCGCCCCCGAGGCTTCCCCGACGCGCTGCTCGCTCCCGGGCAGCGGGGCGATCGCGAGCGCACGACCGACGAGCCCGCGCGCTCCCCCGGCGGCGAGGGCCAGCTCGAAACGGGGCACATGAACGCATACGACCATAGGCGAACATATGTTCGCATAGGCGGGGGACGGATGCCTCGGCGGTGAGTGACCGCCTCGCCCGGCGTCGGCGCTCAGTCCATCGTCAGCGGGCCCTCTGCGGAGCCGCTGAGGAACTGCCTGACGAAGGCGTTGTCCGAGGAGAACATCCGCTCGGCGTCGCCCGCCTCGACGATCCGCCCCTTCCACAGCACGGCGATGTATTCGCCGATCTGGCGCGCCGAGGCGATGTTGTGCGTGACGACGATGTAGGTGCCTTTGTGGATCTGGTGCATCTCCTGGATCAGGTCGCACAGCAACGCCGTGCGCACCGGGTCCAGGCCGGAGTCGGGCTCGTCGAAGATCACCACGTCGGGCTCCATCACGAGGGCGCGCGCGAAGCCGGCGCGCTTGCGCATCCCGCCCGACAGCTGTGAGGGCGCGTCGTCCATCGCGTCGGCGAGGCCGACGTCGGTCAGCCGCGCGGTCACGCGCTCGGCTATCCCCGACTCGGACATGTCGGTGTGCTGGCGCAGCGGGAACGCGACGTTGTCGAACACTGACATCGAGCCGAACAGGGCGCCATCCTGGAACAGCACGCCGATCCGTTGGCGCAACGCCAGCAGCTTGGGCATCGTCAGCTGCGGCACGTGTTCGCCGTGCACGACGACATCGCCCGCGTCCGGGAACATCAGGCCGATCAGATGCTTGATCAGCACGCTCTTGCCGGTGCCCGAGGGGCCGAGCACGACCGTGATCGTGTCGTCCGGGATCGCGAGCGTGAGACCGTTGAGCACCGGCACACCACCCAGGCGCTTTTGCACGTCGGTGCAGCGGATCGACCAGTCGCCCGCCTCCGGATCGCCGGTCAGGTCGAGTTCGGTCGAGTGGTACTGGTAGTCGTGGTATTGCTCGTCGTCGCTCATCATTTTCCACCGTAGACGACATGCGGGAACTGTCCAGTGAAGTTGTTGAAGGTGAACGGTCCCTGCTGGTTGCACGCCGGCGCCGGAATCGCGTTCGGCGTTTCCGGGGCGTTGGCGACCTTGAACTGGATCAGCTGGTTGATCAGTTCCTGGGAGATCGTGGCGTTCGGCGGGCCGCTCACCGACGGCACGGCGTTCGAGCAGTTGCTGTTGCTGAAGACCTGCAACCCGCCGCTGGCGATCGCACGGAAGGCGCCGGGCTTGAAGTACGGGTTGCCGCGGTCGGTGCCGGGCCGCTGCGAGTACACCGTCAGGCTCTCCGGGTTGAGCACGTTCATCACGCGCAGATAGTGCTGCTGGGGCCCGCCGGGCGTGTTCGTGTTATTGCCGTGCGCCTGCGTGGAGGCCGTGAAGTTGGCGAAGAAGGCCTGCAGCTCAGGCACGTATTCGGAGAGGTACTGCAGGAACGGATCGAAGTTGTGCAGCACCGGGCGGAATTCTTCGAGCTGCTTCGTCGTCAGGCCGAGCACCTTGCTCGTCTGCGGCAGCCCCTTCTTGGCGGCCTTCGTGAGCGGCCCGAGCGCGGTCAGGAACTTGTCGAACTGCGGCGCGAACGGCTTGGCCGCGTTCAGCAGCGGCGCGAGCTTCTTCTCGACCACGCGGAATTCGTCCAGGAACGGGCTCGCGTTGTCGCCGAAGCGGTCGAGTTCTTTGAGCGCGATCCGTGAGCTCCTCTCGAACTCGGGCAGCGCGCGGAAGGCAGCCGCGAAGGCCTGGCTGCTTTCGGCCAGCGCGTGGAAGGTGTGCTCGCCGTTGACGATCAGGCCTTCGAGCTGGCGATCGCGGCTGGCCAGTGCGTCGAACACAACTCCCGTGTTCTTGACCAGCGCCCGCACGGCACCCTCCTGGGAGTCGAGGATGCCGACGAGCGAGTTGGCGTGTTCCGCGAACGGGTGCAGCGAGGCGAAGGCGGCGTTGATCTGTTCGCCTCGCCCGGTGATCCCTTCGGCGACCGATTCCTGCCAGATCTGGAAGGCGCGGCGCGTCTTGGGGTCGAACGCCGACATGATCCCGTCGAGCGTGACCGACGGTTCGACCTGGCTGTCGGCGAGATGGCCGTTGTCGGGCAGCGGCGGGCCTTCGTGCCCGGTCCCCTGCGGGATCAACTGCACGTAGGTCTCCCCCAGCAGCGTCTTCTGACGCAGGATCGCGTGCATGTTGGCGCGGATCGGCGCGTACTTCTTGTTGATTTCCATTTCGGCTCGCGTGCGCCCGCCGTCGCCCAGTTTGATCGCGACGACGCGACCCACGTTGACGCCGCTGATGCGCACTTCGGACTGTTCGGCGAGCGCGAGCGACTTCGGGAAGGAGGCCGTCATGCGGTACCCCTTCGGCTTCAGCGGCAGCGGGCCACCGAAGGACTCCCAAAGGAACAGCAGCAGCCCGAAGCAGCTCAGCACGAACAGGATGATCACGAGCATGTTGCCCAGGGTCGGCGCGCGCTTCTGCATCTAGCGTGCACCTCCATCGGCGCTGCTCGCACTCTTCGCGCTGCGCGCAGCGCGTCGCTTGGCGGCGCCCGGCTTCGGTGCGCCGGCGGTCGCGCCGAATGCCGGCGAGAGCCCGTTCAGCAGCTTCGAGGCCGGCGCCTTCGGTTTGGTCAGCTTGCGCGCGGCGCTGCCTTTGACGCCTTTGACGAGGCCCTGGCTGATGCAGGTCTGCGCGGTCGGCGGCTGCAGCAGGCCGACTAGCAGGTTGACGTTCGGGTTGACTTCGGCGACGCCTTTGAGGATCGGCGCGACTTCGCAGTTCAGATAGACCAGCGTGCGCCCGAGCACGCCATTCGCGTCGCTCGTGCTGACCACGCTGTTGAGGTTGTGATTGGCCCAGTCCAGGAAGAACAGGAAACCGGCCTTGTTCTTGCCGGGGTTGTAGGCGAGCTCGTTGAAGAATTCGTTGAGCACGCCGAAGCTCGTGGCGAGCTTCGGGAACGCTTCCGAGAGCTCCTTCGTGTCGGGGCCGATCACGTTGACGGTCGGCAGGATTTCACGTGCGAACGGCCGGATCTCGTTCTTGATGATCGGGGTCGTGGCGCGCGTGAGCTTCTGCGTCGCTTCGTTCGCCGGGCCGAGCGCGCGGGCGAATGGCTGCAGCTCGTGCAGCGTCGGCCCCAGCACATGCGCCGCGGTCGCGAGCTTGCCGAGACCGCTCCTGGTCTTGGTCAGCGCGCCCGGCAGCAGGTGCAGCGTGCTCTGGACGTTCTGGTCCTCCTTGGCGAACGTCGCGAACACTGCGTTGGAGGCGTCGATCAGGTCGGCCAGCTGCTTGTCCTTGCCGCCGAGCGCTTCCATCAGCAGGCGGAAGTTGTGGATCGCGCGCGCGGTGTTTTCGTGGCGCTTGGCCAGTTCCCTGGAGATTTCCTGGACCTCGCGCGCAAGCGGATCGAAGCGCTTGAGCGTCGCCGCGAACGCCCTGCCGTTGTTCTTGAAGCCTTCGCCGGCGCCCGCGAGCAGCTCCTGCGGGTAGGCGCGCGTTTCGGCGTCCAGCGAGCTGAGGAACTCGTCGAAGTTGATGTTCGGGGCGGTCTGCGAGAGCGGTAGCGTCGCGCCGCTCGGGAGCTTGCCCGCCGACGGCGTGCCCGGGTCCACCTCCACGGTGATGTCCTGCAGCTGCGTCTTCGGGCGCAAGAGCAGCGTCGCGTTGCGGTAGATCCGCGCGTATTTGGGCGTCACTTTCATCGTGATCGTGGCGACCCCGTTTTTGAGGTCGACGCTGGCGACTTCGCCGATCTTGGCTCCGGCGATCGTGACCGCCTGACCCTGGCCGGGCGTGACCGCCTGGGCCGTCTGTATGTCGGCCTTCAGCGTGTAGAAGTCGCGGCCGAACACGGGCACCCAGCCCGGGAGCTTGAGGTTCTCGTGAGCGAGGATGTAACCGCCGACGACCGCGGCGATCACAACCATCGTCACGACCGCGATGAACGCCGTGCGGTAGCGCTCGATCTGGTCGCGGACGCTGAGGCCGCCCTCGTGTTTGTGGGTGGGTTTCTGCTCAGCGGACGCCATCATTCACTTCCGTCGGCAGGGCCCTGCGAGAGCGGGCCGTTGAATTCGGGCAGCGCCTGCGTCGAGCACGGAACGAGCGGCTTGTAGGCGGGCTCGGTCTTGGGGAACGCCGGTCGCGTGCCCTCCGGCTGCAGCGAGGCGTGCGCGAGCAGCTTCAGCCCGTTGATGTTCTTGCCCTCGACCGTGGCCGCCCCCGAACGGATCGTCGGGCCGCCGCTGCCGAGCAGGAACTTCGTCAGCGTGCCGTTGCCGTCGAAGCTCTGGCCGATCCCGGCGAGGCCGGTGAGGCTGTACCAGAACTCCTTGTACACCTCGACCCCGGTCGTCGAGGTGCCGTCCTGCAGGCGGGTGTTGCCGGCCGGGATGATCACTTTCGTCAGGCACTTGTTGAAGGATTCGGTCTGCTTGTAGAACGGCGTCTGTTCGGCCGACAGCTTGGCCAGCTGCGGAGTCGCTTCGACAAGCCCCTTGGCGACCCCGCCGAGCTCGTTCGGCGCCAGCGAGGCTTCGACCTGTTCGATCCACGGCAGCGTCGCCGTGACCGTCTGCGGGGTGTTTTTCACGCCCGGGAGGATGTCGAGCGCGAACGCGCGCGTGGAGGGCAGCGCGGCGTTCAGTTCGCGCAGCCCCGCCGTGATCTTGCGCAGCGAGCTCGGCAGCACGGCGACGGCGTTGCGCAGGCTCGTCGACTGGGCGGCGAAGGAGTGGAAGAAGCTGTTGAAGTTGCCGATCAGTTCGCCGAGCTGCTGCTCGTGCACGTTGAGAGCGGCCGTCACTTTGCCTACGCTCTTCACGAGCTTGGAGAGGTCGTGTGTTTCGGTGCCGCCGATCGCCTGGTTGATGATCGCGCCGCCGCGCTCGGCCGAGGGCGCGCGGACGTAGGTCTTGTTGAGCGCTTCGGCCGCGTTGATGCCGCGCACTTCGGGGTCCTGTTCGGCATCGTCGGCCGCTGTGGGCTCGCGCGTCAATCCGTTGCCGTAGCCGATCAGGAAGTCCTGCAGGTTCTTGCGCGCATCCGTGTTGAGCGCGTCCAGCACCTGGTCGAGCTGCACCGGGTTGGAGGACTGCGTGCTCGGCAGCGTCGAGCCCGAGGACAGCGTCTTCGCCGACGGGCTGCCGGGCTGCAGTTCGACGAACCAGTTGCCTTCGAGGAAGATGCGCGGGCGGATCTTGACGGTCGCGTCGGAGTGGATCGGCAGCCCGCGATCTTCGATTTCCATGCTGACGAGCGCCGTCGAGCCCTGGCGCTTGACCGCCGTCACCTTGCCGACGTTGACGCCCGCGATGCGCACGGGCGACTTGCCTTTGATGTTGAGCGCGCTCGCGAACTGGGCGTTCAGGCGGTAGCCGTGTTTGAACGGGAGGTGCTTGGTGAAGCCGAAGTAGATCGCGATCGCGACGATCACGAGGAACACGATCGCGAAGCGGACCGGGCTCGTGCGGCCGAGCTCGACGACGGGTATTTCGTCGTGGCGGCGCCAGAAGCGGAGACGGCTCATTTCTTCTTCCCCTTCGCCGTCTTCTTCTTCGTCTTCGTCGAGACGCCGAGATCCTTGAGCGTCGCGGCTGGATACTTTTCGCCGAACAGGTCCTGTTCGCGGGTCGTGAATTCGCGGTTGCTGGCGACGTTGGCGGCCGTGTTGTTGCCGTCCACGAGCTTGCCCACTTCGTAGTGCTCGTTGGCCGCTTCGCACAGTTTCGGCTGGCCCGGTCCGCCGACGTTCGGGTAGGGGTTGAGGTGCACGTGGTTGTTGTCGACGATCGCGCTGGAGCCGACGGACGCTTTTTCGACCGACGGGCCGTTGGCGGGCGCGGCGGAGGCGAAACCCTCGTTGTTGGGGCCGGTCGGCGCGAGCACCGCCCCGGCGCGTCCGAGCGTGCCGACGCCGACGTTCTGGGACTGCAGGCTCGCCACGTTGCGGAACGCGAGCGTGATGTAGTTGCAGTAAGCCTGCACGGGTGTCAGGCCGGCCAGCACCGGGTTGCCGTACTGCAGCGTCTGTGTGAAGTCTTCGAGGCCGGCCGTGACGATCGGGTTTTCGGCGAACTGCTGGAACGCCACGGCGGATTCGGCCAGCGCGTCGTTGAGCTTGGTCGCTTCGCGCAGGTTGACCGCGCCGACGGCGAATGCGTGGCCGAGCGGTGGCGCCACCGTCGTCAGGGCCTTGGCGCTCGGGCGCAGGAGGCGCATGAATTCGGTGCTCTTTTCGGTGAAGGCCGCCTGGTGCGGCAGCGAGTAGATCGCCTGTTCGAGCGCCGCCGGGCCACCCTCGGTCGCTTCTTCGAGCGACTTGGCCACGCTCGCGAAGGCCTTGAAGAAGGTGTCCTGCTCGACGAACAGCGCGGCCTGCTGGTTGGCCACCGGGGCGACCTGTTCAGAGACGCGCTCCAGCGCCGGGAAGAAGTTGTGCAGGTCGGTCTGCGGCGCGGCGAGGTTGTGCAGCACGGGGATCGCGGTCGCCACCAGCGGTCGCAGCGTGTGGATGGTTTCGTTCAGTTCCAGTCCGCGCCCGGCGAGGCCGTCGCCGAAGTTGTTCGTGTTCTGCTGTATCGCCGTGCGCGTCTTTTCGTCGAACATGTTGAAGAGCTGATCGATGTCGACGGGTTCCGTGACCTGGCTCACCGGGATCTCGTGCCCGGCGCTGATCGTCTTGGTGGAGTGGCCCTTTTCGAGTTCGAGGTACTTCAGCCCGATCGCCGAGACCGAGAGCACGATCGCTTTCGTGTCGGCCGGGAGACTTTCGAGTTTCTTTTCGAGTTTCAGGCTGGCGATCGCGGTGACCCGCCCCGTCTTGGGGTCCAGGTACGGTTTCATCGAGCCGACGATGCCGACGCGGGTGCCGGAGATGCGCACCTGGTTGGACGGCTGCAGGCCGGAGCCCTGGGGCAGCGCGACCTTGATGTCGTAGGTCGGCACGAACGGCAGGCCGTTGTTGGCGTTGTACGACAGGAACACCGCCACCACGACGATCAGGGTCGTGATCGCCCCGATCAGCAGCGGGCTGCCCGCCAGAGATGTGCTGCGGCGCCGGTTCACGGGTGCTCCGAGGGGTCGCAGCTGAGCTGTTCGTTGAAGGTGAAGGGCGAGGAGCCGTCCGCCGCCGGTTGCGTGGCGCCGCCGGGGCAGCGCCGTAGCTGCCCGGACTTCAACGGCGCGAGCGCGGCGCCCGGGCTCGACGGCGTCAGGTTGTTTTCGCCCCCGCCCGGCGCGAAGTCCGGGAACACCGGGTTCACGCGCACGTAGTGGCCGTTGGCGTCGTAGTAGGCGCTGGCCTGGCCGAACTCGCGCAGCGTGCCCTCGAGGTCGGGCGAGTACGGCCCGAAGAAGGCCGTTATCGGCACCGATTCGCGCAGCGACTGCACGGCGACGGGCGTCGCCGTCGTGAGCTGCTTGACCAAGCCCGGCACCGCGTTGGCGAAGTCGGTCAGGTCGTTGTTCGGGCCGGGGCGACTGAACGCCAGCGAGAAGTTCTTGACGACGGGTGTGGCCTTGGTCACGAGCGGCGTCAGGCTCGTGAACAGTGTCGTCAACGGCTTGACCGTCGGCTTGGAGGCGTCGACGAGCTTTGTCAGGGCGCCGAGCGTCGAGGGCAGTTCGGCGAAGGTGCGGTTGCCCTGGCGGAAGGCGACCGGCAGCTCTTTGACCCCCGCCGCGAGGTTCTGCTGCTCTGAGCCGATCGCCGTGAACGTCGTGTTGGCGTTTTCGATCAGGCTCGAGAGCTGGTCCTGGCGCGCACCGATCGTCGTCACCGCCTTGGCCGTTTCGACGAGGAAGTTCGTGAACGTCGGCTGGTCGCGGACGAGCTCAGCGAAGAAGTGGTCGGTCGCGTTGATCGCCGGCGCGAAGTATTCGGTCGACAGCCCCAGGTTCTTGCCCTGCCCGACGTACTGTTCCGCCGTCCCCTGGATGAACTCCTGCAGGCCTTTGCGCGTCTTCGGGTCGAACGTGTTGAAGAGCTGGTCGAGATCGGTGACGTCCTTGGTCACGCTCGCCGGGAGCCTCGTGCCCGAGGCGAGCGCCGGCGCGTTGTTCGGCCCGGGGCTGAGCGCCACGTAGCGATTGGCGACGCTCGACAGCGACGGAACCCTGACCTGCGCGGTCGTGCCCGCGTGCAGCGGCGCCAGCGAGGAGTCGACGTGAATCGTCACGAGCGCTTTGAAGTCGTTCGTCAGCTCGATGTTGGTGACGCTGCCGACGGGAACGCCGCCGACCTGAACCTGGTCGCCGCGAACGAGCTGATCGCCTTCCTTGAATTCGAGCTTGTACGTGGAGCCGCCGCCGCCGGAGAAGACGATCAGCGCGACGAGGAGCACGACCACGGCGAGCGCGCCTACCGCGAGCGGGCGGCCGAAGCGCGAGCGCGCGGAGCGCGGCGCCCGCGGCAGCGGCCCGCGCGGTGGCGGCGGCGCGGCGGGTGGCGGCGGCGGGCTGGGTGGTGTCGTCGTGGCCATCGTCTACTTGCCCCCGCCCCGCGAGGCGCCCTGGCGCACGGGAAGCGCCGCCGCCGACGGTCCGCTGGCGACGCTCGGATCGGGTATTTCGCCGAGCCGCGCGATCAGCTTGATCCATTGCCCGGGCGTGATCGACGACGTCAGCGAGCTCGCCAGGCTTGCCTGCGCGAACGGCCTGAAGCCGACGTGGATGTGGTTGTAGTGATCGGGTTTGGCGAGCGTGTTGTCGGCCCCCGGATAGCTCATCAGGCTGATGATCTGATGCGGCTTCATCGAGCCCTGCAACGTCAGCAGCTTGCGGATCGTGGTGTCGGTGATCGAGCCGGGGCCCTGGTGGCCGGCGATCGGGATGCCGTTGACCGCCGAGATGTCGACGGCGTCGCCGCTCGAGTGCTCGGAGACGTTGCCTTCGGTCGTGAGCTCCGAGTGGCCGCATTTCAGCGCCGAGACCGTCGGCTTCAGCCCCGACACGGCGAGGAACTCGAGCGTCGCCAGCACACGACGGTCGATCTGCCCGGTTTGGACGTCCTGACGGCCGCACTGATAGAGGTCGATGTCCGGGTTGGCCAGCACCTGCTGCTCGAGCTGTTCCTTGGACTCGAGCAGGACCTGCCCGGCGCTCGGCCCGCTCGTCGAGAAGGGCGTCTTGCCGTTGGCTCTGAAGATCGAGCTGTTCTCGAGCTGCACCCAGCCGTCCAGGATCGGCTTCGGATCGATCAGCGGCGCGCCCACGCCGGCGGGACGGATCTGGAAGAACATGTGCGGTTCGCCTGCCTCTCCGCCCGAGCCGTCGCCGACGTGGCCGAGGACGGTTCCGGCGATCACGCGCACGCCCGTGTGAAGTTCGCGAAGGTAGACGTCGTTGGGGCCGGCGCGGAACACGCGTGGCGTGGCTTGGCCGGGCGCCGTAACGGGCGGCACGGACGGGCCGGACGGCGCCGGTTCCGTCTGCGCACCGGTGGCCGCGGAGCCGGCGAGGCTCGGCGCGGACGCGGCCGGCTGGGATGGCGGCGCAGTGGCCGCCGCCGAGCCTGCCGAGGCACCTTCGAGCCCGCTCGATGCCCCCGGCGAGAGGGCGGCGAGGCCAGCCGTTTCCGTGGCTGGCGGAGCCGCGTCGGGGTGGGTGCCCGCGCTGGCCGGCCCGGTCGGCTTCGGTTCGTCGGGGCCTTCGGGTTGAGCGCCCGAGTCGGACTGCGTGCGGGTTCCGCCGTGCGGCTTGAGCACCGGGTAGAGCTCGGCGACGCTGCCGAGCTTGGCGTAGGTGTAGGTGTTCCCGTAGGCGTCGCGCAGCGAGATGAAGTGGCCCAGCACGGGCGAGTCGCCGATCTGCACGACCTGACCGTCCTGCACAGCGATCACCGGCGCTCCCGCTTCGGTGTAGATCGTCGTGCCTGCGATTTCGCCGCCCTTGGCTCCGTCCGGCGCGGCGAGGAAGCCGTCGCTGAAGTGCGAGCGGGCGTGCACGGGGAAGCGCGCCTCGGTCAGGCCGGTGATCGCTCCGAGCAGCTGGTCGGGGGTGCCGCCGAGCAGCTTCGCGCGCAGCATCACCGATTCGACGTAGACCTTGGAGTGGTTGTAGGAGAACACGGCGCCGCGCAGGTCGGTGGCCGCCCCGGCGGCGCGCAGGTAGCGGGCCGCGGCGAAGATCGCGTCGGCGGGGTTGTAGGGGTCCCTGAAGCCGTCGCCGTTGGCGTCGACTCCATAGGTTTCCCAGGAGGAGGGCAGGAACTGCATCCAGCCCTCGGCGCCGGCGGTGGAGACGCTGAGGACGCGCCCGTAGTCGGTCTCGACCTCGTTGATCGCGGCGAGCACCTGCCACGGCACCCCATACGCCGTCCCTGCGGCCTGAAAGATCGGCAGCAGGAACGGCGGGATGCGGAAGCTTTCGATGAAGAAGCCCGGGACGCCGGCGATCGACGAGGACAGCGACGGCGGCAATGCCGGCGTGAGCGCCGACGGCTTGGGCGCGCGCTTGCCGCGCTTGGGCCTCGCCGCCGAGCCGCCCGCCGACTTCTTCGACGCGCCAGGCGCCGCGCCGCTCGTGCCCGGATTCCCGCCGCGAGCGGCGCCGCCGGAGCGGGTGCTCCCCTGGGCGCTCTGCCCGCTCACCTGTGGAGCCGTCGCGGTCTGCGGCACGCTGGTCGTGCTGGGCGCCGTGCTGGCCGGCGGCGGCGTGGTCTCCGCGCTCGGCGGGGTGGTCGCGGTCGTTTCGGGCGCCGGCGGCGGCGTCGGTTCGGTTGGCGTGCTCGTTTCGATGCCGCTCGTGCCCGTCGGCTGCCACCCTTCTTCGGCCGCGAGCGCACTCGCCGGCACGAGCGCAAGCGCCAGCGCGAGCGCCGCAGCGAGGGAGGGGATCTTGAGCGGGCCGATCATCGTGCGTCTCAATTGCCGAGCAGGTAGTTGAGGAGCATGCCGTCGGCACCCGCGCTTTCGGCGGACGGCGTGTAGTAGGTCGTGCCGGCGCTGGCGCCGCCCACGGGCTTGGCGACGGGGGTCGATTCACCTGTGTTCCCGTTGCCGGTCACGCCGGGGGCGACTTCGGTGGCGCCCGGGTATTTGGCGATCGCCTGCGCCGGGGTCGCCCCGTTCAGAACCGCCAGCGTGCGCGCCATCGTCACGCTGGTGCAGCGGTTGCGCGCGGCCGATGCGCTCGTCGCAGAGCCGCTCGACCCGGTCGAGAACAGTTTGGCGTTCGAGCACTGCGACGCCGTGACCACCGCGTACGTGAGGCAGGCCGTGCCGACGACTTCGGCGCGGAGGAAGTGCCCGAGCCCGTCGTATCCGTTGGCGGAACCCGTGCCGAGGAAGATGAAGTCGAGGAGGCGCTCGAGGCCGCCGGTGTCGCGCAGGCTCGTGAGCAGTTCCGCGGCGTTGAAGGAGAAGGGCTTCGCTTCCTTTCCGAGCTTGCCCAGCCGCGCCAGCAGTGGCTGGATCGCGGTCAGCGCCGGGCCCGACACCTTCGAGGTCTTGCCGAGGTTCTCGAAGAACTTGGTCGAGCTCTTGGAGAAGGCGGGCAGGCTCGTGAACGCCTGGTTGATTCCGGGCGCGGCGACTTTCAGGTTCGTGAACACGGGCGTCGTCTGATCGGCGAAGCGTCCGAGCCGTTCCATCGCCGGCCCGAGTTCTTTCAGGAACTTGGGGAACAGCTGCAGGTTGCGCGCGAGCGCGCCGCGGTGTCGGGCCGAGGCCTGGGCGACGGTGTTGCTCTGCTGGATGAAGTCGGCGACCTGGTTGCGCACGGCCGCGAACGGCTGCAGCGCCCGGTCTGAGTCGACGGCGAGCTTCGCCAGCACCTTGTTCTGACTGGCGAGGATCGCAAGCACACGGTTGAGTTCCTGCAGCGCCGGGTTGGCGCGGATGAGCACGTCGTGCAGGTCGCTGCCGCGCCCGGCCAGACCAGCCCCGAGCTCGTTGAGGATGATCGTGAAGCGCTGGCGCACGGGCAAGCGCGAGATGTCGCCGAGCAGGTCGACGTCGACCGGCGAATGCGTGTTCTGCACGGGGAGCAGGTACTGGCCGCTGCCTTCCCTGCCCTTGCCGATCTTGTGAAGCGGCGGCGGCAGCGGCGTCCCCGCCACCCGAGGCTGGGTCGGCAGGCAGTCCACGAACTTCTCGCCGATCAGGGCCTGCGGGCGAATCGTGCAGCTCGCGTCGGCCCGAAAGTCCTTGAAGCCGGCGCTGGTGATATCCAGCACGACTGCTGCCTTTGCCTGCGGCGTGGGCGTCACCGAGCCGACGGTGCCCACCTTGACGCCCCCGATCTTGACGTTCTCGCCGGGGATGATGTTGCCGGCCTCGTCGAAGATCGCGCGGACCGTGTAGTCGCCGTTCGAGCCACCGGCCGAGGTGGCGAGCAGCACGACCGCGGCGAGCGCGGCCACGCCGAGAAGCGCCGCGACCGCGGCAGCACCTCTCCTCCACCCGACGGTCTGCGCCCTCAACCCTTTCCTTCCTTGAAGTTCATACAACGAGGCGGGCGGCTCCACCTATGCGATGAAGCCGCCCGTCTCATCTCACTCCCGGCGATTCTACGCCCCCTCCGTATGGGGTCGCGCTCGCCGTATCTGCCGTCTACTTAGGGCACGGCGACTTGTAGGTCACCGTCACCGTTTCCGCAGGAATCCCGAATTCACGTTCGCCGCCGTAGTTGCCGCCGAAGATCAGTTCGGACTTGACCGGGAAGCCGCCCTTCGGGCACGTCTTTGGCAGCGTGCCGTAGGAGATCAGCTTCTTGCCTTTTTTGATTGCCGCGCCGACCTTGATGTTGATCGTCTTGGTCGAGGCGAGCGGAGCTCCCGGGACCGTGGCGATCGCCGGCACGGTCGTCTTGAGCTCGAGGCCGTAGCCTTCCTTGTTGTAGTTCACGTACGTGCCGGAGGAGACGAATTCCAGCGACACCGGGCTCGACCCGTTGACGTAGAACAGAAGGCCGTTGTTCGTGCCGAAGAAGGCCTGCAGCGTTGCTTCCTCAGGCACACGTTCTGTGCCGAAGGTGACTTCTCCGAGCGCGTGGCCGACGGGGCTGGCTACAGAGCTCTTGCTGCACCCGGTCGGGCCGGTGTTCTTGAGCACCGATTCGGAGCATTTGCCGAAGCCCGCGCTGTTGATCTTCGCGCCTTTCGGCAGGTAGAAGTTGACCCCCGCCAGCGGCGGAATGCCGCCTTCCGGCTTCTGCGCGGTCGCGCCGTAGCCGGACCCGGAGATCACGTAGGTCGCTTCGAGCGCCGCGCCTTTGCCGCCCTTCTTGGCAAGGATGTTCCCGGTGTGCGGGTAGGTGCCCCCGCCCGGCTTCGGAATCGGCACGGCCTTCGCTTTGAAGGTCACGGTCGGTGCGGCCGAGGCCGCAGCCGGGAGGCCAAGGACGGCAAGGGAGCCGAGCAAGGCCAGACAGGTGGATGCTCTGCGCATCAGTTTTTCTCTCCTCTGTTGATGGACAGGTCCGCCTCGATCCGGGTAGCTCCGGAACCATGCCGGTCCGGCGATATCGAGATCTCCGGCAGATCACCGGAGAACAGTGGCGACGGTCTTCAGACAACATTATCCATCGCCGCTGGCGGCTGCAAGCTGGAAGCGGCGCACCGTCCAGCGTTTGCAGGCGATCCTGCAAGGTGTGCCCGATCTGCTCGCCGCCAATCGCAGCCTGCTCGCCGCCGGTCGCGTCCGGCGAGCGATCGGCGAGCCCCACGGCCGGGCTAACGCTCTACTGGAGCCTTACTGTCCAGGAGCCGACAGCTCGAGCTCGTCGTCCTCGAAGCAGACGTCCACGGGCTCGAGCAGCACGCGGCGCGGCCCCTCCTCCACGCGACCCGCGAGCAGCGCCGGCAGGCCGAGCGTCTCGGCCAGCTCAACCACCCGGGGGCCGGCGCCGGCGGCGCAATAGATCGCGAAGCCCGCACCCATGTTGAATGTCGAGTACGCGGCGTGGGCGTCGAGCCCGGCCTGCTCCGCGAGGAACGCGAGCACGGCCGGGATCGGCGGCAGGCGCTCGATCCGGTAGGTCAGGGCGCGAGCCGGGCGCATCAGCTTGAGCAGCCCGTGGCCGGTGATGTGGCTGAGGTAGCTGACCGGCACCTGGGCGTCGAGCGCCGCGGCCACGAGCGGCGCGTACATCACCGACGGCGCGAGCAGCGCCTCGCCGAAGCTGGTGCCGTCGGGCAGGGCCGTGGCATACCCGTCCGCAAGCCGCTCGGCGATCAGTCGTGCCAGCGAGGCGCCGTTGGCATGCAGGCCGCTGGAGTGCACGAGCACGATCTCATCGCCCGGCGCGAGCTGCTCGCCGAGGATCGCCGTGCGCCCCGCCGGAATCGCGCCGACGGCGGCGCCGGCGAGCTCGATGTCGCGTTCGTCGAGCAGGCCCGGGAGCGAAGGCGACTCGCCCCCGCCCCAGGCGCAGCCGGCGTCCGCGCAGGCGCGCCGCCAACCCTCGAGCAGCGCCGCCGAGCGCGCCGAGTCCGCGTACCACTCCGACGCGCCCGTGGCGAAGTAGGCGTTGACGACCAGCGGCAGCGCGCCGACGCAGCAGAGGTCGTTGAGGATCGCCGCGACCGTGTCGTAGGCGACCTCGGCGAAGCGGTTGGTGCCGTGCCGCTCGAGCACCTGGCGCGCGATGATCGACTTGGTGCCGAGACCCTCGACGACGAACGCGAACGAACGCCCGTCCAGCTCGAACACGAATGCCGGCTCGCCCCTCGAGGCATCGAGCGCACGTCCGCCGCGGGCACCGAGCAGCGAGGAGGTCGAGAGCGCCTTGGCCATCGCCATGCGCTTGCCGGCGTCGAGCGCGTCGTAGTCAACACCGGCATCGCGGTAGCTCGCCGAGCCTCGATCGTCGCTCATCGCGCCAGCCTACGTCCTGTGGTGGTGCCGTGCTCCGCCAGCCAGCACGCGCGCGCACCGTGGCAGCGCTCGACGCGGACGAGCGCTCGATGGAGCCGTCGAAGGCGCGCCGGCGGCAGCTGCGCGGCGAGGTTGTTCAGCTCGTAGGGGTCGCGCCTCAGGTCGTAGTACTCGCGTTCGCCCGTGACGTACTCCACGTACAGCGCGTGGCGCATCCTCAGCGCCTCGTAGCTGGGCGGGTTGCCGGAGCCGAGCAGCGGCAGATCGGGGTCGCTTTCGTCGAGCACGCGTCCGTGATGCTCGATCAGAACCTCGTTGCGCCATCCCCGCGCCGGGGCCCCGCGTATCAGGCCGAGCAGGCCGTGCCCGTCGACGCTCGGCGGGACCAGGGCGCCCGCGAGTTCCTCGAAGGTCGGGCAGAGGTCGATGTTCTCGGCCATCGCATGCACGACGCGGCCGGCCGGTACGTCCGGCCCCGTCACGACGAGCGGCACTTTGATGTCGGTGTCGAAGGCCGTGAGCTTTCCCGGGCGCAGTCGGTGCTCGCCCATGTGCAGGCCGTTGTCGGAGCTGAACACGATGTAGGTGTTGCGCGCCAGCCCTTTCGCCGCCAGCTCGGCCTCGATCTCACCGATCATGCGATCGACGGCCTGCACCGCCTGGGCGCGCTTGCGGAAGTTGGCGTCGATCAGCGCGAGCTCGGACGGTTCGAGCGCTCCGAAGTGCCTGAGCCAGTCCGGCTCCGCACTCCCGAACGCGTTGAAGGCTGGGGTCCGCGGCGCCTGCAGGCCCGGAAACTCGCCGTAGTCGCGCGCAGCCGGCGTGTACGGAGAGTGCGGCGCGAACGTCGCCAGCTCGAGCATGAACGGCTTTCCTCGCGCGGCGGCGCGGTCGATGAACGCCAGACCCCTGCGTGCGATCACGTCCGTGAGGTAGTCCTGCGGACGAAAGCCGTAGGCGCGCACACGCCCGTCGCTGTTCATGTGGTAGCCGTACTCCGGATAGCCGTCGCCGGCGACGTCCCACTCGCTCCAGCCCGGCGGCGTCCGCGCGGGCCCCTGAGCGCCCGCCGCGATGCTGGCGCCGTCGCCTGCCGTCGCGCCGAGCCCGAGGCCCGCAACAGCCCCGTTGGGCTTGTAACCATTGAGGTACTTGCCCATCAGTGCCGTGCTGTAGCCCTGGCGCTGCAACGCGAGCGCGAACGTTTCGCGCTCCTCGCCGCGTTCACGGAACACGCTGTAGCCACCTTCCGGCGGGCTGTTGTCGAACACGCGGGTGTCGTGCGGGAAGCGACCGGTCAGGATCGAGGCCCGCGACGGGCAGCACAGCGAGTCGCTGACGAAGTAGTTGTCGAAGCTCACGCCGCGGCGCTGCATCCGCAGCACGTGCGGCATGTAGGCGACGAGGTTCTCGGCGAGGTCGTCGGTCAGCACGAAGACGATGTTCGGTCGCCGGTCGCCCCCGATCGCGTGGCCGGCGCCTGGCCCTGGGGCGGGCGTTCCGCCGTGTACGGGCGAGACCCGGGCGAGCGCGCCCGCATCATCGCGAGCGGACCCTCCGCCGCAGCCGAGGAGCCCGAGCGCGAGCGCCGACGCCAGAACCCCCAGGAGCAGCCGGCCCGGCCGCGGCGCCCGGCGGCGCGTGCACGAAGCGGAGGCGTCGCTTGCGGAACCGATCTGGCGCATACAGGACCTCATCGGCCGGCACACGCTAGCGGGGGCGCTCCGCGGCGGCCTCTGCCCGCCTGGCGCGGAGAGTCGATATACACCGTCTGCTTCCACGAGCCGGGCACCGGGACAAAGGAGAGACATGGACTTCCAGCCGAGCGAGCGCTGTTCCGAGTTCAGAGAGCGCCTGAGTGCGTTCATGGATGAGCACATCTACCCGGCGGAGAAGATCTACGCACAGCAGTTGCGCGACTCCGGCGATCCCCATCACCAGCCGGCGATCATGGAGGAGCTCAAGCAGCGCGCCCGCGCAGCCGGGCTGTGGAACATGTTCCTGCCCGACGAGGAGGACGGTGCGGGGCTGTCCAACAGCGACTACGCCCCGCTCGCCGAGATGCTCGGACGCTCGCCGATCGCCTCGGAGGCCTGCAACTGCTCGGCCCCCGACACGGGCAACATGGAGGTCCTGCACCAGTTCGGGACGCCCGAGCAGAAGGAGCGCTGGCTGCGGCCGCTGCTCGACGGCGAGATCCGCTCGGCGTTTGCGATGACCGAGCCCGAGGTCGCCAGCTCCGACGCCACCAACATCGAGCTGCGGATCGAGCGCGACGGCGAGGACTACGTGCTCAACGGTCGCAAGTGGTGGACGACCAACGCCCTGCATCCGCACTGCCGGATCATGATCGTGATGGGCAAGACGGACCCCGACGGTCCGACCTACAAACAGCAGAGCCAGATCCTCGTGCCGATCGACACGCCCGGCGTGACGGTCCTGCGCGGCCTGAAAGTGTTCGGCTACGAGGACCAGGACGGCCACGGCGAAGTCGACTTCAAGGACGTGCGTGTGCCCAGCGCCAACCTGATCGCGGGCGAGGGCGACGGCTTCATGATCGCCCAGGCGCGGCTGGGGCCGGGTCGAGTCCATCACTGCATGCGCGCGATCGGCGCGGCCGAGCGCGCGCTCGAGGCGATGTGCGAACGCGCAGTCTCGCGGGTGACCTTCGGCCAGCCGATCGCGATGCGCGGCAACGTGCAGGACTGGATCGCCGAGTCGCGCATCGAGATCGAGATGGCGCGGCTGCTCACGCTGAAGGCCGCCTGGCTGATGGACACGGTCGGCAACCGACACGCGCGCATCGAGATCTCGGCGATCAAGGTCGCCGCCCCGAACGTCGCGTTGAAGGTGCTCGACCGTGCGATCCAGGTGCACGGCGGCGGCGGCGTCTCGCAGGACTTCGGGCTGGCGACGGCGTACGCCCATCTGCGCACGCTGCGCCTCGCCGACGGTCCCGACGAGGTGCACAAGCTCTCGATCGCGCGGCGCGAGCTCGCTCCGTACGTGCCGCGCCAGAGCTGAGCCGCAGCTCGCTCGATTCGGCCCCCGCCCGGTCAACGTGAGGGCCGCGGGGCCGACCGCGCGCCCCGATATCGGCTAAGCGGCCAACAGCGTCGCCGGCATTGGTCAATCGGCCAATCGGTGCCGACTGCTGAGTAGCCGCCCAAGGATCGGGTAGGTGCTTGGGGCTCCAAGCAGGCTTGTCCGCGACAGACGGAGGAAGGGCTCGATCAGATGAAGACGCGCCGCCGAATCGTGCCGATGATGGTGCTGCTGACCTGTCTCGCCGCGGCGTCGCTCGCGCCGGACGCCAACGCCGCCGGGAGCCTGGGCTTGGCCGAATGGGAAGCGGGCACCTGCAAGGGCTCGGAAGCCGAAGTCAGAGAAAAGACAAACTGCAGCTACGCCGCCGATCCCAGCAAGTTCTACACGCAGGCGGCCGGACACCCACCATGGGGACTGACCGGCTTCAAACTGAGCCAGTCCGGCGAAGAACCCAACGGCAGCACAGTCAAGCGCATCCGCGTCGACGTGCCGCCCGGCCTCGCCGCGGACCCGCAGGCGCCCGGCACGTGCGAACGGAGCACCTTCGAAGGCAACGCCAAACTCTGTCCGGCCGACAGCAAAGCGGGCTTCGTCGAGCTGAAGGCGTTCCTGCAGCTGCCCGTGCTCGGCGGCACCGTCCAGGAACTCAAAGGCCAGGTGTACAACCTCCCGCTCGAACCCGGCAAGCCGCTGCTGTTCGGAATCGACGTCGAAGGGGTGCCGCCGCTCGTGGAAGACGTGCACCTGTTCCTGGTGGGCCATCTGAGCTTCGCGCAGGAAGGCGCGCTGCTCGCCCGCGGCATCCCCTCGGGCGATTACCACGAGTGGTTCGAAATCGACAACGTGCCGCCCGAAGTCAACGTCAAAGTGCTCGCGCTCCCGGTCGGCGAGGCACCGCTGAAGACGCTCGAATCGAAGCTCTTCTTCGACGGCCATGCCGGCAAGGAAGGAAAGGAAGACTTCCTCACGTTGCCGAGCGAATGCGGCGCGCCCTCGAAGTCGACGACCTACCTGGAACTCGAAACCTATCCACCGGTCGAAAAGCTGAGCGCGCCGACGACGCCGCCCGTCGGCGTGGACGGCTGCGACAGCGTTCCGTTCAAACCGTCGACGTCGGTGACACCCGAAACGGCCACCTACGATCAGCCGGACGGGACCACGACGGTCGTGAAGGTCCCGCAGAACGTCGCCGCCGGCCAGATCAACACGGCCGACATCAAGGACGCGCACGTGACGCTCCCCGAAGGGCTCACGCTGAACCCCTCGGCCGCGCACGGACTGCAGGCGTGCACGCCTGCACAGATCGGCATCGGCACGGCCGCGCCCGTCGCCTGCCCGGCCGCCTCCCAGATTGGCACGGTCACGATCGAATCGGACCTGCCGCCGGGCTCGCTCGGCGGGCCCGTGTTCCTGGGCGGACCGCCCAGCGGCCCG
>Ga0134126_10002962_pt1 | contig 21361 bp, 16 predicted proteins | sample KB31752_FD_96881 | JGI IMG/M metagenome (GOLD analysis project Ga0134126, IMG submission 96881) | Terrestrial soil microbial communities with excess Nitrogen fertilizer from Kellogg Biological Station, Michigan, USA - KB3-175-2 | ecosystem: Environmental > Terrestrial > Soil > Unclassified ... | reverse complement strand
CTTACTATGGTAAACGGTGGAAAGCTGGTAAAAGTAGTAGGCTGGTACGACAATGAATCTGGTTATAGCAACCGCCTGGCACAGATTACCTCTATGTTTGGGAAGTTGATAAAAGGATAAATCAGTTATCAGTGAGCAGTTATCAGTTATCAGTTATCATGTCAATTGTTAACTGCTCACTGTTAACTGTTCTTTGTTAACTGCTCCTTGTTAACTGCTCCTTGTTAACTGACGACTGTCTTTCAGTATTCCCTCTTAGCATCAAATGCCTCCAGGTAGTCTGCTATTTTCCGTAAAAAGCTTCCCCCAAGCATTCCGTCCACAACACGATGGTCATAAGACAAGGATAAAAACATCATGTGGCGGATAGCAATAATGTCGCCGTATTCGGTTTCCATTACTACGGGTTTCTTTTTTATGGCGCCCACGGCAAGGATGGCTACCTGCGGTTGGGAAATGATCGGTGTTCCCATCAGGTTTCCAAAACTACCAACATTGGTAATGGTAAATGTAGCGCCTTGTATCTCATCCGGTTTCAGGGCATTGTTTCTTGCACGGTTGGCAAAGTCATTCACTTCTTTGGTAAGCCCAACCAGGTTTTTGGTATCTGCATTTTTGATTACAGGTACTATCAGGTTTCCGCTGGGCAGCGCCGCCGCCATACCGATATTTATATTTTTGCGTTTAATGATCTTATCGCCTGACACCGAAACATTGACGCCGGGGAAATCTTTGATCGCCTTTACAACAGCCTCAATAAATATGGGGGTATATGTTATTTTCTCGCCTTCGCGCTTTTCAAAGGCCGTTTTTACCCTGTCCCGCCATTTTACAATATTGGTTACATCCGCCTCTACAAAAGAAGTAACATGGGGAGACACATGCTTGCTCATCACCATGTGGTCGGCAATGAGTTTGCGCATCCGGTCCATTTCTACAATTTCATCGCCTGGATATACCGGAACATCTACATTATAAGATTTAGCGGGCTGTTCTGCCGTCATTTTTTGTGCCTGTGCTGCCGGCCGCTCCTGCGGTTGAGGTGCGGTTTTGCGGTCTTCTACATATTGCAGAATGTCTTTTTTGGTCACCCTTCCTTCTTTACCTGTTCCACCCACCTTTTCCAGTTCGGGCATGGAGATATTTTCGCTGCGGGCAATATTCAAAACGAGCGGGGAATAGAACCTGCCGCTCTCGCTGGTATGTTGAAGTTCAGGGGCCGGTTGGGGGCCGGTAGAGGAAGAAGGGACATAAGGGACTGCTTCTGCTGTTTTGGTTTCCTTGGGTTGTCCGTTTGCCGGAGCAGATGCACTTGCAGAAGTATTAGCTGCTGGGCTGGCTTCACCATTCACGTTTATAAGCGCCACCGCTTTGCCCACCGGCACCACATCGCCTTCTTTGAAAAGCCTTTTGGAAAGGGTACCGGAAACCGATGCAGGCACCTCGGAATCTACCTTGTCAGTTGCTATTTCCAGGACGCTTTCATCCATTTCAATGGCATCGCCCTCCTTTTTCAGCCATTTCAGGATGGTGGCTTCGGCAATGCTTTCGCCCATTTTGGGCATAATCAGTTCTACCTCTTTAGACATAGCGCTATGTTATACGGCTTTCGGTTTTTAAAGCCGCTAAATTACGATGAATATTCATAAGGCAAACCGCAAAGAATATAAAGGTATCGCGAAGAACGCCAGGAATAGATACTAAACCTGTTCTCCATACAAACTAAATAATCAAAGAAGCCGTCATTGCGGCAACGGATTCGAGGAACGAGAATCAGGCAAGCCGCAATCTCCAGACCGATCTGCGAAATAACTACAAAGCTTTGTTGTGTTTGCAATTTGAACTAAGAGAGTATTGTTGTTGCCGGGGCGCGTTAGTCATAGGATTGCGGGTTTCGCGGTTCCGCTTCGCTGCACCGCTCCCCGCAATGACGCTCTTATGGTTACTTTTCTTTCTATGCCATTAGATGCTTTGCGGTTATTTTTCTAAAACCTCGTGAGCTTTTGTTTGAGTTCCTTGCGGGCGAAGTGGATCCTGCTTTTTACGGTACCTATAGGAAGTACCAGTTTTTCAGCGATTTCATGGTACTTAAACCCATCGTAGTGCATCATAAACGGAACTTTGAACTCATCCTGCAGCAAGTCAACCGCCTGGGTCACGTTTTCCATGGAGATATTCGATTCCCCCTGGTTCACGACCCTCGTGCCGCTGGAATTGATGAGGTACATGTCTTCGGTAACATCAATAATGGTGTTCCGCTTTTTGTTCCTGCGGTAGTTATTGATGAATATGTTTTTCATGATGGTATAGAGCCATGCCTTGAGGTTGGTGCCTTCCGCAAATTTTTCACGGCTCGAAAGCGCCCGCAACAGCGTTTCCTGGATGAGATCGTGGGCATCCTGCAAATCCCTTGTAAGGGATAGTGCAAATGGTTTTAAAGAATACGCATATTTTGTTACAGAGTTTCTGAATTCCACTTCTTCCATGTTAGTTTTTTTAAGTTTGTAAAGTTACAAAATTTAACCGGTGAAAAACCGGTCAAGTATTCCCGACTCTTGTGTCTTGCAGGTAATAACGCATCACTTTTATTTTAGTTCATTAAAGTAGAAAATTGAAATTGGAAATTGGAAATTGGAAATTTGGCTGTACACCGTTTGTTCTCATCCAAAAACTCTCTTGCGCCAGCCACTCCCCTCCTTCTTTTTCAAGCCTGCCTGTCGTCAGACAGGGAGGGGTGGCCGCAAGGCCTGCCTGTCCCGACTTCTTCGGGAGGGTGGTTGGCGAAGTTAAACTCAACGAAAAACCCATTTCCATTGATTTCCTATTGATATTTGGCAAAAAACGCCCTTCTTGACTATTCTGCATTGATATAACAATATTTTCATTTTTTCAATTTTTAACTGGCTGACATTCAATATGTTTACTCGTAACTCGTTGACAAGTAACAATAGATAACAATGATTTATCAATAGGAAAGGTGTTTAAAGGGTGGTTTCTTCGTTGCATTTGTATCTTTTTTTTACTGATTCCTGACGCCTGACTCCTGCTTTGTCCGTCGTAGCCTCGGCGAAGGCGGGACGCCTATGTTACATATATAGCACACCCCCCAAGTGGCTGGTTGAACCTCGAAAAAAGTTCGTAAGTAATTGAGGGATAAAGAAATATTTTTTTGAGGTTTTGGATGATTTTACCAATGAAGTCAGTTTATAGTTGACCACCTACTCCCTTAAACTTCTCAATAAATGAGGTTAATTTTTGAAACACTCGTTGCTTTTTTGACAAATACTGAGGATTTAAAGGACTCATTTTGGGTAAAATGGAATTGAGCTCTGTTCCATTTTCACTAGCATATTCACGCTTCAAAGAAGCTGTTATATACCGCTTTGCTTCTCCCTCATTTAAATTCTCTTCTGCGATTAATTCTGAAGCTTCTGTTTTCTGTTTAGCTTGTGCAAAGGCAAAGAATGAATCTATTATACCAGCTTTATCCTGAATGGCATCAAGGTCTGTTTCATTGATAAAATCAACTACCAGGCTCTCTTTTGCCCTATTGCCTATACTAGCGCGGATAACCCTGCGGATTTCCGTTATAAGGCTGGCTTTGTCTTTTGTCTTTTTATTATGCTCAAATATCAACTCAAGAATATAATCAAGGTTTATTTCTTGCGATTTAAGCAGGTCAATTTCAAATACCACATCATCCCAATCAATTTTTGACTCTTCCGCTTCTTTACCACTTTTTTCTCGTCTCAGCCAGTCGCGAATATCATTATACGTAGACCGATAATCCTGGCTAATCCGTTCTGGCAGGATTTCTAATTTTTTCATTGCAGCTATTTCTTCATCGGTTACAAAATGAGCCGATTTAAATGCTTCAATAGCCTCAGGATCATTTACATCTATCGCTTGCAGTGCTTTGAGGTTTGTAAATTCATCGTAATTCTGCAATATGTTTTCTATGCGCAGGTACTCTCCGAATAGTTTTGCGAACTCCTTTTTGTCTTTTTCCTTTACAATTTCATCGGGGTTGGGGAACCTTTCATTTAATTCGCTTACTACTTCATTATAACCTCTGCGGGCTTCCCCTGTGGCGGTGTCTGTAAAGCCTTCCAGGTATTCTTTGTAACTCTTTTCCAGAACCACATTGGCCGTATTGCTATCTCCGAATAGCGTAATGGCATCGATAGTTGCTTTTTCTAAATCCCTGAAGGTAATAATATTGCCAAAGGTTTTTGTGGCATCATATATACGGTTGGTTCGTGAAAAAGCCTGGATCAAGCCATGATAGCGCAGGTTCTTATCAACAAACAGCGTATTGAGTGTTGGGGCATCAAACCCTGTAAGGAACATGCCTACTACAATGATAAGGTCAACCTCTTTATTCTTTACGCGTTTAGCCAGATCACGATAGTAATTCTGAAACTCATTACTTTCAACACCATAACTGGTTTTAAACATAGTGTTATAGTCATTGATCGCTTTTGTCAAAAACTCTTTTGCACTGCTATCCATGGCAGAAGGTTCAAAGGTTTCATCTACAATTTCACCAATAGCATTTTGTTCTTCGTTGGCTGCAAAGGAGAAGATAGTCGCTATGCGTAGCGGCTTATCGTTTGCCCTTTGAATGCGGGTTAATTCCTCATAATAGCACTTGGCCGCGTCAACACTATTCACCGCAAACATGGCGTTAAACCCTTTTTCGCTTCCCTGGCTTCTATGCGTTTTTATCCTGAAATTCTGCAAAACATATTGAGAAATTTCTTTGATACGGGCAGGGTGCAGTAAGGCTTTTTTGTTTTCTGCCGCGCTCAACTTTTTCTCATCCTGTTCAGTTTCTATGCCTTTAAATTGAGGTCTTACATCATTATAATCAACTTTGAATTTCAATACTTTTTCATCCCTGATGGCATCTGTAATCACGTAGGAGTGCAATTCGCGGCCAAAGACATTTGCAGTGGTTTCAGCACCTAAGGCATTTTGAGGGAAAATAGGAGTGCCTGTAAAACCGAATTGAAGAAACTTCTTAAACTTCCTTTTGAGGTTTTTTTGGGCTTCACCAAATTGGGATCGATGCGCTTCATCAAAGATGAATACAACCTGCTTTTGATAGATGGATAGATCATTCTCACTTTTCATCAGGTTATTCAGTTTCTGAATAGTAGTCACAATGATCTTATTATCATCCTTTTCAATATTTCTCTTTAAACCCGCTGTACTTTCTGAGCCATTTACACTATCCGGCGAGAATTTTTGATATTCCTTCATGGTTTGAAAGTCCAGGTCTTTACGGTCTACCACAAAGAATACCTTATCAATAAAATCCAGTTGGGTGGCCAGCCGGGCAGCTTTAAAACTGGTAAGGGTTTTGCCTGACCCGGTGGTATGCCATATATATCCGCCACTTTCGGGTTTACACCAATTTTTTGACTGGTACGAACATTCGATTTTCCATAAGATCCTTTCTGTAGCTGCTATTTGATAGGGTCTCATAATGAGCAGCGTATCGCTGGTATCAAAAACCGAATAGGTAAGAATTACCTTTAAAACAGTATGTTTCTGAAAAAAGGTTGCCGTAAAGTCCTTCAGGTCTTTGATCAGTGTGTTGTCTTTCGTGGCCCAGTTCATGGTAAAATCAAAGCTATTTTTATTGCGCTCCACGGTATTGGCAAAATAACGGCTGTCCGTACCGTTGGAAATAACAAAAACCTGGATGTATTTAAAGAGTGAGTTTTCACTATTAAAACTCTCCTTCGTGTAGCGATGCACCTGGTTAAAGGCCTCCCGCAGGGCAACCCCCCGCTTTTTCAGTTCTATCTGAACCAGGGGCAAACCATTCACTAATATGGTGACATCATAACGATTGGCATGTGTCCCTTTTTGTGAGAATTGTGACATTACCTGCACTTTATTGCGGGCAATATGGATTTTATCAACTAAGTAGATGTTTTGGATATGGCCATCATCAAACACAAAATCGTAAATATAATTATCATGTATTTTCCTTGTTTTTTCAACAAGGTTATCACTTGGCCTATCCAGGTATTCCTCCACAAAACGTGTCCATTCAGCCTCTGTAAATTCCATATTGTTAAGCGACTGGAGCTGCACCTTTGCATTCGTCAGCATGGTTTCTATGGTGCTAAGGTTAGAAGGGTTTTCATAACCTTGATGGATTAAATCCTGGACAAACTCCTTCTCAAGGGCGGCCTCTGTTTGATACACAGCAGGCGCCTCATTCAGCACTGAATGCTTGGTATATTTATCAAGAACTATGAAGTTGTTTGATTCGGCTATAGTTTTATACTGTGTCATTTACTTCAGTTGCATTTTCGTCGCCATTTTCTTTGAACTTATACGTTGTTGTAATCACTTTAACAAGACGCTTTAATACATCCTTTTCTTGATTTGTCAAAACTGAAACTTCTTCGCCAGAAAACTTACTATGGCTTGAGAGATTAATAATTCGGCTATAATACCCTTCACGAGATCCTTCTGCTTCATTGGGTAATAGATCTTTCCACTCTTCATATCCAAGAAAAGTAGAAGTTTTTTCTAAAATATTACGCAGAAAATTAAAATGGTACTTTTGAATATCACCTGATTGTGAAACCTTTTCAAGTTCAGATAAAAGAAAAAGATGATAAGAAAATGGAGAGTCATTGAAATGTTCGACAAGTGAAAAAGTACCATCGTTCAATATTTCCAAACGCCATTTCTTGTTTTTTACTTTTCTAAATTCATTGACTAAAATATTATAGAAAAGCGGATTATGTGTAGTGATAATGAACTTCAACTCGGACGTACTTAACTTAATTAACTCAGCAATATTTACGGCCAATTCAATTAAATGCGTATCATCCAATGAACTTACTGGGTCATCAATAAAGATATAATCCAAACTATCATACCTATCAGTCTCACGGCCATCGGGTTCTGGGATATTTAAAACCCCGACCACTTGCTCCATTAAATTATGAAATACGCTCCATATAAAACAACTTTCCTCGCCTTTGGAGATTTTTACTAATTCAGGAATTTCGTCATTGCCTCGTTGAAAAGAAAATTTTATTTCAGAGTAATCCTCACTGAATTTAGGAGTTAATTTATCACTGGTTAATTTCTGAAAAGTTGTTATGATATTTTGATCCTGACCTTGATCGAGTAAAACCCATCTTGTGAAATTGTTGGGCTGTATTTTAATTTTTCTTTCTGTATCACCATCCAGATCATTATCCCAATAAAAAAGATCTTCTGTAAATGCATTGTAATATAGCACTTTAATTTTTGCATCTTCATCTTCAATATCTTTAGGCGCAACCAAAAGTCTAAACTCACGTGATAGACGTGTCTTTCCCGAGCCATTAAATGCATAAATTAACTGCACTTTTTTATTAGTGTCCTTTAATACCTGTGCTATTTCTGTTAATGACTGTGCCATTTTATGCCATTAGATTATCCTTAGGAAAGGTTAGCAGCAAATCCCGGTAGTATTCGTACTGCTTTTTACGTGCTGTTAGCTCTGCTATTAGTTCTGCTGTTAGCCCTGTAAAAGCATCGAGAATACGAACTATTTCGGCTTGAATTTCCAAAGATTTTTTTGGGTTTTCTGGGCAGGGGATGGGGATTTGAAAGATTTCCATTTGCTTCTTAGAAACTGCAGGAATCCCTCCCTTTTGTTGGCTACCAATTAACTTGTTCTCATCTCTCTTTAAGAAATAGTAAACATATAACCAGTTCACCTTAGAAGAATCTTTTATTCCAATAGAGTAGCAACTATTTCCAGCCCAGTAAGGCTTGGATATACGATTAACAAACCCCGCATTTGCACCTCTCGCGCTTACGATTATTTTATTCCCTTCATTATTGAATTTATCGTAGTAACCTGTGGGTGAAATACCACCATTGTACACAGGATATTGAGCTTCTTCATCTTGCGCGTTTTTATGAACAAATTCGCCAATCGTAATGGTAGCTATTTCTTCAAGAGGTATCCACTCCACTTCAATTTTGTTAAATAATTTTTCAAGATAACTCATACTTCGATCTCCTTTATAATAGCGTCTATTTTGGCACGTAGTTTATTTACCTCCTCTACAGTTTTTGAGACATCCGCATTTAAAAGAGCAATATTAAACTTCTCACGAGTATCCCTTGCCTCTACATAGGAACTTACAGAGAGGTTATAATCATTTTCTGCAATTTTGTTGTTGTCTACAGATATTGCTACATGATCAAAGTTTTCCTTGCTATCGAATAGTTCCATGATCTTTTCGATATGCGCATCATCAAGTATATTGTTATTGCTCACTCTCCTGAAAAAATCCTCACCACTGGCATTTATAAACTGCGTTGCATTCTCTGTCTTATGTTTTGAAAGAACGAGGATATTCACTGCTATACTCGTTCCATAGAATAGGTTTGGGGCTAAGGAAATTACAGTTTCTACAAAATTATTATCTACCAGGTACTTCCTGATCTTCTGCTCCGCACCACCCCGGTAAAAGATGCCAGGGAAACAAACAATGGCCGCCCTGCCCTTACTTGAAAGGTAACTCAGGGCATGCAGTACAAAGGCAAAATCTGCTTTTGATTTAGGAGCCAGCACACCCGCTGGGGCAAAACGGTCGTCGTTGATGAGCGTAGGGTCATCGGCGCCAATCCAGTTTACCGAGTATGGCGGGTTTGAGACAATGGCATCGAAAGGTTTTTCATCGCCAAAATGCGGATCCAAAAGTGTATTGCCAAGCGCAATATTAAACTTGTCGTAATTGATATTGTGCAAAAACATGTTCATACGGGCCAGGTTATAAGTAGTGTGGTTTATCTCCTGCCCAAAGAAACCTTCTTCAATGATATGTTTGTCAAAGTGTTTTTTAGCTTGCAGAAGCAAAGAACCTGAACCGGCTGCTGGGTCATATATCTTATTTACAGCAGTCTGCTTATGCATGGCCAGCTGCGCAATGAGTTTGGATACATGTTGTGGGGTAAAAAACTCACCCCCTGATTTTCCTGCATTAGCTGCATAATTTGAGATCAGAAATTCATACGCATCCCCAAAAAGGTCAATCTGGTTATCTTCAAAATTTCCAAAACTCAGCTCTCCAACACCTTTTATTACGGCCGCCAGACGGCTGTTTTTATTTTCAACGGTATTGCCCAGCCGTGTGCTGGTCGTATCAAAATCGGCAAACAATCCTTTTATATCCTCTTCCGATGGATAACCATTCGCAGAGCTTTCAATAGCGTTAAAAATGTCTTTTAAGTCTGTATTAAGATTGGTGTTGGTATTGGCTGTTTTGGCGATATTTACAAAAAGCTGACTGGGATATATAAAATACCCTTTGGTTTTGATGGCATCATTTTTTACTTCTGGCGTTATTTTATCATCAGACAAGTTTTTATAGTCGATGCTATCATCGCCGCCCTCAATGTAATTCGTGAAATTTTCACTGATAAAGCGATAGAAAAGTGTACCTAACACAAACTGTTTGAAATCCCATCCATCTACTGAGCCGCGAACATCGTTGGCTATTTTCCATATTTTAGCTTGTAATTCAGCTCTTTGACTTGTGCCCGTCATTTTTTGTCTTTTAATGGTACGTTCTTTACCGGGTACCTATCCGTATAAATTTAAGGCGCTAAGTTAGCATACATTTTACTTGTATCAGCGTTGCCGGATGTTCGCGTGGTCTCGCAAGCCTTCGGAAGGATGACTGTGAGCAGTGAATATCTGCCCGGAAGCAGACCGGAATAAAGGTCGGTGACCTTCCACAATGAAATCCGGAAGTCTACAGACTTCCTCCTATTCTTTAATGCCAGGTGCGCTTCGCTTAAACACTTGACACAACATGGAATTGTAGTGATTGGTTTGATAGTGCTTGCCGTCGTTTGCAGTTATTCGAAATTTTCGAACAACTGAATTTTCATCTAACTCGCTGTCTGAAAAAACCTTCTTAAGGTGATAATTAATGGTGTTTGTTTCAACATTATAGAGCGTAGCCATCATTTTTTGCGACAACCAAATGTTTTCATCGGCATATACCACCTCAACCCCACTTTCGCCGGAAGCAGCAATAAACGTTAAATACTCTGCGGCAGAAGATCTTATCGATATTTTGCTTGATTTTTGTTCGCTCATGTTCTATATTTCAATTTCTTTTATGATCGTCTCAATACATCAATGGCTATTTTTCTATATTTTGACCTGTAATTCAGCTCTTTGACCTGTGCACGTCATTTTTTATCTTTTAATGGTCCGTTCTTTATCCGGTAACTATCCGTATAAATTTAAGGCGCTAAGTTAGCTTACATTTTACTTGTATAACCACACGTTCTAGCAAGTCTTCCGAAGGATGACTTGTGAGCAGTGAATACCTGCCCTGAAGCAGACGGGGATAAAGGTCTGTGACCTTCTACAATGAAATCTGGAAGTCTACAGACTTCCTCCTATTCTTTAGTGCCAGGTGCGCTTCGCTTAAGCACTTGACACAATATGGATTGGGAGCAGGGTTGTATTCAGTTCGGCTTCTTAATTCCACTGGATTCCGGGTCAGGCCCGGAATGACGGTGTTGATGGGGGTTGCAGCTCCTTGTCTGCACAATCAGGAAGGCCGCAACAACGGCGTCGATGGATGGGTCTGATTGAGACACACTCACATGCGCCAGCCCATTATCACATCATCATATTAGCACATTATCACATTGGCCCTTCAATCATTTTCCTGGTAGTTGAATCCCAGGCGTTTGCCGGTTTTGAGGGCGGCGCTGCCGGCTTCCATGATCTTTTGCATCAGGCTTACTTCTTTTACTTCGTCGAATGGCGGTACAAAAAGGTCGAAATCAATGGTATGCAATATAGCCGTTTGTACAATGAGGCGTACGATTTCCGGGTTGATCTCAAACTCGGAAAAGTCGTTGTATAAAAACGAAAACTGCCTTTTGCCCTGAACAAAAAAATGCCCGTCTTTATTGATGAATATCCGGGCTATGAGGTAGCCGATGTCATTCATCCTGCCATACTTAATGGAGTCCGAAAGGAAATCATAAATGAGTATCATACCGCAGTAGGCCCTCATCGGATCTTCTTTTACATATTTTGTTTTAAAGACCTCGCTGTCAGGCGGGAAATTAAACACATTGGTATGCATCATAAACATGAGCGTATCGCCTGAAAATTTCAGCTCCGCTTCAAACGCCCCGTTGTCATGCGATGAAACCCCTATGTTTCCATCAATTTTTTTCATCTCCGCTCCTACTTCAGAAGCCACCAGGGCAATCTGCTGCTTGAAGACGTTAAATATCTCAATGGTTTTGGGAAAGATAAACTGCTTGGTACCGGCCTTTATCTCAAGGGCTTTTACAATTTCATCTGTCTTTTGATCTATTTCTTCTTTAGGATCAACCCCGGCTTTTACATCTGGTTCGCTCTTTGGTACCACTGCTGTTTTTGGGTTCAGCTCGGGCTTTTGCCCATTGGCTTTTTTCGTACCGGGTTCAGCTTTTGGATCCGTTCCATTTTTTAAGTCTGGTTTGGCCTTAGGGTCGTTTGTAATTTTCAGGTTATCCGGTGATTTCAAAGTTGCTTTTTTTAGCCCTCACCCCTGCCCCTCTCCAAGAAGAGAGGGAAAGCGGTCGAAGTATTTTTTAATATTAGTATGCTTTTGCAAATATAACCCTTCCTTCTGAAGGTTTTCCTGTCAGGATACATTTTCCTTTTTCTTCTTTACGGTCAAAAGGTATGCACCGGATGGTTGCCTTGGTTAATTTCTTTATTTTTAGTTCTGTTTCAGAAGTCCCGTCCCAGTGCGCATGGGCAAAACCGCCTTCGCTTTTCATTATTTCCTCGAACTGTTCCCAGCTATCAGGGTAGTAGGTATTTTCTTCACGTTTTTTCAGCGCTTTTAAGTAGATACCTTCCTGGATTTGTTTTAAAAGGCGGGGCACTTCTTTATGAAGTTCATTGAATGAAATAACCTGTTTTGATTTGGTGTCGCGCATCACTACTTCTGCCGTGCCGTTCTCAAGGTCGCGCGGACCAATTGCAATCCGCAGCGGAATACCCTTTAACTCGCTTTCGGCAAATTTCCAGCCCGGCTTTTTAGTGTCGTCATCATCGTATTTTACACTGATTCCCTGTGCTTTTAATTCTTTCATAAGCGTGTGGGCCGCATCCGATATCTGCTGGAGCTCTTCGGTTTGTTTGTAAATAGGCACTATAACAACCTGTATGGGCGCAAGGTTCGGGGGCAGCACAAGCCCCTCATCATCAGAGTGTGCCATAATGAGCGCGCCGATGAGCCGGGTAGAAACGCCCCATGAGGTAGCCCATACATATTCGAGCACACCGCTTTTGTCAGAGAACTTTACATCAAAGGCTTTGGCAAAATTCTGCCCCAGGAAATGGGATGTGCCTGCCTGCAATGCTTTGCCATCCTGCATCATGGCCTCTATGCATAGGGTATCTACCGCGCCCGCAAAACGTTCGTTGGCTGTTTTGGCGCCTTTTATGACGGGCATGGCCATAAAATTTTCTGCAAAATCAGCATATATATCCAGCATCTGCCGGGTTTCAGCTATGGCTTCCCCGCTGGTGGCATGGGCGGTATGCCCTTCCTGCCAGAGAAATTCCGTTGTCCGCAAAAATAACCTCGTCCGCATTTCCCAACGTACCACGTTGGCCCACTGGTTAATGAGCAGCGGAAGGTCCCGGTAAGACTGTATCCAGTTTTTATAGGTGTTCCATATTATAGTCTCGGATGTGGGGCGTACAATAAGCTCTTCTTCCAGTTTGGCTTCCGGATCCACCATGATACCTCCTTTGCCATCATTTTTGAGGCGGTAATGGGTGACCACGGCACATTCTTTGGCAAAGCCTTCCACGTGGGCAGCCTCTTTGGCCAGGAAACTTTTAGGGATAAAAAGCGGAAAGTATGCGTTTTGATGGCCCGTTTCCTTAAACCGCCGGTCCAGTTCGGCCTGCATTTTCTCCCATATCGCAAAGCCATAGGGTTTTATCACCATGCACCCTTTTACCGAAGAGTGTTCTGCAAGCCCGGCTTCTTTTACCAGGTCATTATACCATAGAGAGTAATCCTGTGCCCTGGGCGTGATTTTGTTTGCCATTATTATTTACTAATGAAAGGGACCTCTAAAAACATTGTTTTTTTATCGCCTCATCCTTAATCCTTCGTCCTAAAGGAGAAGGTGAATGGTATGTTTTTAGCGGTCCCCAAATGTTTTTGCTATATTTTTACGTTTTGGAATAGTATTTGTTTATACTTTAAAGTGAGCAAAATTAGGATTAAAATTGTTAGTAAGTTTGAACGGGTAAAATAGAACATTATGAAAACGAAAAATACACTGGCCCTTCTTCTCTTATCCATTGGGATGGCTTCCCTAACGGGTTGTTCCACGCCGAATGCCGCATCCGGCTCACTGCCAAACGATGATGTATATGGGGGCGGGGAAAATGTTACAACAACAACGACCACTACCACCACTACAACTAAAAAAACATACGCCCGCGACTATGACGACCGCTCAAGGATGGATACCGATAATTATCGCAACCAGAATAACAATGGTTATTACCAAAGCGACGGAAGCGCAAACACGCCCATGGGCAGCGGCAATACTATCGTAAATAATTATTATGACGATGGTTTTGGTAGTGGGCTATATACCCCGTTTTATTCCCCTGCTTTCTTTAGCCCGGGACTTAGTGTTGGTTTCGGTTTCGGGTATGATCCTTTCTTTAGCCCGTATGGATTTGGGTATGATCCTTTCTTTAGCCCTTATGGATATGGATTATATGGGGGATACGGATTATATGGCGGGTATGGATTATATGGCGGCTACGGCGGATTTGGCTTATACGGTGGCTACGGGTACGGCGGTTTCGGCGGCTATTACGGTGGACACGGGTATGGCGACTATGGTTATGGCCGATATGGTTCTTATAACCATGCATCACGATATGCCGGTGGAAGGTTCGGGTCCTACGGGCATGGTATGACCAATAGGGGATATAACAGGACCTACAATAATAACAGGGTGCATGAATACCAGCCACCACGCACTAATGGCGGCGCTCAGCATACAGGTAACCCTGTGGCGAGTCCGCAAAGACAGGGCAATAATAACTACAATAACACGAGGGAAGGCACCTATCAAACAGCGCGGCCAAGCAATAATAACAACGGATCCCGTCCATCCGGCAATACGTATGCGACACCCAGGAATAGTGGTGGCACATGGGGCCGCAGTTCAGGTGGTTCCGGCAGCAGGCCGTCCGGCAGCTTTGGCGGCGGCGGTAGAAGCAGCGGCAGTTTTGGTGGTGGCGGAAGAAGCAGTGGCGGCGGTAGCTATGGCGGCGGTGGTGGAAGAAGCAGCGGTGGAAGTGGCGGCGGCGGAAGAAGCGGCGGCGGTGGCGGAAGGCGTTAGAACAAACCAACTTAATATCGAAATATTATGAGAAGAAAAATCATTATGGTCCTGGGAATTTGCCTGGGCGCTGGAACAATAGCATCCGCACAGTCTAACTTAGACGACCTGATAAGATACTCAGGTATCCAATACCAGGGCACCGCACGCTCTGCCGGCGCCGGAAATGCATTCGGTGCAGTAGGGGCAGATTTTGGCGCAATAGGCATTAATCCCGCAGGGCTTGGCCTGTACCAGCGCTCTGAGTTTACAGCTACGATTGGTTTTGATGACGCCACTACAAAAGGCAATTATTTAGGGAACAGCGCTACCAACACAAGCGTTCCGAACTTCAATATCGGGGACCTGGGGATAGTGATTGCAAACAATAAAGCAGAAAGAGGCAAAGACGTATCAAGCGGCTGGCTGGCAGTGAACTGGGGCATCGGGTTTACCAGGACCAATAATTTTTATTCCAGCACATTAATTGAAGGAACCAATACCAATAACAGTATCCTTGCCTATTATAAAGAGGATGCCAACTACCAGCAAGCCAATCATTGGAATTTGGATCCCGGCAGCTATGGGGGCCTTGCTTATGGGGCGTATTTGATTGATCCTTTTCATAATCCCAATAACCCTGGCAACCCTAATGATTCTTCCATTTATATGGACAGAACGCGGTTTGACAACAAGATAAACGTGTACCAGAAAGATATAATTACAACATCCGGTGCCACTAATAATATCAGCCTGAGCGTGGCAGGCAACTACCTGGGCAAACTGTATCTTGGCCTTACTATAAATGTGCCGACAGTAAACTTTACTTCCGATGAGACATTTACAGAATACAATAATAACCCATCAAGCGCAAAAGACAGCCAATATATAAGTTCATCCCTCAATAAAACACTGACTACCACTGGTGTTGGTATCAATGCCGCTTTAGGGGCCATCTATAAATTTGGCGATATATTCAGGCTTGGGCTTTCGGTGCAGGTACCTACCCTGTACTCTCTTACCGACAATTTCGCTACATCCTTAGAAGGGATTACCGCACAAACACTGGGAGAACGCGGCAATGGCGATGTTACGTCATCATCGTCATCCAATCCGGATGGCTTCCAATATAACATCGTTACCCCTGCGCGCGCAACTTTAAGCGGCGCCCTCTTCCTGGGAAAAAGCGGCTTTATATCAGCAGATTATGAATACGCTGACTATTCCACTGCCATGGTGAACAATTCAAACGGCAACGATTATTCTGATTTTAATCAAACCGTTCAAAAGGCCCTTCAAGGTGTAAACACGCTCCGGGTAGGCGCAGAATTCCGTATCCAGGCATTTTCTATCAGGGCAGGATATGATTATATTACCAGTCCTTACAAATCAGGCATTGCCGATGCCGGGTATGGCGATACCTACAATATTATTTCATTTGGGGTAGGATTCAGGGCAAAGAACATGGGCCTCGACCTTACGTACCAGTTATTGACCAACAACACTACTTTTACTCCCTATATATTGTCTGACCCTGCTGATGTTGCCCAATACGGTTATGCGCCCAGCGCCGATGTTACAACCACAAGAGGCAACCTGATGCTTACTTATTCGACAAGGTTCTAGGGATAACTGTTAAAGGATTTGCCGAATTATAATCGGGGTAATTTCCGATATTTGGGGCTGATTATTTTATATGCCCCGGCAAACGGCAAAAAGTACAGCCCACAAAACTAAAAACCCGCAAGCGGCCAAAGGCCCTGATTTTACTGCGATTGCAGGTAAATTTCTCTGGCCGGTCTTTATACTGTACGCATTGGCGGTTATTTTCGGCGCCATGCACCACGAACCCTGGCGTGACGAGGCCGAAACATGGCTCATCGTGAGGGACAATAACCTTCCGGGTTTATTCAGAATTATCCCTTACGAAGAACATCCGCCCCTGTGGTTTTTGGTGATGATGCCTATTGCAAAACTGGGTCTGCCTTATGCCACAATAAGTTATCTCCCGGTTGTGATCATGATCGCGGCCGTGTACCTTTTATTGTTCAAAACCTCTTTGCCCCTGCCTGTAAAATTATTTCTGCCATTCAGCTATATTTTCTTTTACGAATATTCGGTTATCAGCCGCAATTATTGCCTGGTGGTATTTTTTATTGCCGCCATCATAAGCCTGTATCCTAAAAGGTTTGACAGGCCATTGCTTTTTGCGCTTTGCGTGATAGGGTTATTCAATTCAGAAGGGCTGGCATTTGGATTATGTTTTGCTTTGCTTGTACTGTTTATGATAGACGCCGTTCAATTAAAAAAGCTGAAAGGAAAGGTTGTATTTGCAATTATAATTATGGCGATCGGCGGTTTTTATCTTATACCCTATATGGCATGGCACCCGGCCGCCAGTATGTACGAAAACCTGATCCTGAACCCTGCCAAACAAATAACCAACGTAATAACCGGCGCGATAGTCATGGATGGCAACTGGATAATAGCCACGCTCATATGGCTACTTCTTCTCATAGTATTAGGCGCCCGTACAAAACCATTATTTGTCTTTTTATCCGGGGCTGCATGCGTGTTTTACATCATGGGATTTAAGTACAACCTTGGCTATCCGCGACAATTTGGAATATTGCTTATTGCAGCCATCGTTTCATTTGGAATTTATCAGGAATATAAGGATGATAAGTTCAATGCCATTAAGTTAAATAATCTTGATCTGTGGAAATATGGCGCTTGGGTATTTGTGCTGATTGTTCTATTACAGGCACCCTATACTTTCGGCAGGTACATGGATGATATTGAACACGATTTCTCCGGGGCAAAGGGCGCCGCAAAATTTATTATGAATAATCATCTGGAAAATAATATCCTTGTCGGGCAGCAGGCGTGGGCTGTAAGCGCTATTGTGCCCTATCTTCCGGCTGGTACCCAAATCTATTATGGAGAGTGTGAGCGGTTTGGTACCTATTATATTTATGATTCATGTTTCCAGAAAAAGATGTGGCGAAAACTTCCTGAATACGCGGTAGATATGGCCTATACCCATTTTAAAGATAAACCTGAAAGCCTTGTTTTTATCTTTAACAGGCCATTAGGCGATCGCGCCATGCAGTATATGGATGTCTTGTACCAATCTCCGGAAACCCCCATCAAAAAAGACGAAGCGTTTTATATTTACAGGTTTATAAAGCATTAAGGGCGGAGAGCGGAAGAGCCGAGGGAGAAGTGAGGAGAGCGGAGAGCGAGAGCGATAAAGCGGAAGAGCAGATTTTCTAACGCCTAACGCCTTATGCCTAACCCCTAATACTTACTCGTAAATACAATATTATAGGTTGTTTTATCACCGGTCTGGTTTTCTTCTATGGCGATATCATGCTTGGGGTAATAGTGCATAATCGTTTTCTCTTTGATATCCGGCAAATTCAAGGTAACCGGCGAGGCGGATGGCGCACCAAGAAAGGTTTTATAGACATCAGAAGATGGGTTTATACAGGCGCCCGTGACAACTGAAGCAGACAGCCCCCTGAGATACTTGGTCATAGCCGGGTATATGATGATCTGGTAAAGACCTGAATCGTAATTAGGCCATTTGAGATACGCTACGGTAACAGGAGTATCGCCGCTCATGTCCTGGATGTAAAACCGTTTATGGTTAAAGGGGTCTTCTTTCAGTTTGAGATATTGATAGTTTTTAAGTTTCTCATTTGCCTCGGTCCTACCCATTCCCAGTGCAATGCCAAAAACCGTGGCATGAGCCCCGTTAAAGGCCGGCAAACTTGCAAAATCAGTCTCGGTAACCTCTACAGTGTCGCCTTTGTTTTTTTTTGAGGTTTGTGCTTTTACTGAAAATGTGGCAAGCATAAAGCAAACAGAAACAAAGGCGATAAAGGTTTTATACATTGAATTCACAATCTTTATTTTATTAAATCAATTTGCCATTTCGCTTATAAACTTGATCCGCATCAATTTTACTTCCTCAATGGAATAGACGTCTGCCCCAAGGTCTTTCCAGGCCTTTTCTACAGAATCAGAAGAATCATCTTCTATTTTACGGAAATAGTCAAAGACCTCCTGCTGGTATTCGCGGTCCAGGACTTCATTGATATAATAATCGAGGTTTACCTTGGTGCCGCTCAATACAATGTTTTCCAGTTCTGAGAGCAGTTCATCCATGCTCAGGCCTTTCCCGGCTGCGATATCTTCGAGGGATATTTTCCTGTCAACGTTCTGGATGATATGTACCTTCTGGGCTGATTTGTTGACCACTGATTTTATCACAAAATCATCCGGCCGTGAAATTTCATTTTCTTCAACGTATTTCTCTATAAGCTCAATAAAAGGTTTCGCGTAGCGGACGGCCTTGGAGGCGCTTACCCCTGTTATCTGGCTTATTTCCTGTTGATTGACTGGATATTTTATCGCCATTTCTTCCAAAGAAGGATCCTGGAAAACAATATATGGCGGGAGGTTCTTTTCTTTTGCGATTTTCTTCCGTAGGTCTTTCAGCATCCCGAACAGCACTTTGTCAAAGCCATCGCCGCCGGTTGCTTCCGCGTCATCGTCTCCGCCCGTTATATGTTCATAGTCATGGTCAATGGTAACCATGAACGGACGTGGGTTGGCAAGAAATTCTTCCCCTGTGGCATTTACCTTCAGTGAGCCATAAGCCTCAATGTCTTTGTCAAGCATCCCAACCAAAAGGGCCTGCCTGATGACTGATTTCCAGAAATTGACGTCCTTTTCCTTTCCTTCGCCATACATGCTTGCCTTATTGTGGCCATAGTTTTTCACATTCTGTGATTCTTCGCCCCGGATGATATTGATGATGTGCTCCATCGGGAACTTGCTTTCAATTTCAAGCATGGTTTCCAGAACCAATTTCAGGGCTTCTTCGGCGTCCACTTTTTCTTTGGGGAAACGGTGGTTGTCGCACATCTTCATCTGTTCGCACTGGGTCTCGTCATATACTTCCCCGAAATAATGCAGCAACGATTTCCTGCGGCAACTCGAGTTTTCAGAAAATGCTTCCATTTCCTTCAGGAGCTGCGTCCCGATTTCCCTTTCGGCAACAGGCTTATCTTTCAGGAATTTTTCAAGTTTGAACAGGTCCTTGTAATTGTAGTACATAATGCACTCGCTCAGGATACCATCCCTGCCTGATCTTCCTGTCTCCTGGTAATAACTTTCCAGGCTCTTTGGCACGTCAAAGTGGATCACGAAGCGCACATCAGGTTTGTCAATTCCCATCCCGAATGCAATTGTCGCCACGATAACATCCACATCTTCCATCAAGAAAGCATCCTGGTGTTTTGCCCGGGTATTCCCGTCCATCCCGGCATGGTATTCAAGGGCTTTGATGCCGTTTACCCGAAGGGTCTGGGCCATTTCTTCAACGCTTTTCCGGCTCAGGCAATAGATGATACCTGATTTGCCCGCGTTGCGTTTTACATAATTGATAATATCTTTTTGTACGGCTACTTTTGAAACCTTCGGCCGTACTTCATAATAAAGGTTCGGCCTGTTGAACGAGGACATATAAACATCCGGGTCCTCCATTTTAAGGTTCTTAAGGATGTCTTCCTGCACCTTTGGAGTAGCAGAGGCCGTTAGCGCTATAATTGGCACCTGGCCGATGAGGTCAACGATCTCGCGGATGCGGCGGTATTCCGGCCTGAAATCATGCCCCCATTCTGAAATACAATGCGCCTCGTCAACCGCTACAAATGGCACCTTTATTTTATCTAAAAATTCAAGTGTTTCAACCTTGGTAAGGGATTCCGGGGCCACATACAGCATTTTGGTAATGCCGGCCAGTGTATCGGCCTTTACCCTCTCAGATTCTTTTTTGCTGAGGGAAGAATTTAAAAAATGCGCCACGCCACTCTTGCCACCGAAGGCGCGGATCAGGTCAACCTGGTTCTTCATGAGCGCTATCAGCGGTGAAATAATGACGGCGGTGCCATCGCTTACAAGGGCCGGCAACTGGTAACAAAGGCTCTTACCTCCGCCCGTGGGCATAATCACGAAAGTATCCTTACCCTCCAGAATACTATGAATGACAGCCTCCTGGTTGCCCTTAAACCCATCATATCCAAAGAAATCCTTTAGCGATTCCTTGATCCTAAAATCCGTTTCTACTATCATATCCTTTCTTGCGAAGCACGAAGATACAATCTTTGTGCCGTTTTTTCAAGTATCTATCCAAAACAAGCGCGCTTTTTCCTTTCTTTTTAAACTTCTTTTTGTTCACTGATGCTAAGTTACCATCTTATCGTGAAACAGCCAAATTTATTTTAAAAAGGGGAGAAAATTTATTAGTGGGCAAAGTTGGCAACTTTTAAAAAGTTGCCAACTTTAACCCCTGCGATAGAAATAAAATTTTGATTTCTCGGATATTATCCTCAAATTTCCATGCCATTATGCATGTACTGCTTTGAAAAATCATTTTAAAAGTTGTTTTTTTGCGTTCTTTATTTTGGTAAGCATCTTACCCTCAAAGCTATATGCCCATCACATCGTGGGCGCCGACATCACCTGGAAACATTATTCCAAAGATACTTTCCTGTTTACGGCCGCGGTTTACAGGTCATGCACGGGAATGAACCTGGCAAACAGCCCTTTTACTTATTTTGGCACATCGCCAGGATATACTACTCCCCAAATGATATACGGCAGTCTTTGCTGCACCAAAGATGTAACGCCCGGAAACTATGGGTGCGACCAGTGCAACGATCCCAACTGCGCTTACCAGTTTGGCATCCAGTTGATAACAGAGGATGTCAAAATTGCTTTCCCTTCCGGGTGCTGCGACTGGTTTGTATCCTGGCAGCAAAATTACCGGGATGAGTCTATTAATACCATCGCCGGTGGAGAAACATTTTATGTTGAAGCAGAAATAAATACCTGCCTGAGCCGGCCGGATAACTCGCCGACTTTCAAT
>Ga0134126_10002961_pt1 | contig 21362 bp, 20 predicted proteins | sample KB31752_FD_96881 | JGI IMG/M metagenome (GOLD analysis project Ga0134126, IMG submission 96881) | Terrestrial soil microbial communities with excess Nitrogen fertilizer from Kellogg Biological Station, Michigan, USA - KB3-175-2 | ecosystem: Environmental > Terrestrial > Soil > Unclassified ... | reverse complement strand
TCTTCCTGAATAGTAACATCACATTGTACTGCTATTGCTTTAATCTGATATTGCTGTTCAAGGCTTTGCGCCAGCTCACATAAGGTCACAAATTGCCTCGCGCCTAAGACAAGGTTAGCGCCGCGTTTTGCAAATTCAATGGCCAATGACTTGCCGATGCCGGATGAGGCGCCGGTGATGATAACAATTTTATTGTTTAACTCCATAAATTACCATGTGGCTTTTAATGTGTAATTCCTTTTGATAAGCCGTATCGATTTCTTTTGTTTCATAAACAAGTGATAGAACGAGGGATAGTCCGCCATGGGAGCAGAGATTGTTCAAAGCGTTTCATTAATTCGACTAAAGACCTCCGATTCCTTTATTTCTACAATTATTTCGTCAGCAGTTTCTTTGGATATGTAAGCGCCAAAAAGAGACTGTAAAGTTGGTTCGGGAATATTAGGTTTAATAGGTTCTGGGCGGTCCATAAATCAAATTTACCAGAAAGCTGTTAAAAATCCGTAAATTAATTTTATTAATGTTCAATAATTTTTGCAGGTACGCAATATTTTACGTTCCGGCAAACCTAGCGAGTACGTGCTTAAGATTCACAACATTTCAGGCGGGAGAAGCAAAATATTGCGGATTGATGACTTCACGATAAAATCGTTTTGAATAAATTTTATCCCTTAATCTCATACGATGAGGGCATCAGCTGCGGTATGCCCGGCATCTTTATTTCAGGCACTTTCAGCAGATATTTAATGGCGAAGATAAGCATGGCGCCGTAGAAATACTTAATGTAGGTCCAGCTGAATTTAGCCAATGGCTGGCTTTCGAAGTTAATAATATAAGTTTTTGGGAAGTAATAGTTTTTAAAACCGGCAAGCCTGATGCGATAAGATAGATCGACGTTGTGCCCGAACATAAAAAAGCGTTCATCAAATAAGCCGGTTTCATTTAAAACAGAACGACGTAAAAACATGCAAGCGCCGTTTATAATGTCAACCTCTGAAATTTGGAACTCTTCCACCCAATCTTTGCGGTTGCGGTTGTATAAACGGGTTTTTGACAGACATTTGGCAAAGCCGGTAAATTTTAAAAATGCGGCCCAGCTTTTTGTCAGGCCATGTATCGACTCAGGTAAAAAGCGGCCCTGCGGGGTAAGCATCCGTACGCTTAAGCCGCCGGCATCGGTGTGCTCGTCCATAAAAGCGCATACCTTTTCCAGCGAGTCTTTGACGCAAATTGTATCCGCACTGACCAATAAAATATACTCCCCGGTAGCCAGTCTCAATCCCTGGTTGCTAGCTTTTGCTATTCCCTGGTCTGTATCATTGGCGAGGACACAAGCCTGCGGAAAGTCTTGCCTGACCATTTCCAGCGATCTGTCTGTAGAAGCATTGTCAATTATAAATAATTCATGATCAATGTTTTTGCATGCATTGACTATTGAATTCAGGGCTTGTTTTAAGTATAAACAAGCGTTTTGATTAACAATAACTACAGATAGCCTCATATTTATTTCGAAAGTGAATTGATATACGGAATACGTGTAGCGATGGATCTCCCTAAGGTAATTTCATCCACATACTCCAATTCACCACCAAAAGCTATGCCACGTGCTATAGTTGAGATGATTATGTTGAAATCTTTTAAGCGTTTGTGCAAATAAAAAATTGTCGTATCGCCTTCCATGGTAGCGCTTAAGGCAAAAATCACCTCATTTATGTCGTTGGCCTTCAGCCGCTCAACCAGCGAATCCACCTCAAGGTCGGTGGGGCCTATGCCGTCCATTGGGGAAATTAATCCGCCCAGAACGTGATATACACCGTTATACTGGCTGGTGTTTTCAATGGCCATTACATCGCGCGTATCCTCTACCACACAGATCATGCTATGGTCCCGTTTGGGAGCGGCACATATCTCGCAAACCGGTTGGTCCGAAATGTTAAGGCAAACCTTGCAAAACTGTATTTCGTTGCGCAGTTTGCTGATAGCTGCGCTAAATTTTTCTACGTCTCCTTTATCCTGGTTCAGCAGGTGAAGCACCAGGCGCAAGGCAGTTTTCTGGCCAACTCCCGGCAGTTTAGCAAATTCGGCAACAGCATCTTCCAATAATTTGGATGAAAAATTCATTGTGTAAAGGTAGTCCGAAAGTCGGGAAAATCCAATTTGTCGCACAGCGAGGGGTTTCAAACTGACGGCGTTCGAAACGTTTTTCCCTCTTTCCGCGAAGCGAAGAGAGGGATGCCGAGCGCAGCGATGACAGGGTGAGTCTAACCGGTGAAGCGACATTTTCAGTGGCACGCGGCGCCTATTTTACTCACCCGAACTTCGCATCGTTCGTCCACCCGCTCTGTCGCAAGCGACAAAGAGCGTTCGCTGCAGTTGTTTTTTAATGTTTCGCACACTCGATGTTTCAAACACATCGCTATGGAGAAAGCCACCTGAAATTATTTTGTTTAATAAACTACTATACATAACTTGTCGGCAACAAATTTCTTTAACCATTTACATCTTTCGGACTTCCGGACTTTCGGACTTCCGGACTAAACAAACAAATGTCACCAGCAATACTACTTTCATTCATCATAGGTTACTTTTTAGTATTGCTGGTCATTTCCTGGCTCACATCCCGGAAATCATCAGATAACGATACCTTTTTTGTGGCTAACCGCAATTCCAAATGGTATTTGGTTGCTTTTGGCATGATCGGTACTGCATTGAGCGGGGTAACTTTTATATCGGTACCGGGAAAAGTTGGGGCGCCAACCTGCGACCAGTTTGAGTACTTGCAGTTTGTGTTAGGTAATGCAGCCGGTTTTGTGATCATTGCTACCGTTTTGCTGCCGCTTTATTACCGGCTCAGGCTAACATCGATCTATAGCTATATCGAAGGCGCATTGGGCCTGTGGAGCTATAAAACAGCGGCCGGTATATTTTTGATCAGCCGCATTATTGGCTCGGCTTTCAGGCTTTACCTGGTAGTTATCGTTTTGCAAAAGTTTATTTTTGATAGCTATCACGTGCCCTTCGCAATTACAGGCCTTATATGTTTGGTGCTCATCTGGTCATACACATTTAAAGGCGGCTTAAAAACCATCATTATTACCGATAGCCTCCAGACATTATTTTTGGTTTCGTCCGTGTTTCTATCCATCTACTTTATTTGCCGCAGCCTCAACTATAATATTTTTGAGGCTGCCGAAGCCATTAAGAACAGCAGCTACTCAAAGATTTTCTTTTTCAGCGACTTTTTCGGCAGCAAGTTCCACTTTGTGAAAGCATTTTTGGGCGGTTTATTCATCACCGTGGCTATGACCGGCCTCGACCAGGACCTTATGCAAAAGAACCTTAGCCTCAAAAACATCCGCGAGGCAAAGAAAAACATGTTCAGCTTTACGGCTGTTTTTGTGGTGATCAATATTTTCTTTTTAAGCGTTGGAGCCTTGCTTTGGATATATGCCAGCCGATACGGCATTAAGGTTGAAAAGACGGATTACCTGTATCCAACCATTGCCCTAAAATACCTGGGCCTTATACCAGCCATGGTATTTATGCTCGGTTTAACCGCCGCCACCTTTGCTACCACCGATTCGGCCCTAACGGCATTGACAACCTCATTTTGTGTTGATTTTTTGGGCTTTGACAAAAAGGAAGTGACAAACAGCAAAAAGATGGTGAGCACCCGGCACTACGTCCATATTGCCTTTTCGGGGTGCATGTTTTTAACCATTATTATATTTAATGCGATAACAAACAGTGCGGTAGTTACTGCTATTTTTAAAGTGGCATCTTACACATACGGGCCTTTGCTCGGGCTTTATGCCTTTGGGTTATTTGCTGGTAAAAGACAGGTTTATGATAAGCTGGTGCCATTTATTTGCCTGATCTCGCCGACGGTTTGTTATTATTTGAGCGAAAATTCGGCAAAGCTGCTGGGTGGCTATGTTTTTGATAATGAACTGATATTGGTAAACGGCTTAATCACCTTTGCAGGCTTATGGATAACGTCATCGGCGAAGGCTGCAAAAAGTCATTGATTAATCCAATAATTCACTAAATCACTAATTCACTAATTCAATAATTGAAACAATTACCATGACTGGTGAAGAAAAAATAAGGCAGGCATTTGAGAACAAGAACTGGCAGGAAATTAAGGTAACCGACTCCTGGCAGATATTTAAGATCATGGCCGAGTTTGTGGAAGGCTTTGAAAAACTGGCAAAAATCGGGCCCTGCGTGTCTATTTTTGGCTCGGCGCGCATACATAACGATAACGAATACTATAAACTGGCGGAGGACATTGCCCGTTTGCTGACAGAGCGCGGCTATGGTGTAATATCGGGCGGCGGCCCCGGTATTATGGAAGCTGCCAACAAGGGCGCTTATGAGGCCGGCGGTAAATCGGTTGGCTTAAACATCGAGCTGCCTTTTGAACAGTTTCACAATAAGTATATCGACAGGGATAAAATTATGGAGTTCGATTACTTTTTTGTGCGTAAGGTAATGTTCATGAAATACTCCCAGGGCTTTATTGTTCTTCCCGGCGGTTTTGGTACGATGGATGAATCATTTGAGGCCATGACGCTGATCCAAACAGGTAAAGTTGCCAGGTTCCCGATAGTATTTGTAGACTCCGATTATTGGAAAGGGCTATTTGCCTGGGTCGAAGAAAAAATGCTCGCGGAGGAGCATGCCATAAACCCGGAAGACCTTAACCTGTACAGGGTAGTTGATACCGCCGAAGAAGCCACCGGCCATATTTTCAAATTCTATGAAAAATATGTGCTGAAACCGAATTTTTAAGATATTATCACATGAGAAAAGCAGCAATAGTTTTTGCATGCCTGGGGGTATTATATTGGACGTTGCGTTTAACAGACATATTGTACATTTATAAAGTCCCTTCAAACTATAATTCGCCCACACTGGATGAAGGCAAAATAGTTTTTGCTTCGTGTTTAAAACCAATTAAATACAATGACTTCATTGTGTTTAGAAAACCAAAAGAATACATAATGATCTTTAGATGTATTGGTATGCCAGGCGATAGTATCGAAATAAGAGATGATAAAGTATACCGCAACTCAAAGCCGTTGAATGAAAATTTTACCATTAACGATTATCTCATAACGCAAAAACAGTTGAACTCTATCAAAACTAAGGTTACTGAAAAAAATTATCTTGTCCCTAGGGGTGACACGTTATATAAGATAACATTGACTAATAAAGAATTTAAAGCGTATCGATTAAATCTGCCGCCCGATGTCTTAAAAAAAGGCGACACCAGCACAGACATGTACATTTACGCAGATTTTAAAAAGAAGGGGTTCAACAAGGATAATTTTGGTCCGGTTAAGGTGCCGGCGGACAGCTATTTTTTATTGGGAGACGAACGCCCTTATGCTTTCGATTCGCGTTACATAGGTTTTATTAAGAAAAATGAGATAATCTCAACTGTGTTAGGGCATTAACCATTTGTTCCCGGTTTTTTAAAAAAAAAGCGGCCAAACTTAATTAGCCGCTTCTACTACGCATCGGGTTTGTTATTTATTCAAACTTGTTTTTGGCGCGGGAATTTCAGCCGAGGGATTACCCGCCATATTAACCATATCAGTTACTTCGTCAACCAGTTTTTCAGGCGTGCCTGAATAGCCCACGTATTTAAACCGGATATTCCCATTTTTATCGATAATGAATTTGGTGGGAATGCCTGTGACCCCGAAGGCAGAAACTACTTTTGATTGACGGCCATCATCTCCTTTTTCATCCATTATTACATGGAAAGTATATTTGTTATCGGCAATGAATTTTTCAACGCCCGGCAGATAATTATCCCCGGTTTCCCAGGTATCAACAAACAGGAACTTAACGTTCGGATCGTCCTTGTATTTGTTTACAGCCATTTGCATTCCCGGAAACGAAGCCTTGCAGGGGCCGCACCAGGTTGCCCAAAAGTCGACGATTACTACTTTCCCCTTCAGGTCGTTAAGGGAAACGGTTTTACCGTCAAAGTCTTTTAGTGCAAAAGCCGGGGCGGGCTGCTTTATCATAGTTTTGGCCAGTTCTTCTCTCGCCTTATTTTTAGCAGCGCTTTCAAGCGAGGCAAGATATTGGTCGTAACCTGCGTCATTGCCTTTATCTTTAATATAACATTTTTTCAATGCTTCTTTTATACCCGCAGAGCCTTGTCCTGCTTTTATTGCTGTTTCGGCAGCCTCCGTGGCCTTAGCATCTTGCCCGAGGGCCACTAAAATTTGAATATAATTTCCATATACATCAGGGTCTACGCTCTTGCTATGGTCAATTACCGGCTGTTCATATTTTAACGCATCGGCGAATTTATTTTCCTTGTATAAAACGAAAGCATAGGTATCGGCGTCCATATCGTAACCAAATTGACTATTCTTTTTCGCTTGTTCTACAGAATTAAAACGGGCCGCCACAGGATGGTTTATCTGATCGGCTAAAATGTCAAGCGACTGCTTTGAAAGCTTTTCGGCATCTTCAAGATGCTCTCCCTTTTTTGCCCATTCGTATGCTACATTATTCCATACCCCTGCCAAATTTGATTTATCCCTGATAAGGCGCTCATATTTACTGTAATTATCTAAATCGCCTTTCTCAAGGTATGCGGCCGCTAATTGGACTCTGTAATTATCTTGAATTGTATTTTTATCGGCAATGTTTTCGGGGTACTTTTTAACATACACATTGTAAAGTGAATCTTTTTTTGCAAGATCTTTTTCTTTTGAAAAAGAGGCGCCCAACTCATTTTTAACAAGGATCCCGTCAGGAAATTTTGTTTTGATAACTCCGTTTAGCGAATCGGCTGCCTTTGCGCCCCTGGACGATTTTAAAAGGGTTGCTGCTAAGATAAGGTCATTCTCGTCGGTGCTTTGTTCTAAGTCGCTGATTTTTTTAGTAACCAGTGCCTTGTATTCGGGCGCTCTAACCATCAGGTTATAGTAAACGGCCTTGTACTCTTTTTCGCTTTTTGGATACAAATCCAACTCTTGCTTAAGCCACGCAATAGCTTGTTTGTTGCCTTGCTTTATCTTTCCAAGTGCTGCGCCCGCGCCGCTATACAATATAAATGCACTTTGGGCATAGGCGCCTTCAACTGGTTGTTTGTTCTTGTAAACCATGTATATATAGCCTTTGTCGTTGTTGTTGTCAACCTGGTCGTCGTCGCCGAATCTGAAAAAAAGGGCCTTTGTATTTGCCGGTATTGAAATTTCGCCCTTCAGCAAGCTTGCTTCTTGTTTTAAATCAATATCGACGGCGGGATTATCCTTGCCGTCAAGATAAAACACGGTTCCTGCAATATCTTTCTTTCCCTCAAGCGCAGTCCCTGCCGGATCATAGGTAAAGGCGATTTTTTCACCTGCGGCGGGGTAGTCGTTTGATAATTTAAGATGCGAGTCTGTCTGTGCAAATGCGCTGCCGAAGGCCAAAACGGCCGGAAGCATAAATAAGGTTTTCAGGTTTTTCATAGGAAACTAATTTATTAGTTAAAGATATGGAAGTTTTATCAAAAGCAATTTAAAATTAAAAAATAATTAAACTATAATTTTTATTTTGCAGCCATGATAAAACCCAAAGGCCAGGCCGCATTAGGCTTTATTTTTGTCACCCTGCTGGTTGATACTATGGGCTTCGGGATCATTATTCCTGTATTGCCCAAATTAATCGCGCATCTTATCCATGGCACAGTAAGCGATGCTGCGCCATACGCAGGCTTGCTCTTTTTTGCTTATGCAATTATGCAGTTCTTTTGCTCGCCTATAATCGGAAACTTAAGCGACAGGTTCGGGCGCAGGCCGGTATTGTTAAGCTCGTTGTTTGGCTTTGGCATCGATTATTTATTTCTTGCATTTGCGCCAACGGTATGGTGGCTGCTTGTCGGCCGGATAATAGCCGGTATTACAGGCGCAAGTTTTACTACGGCATCTGCCTATATCGCAGATATCAGTACACCCGAAAAGCGGGCCGCTAATTTTGGGCTTGTGGGCGTGGCTTTCGGTTTAGGTTTTATCGTGGGGCCTGCAATTGGCGGCGTATTAGGCGGGTACGATGTAAAATACCCTTTTTTAGCATCAGCAGCCCTGGCCTTGTTAAATGTAGCCTATGGGTACTTCATATTACCTGAATCGTTAAGCCTGGAAAACCGCAGGCCGCTCGACCTTAAAAGATGCAGCCCCTGGGGCTCACTTACGCAATTGCGCAAATACAAAGCTGTAATCGGGCTTGCCTTATCATTGTTCCTGGTTTACTTTGCAATACAGTCGGTACAAAGTGTTTGGGCATATTACACCATTGAAAAATTCCAATGGAACAGCACTACAGTGGGCTGGTCGTTAGCTTTTGTAGGTATACTGGTAGCCGCGGTGCAGGGAGGTTTGATAAGGGTCATTATTCCTAAAATAGGGCAGGAGCGGGGTGTTTGGATGGGCCTGCTGCTTTATAGTTTGGGCTTGATTTTATTTGCATTTGCCACGCAAGGCTGGATGATGTTTGCTTTCCTGGTGCCTTATTGTCTTGGCGGAATTGCCGGCCCGGCATTGCAGGGATATATGAGCAGTCATATCCCGGCAAATGAGCAGGGCGAATTACAGGGCGGATTGACCAGCCTGATGAGCTTAAGTTCAATTTTCGGGCCATTGGTAATGTTATGGTCATTCCATTATTTTACAAAGCCCGGCGCGCCGTTCCAGTTTCCTGGTGCGCCATTTGTAATCGGGTTTGTTTTGATGCTTTTAAGCGCACTTTTAGCGATCAGAAGTTTTGAGAGGAACCGGGTTAGTTGATTGGTCATTGGTCATTGGTCATTGGTCATTAGTCATTAGTCATTGGTCATTGGTCATTAGTCATTAGTCATTCTTAATAACGTTAACGCATATAATAATTCTAACTCAATCAACTACTTAACTTAATCAACCACTCACTTAATCACCAACAATGGCAAAACCCAAACAATCGGCAGCACTTGGTTTTATTTTTGTCACCATTTTTATTGATGTGCTGGGCTTGGGGATCATCATACCGGTGTTGCCGAAATTACTGCAGGCATTAGGGCATATTGATTTAAGGCAGGCATCGAAGTATATAGGTTTGCTGACCTTTGTTTATGCATCGATGCAGTTTGTATTTGCGTCTATAATGGGCAACCTCAGCGACCGCTACGGGCGGCGGCCGATCCTGCTCATCTCGCTATTCGGTTTTGGGATAGATTACGTGATCATGGCATTTGCACCAACCATTGCCTGGCTGTTTGTCGGCCGTACCATAGCCGGCATTTGCGGCGCAAGCACTTCCACAGCTACCGCTTATATTGCTGATGTAAGCACAGGCAATAAAAGGGCCGCCAATTTCGGTTTGGTGGGCGCGGCATCGGCCATTGGGCTAATATTTGGCATAGCGCTCGGCGCTTATCTTGCCGGTATCAATTTGAGGCTGCCATTTATGGCGGCCGGGGCATTTGCTTTCGCGAACGGATTTTACGGCTTAATTGTATTGCCCGAGTCGCTGCCGCCAGAACATCGCAGGAAGTTTGAGTGGGGCCGTGCTAATCCGCTGTTATCACTGCTTAGGATATACAAAAAGCAGCCTGCCCTGGCAAATTTGCTCAGCGCTACCGCCATAGTTTATATTGCCCAAAAAGCGGTGGAATACCTGTTGTCCACCTTTGTTTATGAGAAGTTTAACTGGACACCCGCAAGTGTCGGCACTTTAGGGATTTTTGTCGGCTTGGTGTTGGTCGCTATCCAGGGAGGGCTGATCAGGTACACGGTTCCAAAATTCGGGCAGCAGAAAAACATTGTTGCCGGTTTAATATTTTATGCCATCGGGTTAACACTTATAGCATTCGCCAGCCAGGGATGGATGCTTTACTTGTTTATGGTGCCCTATTGTCTCGGCGGCCTCTCCGGTCCTGCCCTGCAGGGCATTGCAAGCGAAAAAGTTGCCCGCAACGAACAAGGTGAGCTGCAGGGGGCTTTCGCAATTTTGAATAGCATAAGCCTTATAGTGGGGCCGCTTTTGTTAAGCTATGTGTTTTTTTATTTTACCAAAAAAACATCGTCGGTTTATTTTCCGGGGGCGCCATATTTATTGGCTGCAATTTTAATGGTGATCAGTACCTTTATTACCGTCCGGAGCTTTAAAAAAGCTTAATTTAGCTTAGGCCATGAAACAGGTTATTATCGGTTTCGGATTACTGATCACTGCCCTGCTGATCTTGTTCAGGGTGGCAAGCATATACCATTTATATAATGATGTTACCGACGATATATGGATAGCAGTTTTCAGCCTGCTGTTTTTAACCATAGGCATTTTACTGAGCCGGAAACTGTTTTTAAGAAAGGTAATTGTAACACAGACCGCGCCGGTCACAATAAACCAGGAACAGCTGGTTAAGGAAGGCATCAGCAAACGTGAGGCCGAAATTCTGCTCCTTATGCACCAGGGCCTCTCAAACCAACAGATAGCCGACAAGTTGTTTGTTTCAGAAAATACCATTAAAAAACATATCTCGAACATTTTTCAAAAGCTGCAGGTGGAACGGCGCACAGAGGCTGTAAAAAAAGCGCTTGAATTATCTATTATCCACTAAAAACTGCTGCGCAATTTATTCACATCTCGTTTTTATTCTACCTGCTAAAAAAATAGCTTCAATTTTAGGAAAGGAACCACAAGACGACTTAAGATTTACGACTAAAGACTTAGGACTCAGTACTACTACTAAAGTTGTATTTTTATTAAATCAGGCAAAATACTACTTCCGTACCGTTGCAAATTCAAAAACATGCCGTTTATTTGACTTAAAAATCAACAGGTTATGAAAAAGACAATATTACGCTACGGACTTTATGCTGCATTATGCGAATTAATATCCTTTGTATTGGCATGGCTGATATTAACGGTTTTCACTATCGGTATAACAGCGCAGGGCTACCTTGGGTGGGCAGCAATATTATGCCCGCTTATTTTTATTTACTTTGGGATTAGATATTACCGCGACTGTGTAAACAACGGCCATATCAGCTTTTTGACTGCCTTAAAGGTTGGCTTATTAATAATGACAATGCCGGCACTTTTCTATGCATTAATTGAAACGGTTTATGTAATTTATATCGACCCGAACTTCTATGAAAATATTTACCTGCATGAAGTTGAGGAATACAGGAAAACACTTTCGGCAGTGCAGTTCGCACAGAAAATAAAGGAGATGAAACAGGAACTTGTTTTGGACAATAACCCCCTTTACAATTTCTCGGTAATTGTGGTATTTATTGCGGCGTGCGGTGCGATCATAACCTTAATTTCGGCAGTAGTGTTGCAACGGCCGTTAAAGCAGGTTGTTAACGCCGACGTATAAATTTCCTGCAAACAAATTTTAGAAATGTACGGATAGACGACTATTGCATAAAGCTGAACCGTTTTATAATTTTAACAACCAAATCAATTATCATGAACAAGCCAAGAAGGAAATTTTTAAGTCAGCTGACTTTTATCACCGGAGCAGCGGCTTTAAGCAAGCCGCTGACTTCCGCAGCATCGGCCACCAAACGGATTACTATGAACCCAAACGCAAAATCAGGCTGCCCTGTGGTCCATTTTGAAATAGGCTGCGCAAATGTCGAGAAAACAAATGCATTTTATACCTCAATTTTTGGCTGGGGCGGCAATGTTTCGGCGGGGGCTTCAATGCTCAATACCAATTCAGACAAAGGGGTGCAGGGGCACATTACCCAGCTTGGGCATGACCCCAGCCATTACGTTACTTTTTATATCGAAGTGGATGATATCGAGGCTTATTTATCAAAAATAATAGCATCAGGAGGGAAGAAAATTGTGGGGCCGGTAAAACTTCCGGATGGCAAACAATTCGCATGGTTTATGGATCCGGACAGTAATGTTATCGGCCTGCTGACCAAATAACTACAAAGCCGCGGCCGATGCAGTGTTTAAAGGCAAGGTTTACTTTAGACTTCGGGCTAAAGACTTTGGACTTAACGCACTACAACCCGCTAACCCCGCCGGAAATTACAAACTTCATCATGTCGGCTGCGCTCTTGTCGATTGGTTTCACCTTATCGGCCGATATGATGACCACCTGGCCGGCAAACGAGTAAGAATAGGGAAAGTAAACCGCTACTTCGCCGGGAAGATTCAGCGCAGTGAGGTCTTTTTGCACCAGGAAACCTACTTTTTTTAAGCCAAATTCGTTCACCTCAACTATAACAGCTTCACTGAACTTTTTCTCCTCCCCAACAAAAGCCTCTGTAAGGTCCTTTATTGACGAATACAGGAATTTAAGTATAGGCAAACGGTTAAGCCAGCGGTTAAACCAGCGTTTTATGGGGTCGGTTACTACATTGGTTACCAATATGCCCGCAATTAGTATCAAAACCAGCACATTCAGGATACCTAAGCCCGGTATATAAACAGGCTTGCCGGTTTTGGGGTCCGTCCATAAAAAGCCGCTTAAATTGAGCGCATTATCCAAACCCCTTACCGCCCAGAATATGAGCAGGAAAGCGGCGCCAAGCGGCACCACTATTAACAGGCCTTTAACAAAATAATTCAGCAGGATCCCGGCGATCTTTTTCATTGGAGTTGTGATTTTTCAATGGTAACGAAACGCGTATTAACCACATTTAGTGTGGCTTGCGATGTCTTCGCAAATACATTCGTTTCTATTCATAAAAATACACTCTTTTTACCCGCTGTGAAATATTTGTTAGTATTTCGTAAGGAATGGTACCTATCTGCGCAGCCAATTCTTCAATACGCAAGTGTTCATTAAATATGATCACTTCGTCGCCTTCCCTGGCGTCTATGTCGCTAACATCCAGCATGCACATATCCATGGTAATATTGCCCACGGTGGGCGCCGGCACGCCTTTTACAAGCATTTTGCCCACGCCATTGCCAAAAGCGCGCAGGTAGCCGTCGGCGTAGCCTATACGCACAGTCGCTATTTTCCCATCTCTTGATAAACTGCCGCTGCGGCTGTAGCTGATAGTTTCGCCTGCACGCACTTTTTTTATTTGCGAAATGCTGGTTTTTAAGCTTGCGATAGGCTGCAGGCCGCCATCCCCGGCCGGGAAAGCGGCATCGATGCCATAAAGGCCTATCCCCAGCCGCACCATATCATATTGCGCAACCGGCCAGCGGCTTATCCCCGAAGTATTGCTGATATGCTTGATCACCTTGTAGCCGAGCGCCTTTTCAAGTTGCTTGAATGCCCGCTCAAAATTGCGTATCTGTTTTAGGGTGAATTCGTCGTGCTCGGTAGCCTCGCTGGCAGCAAGGTGCGAAAATACCGACCGGATATGCATATACCTGTTTTCTTCGAGCAAATCGCACAGGGTTTCTATGTCAGCCGCCTCGAAACCAAGGCGGCGCATGCCGGTATCTATTTTAAGGTGCACGGGATAGTTCAGAATATTTTGCTCCAGCGCATACTTTATATAATCGTCGAACAGGCCGAAACTGTAAATAACAGGTTCCAGCTTGTATTCACTTAATTTATCAAAGGCCGATGCTTCAGGGTTAAGCACCATCACGGGCAACGAAATGCCGGCGTTGCGCAGGGCCACGCCCTCATCTATATAGGCCACCGCCAGGTAATCAACCTTATTATATTGCAGCATATTTGCCACTTCGAAGGTGCCGCTGCCGTACGAGAATGCCTTTACCATCGCCATTACCTTTACGCCGGGCTTTAGCTTGCTGCGGTAAAAATTGAGGTTATTCAGCAAGGCGTTCAGGTTTATTTCCATCACGGTTTCGTGGGCCTTTTGCACCAGGGCACGGCTGATCAGTTCAAACTCAAAGCTTCGGGAACCCTTTATCAGGATAGTTTCTTCCTTAAAGTTAAGTGAGCGTAAATGACGCAGCATAGCCTGCGTATCGGCGAAAAAGTATTTTTGGGGCACATCGAAATAATCCTGCCGGGCGGAAAGCGCCTCACCGACGCCAATGAACTTGTCGACCTTTTTAACGCTGATCATTTCGGCAACCTGCTTGTATAAAACATCCGGCTCCAGCCCCGATTGGAATATATCCGAAAGCACCAGCGTCTTTTTATCGTGCTGGTTTTGTTGGTTTAAAAAGTTAAGCGCTATCTCCAGCGATTGTATATCCGAGTTGTACGAGTCGTCGATCACCGAGCAGTCGTTAATGCCTGTTTTAAGCTCGAGGCGCATGCTCACCGGGTTTAAATGCTCCAGGCGCTTGTCGGCTTCTTTGGCCTTGTAGCCAAGGGCCAGCATCACCGCCCAGCAAACAATAGCATTTTCGACCGAGGCTTCATCAAAAAAAGGAATGATGCATTCAATTTCGGCCCCTTTAAATTTAGCGCGCAGGTAAAAGTTCTTGCTGATAGCGGTGCCGCTAAAAACAAAGAGGTCGGCTTGTTTAAATTTAGTGCTCCAGGTGAAAGCGTTTTTAACCGGGATTTCGTTTTTGTAATCCAGCATCTGGTCGTAGTTGTGGATAAGCAGGCGGCAATTTTTAAAAAGCAATAGTTTTTCGGTCACTTTCTGCCGGCGGTCGGTAAAGCCTTCGTCATGTGCCGGGCCAACGTGGGTTAGTACGCCTATAGAGGGCTGAATAATAGCCTCCAGCCTGCTCATTTCGCCTGCGGTAGATATACCGGCCTCAAAAATGCCGAGGTCATTATTCTCATTGATCTGCCATACCGAAAGCGGCACGCCGATTTGCGAATTATAGCTTTTTGGGTTGCGTACAATGTTTTTGTCGATACACAGTAATTGGTAAAGCCACTCCTTTACAATGGTTTTTCCGTTGCTGCCCGTAATGCCGATCACTTCCAGCTTAAAACGGCTGCGGTGATAGGCAGCCAGTGTTTGCAAGGCTGTCAGCACATTTTCAACAATCAAAAAATTCGCTTCGGGCATCATCATTTCCGGGCCTTGTTTTACCACAAAATTGCGCACTCCCGCAGCGTATGCCTCGGCAATAAACTCGTGGCCGTTGCGCCGGCCGCTCAGGGCAAAAAACAACCCTTCCGCGCCATTGCTGATACGCCGGCTGTCGGTGAGCAAGGTACTGATGGTATATTCCTTAACAATGTTGCCGCCGGCATTGATCACCCGCTGAACGTCAGTTATGGCGTATTGATTGTTGGTCATGGTACGAATTTGCTTATATTTCTGCCAATAGAAGAATTTTAACGAATTTTGGTTTTAATGGACAGCCCCAAAACAACAATTAAAATTATTGATGAAAATGCCGCGCGCCGGAAAGCCGAACACTATTGCAGCTACCAGGAACGCTCGCAGCAGGAAGTGAGGGATAAGCTGTACGAATGGGGCTTGCATGCAAAAGCAGTTGAAAACATCATCAGCGAGCTGATCGGCAACAATTTTTTAAACGAAGAACGTTTTGCAAAAGCCTACGCCATAGGCAAATTCAGGCAGAAAGGGTGGGGGAAGCTGAAAATTAAACAAGGCCTGAAGTTTAATAAGATACCGGATGTTTTGATAAAAAAGGCGCTGCAAAGTATAGATGGCGATGATTATTTAAAGACGCTGGGAAAGGTGATGGAAAAAAAAGAAAAGATTTTGAGCGAAACGGACCCGTATAAGCGCAAATACAAATTGCAGCAGTATGCCCTGGGCCGTGGGTATGAAAGTGATTTGGTCAATGATGTTTTGAAGGGTTTGGTTGATTAGGTTAGCTGTTGATTAAGTGAATGGTTCTCATGCGAAAAATAAAATTTTAACACACAATAACTTAACCTAATCAGTTCTATGACGTTTTGTGCGGGCATAAGATTTTTGTGCTTGAATCTGTATTAAATTTTTCTCTTAAAGAGCCATAGGCTCGATGAATGTTGTAACAACGGGTTTCAACCCGTTGCAGGTATCGGGCAATAGTATTAAATGCCATCGGCGCGGCCCATATTATACCCCCGAACGAGGTGTCAAAAAAGGATAAAGGCTTAATACATCGACCGAACCTACGGCTCTTTGTTTGTTCGTTGGCTCTTTTCAACGGATTGAAATCCGTTGTTACAATACTGGCCGAGGCTACGCCTCTATCTTAATGTACCATCTTACCCGAACTATCCGTCATAGAGCTGTTTAATCCAACCCAATTAACCACCCGCCAAAAAAAATTAAATTTATCATTTGCACAATAGCCATTTCTGTCTATATTTGCACTCCGCAAAAAGGAAAGCGATTTGCTTCAGGCGGAGTTCTTAAAAATGCGAAAGTAGCTCAGTTGGTAGAGCACGACCTTGCCAAGGTCGGGGTCGCGAGTTCGAATCTCGTCTTTCGCTCAAATCCCTTCCACAAGAAGGGATTTATTGTTAAAAGGTTAAAACATCCGCTCGGGTGGTGGAACTGGTAGACACGCCCCGATTTAAATCGGGGTGGTCCCAAAGCAGGTGCGGATTCGATTTCCGCCTTTTGACATATAAATAACTGCCTGCTCGGGTGGTGGAACTGGTAGACACGTCCCGATTTAAATCGGGGTGGTCCCAAAGCAGGTGTGGATTCGATTCCCGCCTTTTGACATAAAATAACTACCTGCTCGGGTGGTGGAACTGGTAGACACGCAGGACTTAAAATCCTGTTCGCCTAAAAGCGAGTGCGGGTTCGATTCCCGCCCCGAGTACAAAGCCCCGATTATCGGGGCTTTGTTGTATATTTAAGTCATGTTTTACACCTACATCTTGCAATCCGAAAAAAGTGGTCGATATTATATTGGTCATGCTGAGGACATCCATAAACGATTGGAGCGCCACAATACAGGAAAGGTAACAGCCAAGAAAAACAAAGGCCCCTGGGTATTAAAATATTACGAGGAGTATGAGACTAAAGCATTAGCTAATTCAAGAGAGCTTTATATTAAATCAATGAAAAGCCGTGTTTTTATTGAAAAGCTAATTGCCGGGTTTAATAACAGGGATTAAGGAGACTGGAGACGCGCCCCGATTTAGATCCGGGGTGATCTTAAAAGCGAGTGCCCCGATATGATCGGGGCCCCGGGGTGCAAAGCCCCGATTTCTTGGGGCTTTGTTGTTATATTTAAGTGATGTTTCGTCACACCAACAGGCCGCAACCTACAAATCCGCAGGCTTTAGTTTTCTTAGCAGGTCATCAAACCTCACCCAATATATGGCGCAATCGGCTTCGGTTTCCCCGCGGGTGTAAAACAAGTACCTGCCGTCCGGTGACACGTATTGGCCGTACCTGTGCGCCAGGCCATCGTTTATTTTCGGCCCCAAACTTTGGGGAGTCGTCCACGTTTTGTCTTTCTTTCGAAAACTTATATAAAGCTCACACTCAAATTTCGGGGTTTCGTTGGTGCTGATGATCATATACGATTCATCCCCGGCAACAAAAAAATCTCCGTTAAAGCCCTGCGAATTGAGTGGCGGGCCCAGGTTTTGGATCGTGGTATCCGCATCCGAAGCGGGCATCACGCTGAACCTCCACGCATTGGCATCCGAAGGCGGGCCCCAGGTACCGTTGCTTGCGGCGTATTTATTGCCGCTGGCCGTAGCCATAAAATCATATATCACGTAATTTCTCTGGAGATAGACTGCCGGATCGGTCCAGCCGGTGTTGGTCCTGGTTGACCTGTAAACCGTTTGGCCGCGGGAGAAATACAGGCTCTGGCCATCCGCCGAAATGGAAGTTTGTCCAAGATGCTCATTCAGTATCGTCGGGCCGACCCACTTTTGCCCGTCGTATTTAAAATATTTTACCTTCAGGTCATCGGCGTTTTTCCAGCTCTTGTTGGTGCAATAATATATTTCTTTGCCATCAGGCGAAATTGCGGTCCGGTTAGCCGTAAACTCGCCTTTACCCGCTAAAAGCCCCGGCGCAAATATTTTGGGCGTATCGCCGGGCGGCGTTTGCGCCAGGTAGGCATCGCGACTATCGAAAAAGTTTGTTTGTGCCCTTAAGCCCTGGCCGAAACCCAAAAGTGCAACCAGCAACAGGTAAAATGATCTCTGCATATAATAAAAGTGTGAGGTATTTTATGTAAGGAGTTGGTTTTCAGCTAAAATGTTGCAGTTGTATTGAAAAAAACTTACAACCGGCCAGTTAGTTCGCATTGCAACCCGCGCAGGAAAAGCTTTATCTTAAACGGGGACGATTAGAGGGGATGAAACCCCCGCAACAGGCAGTCCCGGATCGCAAATCCGGGCTTAAACAGGGTTAACATAGGGTTAACACAATTCTGGATTTTTCTTTGTTGACTATTTGATAATGAGGTGTTTAATAAAAAGCAGGGTTAACATTTTTTGCATTTTTTTTCAGGCGCAAATTAGTGCCGGATTTGCCATCCCGGGCTACCGGCCAATAGCAAATAACCAGGTTATCATAAAGCCCTGCTACCCGGAACTAACAGGGTATTTTCCGGCGCTTCCCCCAATCACATCCCGCTGTCATCCAGTTGAAATAAAGCTTCCACAGTAGTATTAAAAACTTTAGCCATCCGTAAGGCAAGTAAAGTGGATGGGACAAATTTTCCGGTTTCGATGGAATTTAAGCCCTGTCTTGATATCCCGATGTGTTTTGCAAGGTCGGCTTGCGTCCAGTTCTTTTTAGCGCGTTCAACCTTTATCGTGTTTTTCATGCCCCGTATTTTCTTCTCGAAATTAACCAGCCAATAAAATAAAAGAACCAGCAATAGCTTACCACCAGCCCATAGCCAAACCAAAATGAGTTTGATATGCCGCACAGGCCCAGCAAAAACAAGATCATCATCAGCATCGCCGTCAGCGAAAAACCGATAACAACCGCTTCAAATTGCACGCGTTGCTTCACTTCGTCCATTGCCGAAAATGCTTTTATATATTTAAAAATAAAAATGGCGAAAGCGATCACCGGCACTATAATAATAATTATTGAAACAGGCTGGCTAAATACCTGGTGCTTTAACAGCCACGTCGCCGGCAAATAAGTGGCCCCGTAAATGAGCGCGGAAATAATAGATTGTTGGTTCAAAGTTTTTTTAGATCGTTCCATAACGTATAATTGTTTAATTACCACAAAGATAAGTAAACATTTCATAATGTCAAGTATAATTGACAAAAAGTCTATAATAATGGCTGTTTTTATTAATACTTAGCTTATGATGATGATGGAATGGCCCCGGCAATCTTAAGTTAGTGGTAATATACCGGCATTGAAGCGGTTGGGCTGGATATGTAATTACGGGCAGCTTTATCTTAATATGGACGAGGGTGGGATTGCAAAATCCGTATTAGACAGTGCCAGATTGCAAATCAGACTAACAGAAGATGATTGCTTGCCGCAGCAGGGATTTTTCAATGGTAAGCATTACTGCCATCTTGTCGGAGTGAGATGTTTGAAATGAAATATTATTGATGGAAATTTATTACCTTTTAATAACTTATAATAGACCATAAATTCTTTATAGCACCCACTCTCGCGGTCGATATTTGATGCGCTATTTAAATATTTCACAAACTCCTCCTCATTATTAAAAACAGTATCTATCCACGTTTTGTCAAGCTGATAATAGTCCTCCCTAGGGTTTACTTGTCTAATAAAAGATCCAATGTCACATGTCTTTAAGTATTTTTTGAAATACGATAGAAACAATTCTTCAGCCCGAGGCTGAATTTGGAGATCTCCCGAAAACTCTGGCTTTTGAACAGTCAGCCGATGAAGCTGTCGAAATTCACTAGTTATCTGTGTGTGGCTATCCGTATAACGTTTCATATAATCGAACAAAATGTCTTCGATTTCTTTATTTGGAATTGGTATTTCAATCACATTCGTTAAAGCTGCGTTTAATAGTGAGCTTTCGAAAACAAAAGGTTCTTGAGCAGTTAAAAATAAATCTTTTATAAACTTTGTATAGTCGTGTTTGCCACCAAAAAAGGCATCGGCAATTTTCGGTTTCATTGGATACGCGATTACATCCAAGATTTGCCTATAATTTATACCAAGGTTTCCATCTTCGGCGGCCCGACGGCGTCCCAAATAAACTAGAATCATTAAGTGATTTTCCCATTCATGTCGATCATCGAAGTCTACTATTTTTTCTAAGCGATCTTGAATATCGGACCGCCGCCCGTCTTCTAACCATTCGATAACTCTTGCTAAATACGCATCGAAATCGCCTAGTCTATATTTTTCTAGTTCAGAATCCGAAAAATCGCTGGCCAATTGTTGAAGATTAAAATATTTATGAAAAGACGCCTGGTAACAAAAAGATTTATAATCCTTACTGGCCGATCCCACCCTAAAGTCCTTTTCTTTGAGAAGTTCGTCAAAAATCTCAAGCAATACGTTTTTTTCAATATTTGAAAGCTCATCAAAATAATTAGCGTCAAGTACTATTTTTAAAACCGAATCTTCATCTTTTGCTGCTGAGTGAGGGTCTTTTACGACTTCGTTAATTAAAAACCTATCAAAATCACTCACTTCCTCATGTGTCTCGCTTTTTAGCTTAAGCCGCATATTGGGGCCGTCCTTTATAAAAAATACAGTCCGATTGTTTGCTATTACAGCGTAAATTTTAAAAAACTTAAGTTTAACCAGTTGAATAAGATAAAAGTCAATAAGGTTGATTTCATTTTTAACTAATTCTATCTCAAATAAGAGTGAGTTGCAGAAACGAATAACATCTCTTTGGGTTTTTACAATGAAGTTAGTTATTGTCTTACCCGTTGCTGTGCTATAGTCAACGGCCGCCTCTATTACTTCAGCTTTTTGGTTTAAGTTTTTCCGTAATATATCTTTTATTTCGTTCCGTAATATCGCTACATCAAAAGTTGGCAGCATAAATTCAAATTGAAAAATCTTTTCCAAAAAGGTTTTATAGTTATGCGGATTAAACTCTTTAACCGCCTCCAAAACGTAGTTTTTGTCATAAGAAACAACATAAACAGCATTATTGAAATTTGCTGTGTTTCTTACTAACCGTAAAACTTCGATGATTTCTTTTTTATCTAGCCTATCGAGATCATCAATAAATATGATGATTTGTTTTTTTATCTTTTTGATCGACTTGTTAATTCGATAATAATGTTCATTATTCCCGTCATCCTCGGATAAATAATTTGTTAATCCTTTAACGGATTTGATCCAAAAGTCTTCATTAATCTCCGTGAGAGTATTCGCATATTCGGCCAAACTATTTGATAATTTGGAATCGAATTGTTTTAGTTCTCTAATTAATTGATCAAAAAAATTTTCAATTATTTTTAATGCTGTTGAACTGCGCCACGGATTGAAATCGATAATTATGCGATTTTCCCCATCTATTTTCTCCTTTACCATATTGACGAAGGATGTTTTCCCTGAACCCCATTCCCCGTTTATCCCGAGTGCGAGTGAGCCAACGCT
>Ga0134126_10002960_pt1 | contig 21362 bp, 20 predicted proteins | sample KB31752_FD_96881 | JGI IMG/M metagenome (GOLD analysis project Ga0134126, IMG submission 96881) | Terrestrial soil microbial communities with excess Nitrogen fertilizer from Kellogg Biological Station, Michigan, USA - KB3-175-2 | ecosystem: Environmental > Terrestrial > Soil > Unclassified ... | reverse complement strand
CACACGCGGGACGACAGCATGGGAGCCATTGCGCGCCGCATTCTCGCCAGCGCACCGGAGCGCTTTGCGCTCGCGGGGCTGTCGATGGGCGGCTACATCTGCTTCGAGCTGCTGCGTCAGGCACCAGAGCGCATCGTGAAGCTGGTGCTGCTCGATACGAGCGCGCGACCTGACACGCCGGAGCTGAGCGAGCAACGGCGCGCGCAAATCGGGATGGCACGGGAGGGCCGGCTGGCGGAGCTCAGCGACATGCTCTTTCCGAGGCTGGTGCACGCGCGCCGCTGGGGAGACGAGTCGCTGCGCCGTACGATGCGCGCGATGGCGCAGGAGGTCGGTATCGAGGGGTTCGCCAATCAGCAGATGGCCATCCTCGGGCGTCCGGACTCACGACCCGGACTGGCCGCGGTCCGTTGTCCGACACTGGTGATCGTCGGGGACGGCGACATGGTGACTCCGCCGGAGCATGCGGAAGAGATCGCGAACGGGATACCGCGTGCGCGCCTGAGCGTAATCCGGGATTCCGGTCACATGTCGACCCTCGAGCAGCCCGCCGCGGTGACGAGGTCGATGGTTGAGTTCCTTGCGACGTAAGCGGAAGGAGATGACGTGACTGCTCACTATCTACTGAAGACCGAACCTTCGGAATACTCCTTCGCCGATCTGGCGCGCGACCAGGAGACGGTCTGGGATGGAGTCTCGAATCCGGTGGCAGTGCGGAACCTGCGCGGGATGAGCCCCGGCGACCGGCTCGTGATCTATGAGACCGGCAACATCAAGAGCGCGGTGGGAACGGCCAGCGTCGTTGCCGTCCAGGGATCGGATGCGCAAGGGCCGAGAGTCAAAATCAAAGTGGCGAAGCCCCTACCCGAGGCGGTGCCGCTTGCGCAGATCAAGCAGAGCAAGCTGTTCGGCGATTCACCCCTGGTGCGCCAGGGACGCCTGAGTGTCGTGCCGCTCACCGCGGAGCAGTACCGCTATCTGGCCGGCGGATAGGTGCGGACATGGCGGATACCCCATCGCTTGCGATCATCGGTGGCACCGGGGCGCTCGGTCGCGGGCTCGCGGTCCGTGCCGTGCGGCACGGCATCCGGGTGTACATCGGTTCGCGCGCTGCGGATCGCGCAGAGGCCACGGCAGCGGAGCTGCGCAGCGAGACACCGGGCGCCGAGGTCACCGGAGCTTCGAATGCCGCGGCGGCAGCGGCGGGGGAGTTGATCGCGGTGACGGTTCCCTTCGCCAGCCAGCTGGAGACTCTGCGGTCGATTCGCGAGCCCGCGAAGGGCAAGATCGTGCTCGATGCGACGGTGCCGCTCGTGCCGCCGCGCGTGGCGCGCGTACAGCTGCCGCCCGAGGGCTGCGCGGCCGTGCGAGCGCAGAATGAGCTCGGGCCTGATGTGCGCGTAGTCTCGGCGCTGCACACCGTTGCCGCGGCGCGATTGGGCTCCGCTGCCGCCGCCGAAGAGATCGGACACGTCCTGGTTTTCGGCGACGACAAGGCCAGCCGGGAAGTCGTGGTGGCGCTCCTCGCAGGGATGGGTCTCGCGGCGCTGCACGGCGGAGCGCTGGCCAATTCGGCCGCCACCGAGGCGCTGACTTCCGTGCTCATCTTCCTCAACAGGCAGTACCGCGCCGATCATGCGGGGCTCAGGATCATCGGGATCGATTCCGCGGCAGGAGCCGTCTGACCCGCCTGGCCGCGCTCGTCGTACGCGACTTGCTGCCGGCCGGACCACCGCCTACGCTTGCGAGACCGTTCAAGCTGCAAGGTTTGCGCCATGTCGGTAGTCCTGCTCGAGCGGCCGCGCGAAGGGGTCGCGCTGCTGCGACTCAATCGCCCGGACCGTTTGAATGCCCTCAACATGGCGGTACGCGAGGCTCTGGCGTCGCATTTTGTGACGCTGTCTTCTGACGACGCCATCCGATGCGTGGTGGTGACCGGCGATGAGAAGGCGTTCGCAGCGGGTGCCGATGTGGCGGAGCTCGCCAAGCGCACTCCGACGGATGAGGCATTCTCGAGATCGCGGGCCGCATGGGCGGCGCTCGAGCGCTATCGCCGGCCGATCATCGCCGCGGTGAGCGGGTTTGCTCTCGGTGGAGGGTGTGAGCTCGCGATGCACTGCGACATCATCATCGCCGGGGAGGGGGCCAAGCTCGGACAGCCGGAGGTCAAGCTCGGCATCATGCCCGGTGCCGGTGGCACGCAACGCTTCGTGCGCGCGGCCGGCAAGTTCGCGGCGCTGCGCTGGCTCCTCACCGGTGACCTTTTGAGCGCCGCGGAGGCGCACCGGTTGGGCCTCGTCTCGGAGGTGGTGCCGGATGGCGAGGTCCTGCCACACGCGCTCGAGATCGCGACGCGGATCGCCGCACTGCCGCCTCTCGCGGTAGCGGCCATCAAGGAGGCGGTGCTCCTCGGCGCCGACCTGCCGCTCGATGCCGCTCTGCGCCTCGAGGCGGAAGCGTTTCAGACGCTCTTCGCCACGGAGGACCGCGCCGAAGGCATGCGGGCCTTCCTCGAGAAGCGCAAGCCGGAGTTCAAGGGGCGTTAGATGTCAGATCATCCCGAGCCTCTGGATACGATAGGCGTCATCGGCGCCGGCGCAATGGGTGCCGGCATCGCTCAATCGGCGCTGACGGCAGGCCTCGCGGTCATCCTGCACGATGCGAGCGACGCCGCGCTCTCCAAGGCGCGCGGCGAGGTGCATGCGCGGCTCGCGCGGCTCGTGGAGAAAGGCCAGATCACCCCCGAGGCGGTCGCAGAAGCCGGCCGGCGCCTGACTCTTGCGCAGCGCCTCGAGGACCTGGCCCCGGCGCAGATCGTGATCGAAGCCATCGTCGAGCAACTGGAGCCGAAGCAGCGACTGTTCGCGGCGCTGGAGGACATCGTGTCGGCCGGCACCGTGCTGGCCACCAACACCTCGTCGCTGCCGGTGGCCGCGATTGCACGCGTATGCCGCCATCGCGAGCGTGTTTGCGGGCTCCATTTCTTCAATCCCGTGCCTCTCATGCGGCTCGTCGAGGTGATCCGCGCGGCCGACACGTCCGAGAGCACCATGCAGCGCGCGCTCGCGCTCGCCGAGCGTCTCGGAAAGACGGCGGTACGGGTGAAGGATGGGCCTGGGTTCCTGGTCAACCTTCTTGGGCGCGCCTACCTCACCGAGGCGCTGCACATCCAACATGAGGGGGTTGCCCCTGCGGCTACTGTCGACCGTATCATGCGCGAAGCCGCGGGATTTCGCATGGGACCCTTCGAGCTGATGGATCTCACCGGCATAGACATCAACTTCCCGGCGACACGAGTTGTTTACGAAGGCTTCCAGCACGATCCGCGTCTGAAGACCACGCCGCTGCACGAGTCGCTCTTCATGGCGGGTCAGCTCGGACGCAAGACCGGCCGGGGCTTTCATGAATACGGCGAGGGGAGAGCGGCTGCGCCTGCGGCCGACCCTGTCGGCGGTCCGCCCGTGGCGGCCTGGGTCGCCGAGGAGGCTCACGGGTTCGGGTTGCTCGCCGAGCGGGGCGTGCGGCTCGTTGCCGCCGATCAGGCCGAAGTGTTTCTCGTGAGCCCGGGCGGCGAGGACGCCGCGACCACCGCCGCGAGGCTGCGACTCGATCCGGCGCGCGTGGTGGCCGTCGATTTCCTCGGAATGGAAAAGAACTTCCTGACATTGATGGCCCCGGTCGGCGGTGACGCCGCGGCGCGCAGGCTCGCGGCCTTCCTGCGCGGCACGGGTCTCTCGGTGGTGGTAGTCAAGGACTCGCCGGCATTCATCGCGCCGCGGATCCTCGCGATGATCGTGAATCTCGCCTGCGAGGCCGCGCAGATCGGAATCGGCACGCCGGATGACATCGACGTCGCGATGCGTCTCGCGCAGAACTATCCGCGCGGCCCCTTCGAGTGGGGTGAATGGCTCGGCCCGCAGCGGGTTCATGACATGCTGCGCCAGATCCAGGAGATCACGGGCTCCGATCGTTACCGCCCGAGTCTCTGGCTGCGGCGGCGCGCATTGCTCGGATTGCCCCTGCGCATGCTTTGACTCGCCTTGACAGCCCCGCCCGCGGGGCTGGTGCGGGGGCTTACGTTCCCATCCGCCTTCCGCTACTGTGCCGGGCTTTGGGCGCTGCTTCGGCAGCAGGCAATTCACCGGCGGGATGGGGGAGCGGCGGATGGCGGGACCGGCGAAACTCAGGCGCGATGCAGGGGCGATCGGGCTCCTCTACGCCAGCCTTGGCAGCATCATCGGCTCCGGCTGGCTGTTCGGTGCGCTCCACGCCGCCGTGGAGGCGGGGCCGTGGAGCGTCCTTTCCTGGGTGATCGGCGCGGCCGCCATCCTGCTCCTCGCATTCGTCTTCGCGGAGCTCGCGACCATGTTTCCCAATTCGGGAGCGATGGTGCACATGACTCACGTGAGTCATGGGGGCCTGGTCGGCAGGATCTGGAGCTGGATCCTCTTTCTCGCATTCGTCCTGGTGCCTCCAGTGGAGGTGACGGCGGTGCTCACTTACACCAATGCTTATCTGCCGGGGCTGATCTATCCCGGAACGGGGCTTCTGACCCACGCGGGCATGATCTGGGCGGTGCTGCTCCTCGCGGTAGTGGTGGCTGTCAACTTCCTGGCGGTGGGCTGGGTGCTCGCCATCAACAGCGTAGCCACCTGGTGGAAGCTGGTCATCCCGGTCGCGACGATATTCATTCTGATGGCCTATTCCTTCCATCCAGGCAACATGGCGGCCCAGACGGACAGCGTACCCGTGAGCGGCATCTTCACCGCCGTGGCCACCGCCGGCATAGTGTTCAGCTTCCTCGGATTCCAGCAGGCGATCGCGCTCGCGGGCGAGACCCGCAATCCTAGCCGCTACATACCCGTGGCGCTCATCGGCTCGGTGCTGATCGGCCTGCTGATCTATGTCGGCTTGCAGGTCTCGTTCATCACGGCGCTCGACCCTCGCGATATCGGCGCCGGTTGGCAGCACTTGCACTTTACCGGCATGTTCGGGCCGCTGGCCGCCATTGCCATCGGCGTGGGAGCGCTCTGGTGGGCAATCGTGCTCTACGCCGATGCCTTCGTCTCTCCCCTGGGCACGGCGTTCATCTACGTCACTGCCAGCCCGCGCATCATCATGGCGGCCGGGGAGATGGGCGGTGCTCCGGAGCATGTCGTACGACTGAACCGACACGGCGTCCCGTGGGTCGGGCTCGTCGTCACGTATGTCGTCGGTGTCGTCTTTTTCTTCCCGTTTCCTTCCTGGCAAAAGCTCGTCTCCGCCGACTCTCTGATCATGGTGCTGGCGTACGCGATGGCACCCGTGACTCTGCTCCACTTGCGCGCGAAGATGCCGCGGGAACCGCGCCCATTCCGCTTGCGCGCCGCGGGTCTGATCGCACCCATCGCGTTCATCGCATCCAACTGGATCATCTATTGGACAGGCTACGAGGTCGTCGAGTGGTTGTTCAGCGCGGTGGCCGCTTACACCATCGTCTATCTCGCATGGTATTTCATCGTCCGCCGTCGGCCCGCGCGGGAGCTGGGATGGCAACAGGCCTGGTGGGTCGCTCCTTACCTCGCCGGCATCTGGGTGGTGAGCTACTTCGGTCCGGCGGGAGCCATGGGAGGCCGAGGAAAGCTCGGCTTCTTCACGGGAATGTGGATCCTCGCGGTATTCAGCCTCGTCATCTTGTACCTGGCTCTCAAGTCCGGGCAGAGCTCGGCAGCCACACAGGAGTGCACAGACCGCGTGAAAGGCCTGGCATCGAGCGGCGTCGACACGCACGGCGGCCTCGAAGGGGCAAAGGCCCTCTCCTGACGCCCGTGCGGGAACGCGATGGGGCGGAGTCGAACACTAACTCCAACTGACTCCAATCCGCGACGAATTTGCCACTAGACATATCGCGCTCGAACGGCCATGCTTGGGCCTGCGCGTTCTCAGACGCTTGTCTCCAAAGGGAGACGTCTGAGGTTCGAGCTTGAGCTTAAGCGAGAAGGGCAAACCCGCCGAAAGGCGGGGACGCAAAGCTACCGGTCTAAGGGCGCAAGTCTATGACAGCGGGGTTGCCACTCCACCTCCACGTGCGAGCGTGCAAGCTCTGTTGCATCGAATCCGGCGCCCTCCCGGCAGCGACTCGCGCGTTTACTTCCGGGGGCACCCATGACATCGACGTTGGCGAGACCTGCCGGCTCTTCGAGCACCAACATCGTGCATCGCGGCGAGGGCGGCGCCGGCCCATACATGCTCACGCTGTGCCGCCTGGTGGAGCCGGTCTCGATCCGGCCGCCCGAGGCACCACACCTCAAGCCATTCACATTCTTCACCAGCCGCGCGCGCCAGCAGGATGGCAGCGAACAGCTCTACCTGCACATGGGGTTCTTCGAGACGCTCGCCTATGCCGAAAGATGGGCGCGAGCTGTGCGCGGCAAACACCCCGATGCGATTGCAACCAACTCGCCGCGGGGGTTCTGGCAATCGCCCGACAACCAACATTTCGCGCCGGTCGATAATGCATCGTTGACCGACTCGCAGGTGATCAAGATACTGGACGCGCGTCACCCCGCTCCGGCTCGAAACGAGGGCGACGAGCAGGGCAGTGAGCAGATCGAGCTGCTCGGTCCCGACGATACCGGCATCCGACGCGCTTTGAAGGAGGCTGTCGCCCAAGGCGCACCGGTTTCCTTCGCCGTGCAGCTCCACTGGTCGGCGCGGCCCATAGATCCGAGCGTCCTGCCGGGGCTCGAGATATTCAAGGCGTATACGCTCTACGCCGTCGAAAGCCGGCGCTCGAATCGCTCCTGCTTCTTTCTGCGGCTCGGGTTCTTCGGAGATCCGGTCTCTGCGAAGCAGGTCGCCTTCCACGTCCGGTCGAGCTTTGCCTCGGCGGCTGTGGTGCCGGTGCTCGAAGAGGAGATCACACGCGCACGCGATGCCTGCATGGATATGTCGATTCCGTGTTTCGTGCAGCAACATCTCGAGCAGCCGCTGGAGTTCGGCGGTATGCCCGACTGGTCGGGAACATCGAAGCCCGAGAGCGGCCGCCGTCGCAGCGCGTCACTCGAGGAGACACTCGCGCAGCTTGCCGAGCGCGAAGTGTGGAGCGACCCCGACCTGACGAGCGACACCGGCGTGCGCCACCTGAAGGTCGAAGTGGAGACGCGAACCTCGGGTCGCAAGCATTGAGCCTCAGCCGGGCAGCCGGCATACCGGTACGGAATCCCGGGGGATAGCCGCAAAAGGGCATGCGGCACGAAGTTGCGCCGTAGCGACAAGCCGAGTGCCCCGTGGGCCGACCGCGGACTATGATCGCGCCGATCAGAGAAAAATCGCGGCCTTTCCCCTCCGTCACTACGCAGAGATAGAGAAACAATGAGAATACTGAGAGGCATGCTTGGGGGCTTCACGGTCATGGTAATGCTGTTTACGGCCACGACGTCGTTCGGGCAGACCTCGTTCGGGCAGCTGGGCCGGGGAGACCGTTATTCGGGCGTCTCCTGGGCGACGCGCTCGCCGGTGCTCGCGCAGCACGGCATGGTCGCCAGCGAGCAGCCGCTGGCTTCCGAAGCCGCGGTGGAAATTCTCAAGAAGGGCGGCAGCGCGGTGGACGCCGCCATCGCCGCCAATTCGATGATGGGCCTGATGCAGCCGGTGCTGAACGGCATCGGTGGCGATCTCTTTGCCATCGTTTACGATCCGAAGACGCACAAGCTCTACGGCTACAACGCCTCGGGCTGGTCGCCGAAGGGCCGTGATCTCGCCCGGATGACAGCCGAGGTCGAAGCCGCCTACAAGAAAGCCGGCATGAAGCCGACGGCGCACATTCCGCCGATCGGGTCGCTGCCGATCACGGTACCGGGCACGGTGGACGGATGGTTCGCGCTGCACGGCAAGTTCGGCAAGCTGCCCATGAGCGAAGACCTCGCGCCGGCCATCGGCTTTGCCACCCATGGCTTTCCGGTGACCGAGCTCATCGCGAAGTACTGGAAAGGCAACATGGCTGCCTTCGAGCATCACCAGGCGTTGCTGCCCGAATTCGACAACGTCCGCCACACGTACCTCATCCCCGATGCCCATGGCGGCCACACGCCGGCGCAAGGGGAAGTCTTCCGCAATCCCGATCTGGCGCACACGCTCTCCATGATCGCGAAAGGCGGCCGCGATGTGTTCTACAAGGGCGCGATCGCGCACACGATCGACGCTTACTTCAAGCGTATCGGCGGCGATCTTCGTTACGATGACTTCGCGGACTTTCACGGGGAATGGGTCACTCCCGTTTCGGTGAATTATCGCGGCTACGATGTGTATGAGCTGCCGCCCAACGGGCAGGGGATGGCCGCCCTCGAGATGCTGCAGATCCTGAAGCACTTCGACCTGAAGAAGATGGGCGCCGGCTCCGCCGACACTCTGACGGCCATGCTGGAAGCCAAGCGGCTCGCCTACGAGGATCTCGCCAAGTGGTATGCCGATCCGCGCTTCTTTCACACGCCGATCAAGGGGCTGCTGTCCGATGCCTATGCCGATCAGCGCGTGAAGGAGATCAATCTGGAGCACGCGAATCCCAACATCGGCCCCGGTGACCCGCGGCTGTTCGACGGCGATACCATCTATCTCACCACCGCCGACAAGGATGGCATGATGGTGTCGCTGATCCAGTCGAACTATCGCGGCATGGGCTCGGGTCTGGTCGCGGACCATCTGGGCTTCATGTTCCAGGATCGCGGCGAGCTCTATTCGCTCAATCCGAAGGACGCGAACGTCTATGCGCCGCGCAAGCGGCCGTTCCACACCATCATCCCGGCCTTCGTCATGAAGGACGGTCAGCCCTTCATGTCGTTCGGCCTGATGGGGGGCGACATGCAGCCGCAAGGTCACGTCCAGGTGCTGACCAACATCATCGACTTCGGAATGAACGTGCAGGAAGCGGGGGATGCGGCGCGCTGGCGCCACTATGGCAATGCGGAGCCGACGGGGGAGGCATCGACCGGCATCGGCACGGTGGAGATGGAAAGCGGCTTCGATCCCGCGGTGAAAGCGGAGCTCGCGAAGCGCGGCTACAGGATCGTCCCCGGCACCGGCAGCTTCGGCGGCTATCAGGCAATCATGTTCGATCCCAAGCAACACGTGTATTGGGGCGCGAGCGAGATGCGCAAAGACGGCGAGGCGGTAGGCTACTAGCCGGCACCCTCGCCGCGTCCCCGTTCCGTGCGCTGGGCCAATCAGGCTAAAATCGGGGCACATGGCCGCCGTTACCGCAAGCGTCAGCGCCCGCTCCTGGCTTTTCGCGCCGGGGGACAGCGAGCGGAAGATGGAGAAGGCGGCCGCGGGTGACGCGGACATCGTACTCTTCGACCTGGAGGATGCGGTGGCCGAGGGGGAAAAGCCCAGGGCCCGCGCTCAGATCGCCGCGTTCCTTGCGGCACAGCCGTCGGACCGCTCGCGATTCTGGATGCGCATCAACCCGTTGCGAGGACCGCATGCGCTGGCGGACCTCGCCGCGGTGGTGCCGGGCCGTCCAGGCGGCATCATGCTGCCCAAAGCCCGCGGCCGGGCGGATGTCGAGTGTCTGGACCACTACCTGTCCGCCCTGGAAGTCGCCGCCGGCATGAAGCCGGGTGCGACACGGGTGATCGCACTCGTGACGGAAACGGCAGAAAGCATGTTTGCTACGGGAACCTATGCCGGCGTACCACGGTTGGCCGCGCTGACCTGGGGAGCCGAGGATCTCGCGGATGCGGTGGGCGCGGCCGACAATCGCAACGCGGATGGCACTTATGCCTTTACGTACGAGCTGGCACGCAGCTTCTGTCTCCTGGGGGCCGCGGCGGCCGGTGTTGCCGCCGTTGAGACGATCCACGGCGATTTCCGCGACCAGGCCGGCCTTCGCCGGCGTGCGCGGGAGGCGCGCCGCGCCGGCTTCCGGGGCATGCTCGCCATCCACCCAGGGCAGGTGGAGGTGATCAATGAGGCCTTCACCCCCAGCGCGGAGGAGCTGGAGGCGGCGCGGGAGATCGTCGGTCTCTTCGCCGCCAACCCGGGCGCCGGGGTGGTGGCTCACAAGGGTGCGATGCTGGACCGCCCCCACCTCGCGCGGGCGCAGGCCGTCCTCGAGCTCGCCGCGCCACGGCCTCGCTCAGAGTCCGCGAAGAAGGGGGGCTGAATGGCTGGCCGCTGGTTCGATGAATGGCAGGTGGGCGACCGAATCGCTCACGAAGTGCGCCGAACGGTGACGGAGACCGACAATCTCCTCTTCTCGACGATGACGCACAATTGCCAGCCGCTGCACATCGATCTCGAGGCGGCCAAGGCCAGCGAGTTCGGCCGGATACTGGTCAACGGCACGTTCACTTTCGCGCTGATGATCGGCCTCAGTGTCGCTGACACGACCGTGGGCACGCTTGTCGCCAATCTCGGTTACGATAAGGTGGTCATGCCGAAGCCGGTGTTCATCGGCGACACGATCCGCGCGGAAACCGAGGTGGTGAGTCTGCGGGAGAGCCGCTCACGTCCTACTGCGGGCATCGTCACGTTCCAGCACCGGGCGATCAACCAGAGGGATGAGGTCGTCTGCCAGTGTGTGCGCTCCGCCCTCATCAAGCGGAAACCCACCTGACGCTGCGCAGGCTGCGCGCAGGGATCCTCAGCGCGCCGTCGGCATCGCGAATTCGGCGCCCCTGTCCGCGGTCTTGGGCCAGCGCTGCATGATCGACTTCTGGCGCGTATAGAAACGCACTCCTTCCTCTCCGTAGGCGTGCATGTCGCCAAACAGGCTGTTCTTCCAACCGCCGAAACCATGCCACGCCATCGGCACGGGGATGGGGACATTGATCCCCACCATGCCCACCTCGATGCGCCTCGCGAATTCGCGTGCCACGCCGCCGTCGCGTGTGTAACAGGCGACGCCGTTGGCGAGCTCGTGAGCGTTGATCAGGCGTACCGCCTCGCCGAGGTCCTTGACCCGTACGCAGCTCAGTACCGGTCCGAAGATCTCCTCCTTGTATATCCTCATGTCGGGCCGGACGTGGTCGAAGAGGGTACCGCCGAGGAAGAAGCCGTCCTCGTGCCCAGGCACTTTCAACGACCGGCCATCGGTCAACAGCTTTGCTCCTTCGCGCACGCCGATATCGATGTAGCCCGAGATACGCTCGAGTGCCTGGCGAGTCACGACCGGGCCCATCTCCACATCGGCGTCCATGCCGTTTCCGATGCGCAGGGTCTTGGCCCGCTCCACGAGCATGGGAACGATCCGGTCCGCGACATCACCGACCAGCACGGCGACGCTGATGGCCATGCAACGCTCGCCGGCCGAGCCGAAGGCCGCCCCGATGAGGCCGTCGACCGCCTGCTGGAGGCCGGCATCCGGCATCACGACCAGGTGATTCTTCGCGCCGCCGAGTGCCTGTACCCGCTTGCCGAGCTCCGCGCCGCGCGCGTAGAGGCGCCGTGCGATCGGCGTCGATCCGACGAAGCTCAGGGCCTTGACTTCCGGATGCTCGAGCAGCGCATCGACGGCGACTTTGTCACCCTGCACGACGTTGAAAACGCCATCGGGCAGCTCGGCCTGCTTGAGCAGCTCGGCCATTACGAGGGACGCGGACGGATCGCGCTCACTGGGCTTGAGCACGAAGGTGTTCCCGGCTGCGATGGCGATCGGAAACATCCAACAGGGAACCATGCACGGGAAGTTGAAGGGCGTGACGCCCGCGACCACACCGAGGGGTTGGCGCAGTGTCCAGTTGTCGATCCCGGCCGCGATCTGGTCGGTGAAGTCACCCTTGAGGAGCTGGGCGATGCCGCAGGCGAATTCCACGACGTCGATCCCGCGCATGATTTCGCCCTGCGCGTCCGAAAAAACCTTGCCGTGCTCCGCGGTGATGAGCCTGGCGATCTCGTCGCGATGCTCGTTCAGCAGTCCGAGGAAGCGCCCCAGCACGCGAGCGCGACGGATGGGCGGTGCGTCCGCCCAGGCTGGCCAGGCGGCAGCGGCGCTGGAGACCGCGCGGTCCACCATGGCTGCATCTGCCAAGGCAACGCGGCGCGCGACCTGCCCGGTCGCGGGATTGAAGACGTCCTGGGCGTGAGAGGCGTCGGCCGGCACTGCCCGGCCTCCGATCCAGTGGCCGACGAGGGAGGTGGCGGATGGGGCTGAGGCGAAAGCTGCGGTTGCCATGTGCAAAGTCTCCGACGGAGTGGCCACAGTCTAGGATCGCCTCAGGTGGTTGTGAACCACCGCCGCGCGATTACAATGTTCAATAAATTGAACAATCGGGGTGCAGCCGATGAGCAGCCGGGACTTCGAGGCGGCCCTGCCGGACCTCCACATGCTGACCGTGATCGCCGCGACGCGCAGCCTCACCCAGACCGCGCGCCGCCTCGGGGTCGCGAAGTCGTCCGTCAGCATCCGCCTGAAGGACCTGGAGCGAACGCTCGGGGTGCCGCTGGTCCGCCGCACCACCCGCTCGATCACGCTCACGCCCGCGGGGCAGCAGCTCGTCGAGGAGACGAGCGCATCGTTCCTGCACATCGAGCGCGGGATCGCGGGGGTCAGGGATCTCGCCGGGGCGCCGCGGGGGCTCGTGCGCATGACGGCGCCCGTGGCGTTGGGACGCCAGCACATCGCGCCCGCGATTCCGGCGCTCCTCGCAAGCTATCCGGAGCTGCGTCTCGAGCTGGATCTCAACGACCGATTCGTCAACCTGACTCAGGAGGGCTTCGACCTGGCCGTGCGCCACGCCAACCGGGTGCCGGAGTCGCATGTCGCCACCGTACTGTGCGAGACCCGTTCGGTGCTCCTCGCGAGCCCGAAGTACCTGGCGCGCCGCGGCGTGCCGGAGCACCCGAGTGAGCTGGCGGGGCACGACTGTCTCCTCTACTTGCGCGACGGCGGCTCGCCGACCTGGTCGTTCGAGCGGGCCGGCCGCCGGGGCAGGGCGGCGGAGCGGGTGAGTGTGCCCGTGAGGGGGCCACTGCGGGCCAACAACAGCGAGGTGCTGCGCGAGGCCGCCGCCGCCGGAATGGGCGTGGGGATGCTGCCCGACTTCACCGCGTGGAGCGCCGCGGGATCGCGCGAGCTCGCGCCGGTGTTGCCGCAGTGGCGGCCGGTTGGATTCTTCGGGGAGCGTCTGCAGGCGATCCGGCCGTGGTCGCCGCGAACGCCCCGGGCCGTGCAGTGCGTCATCGACCACCTGCGCGCGATTTTTTCGCGGGGCTTCAGTCCTCCGCAATGAATGCGTATACTCGTTGAATCCACCTGCCTGCGCGTGACCCAACCTGAAGACTCGCTTCACAGAGCTGGTCGGCATCGAATACCCCATCGTCCAGGGAGGCATGATGTGGGTGGGCCGCGCGGAGTTGGCGGCGGCTGTTTCCAACGCCGGCGCGCTCGGTATCATGACGGCCCTCACGCAGCCGACACCGGACGCGCTTCGGCGGGAAATCGAGCGCTGCCGTTCGCTGACCGATAAACCCTTCGCGGTCAATCTGACCATTCTGCCCACGATGACTCCGCCTCCGTACGCGGAGTATCGCCGCGCCATCATCGAGAGCGGCATCCGGATCGTCGAGACCGCGGGCCACAATCCGCTGGAGCACGTCGATGACTTCAAGGCGCATGGGATCACGGTGATCCATAAGTGCACCTCGGTGCGTCACGCCCTGTCGGCGGAGCGCATGGGAGTCGATGTGATCTCGATCGATGGCTTCGAGTGCGCGGGCCATCCGGGAGAGGACGATGTACCGGGCCTCGTGCTGATTCCCGCGGCCGCGGACAAGGTGCGCATCCCGATGATCGCCTCGGGCGGTTTTGGTGACGGCCGCGGCCTGGCGGCGGCGCTTTGTCTCGGAGCGGACGGTATCAACATGGGCACGAGATTCTGCGCCACCGTCGAGGCGCCCATCCATCCGCGGGTGAAGCAATTTCTCGTGGAGAACGATGAGCGCGCGACTCACGTGATCTTCAAGTCGCTGCGCAATACCGCGCGCGTGGGCAAGAACAGCGTCTCCGACAAGGTCGTCGAGATCCTCAAGAGGCCGGACGCCAGGTTCGAGGACGTGGCACACCTCGTGCGCGGCGCAGAGGGTAGGGTGGTGCTCGAGACGGGTAATATCGACGCGGGCCTGGTCTGGGCGGGGCAGGTGCAAGGCCTCATCCACGACATCCCTACCGTCGCGGAGCTCATCCAGCGCATCGTGCACGAGGCAAGGGATATCATCCAGCGGCGGCTACCCGCCTCATTGGAGTAATGCCCATGGCCTCGAGCTCTCCCCGCCGGCGCGCCGTCGTGGTCACCGGCGCTTTCGGCAATCTTGGAATCGCCGTCGCGCGCACCTTCCGGGAGCAGGGCGCGGTGGTCGCCCTCCTCGATCATAGCCAGCCGTCCGCGCGAATCGCGGCCGAGTTCCCGGCGCCGCATTGCGTGTTGGGTGGCGTCGATCTGACGCAGTCGGCCAGTGCGGGCACCGCGATGGAGACGGTGCGTGAGACGCTGGGTGCCATAGATGTCCTGGTCAACATTGCCGGCGGCTTCCGCTGGCAGACCCTGGAGCAGGGCGATCTCGATGGGTGGGATGCGATGTTCGCCATCAATCTCAAGACGGCCGTCGTGAGCAGCAAGGCCGCGCTGCCGCAGCTGCTGCAGAGCCCGGCCGGTCGCATCATCAATGTCGGGGCCGGTGCGGCCGCACGCCCGGCCGGCGCAGGCATGGGCGCCTACACCGCCTCAAAGGCCGGCGTCCACAAGCTGACCGAGAGCCTGGCGCAGGAGCTGAAGGACCGCGGCATCACCGTCAACGCCGTACTACCGGGCACCATCGACACGCCGCGCAATCGGGCCGACATGCCGGATGCGGAATTCTCCCGCTGGGTGCGGCCCGAGGCGATCGCAACGGTGATCGGGTTTCTCGCCTCGGAGCAGGCGGCCGCGGTGACCGGAGCGCTGTTGCCCGTTTACGGCCGGGGCTGAGAATGAGGTAAGAATAACTTGAGGAAGTTCTCGTAACATTATAATAATTAAGTATATAATCGGAGGGAAGTGTTTGCGGTGCTAGACTCGCCTCCCGCCATGGACTCGAAACCTGAATCCGGCCGCGCACGTCGCCATCACCGGGCGAAGCTGCGGCTGCCGCTCAAGATCAGCACCATATCCTGGTCGGATCTGGCCCATACGTTGGGTCCCATCCTGCTTGCGAGCGCCGCCGCCATCTGGCTGGCACTGCACTTCGTGCGGCCGTTGCCGCCGCGTACGCTCGTCATGAGCGGCGGACCGAAGGGCAGCTCCTTCGAGAACTTCGCCGAGCGCTATCGTGCCATCCTCGCGGAGGAAGGCGTCGATCTCAAAATAGTCCCGTCGGCAGGCTCCCTGCAGAACCTCGATCGGTTGAGCGAACCGCACGCGCATGCACACTATGACATCGCGCTGGTACAGGCGGGCATCACTGAAACAGGAACTGCCAAGCAGGGGGTCAACACCGAGAATCTCGTCTCCCTTGGCAGTATGTTCTATCAGCCGCTCACGATCTTCTATCGTGCGCGGCGGAGGATCTCGCGCCTGTCGCAGCTCGCGGGTGAGCGCATAGCGATAGGCAAGGAAGGCAGCGGCACGCGGCTCCTGGCGCTGGCATTGCTCGACGGCAACGGGATCGGTACGGATGGCTCGACTCAACTGCTCGACCTCGATGGGGACGCAGCGCGCAAGGCGCTCGTCGACGGAGAAGTGGATGCGATCTTCCTCACGGGCGACTCCGCTCCGCCAGCGACGATCCGCGCGATGTTGCACACCCGCGGCGTCCGTCTGTTCGACTTCCCGCAGGCGGATGCCTACGCGAGACTCTTTCCCTACCTGCACGAGCTCGCGATCCCGGCGGGCACTTTCGATCTCGGGGCGAACCTGCCGAGGAAGCCGCTCACGCTGCTCGCCCCGGCGGTGGAGCTGATCGCGCACTCGGATCTGCATCCGGCGCTCTGCGATCTGCTGATCGGTGCGGCCCAGAAGGTGCACGGCCGCGCCACACGGCTGCAACACGCGCACGAGTTCCCGAATACCTATACCTACACGTTCCCGTTGGATTCGGAAGCCGCGAGCTACTACAAGTCCGGCGGCGGGAGTTTCGCTTACCGCTATCTGCCTTTCCGCTGGGCGAGCCTGGTGACCCGTATCGCGGCGGTGCTCGTGCCCATCATCATCATCCTGATCCCCGGCCTGCGTTATCTACCGAACCTCTATGCGTGGCGTGTGAACAGCCGCATTCACCGCCGCTATGGCGAGCTCATGGCCCTCGAGCGCGAGTCTCTCCAGAGCCTGACGCCGGAGCGGCGCGTGGCGCTCCTCGAGCGCCTGGATGAGATCGAGCGCTCGGTCATCCTGCGGAAGATTCCTGGCTCACACGCCGAGCAGCTGTACCAGTTGCGGGAGCACATCCGCTTCGTGCGTCGCAACCTCAACCGGTCGTCGGCGCGGGCGAGTGACGCGCAAGCAGTCGAGACCTGACTGCGCGAGCGGTAGCTAGTCGCCGATCCCCGCGATCGCCGCGGAAACCTCCCAGAGCCGCCGCGCATCCGCATCGCTCTGGGCGGCCGGAGAGGGCTCCGCCGGCGCGCAATGCTCGTAGTAGCCGCCGCTGCGGCCGGCGACCTGAGGCGAGCTGGCGAGATACACCATGGTCTTCGCGCCCTCTTCCGGCGAGAGGGCAAAGAGCCGCTTCGCCACTGCGATGCCGGCCCGCATGGCGCCGCCGGCATTGTCGCCGAAACGGGTTGCGACGAAGCCAGGGTGCAGGCAGTTGGCCGTGACGCGCGAACCGGCGATGCGGCGCGCCAGCTCGCGCGTGAAGAGGATGTTGCAGAGCTTGGTGATGCCGTAACCCTTCATGCCCTGCTGATCCTGCAGGCGATCGAAGTCGAGCTGCCCGCGCCGATGGGCTTCCGACGCGGTCGAGACCACCCGGGCATCGCCCGCCGTGCGCAGCCGATCGAGAAGGAGGTTGGTCAGCACGAAATAGGACAGGTGATTGGTGGCAAACATCAGCTCGAGGCCGTCTTCGGTCTTCTGATTGCGCGAGGCGATGAGGCCGGCGTTGTTCATCAGCACGTCGATCTTCGGCTCCGCGGCGGCGATCTGTGCGGCGACACGCTTCATCTCGCTCAGGCGCGAAAGGTCGGCGTAGTGGGCGGTGTGAGCTTGCCCGGCGTTCGCGGCGTGCAGATCGCGCAGGGTCTGTTCCGCGCGGTCCCTGTTGCGCGCGACGATCACGACGCGCGCCCCCAGCTCGGCAAGACGCCTTGCGGCAACGGCGCCGATTCCGGAGGTCGCGCCTGTGATGACGACAGTCTTGCCCTGCATGACGGCAGCGTACGCCTCAGGCGAAACGGCGCTCGCCGAGCTCGGCCTCGAACCGCCCGAAACGCAACGCCAGCGCCGGGAGCACCAGCAGATTCAACGCCATCGAGCCGAGCTCCTCGAGGCCGCGAGACAGGTACGCCGCCTCCTTGTGCTCGTGCTCCACGATCAGAAGCTTCATCAGTCCTCCAGGACGGGCGGATCCGCAACGTCCGGGTTGATCACGCCGAAGACGGCGGACGTATAGGCGTAAAAGAGGCGCACGCCCTCCCGGTGCAGCAGTTCCAGGAGCTTCTGGGCTTCTTCGGCCGTGACGATGAATTCCACCTCGACGGTGAGGGTGCCGGCGAGCTCGAAAAAGCGAGCCTCGTGCAGGACGTGATGTCGGCCGAAGCCGGCCATGGCCTTGAAGGCCGAGCCGCCGCGGATGCCGAGCTCGTTGCCTTCCTCGAGCAGCCACTCCCAGACCAGCCGGCCGTGGTGCCGCTGGCCTTCGTGAACGTAGAAACGAAAGAGTGAGCCTTGCATGAGCAGCGACTCCATTGGGCCGAGATCCAGTCTAAGCGCCGCGGCGGCGGCGGGCAACGAGGTCCTCAGGTAGACTCTCACCCCCCATGCCGTCGCTCTCGTTCTCTTTTCTACTGTCCGTGCTTCTGCCCTGGGAGGTCTCGCCGACCGTCCTCGTCACCGTGGCCGTCGTCACCGCGCTCTACGCAAGAGGCGTGGGGCGCACCCGGCCGCCGACACCCCCCGGCCGCCGCATTGCCTTCGGCGCCGGGCTCTTTCTGATCTATGCAGCCCTGCAGACGAGTTGGGACTACTACTCGAGCCACATGTTTTTCGTGCACCGGCTGCAGCATCTCGTGCTGCACGATATCGCTCCGGCGCTGCTGATGGGGGCCGCGCCGGGAGCGGCGCTCGCCTGCGGGCTGCCCGAGACGGTGCGTCGCCGACTTGCCGTGCTGAAGCGCGTGCTGCGCGCACCGACGCGCTTTCTCATCGATCCCTGGACAGCCACCGTGTTGTATATCGCGAGCCTGTTGCTCTGGCTGTGGCCGTCCGTGCACTTCGACGTCATGCTCAGCGACTGGCTGTATCGAACGATGAACTGGAGCGTCGTGCTGCTCGACCTGCCGTTCTGGTGGATCGTCCTGGATCCGCGGCCGTGGCCGCTGGCACGCGTGAAGTCGGGGTGGCGCATCCTGATGCTCGTGGTGGTGATGCTGCCAATGATGATCGTCGGCGCATGCCTCAGCCTCGCCCAGCGCGACCTGTATACCGTGTACGAAGTCTGCGGCCGCTTCCTGCCGATCTCGCCCGTCACCGACCAACAGCTCGGCGGCCTCATCATCTGGATCGCAGGGGCGTTCACCATTGGCGTCGTATTCCTCTTCGTATTCGCGCGCATGCTCGAGCATGACCGAAGAGGGACCGGGCCGCGCGTGGTCAAACCGGCGCTGACGAAGTAAGCTCGCGCACGATGATGGAAAAGCACGAGCTGCGCGCCGCGGCGTCCCTGGCGGCGGTGTTCTCCGTGCGGATGCTGGGACTTTTCATGGTGTACCCGGTGTTCGCCGCCTTCGCCCGCCACCTGGCGGGCGCGACTCCCTACAAGATCGGCGTCGCGCTCGGCATCTACGGACTCAGTCAAGGCGTGCTGCAGATTCCCTTCGGCACGCTCTCCGATCGGGTCGGGCGCAAGACGATGATCGTCATCGGCCTCGCCGTCTTCGGGATCGGCAGCGCGGTCGCCGCGCGCGCCAGCACCATAGATGGAATGATCATCGGGCGATTGCTGCAAGGCGCGGGCGCCATAGGATCCGTCGTGCTCGCCCTGGTCGCCGACCTGACTGCAGAGAAGAGCCGCACCAAGGCGATGGCGCTCGTCGGGATGACCATCGGCCTCTCCTTCCTGGTGGCGATCGTGACCGGACCCGCCCTGGCGGGATGGGTCGGGGTAGCGGGCATCTTCTGGCTGATGGTGGCGCTCGCTCTGGCGGGCATCGCGATCACGCTGCTCGTCGTACCACGGCCACCGCGTCTGCCCGCGGGGCGCGGTGCGCGGGCGCTTCCGGCGCTGATCGGTGCCAGCCTGCGCAACCCTGAGCTGCTGCGCCTCGATTTCGGCATCTTCGCCCTGCATGCCATGCTCACGGCGAGTTTTCTCGTGGTCCCGGGGTTGCTGCGCGGAACGCTCGGAGTGAGCAACCGTGAGCAATGGGAGGTGTATCTGCCGGTGCTGTTGGTGTCAGTGGCCGTGATGGCACCTGCCATCATGATCGCGGAGCGCTACCGGCGGATGAAGAGCCTGCTGGTGGGTGCGGTGGCGGCGCTCGCCGCGAGTCAGCTGATGCTCGCCGCGGGCGGCGCGAACGGCTATGTCGTGCTGGCGGGACTGGTGCTGTTCTTCTCCGGCTTCAATATCATGGAGGCAAGCCTGCCGTCGCTCGTCACGAAGACCGCGCCGCAGGGCGCCACGGGCACGGCGACGGGGATCTATTCGAGCTCGCAGTTCCTCGGCATCTTTGCCGGCGGAGCCGTCGGCGGCTGGGTGCACCAGGCGGCGGGAACGCCCGCGGTGTTCTTCTTCGCGGGCGCGGTGGCCGTCGTCTGGGTGTTGGTCGCCGCGTCCATGGGCGGCCGGGCCTTGGGCTATGATGGCGGCCGAGTGCCGATCACCGCTCGCAGGAGCTCTGACCGATGACGACCGCCGCGTACCGGGAGCAGCGCTGCGCCTCCGCCGAGGGCCTCGAGCTCTACTGCCGGGTCTACGAGCCGCAAATACCCGGCGGGACTTCCCGGTTGCGGACTCTCCCGGTTTTGTGTCTGCCCGGCCTGACGCGCAACAGCCGCGATTTCGAGGCGCTCGCGCCGCATCTCGCCGCGCGCCACCGTGTCATCTGCCCCGACCTCAGGGGCCGTGGGCTCTCGGCGCGTGATCCGCAGTGGCGCAACTATCACCCGGGCACCTACCTCGGGGACCTACAGCGGCTGCTGGAGGCGCTCGAGCTCGAGCGCGTTGCCATCGTCGGCACTTCACTCGGAGGGCTCCTCGGCATGATGCTCGGCGCCACAGCTCCGGAGCGTGTGGCGGGCCTGGAGCTCAATGACATCGGACCGGAGGTCGACCCGAAAGGCATCGAACGCATCAAGGCTTACACGGGGTTGCTGCCGGCAGTGAGCACGTGGGATGAGGCTGTCAAGCAGCTGCGTATGGTCTATGGGAGTGCCTGGCCTGGACTCTCCGACGAGACATGGTCCGTCCTCGTGCGCCGCAGCTACCGGGAAAATGCCGCCGGGACACCCGTGCTCGACTGCGATCCGCGCGTCGGAGATGCGCTGCGGGCGGCACCCGCGGTGCCGGGCGGCCTCTGGCCCGTGTTTGCGCGGCTGCAGGCGCTGCCGATGTTGGTCGTCCATGGCGCGCTTTCGGACATCCTGAACGTGGGGACGGTGGAACGCATGCAGCGCGAAAAGCCCGACCTCGAGTGCGTGACTGTCGGCAATCGGGGACATGTGCCGCTCCTCGACGAGCCTGAGGCGCTGACGGCGATCGACCGCTTCCTCGCGCGCCTGCGGTCGTAAGATAGAGGGATGCGACTGCTTCGTCTCGCGGCGCCCGCCGCACTGTTGTTCCCGCTGGCCGCGACACCCGCGCCGGCCGGCGTGGCGCCGTTCGATCTTGCCGGACCCCATCTGCAGGTGACCGTCGGCCGCGGACAGGAGACCCTCCCCATCGCGGAAGTACCCAATCTCGCGGCCGGCGATCGGCTGTGGATCCGCGCGGACCTGCCGGCGACCCAGTCGCAGCATTACCTGCTCGTCGTCGGGTTTCTGCGCGGCGCCACCAACCCGCCGCCGCGCGAGTGGTTCCACGCCTGCGAGACCTGGAAGCGCGGCTGCGCGCAGCAGGGCCTCAAGATCACGGTGCCCGACGGCGCCGGCCAGGTGCTGGTTTTTCTCGCGCCACAGGCGGGTGGTGATCTGAAAACCCTGATCAATGCCGTGCAAGGCCGTCCGGGCGCCTTCGTGCGCACCTCCCAGGAT
>Ga0134126_10002959_pt1 | contig 21363 bp, 17 predicted proteins | sample KB31752_FD_96881 | JGI IMG/M metagenome (GOLD analysis project Ga0134126, IMG submission 96881) | Terrestrial soil microbial communities with excess Nitrogen fertilizer from Kellogg Biological Station, Michigan, USA - KB3-175-2 | ecosystem: Environmental > Terrestrial > Soil > Unclassified ... | reverse complement strand
CGCGCGCGAGCCGCAGCGCGTCCTGCGGGTCCTCGGTATCGAGCACGGTGTACCCCTCCGGCTCGAGCATGTCCCGCACCACGAATCGCACCACTTCCTCGTCGTCCACCACCAGGATCGTCGCCGCCACGGGGCATCCTCCCACCTCGAGTCTACGGGATGACCCCGCTCGAGACGGCCGATCCAGATACGCTCCGCCGCCACCAGTGGGCGCGTCTCGAGGCGCTGATCGACGCGGCGCTGCCCGGCAACCGCTTCCTCGCCGCCCGCTGGGCCCGGAGCGGGCTCGCGGGCGCGCGCGATCTGCGGCACTGGGACGATTTCCGCCGGCTGCCCCTCACGCGAAAGAGCGAGCTGGTCGAGGACCAGGCGGCCCATCCGCCCTTCGGCACGAACCTGAGCTATCCCCTCGCGCGCTACGTGCGCGTGCACCAGACCTCGGGCACCACCGGGACGCCGCTGCGCTGGCTGGACACCCCGGAGTCGTGGGACTGGTGGGCGCACTGCTGGACGGTGGTGCTGCGGGCGGCCGGGCTCGGGCCGGACGACCGTATCTTCTTCCCGTTCTCCTTCGGGCTCTTCGTCGGCTTCTGGGCCGGCTTCGAGGGGGCGCGGGCGCTCGGGGCCCTGGCCATTCCCGGCGGCGGCCAGGACACCGCGCAGCGCCTGGCCGCGATGGAGAGCCTGGGCGCCACCGCGGTCTGCTGCACGCCCTCCTACGCGCTGCACCTGGCCGAGGTGGCGCAGGAGCGCGGCATCGCCCTCGCACGGCTGGGCGTGCGGGCCACCGTGCACGCGGGCGAGCCCGGGGCGGGGATCCCCGCGGTGCGGGCGCGCATCGAGTCCGCGTGGGGCGCGCGCGCCTATGACCACGCGGGCATGACCGAGATGGGCGCCTACGGGTTCGAGTGCGCGGCCCAGTCCGGCCTGCACGTCAACGAGGAGGAGTTCATCGCCGAGGTGATCGACCCGCTCACCGGCGCGCCCGCCCGCGAGGGCGAGCTGGTGCTCACCAACCTGGGCCGCGCGGGCTCGCCGCTCCTGCGCTACCGCACCGGCGACCGGGTGCGGGTGGCCCGCGGGCCGTGCGCGTGTGGCCGCACGTTCCTCCGGCTCGACGGCGGCATCCTCGGCCGGGTCGACGACATGCTGATCGTGCGCGGCGTCAACGTCTTTCCTTCCGCGCTGGAAGGCATCGTGCGGCGCTTCCCGGCGGTCGAGGAGTTCTTGATCGAGGTGTACAGGCGCGGCCAGCTCGACGAGGTGCGCCTGCTCCTCGAGGTGCAGGGCTCGGCCGCGCCGGTGGTGGCGGCGGTGCGGGAGGCGGTGCGGGTGGACCTGGGCATCCGCGTGGAGGCGGTCCCGGTGCCCGGGCGCAGCCTGCCGCGCTACGAGCTCAAGGCGCGCCGCCTCGTGCGACGCGCCGGCGACCCTCAGTAGCTCTACGCGCGGCCCCCGCTCGTGGATGTGTTGACCGTGCGTGGCCGCGGCTGGTACTGATTGAGCGCCATGTCCCCCGCCGCGCCCGGCTCCGAGTCCTCCGCGTCCCTCGTCGCGGCCATCGCGGCGGGGGACCGCGACGCCTTCGGCCGGTTCTACGATCTGACCGCCCCGATCGCCTTCGGCCTGATCCGGCGCGTGCTGCGCGACCCGGAGGCCGCCGCCGACGTGCTCCAGGAGGTGTTCTGGCAGATCTGGCAGGAGGCCGGCCGCTACGATCCGAGCCGCGGCAGCCCGGAGGCCTGGGTGGTCATGCGGGCCAAGACCCGAGCAATCGATCGGCTGCGGTCCATGCGTAGGAGAGATAGGACCTTCGTGGCCCCGGTGGACGAGTCCGTGGCGTCGCGGCGGGGCGACGGGGAGGCGCCGAACCCGGCGGTGGTGGCGGAGGACCGGGGGCTGGTCCAGACCGCGCTCGGCCAGCTCCCGGAGGCACAGCGGCGGGTGATCGAGCTCGCGTTCTTCGAGGGGCTCACCCAGTCCGAGATCGCCACCCGGCTCGGCGAGCCGCTGGGGACCGTGAAGACGCGCACGCGGCTCGGGCTCGAGCGGCTGCGCGGGGCGCTCAGGGGAGAGAGGCTCTCGGCGACATGAATCGCGACGAGATCGGCGAGCTGGCGGCGGCGTACGCCCTGGGCGGGCTCGAGGGAGAGGAGCGCGCCCGTTTCGAGGCCCTGCTGCAGGCCCGCGATCCGGAGGCGGTGCGCGCCCTGCGCGAGTGCGAGGAGACGCTCGCGGGCCTCGCCGCCGCGCTGCCGGAGCCGCCGCCCGCCGTGGTCAAGGACGCGCTGATGGAGCGCGTCGCGGCCGCGCCGGCCGCGGCGCGCCCGCGGCCTCGCCGCCGCCCGCGCGTGTTCTGGCCGGTGGTGCTGAGCGGGGCCATGGCCGCGGGGCTGGCCGCGGTGGTGGTGGGGTGGAGCGTGTCGTCGACCTACGAGAAGCGGCTCGACGCGCTCGCCCGCGAGGCCGACCAGCTGCGCGCGGAGCTGAATGCGCAGCAGACCGTGATCGCGATCCTCCGCGACCCGGCCACCCAGGTGGTGGCCCTCGCGGGCCTGCCGCCGGCTCCCGGCGCCCGGGCCCGCGTGATGTGGCACGCGACCGCGGGCGGCGTGTTCGTGGCCACCGGGCTGCCCGCCATCCCCGCGGGCAAGGCGTACCAGCTCTGGGCCATCGCGGGCAGCAACGCGCCGGTGTCGGCGGGGGTGTTCACGGTGGACGCCTCCGGCACCGGGAGCCTCGCGGTGCGGCCATTGCCCGGCGTCGCGAGCGTGAACGCCTTCGCGGTCACCCTGGAGCCCGCGGGCGGCCTTCCCGCGCCCAGCGGGGCGATGTACCTCCTCGGCAAGTCCTGAGCGCGCCGGCGGGCCCTAGAGTCCCCGGCGCCGCGCCGCGTGCAGCACCGCGATGATGGTCATCGCGTCCTTGATCTCGCCACGCGTCACCATGGCCAGCACCTCGGCGAACGGGAACGCGCGCCGCTCGATGAACTCGGTGTGGTCCGGGGGCCGCGCGGCCGGGCGCAGATCCTCCGCGAGGAAGAGGTGCGCGACCTCGCGGAGGACGCTCTTGGAGGTGTGGAAGTCGCAGAGCTCGGTCAGGCGCCCGGCCTCGTAGCCCGCTTCCTCGGCCAGCTCGCGCTGGGCCGCCGCGTGCCGGGTCTCCCCCGCGTCCTGCCCGCCGGTCGGCATCTCCCAGAAGAAGCCCTTGGCCACGTAGCGGTACTGCCCGACCAGCAGGACGGTGTCCCGGTCGAGGAACGGGAGCACCCCGACGCATTCGCTGCACTCGACCACGCCGTAGAGCGTGGTGTGGCCGTCGGGCAGCTCGACCATGTCCTCCCGCACGTCGATCCAGCGGTTGCGATACACCGGCCGCGAGGACGTGGTGCGCCACGGGGTACGGGCGAGGGGATTCGCGTCGGAGTCGCTCATCAATCGGTTGTATCATGACCACCGGGAGGACCCGGAATGGCATGGCCGGCTCCGCTGGAAGCGTTGTGGAACGACATGGAGAGCGTGCGGGCCGAGCTCCTCAAGGAGACCGAGGGGCTCAGCCAGGCCCAGAGCGTCTGGCGCCCCCGCGAGGAGGACTGGTCCGTCGGGGAGATCCTGCATCACCTGACCCTCGCCGAGGTCGGCACCGGCAAGCTCACCTCCAAGCTCCTGAAGGAGGCCCCGCAGCCGCTGCCGCCGTTTCCGCCGGACCTCACCGCCTTCGCCCCGCTGCCGCCGCCGCCCTCGACGCCGGCCCGGGCGCCGGAGGTGGTCTACCCCGAGCGCGGCCACGCGCTCCCGCAGCTGGTCGCGGAGCTGCGCACGATCCGGACCCGCACCCGCCAGGCGATGGAGCGGCTGGCCGCGGTCGATCCGCGCGAGCTGCGCTGGCGGCACATGGCCTTCGGCGAGATGGACCTCTCCCAGTGGTGGCAGCTGCACGTACGCCACGAGGCGGATCACCTGCAGCAGCTCCGCGCCGTGAAGGCGGCGAGCGGGTTCCCCGGCGCGTGAAGGTCATCCTGCGTAACCCGCGGCGGGAGGTGGACGTGGAGGGCAAGCGCCGTGTGAAGGAGCTGCTCTCGGAGCTCGGCATCCTGCCCAGCACGGTGCTGGTGATCCGCGACAACGAGCTCCTGACCGGCGACGCGATGGTGGGCGGCGACGACGTGCTCGAGGTGCGCCCGGTGATGTCGGGCGGCGGCGGGGGCGGCGCGTGAAGTGCCGCAAGTGCGGGGGCACCGCCGCGCTGGAGCTGCGACGGCACAACGCCGCGTTCTGCTCGCCCCACTTCATCGAGTTCTTCCGCAAGCAGGTGACGGAGGCGATCCATCGTCACCGGATGTTCGCCCCCGACGAGACCATCATGGTCGCGGTCTCGGGCGGCAAGGACTCGCTGGCCCTGTGGGACGTGCTGATCGAGGAGGGCTATCGCACCGCCGGGCTCTATCTCGACCTCGGCATCTTCGACTACTCCAAGGAGTCGCGGGAGAAGTGCGAGGCCTTCGCGACGAGCCGCGGGCAGACGCTCCACGTGGAGCGAGTGGCGGAGGCGGTCGGCGCGCCGATCCCGACGGTGCAGCAGGTGACCCGCCGGCCGACCTGCTCGGCGTGCGGGCTCTCCAAGCGCTATCTCATGAACCGGGCCGCGCTCCAGCACGGCTACGTGGTGGTGGCCACCGGCCACAACCTGGACGACGAGGCCGCGACCCTCTTCGGCTCGGTCATGCACTGGCAGACCGACGCCCTGACCCGCCAGTCGCCCGCGCTCGCCTCCACGCACCCGAAGCTCGTCCGGCGCGTGAAGCCGCTCTACCGGCTGTCCGAGCTGGAGACCGCCGCGTATGCGTTCCTGCGCGGTATCGACTACATCGTGGAGGAGTGTCCCTTTGCGAAGGGCGCGACCTCCATCGCTCACAAGCAGGTGCTGGACCGGCTGGAGGAGACCTCGCCCGGATCCAAGCACAACTTCCTCTTCGGCTTCCTGGAGCGGGCCCGGCCCGCCTTCGAGCGCACCGAGGACGTGGAGCTGCGCGAGTGCACCTCGTGCGGGCAGGTGACCACCGGGGCGGTGTGCGCCTTCTGCAAGCTGGCCGACCTGGTGAAGCGCCGCACGGCGTCCTGAAGGGCCCGCCGGACACCGGCCTAGCCGACCGACGAGCCCGACCGCAGGCCCGGCCGGGCCGGGCCTGCTAGAATGAATACCGGTTCATCCAATCCAACACGCTCGTGGCGGGTGCCGTCGGGGCCGGCGCGCTCGAGGAGGAGGCAGCCATGCAGAACGCGGTGATCGTGGGAGCGGTGCGGACCGCCGTCGGCAAGAAGAACGGCAAGCTGGCCGGGGTGCGCCCCGACGACCTGCTGGCCGACACGCTGAAGGCCCTGGTGGCGCGGGTGAAGATCGACCCCAGCGAGGTCGAGGACGTGGTGATGGGCTGCGTGGACCAGGTCGGCGAGCAGGGGTTCAACATCGCGCGCAACGCGGCCCTGATCGCGGGGTTCCCGGTCGACGTCTGCGGCACCACGCTCGATCGCATGTGCGGCTCCGGGCAGCAGGCGGCCAACTTCGCGGCGATGGGGGTCATGGCCGGCCAGTACGAGTGCGTGATCGCGGGCGGCGTCGAGAACATGAGCCGCGTGCCGATGGGCTCGAACGGGGCTGGCCCCGGCGACGGGCCGCTCTCTCCGCGGCTGCAGGCGCTCTACGACATCGTGCCGCAGGGGATCTCCGCGGAGATGATCGCCGAGCAGTGGGGCATCAAGCGCGAGGAGCTCGACGAGCTCGCGGCGGGCAGCCACGAGCGGGCAGGCCGGGCCATCGCGGAGGGACGCTTCAAGCGCGAGATCGCGCCGATCACCCTGCCCGACGGCAGCGTGTTCGAGGTCGACGAGGGCGTGCGGGTGCCGGTGAACCGGGAGAAGATGGCGGCGCTGGCGCCCTCCTTCAAGCCGGACGGGGTGGTGACCGCGGCCAACTCCTCGCAGATCTCCGACGGCGCGGCCGCGCTCCTGATCATGTCGGAAGCGCGGGCCAAGGCGCTCGGGCTCAAGCCGCGGGCGCGCATCGTGGCCACCGCGCTGGCCGGCGTCGATCCCGTCATCATGCTGACCGGGCCCATCCCGGCCACCCAGCGGGTGCTGAAGAAGGCGGGCATGAAGCTCGAGCAGATCGATCTCATCGAGATCAACGAGGCGTTCGCCTCGGTGGTGCTGGCGTGGGAGCGGGAGCTGCACCCGGACATGAGCCGGGTGAACGTCAACGGGGGAGCGATCGCGCTCGGGCATCCGCTCGGCTGCTCGGGCGGCAAGCTCATGACCACCCTGCTGCACGAGCTGGAGCGCACCAAGAAGCGCTACGGGCTGCAGACCATGTGCATCGGCTTCGGACAGGGGATCGCGACGATCATCGAGCGGCTCTAGGCGCGCTCGGGCCGCGCCCCGCCAGCGGCGCGGCTAGCGGGCGCGGGCGGCCAGCGCCACCTGCACGGTGCGGTGCAGCTCCTGCGGCGGCACCGGCTTGAAGAGCAGCGCAGATGCCCAGGCGGCGGCAGCGCGCCTGGTCTTCCTCCTGGAGGCCCCAGCCGGTGATGAAGATCACCGGCACGTTCGGATCGCGCGCCCGCAGGCGGTCGGCCACGTCCCATCCGCTCATCTCGGGCATGCCCACGTTGGTGATCACGAGGTCGAAGCCGCTCGGTACGAATACCCGCAGGGCCTCGGGGCCGCTCGGCACCGGGAGCACGTGGTGGCCCGAGTCCTTGAGCATCTCGCCCAGGATGGACAGCACCTGGGGATCGTTGTCGACCAGGAGAATGCGGCCCTTCCGCTCGCCGCGGGTCTCGGTGCCGGTGGTGTCCTCGTCGGTGGACTTCATGCCGATGGGCAGCGTGATCGTGAAGGTCGTGCCCTCGCCGGGCCGGCTGTCCACCCGCAGGTCGCCGCCGTGCCGTTCCACGATCGAGTGCGAGACGGAGAGCCCGAGGCCGGTGCCCTCGTCGCCCTTGGTGGTGAAGAACGGATCGAAGACCCGCCGCCGTACGTCCTCGCTCATGCCGACCCCGGTGTCCGACACCGTGATCGACGCGTGCCGGTGGTCGGCGAGGCGGGTGCGGAGGCGGAGCGTCCCGCCGCGGGGCATCGCGTCGATGGCGTTCAGCACGAGGTTGGTGATGACCTCGTTCAGTTCCGCGGGCCGGCCCATCACCACCGGCACCGGTCCCAGCTCGAGCTCGAGCTGGAGCGGCACGCCGCCCTTGACCTTCTTCTCTTCCCAGCGCGGCCGGGTGATGGCGAGCGAGTCGCGGATCACCTGATTCATGTCCATCGGCACGAATGGCTCGTCCTGCCGGATGCGGGCGAACTTCTGCATGCGCCGCACCGTCTCGGCGCCGCCGTTGGCCGCCTTCTCGATCACGTCGATTCCGCGCTTGACCACGTCGACGTTGCTGGGGCTGCGGCCCATCAGCTGGGCGTAGCCGAGGATGGCCTGCAGGAGGTTGTTGAAGTCGTGGGCGATGCCGCCTGCCATCTGACCGAGCGCGGTGAGACGCTCGGACTGGTGCATCTGGGTCTCGATCTCTCGCTGGGCGGTGGTGTCGCGGACGATGGCGAGCATGCCCGACCGCCCACCGTTCCGCGAGGGCAGGAACGAGAGGGTCACGGCCAGGTTCAGCGGCCGGCCGTCCGAGCGCTTGGCGCTGACGTCGAAGGCTCGCACCGGGTTCTCCGCCGAGAGCGCGGCCCGCTGGGCGTGGTACGGCTCCTCCGGGAGCAGGCTCGCGAAGGGCCGGCCGATCGCCTCGCGGGCGGGAACGGTGAAGATGCGCTCGGCGGCGGGATTCCAGCCGCGCACGAGGCCCTCGCCGTCGACGGAGATGATCGCATCGCCCGCCGAGCCGATCAGCTGCTCGAGGTACTGCTTGGTCTCGGCCACCTCGCCGTAGAGGCGCGCGTTGCGGATGGCCACCGCCAGGTAGTCGGAGAGCATCTCCAGCAGCTCGCGCTCGCCGGGATCGATGGGCCGACTGGCGGAGCGGTTGGCCACCAGGAGGTAGCCGAGGATGTTGCCCTCCTCGCGGATGGGACAGACCAGGCGCGCCTCGCCGGAGACGTCGGCGGGGATCTCGGCGCCCAGGCGCACGGTGGCCTCGTCGTAACCGAGGGTGTCCTTCAGCAGCGCGGTGATGGAGCTCGAGAGCTGGCGGAAGTCGAGCTGGCCGAGCAGGCTGCGGGAGATCTCGCGCAGGATCGAGAGCTGGGTGACCCGCAGCCGCTGCTTGGTGTCCTCGCGACGCGCTTCCTCTTCGAGGCTGCGCGCCTTGGTGGCGAGGGCGCGCATCTCGTCGACCAGCGTGGTGAGCTGGTTGCGGGTGCCGATGCCGTCCTGCCGGCGGGCGAGGGCCCGCTTCGCGGTCTCCTCCAGGTCCTGGCGGCTGAACGGCTTGATGAGGTACTCGAAGGCCCCGTGGGTGAGGGCGTTCTTCACCGTCTCCAGCGAGGCGTAGGCGGTGATCATCACCACCTCGATGCTCGGGTCGGTCCCCTTGATCCGTCGCAGCAGCTCGATGCCGTCCATCTGAGGCATCTTGATGTCCATGAAGATCAGATCGGGATGGAAGGTGCCGAGCGTCTTGAGGGCGGCCTCGCCGCTGTCGGCGGTGGCGATCTCGTAACGCGGCTTGAGGATCATGCGCAGGGACTCACGCGGTCCCATCTCGTCGTCGACCACCAGTACGCGTGGACGGTCGCTCATGGGTGCCCCGATGCCGGCAGGGAGGCGGTGAAGCTCACCTCACCCCGGGCTTGTTTGGCCTCGAGTCGGCCGCCCTGGCTCTCGAGGATTCGCTGGCTCACGCTCGGCCCCACGTCGATGAGGTTCTCCTGGACGACCTGGATCGGATCGAAGATCGCCTGGAGCTCCTCGACCCGGACCTCCGCACTGCGCGAGGCGATGGTGAGGCGCACCCGGTCCTCACTGGCCAGGTGCGAGATCGAGATCGAGACCTTCGCCTCCGGGCCCGGCGTCTTCTGGAGCAGGTACCAGACCAGGTACGACATGGCCTTCTTGAAGTTCGCGTGATCGCCTCGTACCAGGAGCGACGGCCCCTCGTGCGAGAGGGTGGCGGTCACGTGCTTCTGGGTGGACTCGTCGGTGAACACGAGCAGGCGCGGCTCCTCGGGCCCCGCGGGGAGCACCTGGGCTCCCAGCTCGGCCAGGCACTCCTCCGCCACCTGACGCAGGTCGATGGTCTCGCGCTTGTAGTCGCCGTCGTTCACCAGCGCGGCGAGCTTGTCGAAGATCTGCACCAGCCGACGCACGTCGCGGCCCACCACCGAGGAGAACTGGTTGCGGAAGGTGGCGTCGTCGTAGCGCTCGCCGATCAGCTCCATGAACGCGTTGATCGACACGAGGGGATTCTTGATCTCGTCCGCGATGCGCGCCACCACCTGGGTGAGGAGCTGAAGCTGCTCGGCGCTGCGCTTCTCCTGCGCGAGCTGCCGCTGGGCGGTGAGGTCCTCGAACATCAGCACCGCGCCCATCGGGTCGGTCCGGTCGCCCATCACCGGGTAAGTCGAGACCTCGAGGGGGAGGTTGCGGTAGGCGAGCTGGATCTCGGTGCGGGTGACCGAGCGGCCCTTGGCCAGCGCGGCGTAGAGCATGTCGCCCAGCGGGGAGGGAAGCGCCCGTAGATCCCGGCTCATCACCTCGCGCGGGGCGAGGCCGAGGATCTCGGCGGCCCGCCCGTTGATCGCCACGATCTTCTCGTCGGAGTCGATCGTGATCACCCCGCTCGACATGCGGGCGAGGATCCGCTCGTTGAACTCCTTCTCGTACTGGAGGAGGTGGTGGACGCGGATCTCTCGCACCGCGGTGGCCAGGTGGGTGCAGACGCCGTACAGGGTCTCGGTCTCGCCGCGACCGTAGCCGCCTCCACTGATGCGCTGCCCCAGGGTGAGGATGCCGACCAGCTCCCCGTGCGAGCTGAGCGGGATGGCGAGCACCGCCTGGAGGGCGGCCAGCTCGCGCGCGATCTCGCGCGCGGCCGGGTCCGCGGAGCGGCTGCGCGCCTGCTCGATCTGGATGAGCCGGCCCTCGGTGGAGAGCCAGAGCGGAAGCCCGCTGTCGTCGGCCAGGGTGAGCGCGTCGACCACCTGCGGCGCCAGGCCGCGGTAGGCCGCCACCCGGTAGAGGTGGCTGCCCGGTCCGGCGAGCAGGATCGCGGCGCGGCTCGGCCGCACGAGCTCGGCCACCCCGTCGAGGAACTGGTCCAGGACGCGTGGAAGGTCGAAGCCGGCGGCCAGGGCCTTGGCGAACTCCTTGGCCATCTGGGTGGCCGCGTGCGGGGACGGGGGCGCGCTGTCCGCCGCGCTCTCGGGCAGGCCGGTGCCGAGCGGGTTGCACGCCGCCCGGAGGGCCGCCACCTCCTGGAGCAGTCGCAGCTTGTCGTCGGCCTGCTTGAGCAGGCTGTCGAGCTGGCGGCCGGTGAAGGGCTCGAGCAACACGAAGTCGGCGGCCTCCACGTCGCTCTCGCTCTCGCGAGGGTCGCTGCCCGGCGTCAGTATGCACACCACCACCGAGCTCGGGCAGAGCTGGCGCACGGAGGCGATGAAGGAGGCCAGGTCGCGCGACGGGCCGGTGACCTCCTTGAGGATCAGCTCCATCTCGGTGAGACGCAGCGTGCGCAGGGCCTCGTCGTTGGTGGCGGCGGTGAAGACCGAGTAGGTGCCCTCGAGCCCGCGCAGCAGCCGCGTGCGCAGGGTATTGCTCGCCGAGACCAGGAGGACGGTCTTCACGGCGTGACGCGGCTCGGCCGGGCGGAGGGGAGGGGAAACTCGACGGTGAACGTGCACCCGGGCCGCCCACTGTGATTGCGCACCGCAAGTCGTGCGTGGTGGGCGTCCGCGATGCCGCGGCAGATGGCCAGACCCAGACCGGTGCCGTGGGGTTTGGTGGTCACGAACGGGTCGAACACGGTGGGCAGCAGCTCCTCGGGGATGCCGGGGCCGGTATCCGCCACCTCCACGCTCAGGGTGCCGCTCCCGCTCTCCGGTATGTCGACCACCCGCACCGTCAACTCCCCGTTCCGTTCCATTGCCTGGATGGCATTTAAGCACAGGTTCAAGAAAAGCTGCTGCAACTGCGAAGCGTTACCGAGCACGGTCCGTCCCGCGACGTCGCCGATCTGCCGGAGGCGGATCTGGCGGTCCTCGAGCTGGGCGTGGAGGGTTTCGAGGGCATCGTGGAGCGGTTCTGCGATCTCCACCGTCTCCATCGGTTGCACCGCCACGCGTGAGACGGTCCGGAACCGGCTCAAGAGGTCGTCGATGCGATCGACCTCGCGAGTGGTGGTGCGACTCAGCTTGTCCCGGAAGTCTTCGTCGCTCCAGCGCTGGGGGAGAAGTTGCGCGTAGGTCTTCATGCTCACGAGAGGATTCCGGATCTCGTGGATGAGTCCCGACGTGATCGCCTCGATCGACGCGAGGCGCTCCGCGCGACGCTTCTCCTGCTCCAGCTCCTTGAGCCGCGAGATGTCGTTGAGGACGGCCACGGCCCCCAGGACCGTTCCCTCGGGACCGCGAAGCGGCAGGGTCGAGCAGATGAGCGGAGTGAGGCGCCCGGCCGGATCCGGCAGCGCGAACTCGACGTGCGAGCGGGCCTGTCCGTCCGCCGCCGTCGCCTGCAGGAGATCGGGCAGTGGCGCCGGTAGCCCTTGGGGCGACTGCCCGCGAGCCAGACGCGTCGGGGTACCGGTCAATCGCTCGGCGGCACGATTGAACAGGGTGATCCGGCCACGTGGCCCGAGCGCCACCACGCCGCTCTCGATCGTCTCGAGCACCTTGTTCAACTGCTCGTTCATGTGGACTACGCGCGCGTGGGTTTGGGCGTTGCGGACCGCGACGGCCGCCTGATTGGCCAGGGTGGTTAACAGATCCACGTCGTTGCTGAAGTAGGGATCTCCCGATCTCTTCGCGCCAATCAGAATGAAGCCGGTTAGCTCGCCCTCCTCACGCAATGGCAGGCCTACTTCAATACGAAGCAAAGTCAAGAAAGCCCGCAGCTCGCGTGTTGGGTCCTGCGAATCTCGCCCAAGAAGCTCATCTAAGAAGAGAAGAGGTCGATCGGCCAGCGCGCGAACTACGACGGTATTGTTGCTCACGGTCACGGGGAGTGTTTCAGCCGCCAGACTCCAAGCCAAGATGTATTCGCGATCCTCCGGATCGAGGAGGTAGATTGCGATGCTATCGGGGTGGAACGTGGAATCTATGACCTGACCGCTGTGGCGCAGAAGCATTGCTAGATCTATCGTGTCGGTGAGTACACGACTGGCATCCCGGAGGGTGTGCGCGTAGTCAAATGCGCTTCGGTAGAGATATCGGTCGAAAAAGCGCTGGATGGTTGCGCGCAGTGGATTGAGCAGAAACACAACTGCGGCCGCGAGCAGAATCTCTCGCAGAGAGAAGTCATGTTCGTCTGGCAAAACACTGTTCGCGGCAATCAGGATGAGTGCAATCGTTCCGGCCGCTATTGCGACGGCGGCAAGATAGGTTGCGCCACGATGGATAACGAGCCGAATATCCATCAACCGATGCCGTATTATTGCGTGCCCTATGATGCCGAGCAGAAGGAGGGAAAAGAGAGGGCCATACCTACCGTAAGCGGATGTTTTTAGGAGCAGAGGAAGTACGACATTAGTAGTTGTGATTAGTGTTCCCGATACGACGAAGCCTAGGACTACATACCGAACTTGAACAGCCTCAAGTCCTTCGGAGCGCCTATATTTTTTTGCGAGCAGGTAGATGGCGGCTCCCAGCCCCAACAAGGCGTAGATAGCGAAGACTGGGTGCAAAGGGCCGTACTTTACTGTTAAAGCGTCCTCTTCGGCTCTGGCCGACAAAACGATCCACGGCGTAAAGGAGATAACGCAAAACGCGAGGCCGATTGGGACAAAACATCGCCGAATCACATTTCGATCGCTGGTTGTGGTCGACGCAAATCGATCGATGAAGACGAGGAATGCAACTGCGAAGAGACTTCCAGCTGCGAATGCTACGCGAATGATCGTAGTGGTGCTGCTTAGTCCGTGTTCAGACGGGCGCGTGTGATAGCCAAGTGCGAGGGCCGCAGCCCAGCAGCTAGTCGCTAAGGCCAGAAAGCCAAACGCGCGATTGAGCGGCACCTTCGGGGCTCGAGCGAACGCGTAGGCCCCGACGCAGAGATTTGCTGCGGCGGTGGCGAGAAGCAAGAGCCAGTTGGCGACGCTCGAACTCATTTGGCCATACGATTTGCCTGGGGATCCGGGGGAGTGTCTTTCAGTGCCGCAACGGGTTGGAGCGCATCAGCGCCATCGCCTGCGGCAGGGAGTTCAACGACGATCGTTGTCCCTGGCTCTGGGTGACTATCCTCAGCCCGAATCGAGCCTCTGTGGGCGTCCACGATGCTCCGGCAGATAGCTAGCCCAAGCCCAGAGCCGGTGGGCTTGGTGGTAAAGAACGGCTCGAAGATGTGTGCCTTTACGGAGTCCGGCATCCCGGGACCTGTGTCGGACACCTCCAAAACGATCATAGAGGTGCCGGAGATCTGCGTTCGGCTCACGCGTATGTTGAGCTCACCGCCGGAACCCATAGCCTCAAGGGCGTTCTGAAAGAGATTCAGGAATAGCTGCTTGAGCTGGGCGTCATCGATCGAAACCGGGAACGGTTCCTCATCGGCCGCGAAGCGCACGAGCGTTCTGCTCTGCTCAAGCTGACCGCGTAGCAGCTTGAGTGTGTCAGAGATCGGTTGGCGAAGGTCGACGGCCCCGGTCTGTTGCTGAGGAGCGCTTGCAATACCACGGAGTCTTGCCACGAGATTGTCGATTCGATCAATCTCTCTCACGACTACTTTCGAGAAGTCCTCGCGGAAGTCTATGTCAGAGAATCGTTCGGGCAGGAGTTCGGCAAATGTCCGGATTGCTACGAGTGGATTCTTGATCTCGTGAGCAACACCGGACGCGAGTGACCCAAAGGACGCAAGTCGCTCAGCGCGCTGTTTTTCGTGTTCCAACTCCTTCAGCTTGGAGAGATCGCTGAAGACTATAAGTGCCCCGTGTGTAGATCCGTCGTTGCCCTGCAGCGGAGCAGTGGAGAATACGAGTGGTAAAGCGAGGCCACTGGGAGTGTGGATAGAGGTCTCGAGCTGGGAGAGAGCCTTGCGCTCCAGGAGGGTCGCGCGGAGGGGCTCGACGAGCGCAAGAGGTAGCTCGTTGTACGACCGATGGAATCGACGGTCGAAGCTCAGGCCGGTGAGGCGTTCAGCTGCGCGATTGAAAAGCGATACACTTCCAGTGGCGTCAACGGCTATCACGCCACTGGCCATGGTTGAGAGAATGTTGTCTACATACTCGTTTACGAGAACCACCTCTCTGTAGAGGTGAGCATTCTTTAGTGCGACCGCCGCCTGACCAACGAGTGTCGAGAGGAGATCGATATCTTCAGTGAAGTAGGGATCACCCGACTTTTTCGGCCCCACAACTAAAATCCCAGCCAAAGAGTGTTCTTCGAACAGAGGGAAAGCCACGGCTCCGCGCAAGTCGCGTAGCATGCGAGCCGCTTCTGAGTGCGCGTGGCCTTCCTCGCGGAGCGCTTCCTCCTGCACCAGTGGTCGACGTTGACGGAGCATAAAGGTGACGATCGGAGCACTTTCAGGGATCGACTTTTGCAAGCTGGTGCTTGAGTTCCAGGGCGAGAAGGGCGTGGAACCCGTCTGCGGAACGTAGCTTCGTTCGGTTGGTGACAGAAGATAGACAGAGACGGTTTCAGCTTTGAATGTGTCCTCGATCGTTGCGCTCAGAGAGCGGAGCAACGAACGAAGATCTAGCGTGCTGCTCAGTTGCCGGCTCGCTTCTCTAATCGTGCGTTGAAAGTCATACTTTTCACGGTAGACGTAGCGATTGAATGATCCTTGAATCCAGGCCTTCAACGGTTGGAAGATGATGGCTACGAGTGTTGCGAGTACGAGGGCTTCCGTCAGTGGCAACCCGGTCGTATCGAGGCCTGACGCGAGGCGAGAGAGCTTGGCAACGGCAACGAACACGAGAATGGACGCTAGGATGGCAGAAACGTAGATGACGCCCTGTCGAATCGCCACACGGATGTCCATCAGCCGATGGCGGATGATAGCGTGGGCGGAGAAGGACACGACGAGTAGTGAGAAGTATGGGCCCAGTACGCTATAGCGAGAAGTCTTGAGAGCAAGAGGCAGGATCAGATTGGTCGTGATTGCTCCGGTGCCTCCGAGCAGGATGCCCAAGAGCAAGTAACGGAGTTGCAATTTCCGCACGCCAGCGGCCGACTGCATTGTCCGCCAGAGGGTATAGAGCGCCATAACGAAGCACAGAAGGAAGTAGACAGCGAATAGCTTGTGAGCTGGGCCATGGACAAAAGTCGTCCGCTCAGACGAAACGTCCGCACCCGCTACGATCCAAGGAGAGACAGAGAGCGCGACGAAGGCAAGGCACGCCGAGCCTGCGAGGATTGTTACCAGACGGCGCCGGCGAGTAGCCTCAATCGAGAAGGCGTCGAACATCCATAGCAAGGCAAACGGGATGACGCTTGCGAAGGCGAAGCCAAGGCGCCCAAGGGCAACTACAACGACAGGCCGGTTTGAGCCTAGCGCGAAGGATATACCGATGATCCAGCCGGCAATTGCGAGGGCGGCCAAAGCGAACCGTCGATTCTCGGCAGCATATCGATTGTGGAGAAGGACGAATAGCGCGAGCGCCACTAGGGTCGCGGAAAGAAGTAGTACGCCAAGCGTTTGCAAGCTCTTGGGCTCCGAGATCAGCTAGTCACGAATATCGCCGATCACCAAGGCTGCGACGCTTCCGCCGAAGCTGTGGCCGTTTACGAGAGCGTGTCGGACACGAGCAATGCGAGAGACATTGGGGACATAGTCGAGATCGCAGCGCGGATCCTGGACTTCCTGATTTATTGTTGGAGGAACAACTTGATCTCGGATTGAAAGACATGCTGCGGCGGCCTGAATTGTGCCGGCCGCGGAGATCGGTTGGCCGATCATGGATTTGATTGAACTGATAGGGATGCGATACGCGTGTTGAGCGAAGGCTTCCTTGAAGGAGTTCGTGTCGCAGATGTCAAAGTCGGGCAGGGAACTTCCGTGGGCATTTACATGGTCGATGTCTTCGGGAGTTAAACCGGCCTGATGAATTGCATCCAAGATGGCAGATGCCATTCTTTTCCCGGAGAGATCTCCCTTTCGCATTCCGATCGCCTCGCTGGCCGAGGCGTGACCCAGCACTTCGGCGTACAAATGCGCCCCTCGGGCACGGGCAAAGTCGAGATCTTCGAGGACGAGTGTTGCCGCGGCCTCCGACATTACGATTCCATCTCGCAGGCTGTCGTAGGGTCGGGAAGCCTTTTGGGGTGCATCGTTCCGTTTTGAGAGAGCGCCTAGAGCGCAGAAGGCGCCGAACGCAAGCGGGAAGATCGGCGCATCGGAACCGCCGACGATCGCAATGCTCGATCCACCGTCTCGAATGCTCTGGAAGCCTTCGTTAATCGCATCGATGCCGGTGCAGCAATTCGAAGAGACGGACAGCGCTGGCCCTGTGATACCGAACTCGATGGCTACATAGCTTGACGTGGCATGGGACGGATACTCGAGCGCTGCCCAGGGGTTAATGCCAGAGACGCCCTCTCTCCAGATTCCTTCGAGGGCTCCCGCTGCCACGTCCCCGCCGCCGTTGACGGATGTTCCGTAGAAAATGCTTGTCTTCGACGCAGTGTTAGGGGTGATTCTTAGTCTGGCATCCTGAAGCGCGAGTTTCGTCGCCGCGACCGCGAACTGGGAGAATCGACCCATCATCTTCGCCTTGCGTGATGTGACGAAGTCCTTCGGGTCGAAGTCCCGGATCTCGCCGGCCACGTGGCAGGGGTAGGGGGTCGGATCGAAGGCGGTGATGTAGTCGATGGCGGACTTGCCGGCGATCAGGTTCTGCCAGAAGGTTTCCTTGCCGATTCCGTTGGGGGCTACGACGCCCAACCCAGTAACAACTACTCGCCGGGAGTTCTTCATGAGACCGTGCCCCCTAAGGGTGCGTCCGTAAAGGTGGGATAGATCTATAAGCTAGCAGGAAATCAATCGAAAACCAAATCCCGCGAGTATGCCTCCTCGGGTAAAATGCGGCCATATGTTGCAACGGTTTACACGGCGTCAGCTCCTCGCGCTACTGCCCGGCGGCCTGCTCGTGGCGACCAGCCGTGCCCAGGCCCTGGAGGAAGGCCGTTCGGTCCTGGGCTATCAGCTCGATCTCTCGATCCTGTTTAACTTTTTGACACTGTCCTTGGCCGGCAAGGTCGTCCAGGAGATCGACCGGCGGGCCGGGAGGTACCGGGTCACGATGGACGGCAAAGGCACCGCCATCAGCACCCGGACCGAAGCCACCGGCATCATCCGGGACGGCCGGTTCAAGCCGGTCGAGAGCCGCAGCGTGCACCTCTTCCGCGGTCGCGAGAACACGGTCGCCACCAGCTACGACTACGAGCGCCAGCGGGTGGAGCTGCACGCGGTGACCCACACCCTGCTGCTCGGCCGCCGGCGGCAGGTGGACGACGCGCTGGCGATCCCGCCGGGCCGCCACATCGACGATCTGGTATCGGCCGAGCTGAACTTCGCCGCGAACACGCTCGACCACGACAGCGACGGCACCTACTCCACCTGGGTCATGCGCCGCGCCCGCGCCGACAACGAGGGCCCCGACGACGTCTCGCCCGACGGCTACCGCGCCGAGCTGGTTCCTCTCCGGTTCCGGCCCACGCCGGCCGGGCCGGGCGGCCGGCTGACCGCGCTGATCGACATCACGCGCTTCTCCTCCTGGGCGCGCCCGGACACGCCGGCCCGCATCACCTTCGCGCCCGACCGGCAGCTCGAGTCGGTCCAGTCCTCGCTGATCCTCGGCACCACCCTCTCGGTCCGCGTCACGGGCAGCGCGTGAATCAGGCCCCGCCGCACGACCTCGTCGGGCTGGGAGAGGTGATGCTGCGGCTGGCGGCCCGACCGCCGCAGCGCCTCGACCAGGCGACCGAGCTCGACGTCCAGATCGGCGGCACCGAGGCCAACGTGGCGGCCGCGTGCGCGCGCCTGGGCCTGCGGACCGCGGTGATCTCGGTGCTGCCGGCGGAGCACGCGTGGGGCGACCGCACCGTACGCGAGCTGACCGGCCACGGGGTGGACTGCCGCGGCGTGCTGCGGCCACCCGGGCAGCGCATGGGGCTCTACTTCATCGAGTACGGCGTGGCCCCGCGTCCGGTGCGGATTCTCTACGACCGGCGCGATTCCGCGTTCAGCCGCCTCCAGCCGGAGGACGTCGACTGGTCGCTCGTCCGCCAGGCCCGGCTCGCGCACCTCACCGGCGTGACCGCTGCCCTGGGCGCCAACCTGCGGGCCGTCGTCCGCCGCGCCGTCGACGAGGCCGCGGCGGCGCGGGTGCCGGTGTCGTTCGACGTGAACTACCGCTCGCGCCTGTGGAGCCCGAAGGAGGCGCGCGACTTCCTGACCGAGGTTCTCCCGCGCGTGAGCTATCTCTTCATCGGCGCCGACGACGCGGCGACGGTCTTCGAGCTCGCGGGCGAGCCGGAGCGTGTCCTGGAGGGGATGCGGCGCCTGGCCCCCGCGGCCACGATCGCGTTGACCCTCGGGGAGGCGGGCTCGGCGGTGCTGACGCCGGCCGGCGTCCGTCGGCCCTCGCGCCGCCACGCGGTGACGGTGGTCGACCGCGTGGGCGCCGGCGACGCGTTCGCCGCCGGCTTCCTGTGGGCCACGCTGATCGGCCGCGACGCCCAGCAGGCGGTCGACGCCGCCACCGCGCTGGCCGCGCTCAAGTGCACGATCTGGGGCGACGTCTCGCTCGTGTCACGGCCGGAGCTCGAGGAGCTCCTGGCCACGGACAGCACCGAGATTCGACGCTGAGCGCGCCGGCGGCCCGCTCCGCGGTCCTCGTCTACAACCCCGGCTCCGGCGCGCGGCGCGACCGGTTCCACTCCGTCACCCGCATGGCGGACGCCTTGCGCCGCCACGGCCTCGTGGTCACCCCGCGCACCACCGCCGGTCCCGAGGACGCCACGCGCATCACCGCGGAGGCGGTGACGCGGGGAGTGGAGACGATCATCGTCCACGGCGGTGACGGCACCGTGAACGAGGCGCTTCAGGCGCTGGTCGGCACCCACGTCCCGCTCGCCCTGTGGCCGGGCGGCACCTCCAACGTGCTCGCCCGCGAGCTCGGGCTGCCGGTCGACCCCGATCGTCTGGCGCGGATCATCGCGGCCGGCGCCACCCGCCGCGTGTCGGTGGGGCGCGCCGGCCAGCGCTACTTCCTGCTGATGGCCGGCGTCGGCCTCGACGCCGAGGCGCTCGGATCGGTCCATCCTGGCCTCAAGCGGCTGACCGGCGAGGGCGCGTACTGGCTCGCCGGCTTGAAGCAGCTCACCGACTGGAACCCGGTGCCGTTCGTGGTGGAGGCGGACGGCGAGCGGCATCGCGCGACGTTCGCGGTGGTGGCCAACGCGGCCTCCTACGCCGGCGGCCTGCGCTTCGCGCCCGACGCCAGCATGGAGGACGATCTGCTCGACCTGTGCCTCTTCGACGCCACCGAGCGGGCCCGCTTCGCCCGCTACCTGGCCGCCGCCCTCACCGGCTCGCACGTGGGCCTCCCCGGCGTGACGTGCGTGAAGACCCGCCGCGCGGTCGCGCACGGGCCCGACAATCGGCTGGTCCACGTCGACGGCGAGCGCCTGGGCCGGCTGCCGGTGGCGTTCGACTGCGTACCCGCCGCCCTCTCCCTGGTGGTTCCCCCCGAGGTCCTTCCCTAGCGGTGGTATAGTTTGCCCTGATGGCCGACGCGCCGCGGGGCCCCGAGCGGATCCTCGAGGGGTTGAATCCGCCCCAGGCGGCGGCGGTCACTCACGAGACCGGTCCGCTGCTCATCATCGCGGGCGCCGGGACCGGCAAGACCACCGTCATCACCCGCCGCATCGCCCACCTCATCGCGACCCGTCGCGCGCGCCCCTCCGAGATCCTCGCGCTCACGTTCACCGACAAGGCGGCGGCGGAGATGGAAGAGCGCGTGGACACCCTCGTGCCCTACGGCTACGCCGACGTGCAGATCTCCACCTTCCACGCCTTCGGCGACCGGTTGATCAAGGAGAACGCGCTCGAGCTGGGGCTCACTCCCGAGTTCCGCGTCCTCACCCGCGCCGAGCAGGTGATCTTCCTGCGCGATCACCTCTTCGAGTTCCCGCTCAAGCACTACCGGCCCCTCGGCGATCCCACCCGCCACCTGCAGGCGATCCTGAGCCAGTGGAGCCGCCTCAAGGACGAGGACGTGGGACCCGACGAGTACCTGGCCCTCGCGGAGCGCCTCCTGGCCGCGGCCACCGACGACGAGCGCCGTCTGCACGCCGAGCAGCACCTCGAGCTGGCGCGGACCTACGCGCAGTACCAGACCCTGATGGCGCGCCTCGGCCAGATCGACTTCGGCGACCAGATCGTGGAGGCCCTCCGCCTCTTCCGGACGCGGCCCCACGTGCTGCGGCGCCACCAGGAGCGCTACAAGCACATCCTGGTCGACGAGTTCCAGGACACCAACTACGCCCAGTTCGAGCTCGTGAAGCTGCTGGCCGCGCGCCAGCGCAACGTGGTGGTGGTGGGCGACGACGACCAGGCCATCTTCCGGTTCCGCGGGGCGTCGATGAGCAACATCCTTGCGTTCGACCGCGCCTACCCGGACGCCAGGCAGGTCGTCCTGCAGGAGAATCGCCGCTCCCCGCAGGCGGTGCTCGACGCGGCCTACCGCCTGATCCAGCACAACAACCCCGACCGCCTCGAGGTGGCGCAGAACATCGACAAGCGCCTGATCTCCATCCTCGGAGTGGGGGAGGCCCCGCGGCACCTCGCCTTCGACACCGTGTCCACCGAGTCCGACCAGGTGGCGGAGATGATCCAGGAGGAGCACGAGCGCGGCCGGCCGTACCGCGACTTCGCGATCCTGGTCCGGGTCAACAACGACGCGGACCACTACCTCCGCGCGCTCAACATGCGCGGCATCCCGTGGACCTTCTCGGGCAACGCGGGCCTCTACGGCCGCCCCGAGGTGCGCCTGCTCATCGCGTTCCTGCGCGGCGTGGCGCACCCCGACGACTCGGTCAGCCTGCACTACCTCGCCTCGTCGGAGGTCTACCAGGTCCCGATCGTCGACCTCACCAAGTGTGCCAACTACGCCGACCGCAAGCACCGCTGGCTCTTCGACGTCCTCCGCGCGGTGCCGGAGGAGGTCGCCATCACCGAGGACGGGGCGGGGGCGGTGGCCCGGCT
>Ga0134126_10002958_pt1 | contig 21368 bp, 16 predicted proteins | sample KB31752_FD_96881 | JGI IMG/M metagenome (GOLD analysis project Ga0134126, IMG submission 96881) | Terrestrial soil microbial communities with excess Nitrogen fertilizer from Kellogg Biological Station, Michigan, USA - KB3-175-2 | ecosystem: Environmental > Terrestrial > Soil > Unclassified ... | reverse complement strand
GCGGGTGAAAGCCGGGTAGGCCGCATATAGATGCTGCCTGTAGTATGAAATAGTTCATGGTAATCGATCCCGCCCGCCCATAATGAACTGTCGGCGCGCTCGATGATATAGGAATCCTGGTAAGACCAGACATTGATGACATCGTTCAAAGGCGCCCCAGAACTGTCCGTGGGCACTACTGTCCAGGTATTGGTGGGCTGATTGTATTGGGAACTATTGTAGAGCTGACCCGTATTGCTCACCGCCCGGATCAGATTGAAAGCACCATAAGCCGCCTTGACGGTCTGCCCTCCGGGCAAAGGTAGCTTCACCGGCTTGGAGCTGCCGATTGTAGCATATAGGTTATTATCGCTACCCAAATAGCTGACCCAATATTCCATTTCGATCACCTTCTTGACCGAAATCGACTGCCCGTAAGCATGAACATTTGAGAAGAGATTGGCCACCGCACACAAAACAAGGGCCAAAATTGTGTGTAAAAATCTTGGTTTCATAGACATATTGGATTAAAAGAACCTCATTAACGCCACACGGCGTTGCTACGTTTTTAAAGACCAAATCATTAAGGGCAAACAGTATTTGATGCGGTTTCTGATTCGGTACGGATTTAAACCTCTCATAATTGTCTAAAAGTGTGCCAAACCGTGGAATTCTTCCCCTATTTTGGGAATTTTTTGCCCCCGAATACAGGAAACCATTGATTTTTAATGAATCATTTTTTTTGCAACAGGTATATGATAGTGTAGATATTTTCGTTTACTTTTACGCGGAGCACATAGCTATGCAGAATAATAAATTTTCCTTTCACGAATTTCTCATGCAGGCAGTCGTGGCAGGGTTTCTGATTTATGTATTTCTAAAACTCGTCTTCCTCTAATCGATCATGGCCAGACATCTGCTCGGTGGTCCTCGCGAAAAGCTCGGTAAAAAGGTGTCCGGTTTCATTTCAAGAATTTTCTTCAAAGAAAAAATGGACAATTGGCTGGGCTATCTCTGCATGGCCGGCCTCGCCTGTATCACCGGATTTCTTTTGTCCACGGATTTGGTTGCCGGCGTCTCGCTGTTCCTTTTCCTCGTAGGAGTATTGGCACTGACAATTTTTGTCACCGACCCCGAAACCTGCTTCTACTTCTTCCTGTTCTTCGCCTTCTGGATCTATTTTTTCAACAGCTGCTTTTTTCACGGCAATTTCCCCGTAGGCACCCTCTATGACATCATCGCCGTGATCACCCTCTTCGGCCTGATGGTCGGCCGGCCCGATTTTCGCGCCAACGCCAAAGCCTTCGGAAAGATCACACTGGCCGCCTACTTCTTCGTCATCTTTTTCTTTAATATCCTCGAGATCTTCAACCCCAATACCGGCGGGATATCCACCACCGTGATCACCGGGATTCGCAAATTCTTCGATTTTATCATCATCCTCTTCGCCGCCTATACCCTGATCGACAGCCTGCCCAAGGTCCGCAAGTTCAACAAAATGCTATTCATCGCTGCCGGCGTCAGCGCACTGTATGGCTGCATCCAGCAATGGCATGGCCTCTTCCCATGGGACATGGAGGCCATCATGGCCAACCCCGATTCCTTCGGCCTCCTGTTCGTCAATGGACAATTGCGCAAGTTCGGCACCATGAACGATCCTTCGGAATTCGGCTTGCTGATGGCCGCCACCGCCCTCTATTTTTTTATCATCGCCCTTTACGAAAAGGATAAAGCTACCCGGCTGAGCTACTTCGTCGGCATCATCCTAATGATCCTGGCGCTCGGCTATTCCGGCACCCGCACCGCCTACGCCACCCTGATAGCCGGCCTGGGATTCTTCATCCTGCTCAATATCGAAAAACCGGCTATCCAACGCCTGGGCATTGCCTCGGTTGCCGTATTCCTTCTCCTCATGTTCGGCCCCTTCCAGGGGATCGCCCCCATTCGCCGTTTTCGCACGACCTTCATCGGCACCCAGGATCAGTCCTATAAAGTCCGGATGATCGCCCGGGCCTGGGTCCAGCCCTATATCCGCAGCCACCCCATCGGAGGTGGACTCGGGACGACCGGCCTCATTGGCGCCAGAGAACACCCCGGCCACCCCTTGGCGAACTTCCAGCCGGATGGCGCCTATGTCCAAAAGGCCGCGGAAACCGGCTACATCGGTCTCGCCCTCATCTGCATCCTCTATTTCATGATCATGCAGCTGGGCATCAAAGGCTTTTTCCGCGCCCGCTCGCCACAGATAAAAAACTATTACGCTGCCTGTTTGAGCGCCATCTTCTCACTATACGTCGGAGAATATGCCCAGCAGGCGGTCGGCGGGGTCAGCGATTCCCTGTTCTATTTCCCCGCGATTGCTATTATGCTTAACCTGAAGTACATGGACATAGATGCTCCCGAAAAATTCCGCATAATATGAGCTCATGAAGACTAAACGACACTCCGCCCCCTCCATCGCCCTTTGCCTGGGCCTCCTCGGTCTGGTCACCCTGCTGCCGGCAACCCGTCTTGCCGCGCAACACCCGGAATTGTCCGTTCGCAAGGTCATCACAGCCGAATACTGGGCCTGGTACCTCGCCAGCGACGGCAAGATCTATGGCTTCTGCAGCGGATCCCCACACGCGATCCCCTGGAACCTCGATGGCCGGAAAGCCATCGACGGCTCGGCAGCCTACAACGAATTCCGGGTCCTCGACGACCAGGGCTATATCTGGTCCTCCCGTATCGATGGAACCACGAATGCCGACCGCATGGACACCGATTCCTCCGGCGCCCCCTTCGACAACAACATCGCCGTTTTCGCCTACTCGAATACCACCCTGACCATCCGCCGCGACGGCAGCGTCTGGTATTTCGGCAACGACGACTACCACCTCCTAACCAAAACGGGCGCCTCCCACCTTCGCCCTGTTCGGCTCTCACCCAAAGGCATGACCGTAAAAAAGCTCGCCCTCGGCACCACCCACATCCTCGCCCTCACCAGGAATGGCCAGGTCTATGAATGGTTATACGGAGCCGGCACCCAACCCATTAAAAAGTCTTTGCCCGGCCCTGCCATCGATGTATTCGCCTCCCGTTTCGATTATGCCGGCTGCCTCGTCGCCGGCAGCCCCACCGCCGATGCCGGCTACCCCTATATCTGGGGCACCTCCTGGGGCAGCTGGGGAGCACGAACCCCCGCCTCCTACACCCAACCTACTCCCATCAAAACACTCTGGGGCCTCAAATATCCGATCAAAGAGATCTCGGTGGATTGGAATACAACCCACTACATCGATACCCACGGCGATCTGTATGGCCTCGGCTTCAATGCCCAGGGAGAGGTCGGCAACGGCGAAGAAACAGTGAATAAATACACCTACCCCACCTACCCCGGCTACGGCTGGAGCTTCCAGAATGGCGAAAACCCCGTCACCGCCCCCGCCGTCCAGATCGGCAAAGGGATCAAATGGGCCAAACTCTATTCCAATAACTGGTATTGTTTCTATAAATATGCGCAGGATGTGGAAGGAAACCTCTATTCCTGGGGACGCGGCAAAGCGCTCGTCCTCGGAAATGGGTTGCTCAACAACCAGCAGGCCGATCATCCCAATGCGCTGGATGTCCTGCGGCCCACGAAGGTCACCCCTCTAACCGCCATCTTTCAGACCTACAATTTCATCCCCCCCTCCATCACCGCCGGCCAAGACCAAATAATCACCGGGAATACCGCCACCCTTAACGGCTCCGCCTCGGCGCCCCTGCTGGTCGCCTCCACCCCACGCGCCGCCAATGGCATCGATACTGTAGGCTATCGCATCGTCCGCTGCCATTGGAAACTGGTAAGCGGACACACCGCAACCATTACCCACCCCGACGCTATGACGACTACCGTTACCGGGCTCACCAAAGGGACCTATGTCTTTAACTTGCTAACCTTCGATAACAACACCGGTGAACAAAGCGCCACCGTTAAACTTACTGTCCAATGATAGTCGTTCACATCCTCACGCTGCTGCTCTTCATCTACCTCGTGCCGGTACTGCTCTACTTGTTCATCCTCGCGCTGGCCGGCCGGTTTGGAAAGCTCCCCCGTTATACCACCCACCCGGAGAAAGCCCGCATCGCCATCCTCATCCCATCCTACAAAGAGGATTCCGTGATCATCGATACGGCCCGGCTGGCACTCACCGCCGACTATCCCCGTGACCGGTATAGCATTACCGTCATCGCCGACCAGCTGCAACCGGAAACAGTCGCCCAGCTCCGGACCCTTCCTATCCAGGTGCTCGAAGTACAGCTGCCCAAAAGCATGAAAGCCCGATCCCTCAATGCGGCTTTCCAATTCCTCCCCACCGGCGCCTACGACCTGGCCCTGATCCTCGATGCCGACAACATCATGTCGCCGGAAACGCTGGAAAAGATCAACCATGCCTTCCGGAGCGGTTGGGACGTCATCCAGTGCCACCGCACCGCCAAAAACAAGAACAATTCGGTAGCCATCCTTGACGCCATGAGCGAAGAGGTCAACAATACCATGCTCCGCCGCGGCCAACGCGTGCTCGGGCTCTCCTGCGCCCTCATAGGCTCGGGTATGGCCTTCCGCTATGAACTCATAAAGGGAATTTTTGCATTGCCGGAGATACAGGATAACCCCGGCGAGGACCGCGAGATCGACATTCAGCTTGTCAAGGAAAATATCTTCGTCGAGTATATCGAAGACGCCTACATCTATGACGAAAAAGTACAGCGAAAAGAGGTCTATCAAAAACAGCGTACCCGCTGGCTTGGAACCCAGGTGGATCACCTTAAAAGCTTTCTTTCTCCCGCCACCCGCAAGGTCCGCACCCGCAAATTGTATCTGCACAAGGTCTTTCAATGCCTCTTCCTCCCGCGGCTGCTGCTGATGGCCGTCTTCCTCCTGACCATGCTCCTCGCAGCCGCCGATATCCTGTTCGGCACCGCCATCCTGCTACCCGCCTGGCCCTGGTGGATCGCCCTGATCGGCCTCTATGCCGTCACACTGATCCTGGCCGTGCCCGCCGCCTTCTATAACCGGCAAACACTCGCCGCCCTGGCCAAAGTGCCCGTCCTGCTATTCGCAATGATAAAAGCGCTGCTGGGGATCCGAAAACATAAGGAGGGTTTCCTTCATACGCCCAAAGAATTCTCGGCCTGAGCCACATCGGCCTTTTTCTTTGCGGCGATCTCCGGCCGCGGAAAGAACCGGTCCTTCAACCCGATGAAAAAAGATTCGTAATACCGGAAACTCACCGTCGCTACCAGGTAGACCAGGAGAACAAAGGGCAGATAGACCAGCGGCTTGAAGTAGTAGCCCCGGACATCCGCATAAGGCTTGAAGATAAAGCTCCATACCAGCCAGTGAAAAATATACATCCCGTACGACACCCGGCCAATGCTCACCAGTATACGGCTCTCCAGCAACCGCCGGAGCCGTAGATAACGACCGCGTACCGAATCGCTCACCAGCAACAGGATAACACTGGCGAAGGCAAAGTTCAAACAACTGTATTGCCACACATACTCATAACTGCCCGATTCGCCGATCCGGTATCCCAGGTCCGTTAGATAATCCCGCCCCGCGCCATGCGTCACGAATTCCGCCACCCCCGCCAGCACCGCGATCAAAAAAGCGATCCCAACCAGCCACTGTGGCCGGCGGACCCGCTTGTCCAGCGAAAGGACATGGATAAGCGCCCCCATGAAGAAGGCATCCAGATGGCTCAACGGATGCCAGTAAACGACATCCATCAAGGCATCCCCGCTCAGACCCGCATGCATGAAATGTTGTCCCAGACCCCACCGGATCAAAGGCGCCGCAAATACGGCGGCGATCATCACGATCCGGACCACCCGCCCGTTGCAAAACAGGATGAACAAGGGAAAGAACAAATAGAATTGTTCCTCGATACACAACGACCAGAAATGCGTAAATGCCGGATACCACTTCCACCCGGTAAAAGTTCTCGTAAAATTATAAGTATAGGTTAAAAGATACGGCAGGTAACGCTTTAAGGCATCCGGATAATGCACACACAGATATACAAGGGTCAATGCCGTCAGATAACCGAAATACAAAGGGAAGATACGCAGCGCCCGCCGCACCCAAAATTTCTTAAGCTTGAATCCCACCCCGCCTTCCGCCGCCCGGTCCCTCCATAAGATACCGCCGATCAGAAAGCCGGACAGGACAAAGAACAGCTGCACGCCGATCCAGCCGAACCACGTCACACCGGAATGCAGCGACATCACCAGCAAAATGGCAAATGCCCGAACCCCGTCCAAACTCTTTATATATCCATTTCCAGCCATAGCTCCGGGTTCACGGCCGGTAAGAACCGGATCTGGGTTTGGCGTACAATACCTGGTCCAGCGGCACCCCGATCATCCGCTCGATATCCAGCCGGATCAGATCCTCCTGCAGCTGCAGGTTCAGGATCTTCGTCATCTCCTCGTTCTTCAGCCGCTGCGCGGTAATATATGCATCCACCGTGATCTTTCCCTGACGGAAATTGTCCTCAGCCTGCGAAAAATTGGCCTGCACATCGTTGCTCACCTCCGTCTCCATCTCGATCAGGTTGGTATACATCTTGTATTGCTTGTATTTCCCCAGCACCGTAGTCCTGAGCTGCCTGGCCGTGATCTCCTGCTGATCCAACCCCTTCTTCATCGACTCCCGCGCCGTCTTTACCGAATTACCCTGTGAAAAGATGATCCCCAGGGGAATGGTAATGCCGAAGAAATATTTCGGATAGACATAGGCGGTATTCGTCTGCTTTGCAAAAGTTTGGTCATTGTAATTTCCGGATATGGCCAGCAGATTCAGCCAGGTCGTCTTCGCCTGCTTCACCGCCAGCTCATCCATCTTCGCCTGGTGCACGGTGATATCGTAATCCGGACCATTCAATGCCAAAGCGACGAGCTTGTCCTCCATCGCCGTATCGGACAGGTCGGTGACGATCCGCAGCAACGGTGCCTGCTGCCCGGGCGCCCGCGCCGGAGCCGTAGTCGATGGAAGAGAAACGGAAGGAGCGGACGTAGTAGTCGTCGGCTTGTTAGTCTTGGTGGGGGGATTCTGCGCCCAAACACGCATACAGTGGCCGGTTAGCAGCAGCCACAAAACGAAATAACGGGTCATCGGCATCTTTAAATTGAATTTACATTTTCAAGGTCGATCATATTCAGCACAGACCCTGTGAACTTCCCATTGAGGTCCGTAAAGAATTTAATGGATTCCTTGTCGATCTGCTTGATGGAATGGATGGCGGAAAAGATCGCCACCACGCCATCCACATATTGTATAAGCTCCCTGCTATCGGAGAAATCATTCAATGGCGGCCCCTCCAGAAAAATATAATCGAACTCTCCCAGCAGCTCATGCAGCCGCGTCAGCAGATTCTCCCTGGGCAACACCTCCGAAGGCGTATAATCGCCACCTTCCGAACCGATGACATATACCTCCCCCAATTCCGAACCGATGTTCTTCCCGAAATGACGGATCTTGTCGGTCAGCGTCATCGCACTGTGATTATACGAGATCTTCTCCAACACAGGATCGGCCTGCATCTGGACAGTTAGATCATTATTGGAAAAATTCGTATCGATGACCAGCACCTTCTTCCGGCTCATGCTCATGCTGTAAGACAACGCCTGGATCAGCGTCGTCTTACCCTGCCCCTTCTTCGTGCTCGTGAACAGGAAGATCCGTTTCCCGCTGTTCTCGATTTCATACCGCAGCTTCCGGATGGACTCGCGGAATACATTGTTTCGCTTGTGCTCCAGCTGGTCTTCCACCATCAATTTCCCTGCCACGATATCCCGCAGCTCCCGGTTCTTCAGATTCATGAAGTTCACCATGCTCATGAGCCTAAGCCCTACCGACTTGGAAAAGATGATCGGCGTCCTGGTCGAGGAATCGATATACACTAAAAAGACGATGATCACCAGCGCGGACATAAAAGCGATCGCCCCCGCCATCCCCACGATCAGCATCCGCTTCGACGGTTCCGGATTGATCGCCGGCTGCGCGATCTGGAGCTGCCGGAAATTGTTCATGCCGGACGAGTTGATGTCCACAGCATTGGTATACCGCTGTTTGGCATCCAGGTAATCTTTTTCCGCTAATTTGGCTTCCCCCATCAGCGTTTGCACATTGGCCTCCTTGGAAGAGGACGAGGACAAACTCGCTTTCAACCCGGCGATCTTATCCTCCAGGTCCTTGGCCTTCTCCTTGCTCGCCTCGATGCTCACCTCGATATCGTTCTTTTTCTCCAGCAGATCCGCACCCGCATCGGGAGCCTTCTCGCCACCCGTCGAAGGATTGGCCGAAGCATATTTGGAATAATATTCCGCCTTCAATTGATTGTACTTCGCCAGCTGCGCCTTGTCATTCGTTTTCAGGTATTCGATATAGGCGTCGTTCATCGCCTTGCGCGCCAGGATCAGCTCCTCGTTGTTATTCGGATCCGACGCAGTCTCCGTACCCGTCTTTCCCGTACCCGCACCGGTCCCAACGCCCATGGCGGCAAGACGTCCGTTGATCTTACGCAGCTCGAAATAATAATCCGTCTGCCGCGAATTCTCATCGGCCAGCGCCTTTGTAAACTCGGAGATCAGATCGTATTTGCTCGTCGCCTCCTCACCGCCGTCCGGCCCTCCTTCCCCGCTCAGCAGCTTATTCTTCTCCTCCATGATCTGCCGCTTCTGCTCCATGATGCTCTGTAACGTATCGAGCGCTTCCTGCTGCTTGGAGGTCCGCACATTGCGGTAATACCGCAGAAATTCGGTGAACGTATGATTGATGATAAAAGCGGATAGCTCGGGATTCTCCGTGGTGCAATCCATCTGGATGTAATCGGTTCTCGGCACCTGGTAGACCTGAATATCCCTGATCAATTCGTTATATCCATAACCATATAGATCCAGAAATTCCAACAGGCCCTTCTCCTCCGGTTTAAAGGACGTCAGCACCTCCATGGTATCCAGCCTCTGCTCGAAAACCTTCTTTGCCTGGTCGATATCGATGTTCCGGTAGACCGCCGACTGCTTGGCCCGGGTATCCAAAACCCGGAAAGGATCGGGGCTGGAAAGATCATGCAGGATCAGCTCGTAAGACAATAAAGATACCACCGCCGGCGACATCCATGTATTGATGGCATTGTTAAACCGGATGTCCGCATCATACATGGGAATATCGTTCTCACTAACCTTGATCTCGTCTGGCAGGGCAAAACCCGTGGAAAAACGGGCAGTCGAACGATAACTCTTTGGCTCCTTCCGCGTAAGCACGTAGGCCACCACCGAAGCGATTATCGCAGACCCTATGATAATCCATTTGCGTTTCAAAAGTACCCTGATCAGGTATGCAAAATCCATTAATAAGATTTTTAGCTAAAATTAATCCATAAACCGCATGACGCAACAAAGATATCGTAATAAAGACCGCCTTAGCAAACGGTAATTTATCTCTTTTATTTTTGCGGCACAACAGTTTACATTAAAATAAATTATGTTGACTTTTCGATGCGCGCCTTTTGATTTCGCCAAAAGATGACTAAGTTTGAGGGCGATGAAAAGACGCGAGGCAATATTGGGGTTCATAGGAACTGGCGTTGGGTTGATCGGCCTCACCATAGGCTACAAATGGTGGGAACTCTCGCGGTCCCCCGATCTTCATTTTCTGGAAACCAATGTAGAATTGATTGACGATCTGGCGGAAACGATCATCCCCGCCACCGATTCTCCCGGCGCAAAAGACGCCCGCACAGGCGATTTCATTGTAAAAATGGTCCGCGACTGTACCCCCAGACACGAACAAAACCTTTTTATCGATGGTCTCAAAGATCTCCGCAATCGCTGTATGCATCAATACCACCGGCCTTATGCACAATGTTCCACGGAAGAAAAACAGTCCATCCTGCACGAATTTGAACGTCGGGGACAGCCCTTGCAAGGTACAGCCGGAAAGGTCGAATTGCGCCTCACCGGCAGATCGTTTTTTACATTACTCAAATCTTATACCGTACAAGGTTATTGCACCTCCCAAATAGGAGCCACCCGCGGACTGGCCTACCAATATGTCCCTGGCAGCTACCAGGGCTGCATCCCCCTGACGCCGGGCCAGCGGACCTGGGCTACCAATTAGCAATTTTATGGGCGATCCAAACCAACAACATACATTTGACGCCATTGTCATCGGTTCCGGAATTACCGGCGGATTGGCAGCTAAAGAACTCACCGCTAGAGGGTTGAAGACACTCGTCGTGGAGCGGGGCAAGAACGTCGTACACATCCGGGACTACCCCACCGCCTCCCTCAATCCATGGGACTTCGAGTACCGGCTGAACCATACGCTCAAAGAACGCGCCGCCGACCCCATCAAAACAGCCTATGGCGACGCCGCCGGAGACTTGTTTTATGTCAAGGACAGCGATCACCCCTACGTCCAGGAAAAACCCTTCACCTGGGTCCGCGGCTACCAGGTCGGCGGCCGGTCCCTCACCTGGGGCAGACAATGCTACCGCTACAGCGACCTCGACTTCGAAGCCAATGCCCGGGACGGCATCGCCGTCGATTGGCCCATCCGTTATGCCGATCTGGCCCCCTGGTACGACTATGTGGAGTCTTACGTCGGCATCAGCGGCAGCGCGGAAGGTTGGCCCACACTCCCCGATGGCCAATTCCTGCCCCCCATCGAAATGAACTGCGTAGAGGACCATTTTTCCCGCCAGGTACGTACGCATTATAAGGACAGGATCGTCACCATCGGCCGCGTCGCCAACCTTACCCGCGGCTGGGATGGACGCGGCCCCTGCCAATTCCGTAATCTTTGCTCCCGCGGCTGCCCCTTCGGGGGCTATTTCAGCAGCAACGCCGCCACCATCCCGGCTGCGACCGCTACCGGACTGCTTACCCTCCTGCCGGATACCATCGTCCGGGAGATCATCTACGATGCTGCCCGGCAAAAAGCAACCGGCATCCGCGTCATGAATACCCATACCAAAGAGGTCACCGAATATTACGCCCGCATCATCTTCCTCAACGCCTCCACGATCCCTACCGCCGCCATCCTGCTGAATTCGACATCGCCCAATTTCCCCACCGGCCTGGGAAATTCCAGCGGACAGGTGGGCCATAACCTCATGGACCACTTCCTCGGCACCGGTGGTCACGCCGATCTCGAAGGACTGGAAGACCGGTATTATTCAGGCAGAACACCCGTAGGCATCTACGTCCCCCGGTTTCGCAACATCTCCCCCGCCACCACCCACCGCGATTTTATCAGAGGCTACGGCCTCCAGGGCAAAGGCGCCCGCGCCGAATGGCGCGATCTCGCGGACGGCGCACCCGGTTTCGGCACGAGCTTCAAAGACCAGCTCCTGCGGCCCGGCCCATGGGGAATGTGGATGGGTGGCTGGGGCGAAACACTCCCCTATTACGAAAATAAGATCACCCTCGATAAGAACGATCTCGACCCCTGGGGACTGCCCATGATCCATATCGATTTCGAATACCACGAGAACGAAAAAGCGATGAGCAAAGACATCAGGGAAAGCATCGGGGAAATGTTTACAGCAGCAGGATTCAAAAATATCAATACCTATAGCGGCCTGCAGCCCGGCGGCTCCGCCGTACACGAAATGGGCACCGTCCGGATGGGACGCGACCCAAAAACATCCGCCCTCAACAGCTGGAACCAGCTCCACGATGTAAAGAACGTTTTCATCACGGATGGGAGCTGCATGACCTCCGCCGGTTCAGCCAATCCATCATTAACCTATATGGCCCTGACGGCCCGGGCATGCAACTATGCCGTCGAAGAATTGAAAAAAGGAAATCTGTAAATGGGCTATCCCCTGGCAGCCCGCGCCGCCTTGATCGCACCCCGCACCTTGACATAGACCGTCTTATACACGCCAAGCGTATGGATCGCAATACCCTTTAATTCCAAACCGATCTCCCGCCGCATGATGAAATACCAAAAGACAAAACCCACCAGCGAGGTGATCATCGTACCAAGCGCCGCGCCATAAAAACCAAACCGGAGCAGACAACAATAGTTGATCACCAGCGACCCCGCAAGAGTCCCGCTATTGGCCCAGAACACCAGCTTGGGCCGGCCTATCGAATTCAGCAGATTCGCCGCCTGGTTCTGCGCCGGTCGGAAGATACCCGTGACCATATACATTTGCAATATCAGCGCGCTGGCCGCATAAGCCGGGCCCGCAATGGCTACCATCACCAGATGCGGCACCAGGATGATCACCAAAGCCGTAGGTAAGGTAAACGCCAGCAACACCGCCACCATCTTCTCATACAGATACCTCACCCGCTCCTTACCCTCCTCCGTGGAGGCCATGCTCGCCTTCGGGAACAACACCTCCGCCGCGGCAAAAGAAGGGATATCGACCAGCAGGTTGATCCGCGACGCCACATTGTAATACGCTACCGACGCCGGCGCTATGAACTTGCCGATCATCAGCTGGTCGAGATTCTGACTCACATTCGCCACCATCCCCGAACCAAAGATGTATCCCCCATAACCGAAGATCCGCCGCAACCATTGCTTGCTCGGGTTGAACCGGTACAAAAGATATTTCCGGCTCATCAGATACAACACGATCGTCCCGAACCCGATGGCAATGCTTTGATACATGCTCAAGTCTGCCAACGTCAGGGGACGCTTCGTCACCCAGTATCCTACAATCACCGCAAAGAACAGGATCTGACGTGTAAAATAACCCGCAAACCCACCCTTGAAATCCAGGAAAGACTGCTGCACGGCCTCCAGATGCGCAAAAAAGATCATAAACAGCATACCGGGTATGTACCACCGCAACATGTCCGCCAGCTCTGTCCCCGTATGGAACCACCGCCCCACCCAGCCCGAAAACAGGATCACCAGCAACACGAAGAACAGCGAGATCGATGCATTGATCAGAAAAGAAGAAGAAGCGATGGCGGTTTTCTCCCCATGATCCTTGCAGCTGCTCACGTATTTGATGTGCGCATTCTTCAGGAGATTGCTTTTCGTCTGCTCAAAGATCCCCGTGATCGTCAGGAACAACCCCCAGGTACCCATCTGACGAACCGTCAAGGTCCTCGTCAACAACACGAAGTTGACAAAACCAAAAAAGGTCAGGGAAAACCGCTGAAAAAATGTATAGAACGCTGAACGTATCCAATAAGAAGAAAAATACTTTCTCAAATGCACAAATTTCTAGTCGTCGATAAAGATAAAATAAAAAAAATACCCCCGGTATACCGGAGGCATTTTTATCCGTTGTTGACAATAAGGTATTATAGCTTGATCACCGATTGTGTCAGCTGCGTATCGCCCGCCATTGCCTTCAGGATATAGCTTCCTGCAGGAAGATTGCTGGTCGGAAGATTGACCGTAGTGACTCCCGGCGTGATCGTCTGCTGCAGATCAGCCACCTTGACACCACCCATGGTCCACAGTTCGAAGTCTGCATTGACCTGGTTGATCGCCGTCACCTCCAGCGCTACACTGTTCGTCTGGATCGGATTGCTCATCACCCGGATGCTCAGATCCGCCGCTTTGACGTTCAGCGTAATCGTCTTACTATAAATAGTCGCACCACCCAGATCGGTCTCCAGGATACGGAAATAATGCGCACCGGACGTAGCTCCCGGATAATCGAAATGATAGGTAGTGACACCAGCCTCATTGGCTACCTTGCCAACGCTGGTGAAAATAACGCCATCGGTAGAATGCTCCACACTATAGTTTTGCGCCTGCGCATTGTTCGCTACCGTCCAGTTCAAACCGATATCGTTGTTGTTCGAAACATTCCCCGTAAAGCTCACCCAATTCACGGGTAACGGCGTAGCCGTGCTGCCAAAAGTGAAAGTGGCACCATTATTCAACGTAACACCGCTGTACTGAACGACATTGCCCGAAAAGCTCGCAGGCACATAGACGGTAGGTGACCCCGAATAGTTAGCCGCCCCCGTGGGATCCACGACCATCCGGAAATTACTCGGATCGCCTAACGTACCCTGCGTCGTAATACCGGTATAATCGATGCTGACACTCACCGTGCCCACATTACCGGTATGCGCGGCCTTCCAGTTGCGGCCGAGGATGCTGAGGCCACTGGGCGTCGTAGGAGCACCTGTGGTCGATTCCGTCAGCGAACCGTTGTCATTGCCCACGATCATGAAATTCTTGTCGGTGGTGAGCGAGCTGGGATTACTGAGGATCACATTGCCGGTAGCCGACTGCCCCGCCCCACTGCCCGAACCGGTGGCGCTGCTGTTTGAATGGGTAACGTTCAAACCCGAATTATTATCCAGGCCAATCCCGAACACGGCATGATTGTAGGTGGCATTGGCCGTAGCGTCCCAGATGGTAGTCGTGCCATCCGAAGCCACCAGGTTGGTGCCGATCGGAATGCCATATTTAAGGCTCAGATAAGAAAAGATCTGGTTCCTGCTGGTACCGGCACTAGTCGGGGTCGTATAAACGATCAGTTCCGCCAGATTGCCGGTGAAGACCTCATCCGCAGGGTTCGTCCGGGCGCCCAGCCGGTTGTAATCGGCAGAGACGAACCGGACCGTCGTCGCATTCCCGGGCGAAGTGCTCAACACGGTCGGCCCCGTGGCAAAATTCGTCTGGTCCGTGAGCTCCAGGTCGTTATTGTTCTGCGACAGCAGGTTCATTTCAGAAATGTACGGCTTACCCACGGTATACGGCAAACCCATCCCCGTGAGATAGCTCGGCCCTATCTCCGCCTGGTCGCCATACTCGGTACTACCGGCATTATTATAAAGCCAGAGCGATACCCCGTTGTTATTACCCGTCGTAAACCCGAACTGCGACCACACCCGCTCCGGGCTGGCCGTGCTGCTGGGCAACCACACCGCGAAAACGGAATAAGCCTGTGCACCCACCGGAAGCGGTGCTCCGGTCGTGGCTGCAGTCGGGCCATCCATTAGCTGGGCGCCATTGAAAAAGACAGCCGGCAAAAAGTTGATCACAGAGGGCAATACGATGGGCCGCTGGCCAGCCACATCCGTAAATTGATTGCTGGGATTGTTGGCATACGTCCACGTATCCAGCGAATCCGTGGAAGATAATGTGGACGAGGCATCCGCTTTGAGCCACAGGCTAAGACCGGAACTAACGCCCCCGGGCGCTTGGGCATCGGTTACTCCAAATGCAAGCAATCCCAGTGCAAAGAGGTAAAATTTGGACATGTATTAGCAGGTTTGATTTCGAAATAAACAGCGTGCGTGGGATATCAGAAGATAAATTGCTGGCTACACAGGTGATTGGAGATTGCAGCCCTAAAGATACAGGATTATCCGAATTGAGCAAATCGTGAATTGTGCAAATCAATGCCTATTTTCGCGGTCTAAACACCAAGCCATACCCGCTTCAACACATGCAACCCTGGCAATATATTTTCCTGATCAGCTGTGGCATTGTCTTTTACAACTATGCGGGATACGCGCTTATGGCCTGGCTCTTTACAAAATTGGCCGGGAAATATCCCTTCCGGCCCATCCCCCCGGACCGGCCGCCCGGCGTCACCTTCATCGTAGCCGCCTATAACGAGGCGGACTGGATAGAAGAAAAGCTCCGCAATTCCCTGGAACTCAACTACCCGGCCGAGGCAATCGAATTCTTATTCGTCACCGACGGCTCCACCGATGAGACCCCGGCCATCGTCTCCCGCCATCCCCGCGTCCGCCTCCTCCACGAGCCCGCCCGGAAGGGAAAGGCCGCGGCCATGAACCGGGCCGTTCAGACAGCCACCTACGACATCCTGATCTTCAGCGACGCCAACACCACCCTGAATAAAGACGCGATCGGCAACATCGTCCGCCACTACGCCGACCCTAAGACCGGGGGCGTCGCAGGGGAAAAAAAGGTCCTGGACACCCCCACCGCAGGAGCTACCACGGGGCCCGGCGGCGGCGAAGGCCTCTATTGGAAATATGAATCCCGCCTGAAACACATCGATTCCGACTTCTACTCCGTGGTCGGCGCCGCCGGCGAACTCTTCTCCCTGCGCCGCAACCTGTTCGAGCCAATGCCGGAAAATACGATCCTCGACGATTTCGTCCTGTCCCTCAAAGTGGCGGATAAGGGATTTCGTATCCTCTACGAACCGGATGCATTCGCCTGGGAAACCCCCTCCTTCTCGCTCAGGGAAGAACAAAAAAGAAAGATCCGCATCGCAGCCGGCGGATTCCAGTCCATCGCGATGCTGCTCCCCCTGCTGGCCTTCTGGCGTCATCCCCGGCTCTCCTACCTCTATATCTCACACCGGGTCCTCCGTTGGGCTATCAGCCCCTTCTGCCTGATCCTGGCCCTGGTCTCGAGCGCCTTCAGCCTTGCAGCCCCCACCGGCTCCTTCTACCAGCTCTGTTTCGCCGCCCAGCTGCTGTTCTATGGCTTGGCCGCCCTGTACACCCTGCACCTTCCCGGTACGAGGATCAACAAAATTTGCAGGATTCCCTACTATTTTACTTTTATGAACGTTTCTGTCATACTGGGTTTTATCCGCTTTTGCAAAGGCCGCCAATCCGGAGTTTGGGAAAAAGCCAAACGCGCACAGGCTGTCCCGGACTAATCCTTTATTACGCGCACCTTACGATTATTAGTTATGAAAAAGTGGTTGGACAAAGCATTTAACACCGCCATCCTGCAAAAAAGCCGGATGGCCTGGGTAGACTACCTCCGGGGCATCGCCATCATCCTCGTATGCTACCGCCATGTCCTGCTCGGTCTCCAGAATACCAACCTGACCGTCCCACAGTCGCTCGTCACTGCCAACATGATCTTTTTCAGCTTCCGGATGCCCCTGTTCTTCATCCTCTCGGGCATCTTTATCAACGGCAGCCTCAAACGCCATCCCTTTCGTAAGGTCCTGTACACCCGGTTCGAAAACCTGCTCTATCCCTATTTCATCTGGGCCTTCATCCAGCTGACCCTGCAGATCGTGCTATCCCGCTATTCGAATTCGGACCGCACCGCCCACGATTACCTGTATATCTTTTACCAGCCCAGGGCGCTCGACCAGTTCTGGTACCTGCCCGCGCTTTTCAACACCACCCTGGTCTACCTGCTGCTCAAAGTCAAAGCCCGTGTACCCGGTTGGGCACAGCTCATCCTCGGCGTCGGCTTCTACCTGCTCGCACCGCACATCGATAAGATCAGCATGCTATCGGATTGGATGCAGTACTACATTTTCTACGCTCTGGGCGACAACATCTCGGAGATCTTCTTTCGCCCCAAGATCCAGGCCTTTCTGAATAGCCCCTGGACCCTGCCCGCATTGACGCCCGTATTCATCGTTTCCCAGGTCTACTACGTCTCACAGGCGCCCACGGGGCCCGTACCTATCGGTCAGGCGCCCAATATCGGCGAAGTTCCCTTCCTGATCATCGCCCTCATCGGCTGTCTCACCATGTTCGCCCTCGCCTTCCGGCTGCAAAAATGGGATGTCATGCGCTTCCTTCGCGTGCTCGGCTTTCATTCCCTCTACATCTACGTCATACACGTCCTGGTCGCAGCCTTCGTGCGCGCTATTCTCATGAAAGTATTCGGTGTACATAATTCCGTAATCCTGCTCGCATGCGGACTCTTTTTCGGTGTTACCGTGCCCGTTATCATCTACAATCTCTTTATCAAGGATAATTTCGCCTGGTTCCTCTTTTCGCTAAAAAAGCCGGATAAGAAATCCTCCAAAAATACCCCGCGCGAAGCCATGTCGGCCTGAACGATCCCTACCGGTCGTACCGGCGGATAACCTCCAACGCAGCGGAATCGATATGCCGGGCCGTATCGCTCAGCGGCTTGCCATAAAAGATGGTCTCGTATTCATTGCGGTAAACACCATTGGCATGCGTCCGCGCCATGACTTCCTTATTCAAAGAGGTATACGTATAGAAACCCACCGCCCCTATCCCCAGCACAACATAACCGGCAAGCCACACCGACAACACAACCTGCCGCCAGCGCGGACCCTGGAAGGGGATATAAACGGCTACGATGGCCAGCAAGGGCAACACCGGCACCCAGAAACGCGGATCGTAAAAAGGCCAGTTGAACATCACCACCGAATAAAAAAGCAGGTATACCTTCACGATCAGCGGGATCTCATTCTTTCGGAAGAACAGCAGATAAAGGAACCCGCCGAAAAGCAGGATGCCCAGCAATAAGAACAGCACCGTCAGCCGCTCCGCGCCCAGATAAGGGACCCACTTGACCACCGACGTATTCAAACACAACTGCGGCCATTCCGTAAAATGCCACTCCAGCATCTTGCCAAACGTCAGGCCCTCCTTGAATTGCTTGCCGAAGACCGCCGTATAATGGTTCAACCCCAATTGCCGCGAAAAGACCACGACCCCGAGACCAACCACACCGACCAATATCACCAGGTATTTATGCTTTTTGATAAACTCCAGCAGTTGCTGCCGGAACTCCCACAAAAGCCCGACCCCCAAAGCCCCTACCAACGCCACCCCCACGGACCGCGTGACAAAGGCCAGCCCCGCAGCGACGAACGCCAGGATCAAATACCCCGCCTTCTTGCCCTCCGAATACCGGTGGAAATAATAGAGACTCGCCAGAGAAAAGAAAAGATACTGCATCTCGGAAAGCGGATGCGTCACGAACTTGATGGTCGTCCAGTTCAACAGGACCAGCACCGCCGGCAATAACCCCGTCTTCGTCGAACCCGCCAGCTTCCCGGCAAAATAAAGCCCACCGAAAAGATAAAGACAGTTGATGAAAACAAGTACGCTGGATTTCAAGATCCCCAGCTTCGAAAGCAACAACAATAAGGCCGTATAACCCCAGGGCAGATAATCTTTAGCGGCTACCGAGTTTGGCGGACAGCCCAGCTCAACGCAATCCTTGATGGCGAAATAACGCAGCATATCGACATGCAGCCGCAAATGTGTCGAGCAGTTGACCAGGTAAACGGCGACAAGCACGTACAAGGCCCATCTCAAAACGTCCCTACGCATGCCTATTTTTTAAAGACATTGTATTTAAGAATGCAATAGATAGCCCTGAACCCATCTCGCCAGCCGATCTTTTTACCCTCATCATAGGTCCGGCCATAATACGAAATACCCACCTCGTAGATGCGTATATTCTTTACACGGGATATCTTGGCCGTCACCTCCGGCTCGAAACCAAACCGCTTTTCATCCAGCTGGATCGCCTTGATGATATCGGACCGGAAAAGCTTGTAACAGGTTTCCATATCCGTAAGATTCAGGTTCGTGAAGGCATTGCTCAACCGGGTCAGGAACTTGTTGCCTATCGAGTGCCAGAAGAAAAGGATACGATGGGGATTCCCACCCAGGAACCTCGATCCGAAAACGATATCGGCCGACCCGCGTAACACCGGCTTCAACAGGAAATTAAATTCCTCAGGATCATATTCCAGATCCGCATCCTGTATGACCAGGTATTCCCCCGTGGCCTTCTGGATGCCCGTGTGGATCGCCGCCCCTTTGCCCATATTCACCTCGTGTTTGTAATATTGCATATTGAGCTCCGGGTGCATTTTTATATAGTCCAACAATACTTGCTCTGTATTGTCCGTTGAACAGTCATTAACCAGGATCAACTCCTTTTCGATACCCTGCAACAAATTGACTTCCTTTACACGATCGAGGATGAGATGGATAGTAGGGGCTTCATTATAGGCCGGAATAATTACAGAAAGCTTAGTGAACTTTTCCATTGCTGGTGAAATTGTAATTAGGGGTCAAAATACAATATAATGTCTTGGTTTGCAACATTCTCATAAATTATATTCGCAAAAAACGGAAAAACGAATTAGACTATGAACCCGGGGCCAACTATTCGGAAGGAAATTCCTCGCAGCTATCTTGTGTTTTCTGCACTCGCTTTTCTTTTTCTATGTTGGTATGCCTACGCCCGCGTCTGGGATTATGACGAAGGATGGAGCTACGCTTCCGTCAAAACGGAAACGCTCCTCGACCTGCTCACCTATCGTCATTTTAATATCGCGAACAACCATCTGCTTAACTCTTTGTGGTTCAGATTAATGCAAGTTTCGGGCGCCCGGCACGTCTTTTTCTTCCGCGGGTTGAGCCTCCTCTCCTTCTTTCCGTTCGCTTATTTCCTCTACCGGGCGGCGACCTATAAGGCCGATGTCCAGCCAGGCGCATGGTTCGCACTTTTTTTTCTGCCACCCGTACTCGTTTATTTTGCTTCCGGCAGAGGCTATGCGCTGGCTATCGCGGCCTTCTGCGGCGCATTGTATTATCTGCAGGTCGCCATCGACAATAAACCCGCAGCCTGGTGGAAGTTCATGCTATGCGGCTTTATCAGCAGCCTGGCCATCGTCAGTTTCTTCTACCCATTTGCCGCTATGCTGATCTATTTCTACGCCTGCACCGGCTTCCGCAACCTCTTCACCACTCGCAACATCCTCTCCGCGATCCTATTGCTGCTACTCACCGCCTATATTTATTATATAGGCAAGACCATACTCCTCCATGACAAGATCATCAACGGCACCGAAAACCTCGTGTTCAACGGCATGTTCAGCACCTTCTTCGGCACCTTCAGCCTCTATGACCTCACACCCTGGCCGCATTCCTACGCCCGCCTCCGCCTGGACTTCATCACAAAGATTATCGTAATGGTGAGCTTCCTGCCCGTCGGCGTCGTCCTGCTATGGAAACACCTTCGCCGTTATCTGGGCCTCGTTCTCGTGCTGATTGCCTCCGCACTCTTCGTGGTCGCACACATAGCCCTACACGCCAAATATCCTTCCGACCGCTCCGTCCTCTACCTGCTATACCTGATCTATATCCCGGTGGTCCTCGTGATCGCGGCCACCCGGAATAAATTCTTCATCTTACATTATGCCATCATCTTTTTCCTTTGCACGCTAAACCTCGCCGGCTTCATCTACGAAACTAACCGGCCGGACGTCTACTCCACACTCGCGGCCCAGCCCGACAAGTCCATTACAGTCTATTCCGACTGGCAAAACTGGGGCGATGAGGCTACCTCCGATCTCCGGTTCCACAACCGGATCACCTTTCATTATATCGCCCGCAGCTTCGAGACCGATCTCGCCCGGGTCGATCAGGAGGTCAAAGCCGCCACCCGCAATCCCCGGGTCGATTATATCCTGCTGCAGGAATCCGGCTTCCTGCGGAACAGCTCGCTCTTTACGCATGATTTCATCGTCACACCCGTTCTCTCCTCCGGCTTCAAACAGCTCTACCTCATCAAAAAAAAGAGGGTGTCTCAAAAGTAAAATGAGGCACCCTCTTTCATTTTCAGTTTTTGGGGTGGGTTTATACACAATGGAACTGTATAAGTAAATCGGCTAAAGCTCAAGCCCAGTATGGTT
>Ga0134126_10002957_pt1 | contig 21370 bp, 26 predicted proteins | sample KB31752_FD_96881 | JGI IMG/M metagenome (GOLD analysis project Ga0134126, IMG submission 96881) | Terrestrial soil microbial communities with excess Nitrogen fertilizer from Kellogg Biological Station, Michigan, USA - KB3-175-2 | ecosystem: Environmental > Terrestrial > Soil > Unclassified ... | reverse complement strand
GCGAATGGGCGACCACGGCGCTCGTGGCGCTGCTCATCTTCGTGATCGATTACGGCCTGCTCTTCTGGGCGGAGGAGCGTGTGCCGTCCGGCACGGCGGCGGTGATCCTGGCCACCATTCCGGCGTTCATGGCACTCGCGGAGATCCTCTTCCTGCGCACGCAGCGGCTGACCTGGCGCCTCGGGTCGGCGCTGCTCATCGGGCTCGCGGGTGTCGTGGTGCTGGTGGATCCGGGACTCGGCGTCGCGGGGTCGCCGGTGTATCTGCTCGGGGCCGCGGCGCTGCTGGTGTGCGCGCTGAGCTGGTCGGCGGCGTCTGTGCTCTCCAAGCGGCTGCCGCTGCCCCCGTCGAAGGTCATGAGTGCCGCGACGCAGATGCTGGTCGGCGGGCTGCTCCTTAGCATCGTGGCGGCGGCCTCGGGAGAAGGGCACGGCTTCCAGGCGAGCGGGGTCTCGGCCGGCGCGTGGCTCGCGCTCGGATACCTCATCGTTGCCGGCTCCATCGTCGGCTTCACGGCTTACACCTGGCTGATCCACCACGAGTCCCCGACGCGCGTCGGCACTTACGCCTACGTCAACCCTGTCGTGGCGGTGGCGATCGGGCACTTTCTCGGGGGTGAGGTGTTGGATGTCCGAACACTGTTGGGCACCGGGCTCGTCCTCGTCAGCGTGATCGTGATCACGACACGGGCACGAGCTGACGCTGAGGCTTAGCCGGATTCAAACACCCGGAACCGACAGGCCTCTGTCGGGTTACAGAGACAGGCCCGCGAGCACGCGGGCTGGAACTCGACCCAATAGGAGGTTTGTCATGAACGCAGCGATATCCCAGTCCCGCACCCCCGAAACGGCAGCGGCTTTCGGCGGCGTGATGGACGCGATGGGCGGCATCGCAACCGCGGTGCTGGCCATCATCGCCCTCGCCGGGTGGCGTCCCGAGCTCCTGGCGGGAGTGGCAACCATCGTCTTCGGCGCGGCGCTTCTCGTCCAAGGGGGAACGCTGCTGTCGGAGTACTCCCAGGTCTACACTCCGGGCGGAGTCATGCAGACCGCATCCGATGCAATGGGAGGGGACGGCATGGCGGCGATGTTCCCGGTCGGCATAGCCGGCATCGTGCTCGGCATTCTCGCCCTGATCGGTGTGGCATCGTACGCGCTGACGTCGATCTCCGTGATCGCCTTCGGCGCCGCGTTGATGCTGAGTGCGCAATCCGTGCGCAGGCTCTACAGGATGCAGGCTGAGCTCAGGCGTGGCACGTCCGGCTCGTACTCGGTGCGCGAGTTCCTCGCGGGCGAGATGGCCGCCGGATCGGCCGGGATCCAGTTCGCCGCGGGCCTCGCCGCCCTGGTGCTCGGCATCCTCGCCGTGGTCATGGCAGCGACCCTGCGCAGCGAGCTGCTGACGCTCGTCGCTCTGCTCGTGGTCGGCCTGACCAACATCATCAGCGGCAGCGCGCTCAGCGGGCTCGTCCTGAGCTTCGTGCGCCAGGAGCCGCGCGCGGCGACGTCGCTGCGCTGATCGCTTCCCACCGAAGGAGAGAACGCAAACAATGAGGGCCGCCCCAGGAGGCGGCCCCGGCCCAGGGAGGCAGGTGGAACTTTCCCGGTGGCGGTCGGTTCAACGCTTAGCCTTCCCTGTGCGGGCCGCGTATGCCGCGACCGGCCGCCGAAGACCTCGTGATCCACCATCGGACACTAACGGAGAGTAAGTCCATGTCATATCTCGATGTCGCCCCCCTCATCACCGCCCTGCGCAATACTCCCGAGGAGTTTGAGCTCTCGGGGGGATGGTTGTGCCACGTGCGCAGCTGGCACAGCTTCCGGGTGGGACCGGAAGATCATGTGGAGATCCGCGCCGCCTGCAACTGCGTCCTGCTGTCGGTGCGCCCGGAGCAGGAGCGTGAGTTCGCTGGCTGCTATCGCGAGTGGCAGAACGCCTATTGGCGGCCGCTCGAGATCAACCGCGAGTTCGCCTCGCATTTCGGCCGCAGGCCGAGGCTCCTGCAATGGATGATCGACGGCACCGGGGCACTGCACCGCTGGCTGCTGCAGCGGGGCCGGGGCCGGCGGGAGATCGGCATTCCGATATCGCCGACGGCTTGATCCGGGCAGGCGCGGCGAGCGCACGCGCAGGGACGGGCCGGGGGGCCTCACGCCAGGGAAGGTCAGCGGTGGCGCCCTGGCCCGCGCCGCCAAGGAGCAATACCGTGCGCTTCGCATGGAATCCCCGAGGGCAGACCGCTATCCTTTCGTGCTCCGGTTCAAGTTCAAGTCGCGAAAGGTTGCAGGGTGGCCAAAGTACCTCCTGGAGTGGGTCCGCGTTTTCCGCAGGTCGTCGTTCTGGTGGGCGCCACGGGCGATCTCGCCCGGCGCAAGCTCATCCCGGGGCTGTTTCATCTCTCCGGCCTGGGATTCATCCCCGGCTGCCGCATCATCGGCGTCTCTCTGGAGGACATCGACGCGCAGGGTTTCCGCAATCTTGCGCGCGGCGCCCTGAACGAGTTTTACACGCGTAAAGTCTCGGAGGCGGACTGGGCGGCGTTTGCGGACGCAATGGACTACGTCCCCCTGGGCGCCGGTGCCGCCGCGCTGCGAGCTGCCGTCGAGCGGGCGGAGAAGTCGCTCGCGTCGCAGAGCCAGCGCCTGCACTATCTCAGCGTGCCGCCGAGCGCCGCGCTCTCCGCCGTGCGCATGCTCGGGGAAGCGGGCCTGGTCGAGCGCTCGCGCATCATCATGGAGAAGCCCTTCGGCACGGACTACGCGAGCGCCCGCTCGCTGAACGCCAAGCTGCACGAGGTCTTCGCCGAGGAGCAGATTTTCCGCATCGACCACTTCCTCGGCAAGGAGCCGGCGCAGAACATCCTCGCCTTCCGCTTCGCCAACGGCCTCTTCGAGCCCATCTGGAACCGCAACTTCATCGATCACGTGCAGATCGACGTGCCGGAGACGCTCGGGCTCGGCAAGCGGGCGGCGTTCTACGATCAGGTCGGCGCATTCCGCGACATGGTGGTGACGCATCTTTTCCAGATCCTCGCCTTCATGGCGATGGAGCCGCCCACGGCGCTCGAGCCGGCCTCGATCGGCGAGGAGAAATACAAGGTCTTCCGCAGCATGCTGCCCATCAAGCCGCACGATGTGGTGCGCGGGCAGTACAACGGCTATCGCGGCGAGGAGGGTGTGAGCCCTGAGTCGGACACCGAGACCTTCATCGCCTTGAAGTGCACGATCGACAACTGGCGCTGGGCGGGCGTGCCCTTCTACCTGCGCACCGGCAAGCGGCTCGCCGAAGGGCAGCGCATCATCTCCATCGCGTTCCGCGAGCCGCCGAAGAGCATGTTCCCGGCCGACTCGGGCGTCGGCGCCCAGGGCCCCGATCATCTGACCTTCGACCTCGCGGACGTCTCGAAGATGTCGCTGTCGTTCTATGGCAAGCGGCCCGGCCCGGGGATGCGGCTCGACAAGTTGAGTCTGCAGTTCGCGATGAACGACACCGGTCTCGTCGGCGAAGTGCTCGAGGCCTACGAGCGGCTCATTCTCGACGCGATGCGTGGCGACCGGACGCTCTTCACCAACGCCGAGGGCATCGAGCGGCTGTGGGAAGTGTCGACGCCGCTGTTGGAATCACCGCCGCCGGTGCGCCTCTATGCCCCGGGCTCCTGGGGTCCCAACTCCATGCATCAGCTCATCGCGCCGCACGCGTGGCGCCTGCCTTTCGAGCGGGTCTGGCGCGGGGACAACCGCACGGGAACGTGAGCGTGCGGCGGCCGGCGGGATGTTGTAGTATGTTGCCGGCGCAACGAGGAGCACGGACAACATGCTTATCCTGACCAGGCGAGCGGGCGAGACCATCATGATCGGCGACACGGTCACGTTCACGGTTCTCGGGGTCAAGGGCAACCAGGTGCGGTGCGGCATCAACGCTCCGAAGGAGGTCGCGGTCCACCGCGAGGAAATCTACGAGCGCATCCACCGGGAGCGCGAGGAAGCCGCGCTGCGCGGGCCGCAAGACGCTCCCGAAGAGCCGCCCGTCCGGGCTTAGGCGTAAGCGCAGCCATGGAGGGCCAGTGGCAGGGCCTCACCTGCTAAAATAGGGTCGTCCGTTTCCCGAGGAGACCCTAGATGCCCCTTCCCGCGCGCCGTACCAGCAACCCCGTCCTGAACGACAGAACCTTCTCGAGCCTGCCGCGGGCCGGGATCGGGGTCGAGGGCATGACCCTCAAGGGAACGATCGACAAATCGTTCCTGCTCCTCGTCGTTCTTCTGCTGGCCGCATTCTGGCCGTGGTCGCAGTACATGGCGACCGGCGACGCGCAGACCGTGGCCGGCACCACGATGCTCGGACTCATCGGCGGCCTGATCCTCGGCTGCATCATCAGCTTCAAGGCGAATCTGGCGCCATATCTGTCGATTCCCTACGCGGCGCTCGAGGGGCTGGCGCTCGGTGGCATCTCGGCCGTGCTGGAGCGACGCTACCACGGCATCGCCATTCAGGCGGTGGGCCTCACGTTCGGCGTGCTCGCCGCGCTCCTCATCGCCTACCGGGCGCATCTGATCCGTGTCACCGAGCGGTTCCGGGCCATGGTCGTGGCGGCGACACTCGGCGTGCTCCTCTTCTACGTCGCGACCATGGTTCTCGGGTTCTTCCACGTCTCCACCCAGGCGCTCTACGCCTCGACCCCGCTCGGCATCGGCATCTCTCTCGTCATCGTCGCGATTGCCGCCGCCAACGTCGTGCTCGCTTTCGACCAGATCGAGCGCGGCATCGCCGGCGGTGCGCCGAAGTACGCGGAGTGGTACTGCGCCTTCGGCATGATCGTGACCCTGGTGTGGCTCTACATCGAGATCCTCAACCTGCTGGCGCAGTCACGCCGGCAATGAGGAGCCTCTGAGCTCCGAGGCCGCCATCGTCATCCCGCATGGGGAGCTCTCCGCACAGGCGCTGCGCGGGGTGATCGAGTCCTTCGTGTTGCGCGAAGGCACCGATTACGGTGAGCGCGAGCATTCGCTCGAGCAGAAGGTGGCGCAGGTGCGGGCGCAGCTCGAGCGCGGGCAGGCCCGCATCCTCTTCGATCCCGAAACCAACACCGTGACTCTCGAGGTGGTGACCGCGGGCCGGCGGTCGCCCGGCTGAAGCGCGAGCCGGCCGGGGCATGGCGATTGCTCGGCTCCCCCCGAATTCATCACCTACGGAGGAGCCATGAACAACGACCGTGCTGCCGGCCAGTGGAAACAGCTCAAGGGAAGCATCAAAGAGCAATGGGGAAAGCTCACGGACGATGAGATTTCCCAGCTCGAGGGCCACGGCGATCAGCTCGCGGGGCGGCTGCAGGAGCGATACGGCCTCGCCCGCGAGGAAGCGGAGCGCCAGGCGCGGGAGTTCCAGACCCGCCACAACTGGCACTGATTCGACCCACTGAATAGACCTCACTGTGGCCCGTCGCGGCAGGGATGCCGCGGCGGCCACGCTGGTCAGCGCAGCACTTCGTCCAGGAACTGCAGCAGCGAGTGCCAGGCGCGGCGGTCCGCCGTCTCATCGTACATCAGGCCCAACGCCGGATCGTTGGCATGCGGATTCGTGAACGCGTGCCGGGTGTTGCCGTAGGCGTGCAGCTGCCAGTCCGCACCCGCCGCGGTGAGCTCCTTCGCGATCGCGAGCACGTCCTGCGGCGGACCCATGGGGTCGTCGAAGCCGTGCAGCATGAGGACCTTTGCGCGGACCTTGCCTGACGAAGGCAGTCCGGTCGGTTTCAACAGTCCGTGAACGCTGACGACACCCCGCACGTCGGCGCCGCTTCGAGCCAGATCCAACACGCACATCCCGCCGAAGCAGAATCCCATGGCGCCGATGCGGCGCGTGTCGACTTCCGGCTGCCCCCTCAGGGTGGCGAGCGCGGCGGTGATGCGCCGGGCGAGCAGCGCCCGGTCCTCGACGAAGGGAGCCATGAGCGCCGAGCATTCCGCTGTGGTGGCGCCGCGCTTGCCCTTGCCGAACATATCGAGCGCGAAGGTGGCGAAGCCGTGCCAGGCGAGGCGCCGCGCCTTGCGCTCGACGAACTCGCCCCGGCCGGCCCACTCATGGGCGATGAGCAGCGCCGGCAGCGGACCCGGACGGGTGTCGTCGTGACAGAAGAAGCCCTCGAGGACGGTCTGGCCGTCGCGGTATTCGATCAGCCGCTCCTGAATCGCCATGATCGATCCTCCGGATTGCGTTGGGGGTGAGGGTGGGGGAGTGGGATTCTAGCACCTGCAGGAACCGGCATTCCGGCCGGCCCGTTTAGCTTTCATCCCGTCCTCAATGGGAGGAGCGGCATGACCCTCCTGGATGTCTTCGGCGTGACCCGCCACATCGAGTGGTGGCAGGAGCTGCCGCGCGCCTTCGTCGTCTTCGTCTACGGGCTGCTGTTGCTGCGCCTCTCGGGGCGACGGACGTTCGCCCGCTGGTCGGCGCTCGACATCATCGTCTCCATCATCACCGGCTCGGCACTCGGGCGGGCGATGACCGGCTCGGCGCCGCTCGGCGGCACGATGCTCGCGGTGTTGCTGTTGACCGTCCTGCACTGGCTGTTGGCGCGCTCCGCGGCCTACTCGCACCGTCTGGCCTGGCTCCTCGAGGGCAGGCCGGTGGTCATCGGCGAGGCGGGCGCCGCACTCAAGCCGCAGATGCTGCGCTACAACATCAGCGAGACCGACTTGCACGAGGCCTTGCGCCAGAACGGCGTGCCGGAGCAGGAGGTCGCAAAGGTGCGCCGCATCACCCTGGAGCCGAGCGGCAACATCACGGTGCTGACCGCCTGAGGCGGTGTGCTCAGGAGCGCTTGAAGAGCGCGACGCCGAGCAACACGACGCCGGCGCCGAGCACCGCGCCGCCGACCCAGCCGGGAAGCGTCTGCTCCTGCCGCACCGTCGCCTGGAAGGTGCCGAGCTTGACGACGCTCTGCTCGGTCGAATAGTGGAAGGGGCGCAGGATCAGGAAGATGCCCGCGGCGATGAGGATCAGGCCGGCGATGAGGGGAGCTTTCATCCGCAGATTGTATCAGCGCGGGCGGGAGCAGCGCAGCGGGCTGGAACAGGCAATCCGCCGGGGGAAATGCCCGGCGGAAGACATCTTGACAGCAAAAATCGGTGCTATCAAGATGCGCGCCATGCGCACCACGGTCACTCTCGATCCCGACGTCGAGCAGCTGCTTCGCGATGCGATGCAACAGCGGCGCCGGGGCTTCAAGGAGGTTTTGAATCAGGCGATTCGCGCCGGTCTGGCGGCGCCCGGAAGCCTGGGCGTCGCAGATCGGCCATTCACGCTGCGCGCGCAGCCGATGGGATTGCGCCCGGGGATCGATGCCGGTCGGCTGAATCAACTCGCGGACGAGCTCGAGTCTGATGCTTTCGCAGATCTCAGCCACCGACTCTTGCGCGGCCGCAAGCCGCGGGCCCGCCGCCGGAAGTGATCGTCCCGGACGCCAATCTGCTGCTTTACGCATGCGATGCCGCGAGTCCTTTCCATGAGCGGGCGCGGAATTGGTGGCAAGCGTGCCTTTCCGGCCGGGAGGCCGTCGGGCTCACGCATCCGGCACTGTTTGCGTTCCTGCGGATCAGCACGAATGCGCGAATCTTCACGAACCCGTTGACGCTTGCCGAATCCGCAACCTACATCAGGTCCTGGGTCGCCCGCAGGGTTTGCCAGCCGCTGCAAGCCTCCGCGGATCACACCGCTCGCGTGATCGAGCTACTCGAATCGGCAGGGGGTGTCGCGGGCAACCTCGTAACCGACGCGCAGATTGGCGCGCTGGCCATCGCATATCGCGCCGTCGTGCATACGGCTGACCGGGATTTTTTGCGATTCCCCGAGGTGCGCTGCCACTTTCCGCTGGATGACTGAGATCGCCCCTTTTAGGCCATCCCCCCGCTGACGGAGATGATCTGCGAGGTCACGTAGGATGCCTCGGCGGAGCAGAGGAATGCGACCACCGCCGCCACTTCCGCCGGAAGGCCGGCGCGGTTCATGGGCACCAGGCGCTCGATGGCTTTCTCATCGAATACCCCCTCGCTCATCGGCGTGCTGATGATTCCCGGAGCCACGGCGTTGACGGTGATGCCGCGGCTGGCGACCTCGAGGGCGAGGGCCTTGGTCGCGGAATTGAGCGCGCCCTTGGCGGCGGCGTAGTTGACCTGTCCGCGGTTGCCGATGAGGGCGGCGATGGAGGAGATGTTGATGATCCGGCCCCAGCGGGTGCGGATCATGGGCATGAGCAGCGGTTGGGTGACGTGGAAGAATCCGTTGATCGATACATCGATCACCCGGTGCCACTGCTCCGCGCGCATGCCGGGCAGTACCGCATCGTCATGAACGCCGGCGTTGTTCACCAGGATCTGGATGGGACCGGCCGCCAATGCGGACTCGAGCGCCTGTCGTGTCCCCACCGCATCGGTCACGTCGAAATGCAGCGCTGTGGCGCTACCGCCGTCGCCGGTGATCTCCTGCACCAGGCTTTGCGCGGCGCTGATGTCTTGCCGCGCATGCACGTAGACCTGATGGCCATCGCGCGCGAGCCGGCGGCAGATCGCTGCGCCGATGCCGCCGCTGCCACCGGTAACCAGCGCGCGCTTGACCGTGTTGCTCAACCTGCCTGCACTCCAAAGACGATGCTGGCGCGGCCGCTCAGGAGCTCCCGGCCGGCGCTGGAGACGGCAAAATGATACAGCACCGTACCGTCATCGCCCGCGAGGCGCTCGGCGCTTGCGATCAGGTCCTCGGGCAGGTCATCGAGCCGCGTGACGTGCAGCACGAGGTTTCTCAGGCTGGCGAGATAGCCGGGACGCGCCTGCTGGCCCGATATCGCCGCCATGATCGCGCCGTGCACGGCCATGGCCTGGCCGGCGTACTCCACCCCGCAGACGGCGCCGAGGCGGCCGCCGGCGCGCAGGGGATTGCTCGCGAGGCGGTGGCTGGTGGCGCGGCAGCGGATGCGCACGTTATCCCAGGTGAGGACCTCCTCGAGCAGGCACATCGGTCCCCGGTGCGGGATGTGGGCCTCGATCCAGCGGTGATCGAGCGGCTCGCCGCCGGCCGGTCCCCGGTTGAAGGGTGTCGTCCCTAGCGACATGGGGAGACCTCCACCGCGAGATATTGCTCCGGCAGGTAATCGATCCGGGCGCGGCCTTCTTCGCGGCGCGCGAGCAGCCGCAACAGCGGGAGGCTGCGCGCGGCCGGTACGCGGGTGCGCAGCGCCTCGAGCTGCGGGTCCGGCAGGCGATCGGCCGGCGCATCGCTCAAAGCGACGGCGATGCGCGCGAGGCTCGCCGCCTCCAGCGTGGGAGTCAGCACGAGAGCCATTCCGAAGGAATCGGGCACGGGACGCTTGGCGAGCAGCGGCTCGGGGTAGGGCGTCTCGTAGGCGCAAAGAAGCGCCGGCGTGCCGCTCACGGCGATCTGCAAGAGGGTCTCCAGCAGCCCCGCGCCGAAGCTGGCGTCGTATGCGCAGACGGCGCTCGAGGATGCGGTGGCGCCCGTTGCGATGCTCCAGTAACCGGCGGCGGCGTTGTGCACTGAGTTGTGGAAGCGTGTCGGGGAGATCTGCCGCTCCTCCGTGGCCAGCGCCTCGCAAATCTCGTGACAGATGACCCCATCGCCGCTGGAGGATGCGAACACGGCTGCCAGCTGCGTTGGATCGATGGCGGCGCTCACGATCGCCTGCTGGGCGACGCCGATGGCCAGCTTGACGGTGGCTCCGGTGCGGCGCCTTTCGGCAGGCGGCAGGGCCTGCGGAGCGGGCAACACGGTGGGGCAGGGGTGATAAGGCGCCTCGCCCGCGAGGATGGGCGCGCCGCTCGCCCAATCGGCGAGGCCCGGGCCGAGTAATCCGATGCCTCGCACGTACGCCGTCAGCTCGGGGGAAGCCTTCGGCCTGGCCGCCTCCGTCGAGCTCGCGCCCCTCATGCGCACCGCTCCAGAACGAGGCTGCAGTTGGAGCCTCCGAAGCCGAAGGAGTTGCTGAGCGCGCGCCGGAAGCGCTCATCGGTGCGATTCTCGCGCAGGTAATCGAACCCGATCGCAGGATCGACCTGCGCGGTGTTGGCGCTGCCCGGCACGAGCCGTTGGGTCAGGCAGATTGCGCAGATCACCGCCTCGAGCGCGCCCGCCGCGCCCAGGGTATGGCCGGTGTAGCCCTTGGTGGAGCTCGCCCGGATGGAGGGGCCGAAAAGGCCGGCTACGGCGCACCCCTCGGCGGCGTCGTTGCTCGGAGTGCCGGTGCCGTGGAGATTGATGTAGTCGATATCCGCCGGAGTGAGGTTGGCGACGGCGAGCGCCTGCTCCATCGCCTGGCGGGCGCCGCGGCCTTCCGGGTGCGGCGCGGACATGTGGTGCGCGTCGCTCGACTCTCCGCTGCCGGTGAGGAGGATGCTGCCGCAGCTGACATCGGCCGGCGTGCGCTCGAGCAGCGCGAACGCGGCCGCCTCGCCGATGGAGATGCCGTTGCGCGCCACGTCGAACGGCTTACACGGCGCCGGGGAGACGAGCTGCAGCGAGTGAAAGCCGTAGAGCGTCGTCAGGCAAAGCGAATCGACCCCGCCGACGACGGCGGCATCGATCCACCCGGCCTCGATCATGCGCCATGCGGCACTGAACGCCTTCGCGCTGGAAGAGCAGGCCGTGGAGATGACGGTGGCGGGGCCTTCGAGCCCGAGCAAGCGGCGGGCGAAAGCGCCGAGGGAGTAGGAGTTGTGCGTCCCGGCATAGTCGAGATCCGCCGGCAGCGCGCCCGTTGCCGGATCGCGATGGCGGTAGGCGACCTCCGTCGCCAGCATGCCGGAGGTGCTCGTTCCCAGGATGAGGCCGATGCGCTGCCGGCCCCACCGGCCGATGCTTTCCTGCACCGCATCCCTGAAGCCGTCCTGGCGCAGCCCGAGTTGCGCGAGGCGGTTGTTGCGGCAGTCGAAGCGTTTGAGCTGCGCTGGCAGCGACTCCTCATCCACACCCGGCACCTCGCCAACATAGGTGTCGAGGCGAACGGTCTCAAACGCGCATGGCGCGAGTCCGCTGCGCTGAGCACGCAACGACGCGGCGGTCTGCTCGATGCCGCGGCCGATGCAGCTCGTGGCGGTGAAATGGCTGAGGAGAAGCGAAGTCAAGTTGAGCCGTCTCCGGCAAGAGCCGAGCGCAACGTGATGGGTTTCAGACCCGCGGCGGCGATTCCTTCGAGCAGACGGGGCAGCACCTCGAGCACGATCGGCGAGCCCGACCCGCTGCGGGCGGCGTTGCCGTCATGCAGCAGCAGAATGTCACCGCCTCGCAATTGGCTCGTCAGTTTTCCGAGCACGGCGTCCGCGCTGGCGTTGATGGTGTCGAACCCGCGGCGCGTCCAGCTCGCGAGCCGCAGACTCAAGCGATTCAGCACCGGGTCGAGGAACGGATTGCGCAATCCCGCCGGAGCACGGAAAAAGGCGGGGCGCTGTCCCGTCACGATCCCGATGGTGTCCTGGGCGCGCTCGATCTCCGCCATCAGTCCCCGCGGCCCCAGAAGCGAGAAGTAATGGACGTGCCGCTGGCTATGATTCTCGATGGCATGCCCACGGCACGCGATCTCACGTGCGAGCTCGCCATAGGTTCGGACGCGTTCCCCGATGCAGAAGAACGTCGCGCGCACGTGATGCTCATCGAGCAAGGCCAGAACGCGCGGCGTGACTTGCGGATCGGGACCATCGTCGATCGTGATCGCCACCTGGCGCCGGCTGGCCGCAGCCGCCGGCAGGCGGGTCCAATTGGGGCCGAGCAGGCGGCTGCGGGGGACGAGGCTCGCGCCCGTGAGCACGGCGTGATCGGCAACCAGCGCGCCGAGCACCCAGGGCCAGGTGGTGGGGCGCGCGATCAGCGTGGCGATGGCCCCGACGTGCAGTCCCAGCGAGGCCCCGACGAGGGGCGAGGGCCGCCATCGCGGGGGATGTGAAGGCGATTCGGTCGACAATTCAGCTCCGGCGCAGCCGCTACCGCGACCGCGCATGGTGTCTATTTTTCCACAGATCACTGCGCGCCAGGAGCGCGGCGAAGAGGAGCGCCAGGAAGGCGCCCGGAGCCACCGTCGAGCCCAGGTTCTGCAGCACGGGCACCGAGGAGAAGGCGAGCACGCCGAATCCGAGCACGGTGGCGCCGTTGGCGACTACGAGCGAGGCGAGCGTCAGGGAATGGGAAGCCTCTGCGCGTGCGGGGGTCGGCTCCAGGCTTACGGGCTTATCGAAGAAGAGGGCGTAGTTCGAGCCGACGGCGACGATGAGGAGCATGCCGATCACGTGCAGAAGGGTGAGCGGCTGGCCGAAGAGGGTGAGGCCGGCGGCGACCGCGAGCACCGCGGTGGCGAGCGGCAAAAGGATGAGGACGACGCGGATCGGCGCGCGCACGGCAAGGAGCAGCAGCACGGTGATGGCCGCAACGCCCAGCAACGAAAGCTCTACCGCCTCGCGCAGATAGGTCGCATACAGCTCGTTCACCTGTCCCTTCAGATCCAACACCGTGGCCTGCGCGGGCGCCGCGGCCGAGACCGCCTGGCGCACTCGAGTGAAATCGATCGTGAAGGCGTGAGCCCCGGAGCTCGGGGCATCGAGCGGCAGCAGCGCATGCCAGCGATCGCCCGCGCGAACCAGCAGGGAGTCGGCGACGGATGCGAACGAGGTGCCTTCGAGATCCTTCGGTGTCAGGAGCGGAGCATGGCGCGCCGCCTCGATGTCTGTGAGGAACGGTGTCAGCCGCGTGATGCTCAGCGGCAGTCCCGCGAGCGCCTGTTGAAGGTTTGCCCGCAGTACCGCGGGCGCCGGCAGGCTGAGCTGCCTCTGTCGCTGGACCGCCTCGCTCGGGAGGTAGAGGGCCGGGCTCTCATAACCCGAGATCACATTGCGGGCGATGAGGCCGTCGAGCTGCGCCCCGACCTCTTCGGCGCCATGAAGCGCCGACTGCCTGTCCGGGGCCGAGACGACTACCAGATACCGCACATCCGGCGCGCCCAGGTCCGCACGGAGCTGCCCGTCGAGCGCCTGGTCGGCGGCCGGGACCGGGCTGAGCGCCGCCAGATCGTGGCTGAAGAGGTGACCGCGATTGAGGTAGAGCACCACGATTGCAGCGACGGCGATGAGTCCCACGGCCGCGCGCCCCCCCGCCCGACCTGCCGAAAGGCGTCGCAGGATGCCTTGCGCCACCCGGCCGATGGGACTCAGATCCCGGATCATGAAGCTCCGCGGCAGCAGGGCGGGGAGCACGAAGCGCGTCGCAAGCCCCGCCGCCAACACGCCGGTGAGCGAATACAACCCGAGCTGCGCCAGTCCCGGAAATCCCGACGGCAGAAGGGAGGCGAACCCGCAGATCGAGGTCAGCATGCCGAGCCGGATGGTGGGCCAGACCGTCCAGACGGCCGCCGGTCCCGTGTCAGTGAGCGCCGAATGGGGCGGCGCCGCCGCGCGATCGCGCGATCGCGACTGCACGAAAAGATAGATCGAGTAGTCGACTCCCTCGCCGATCAGCGTGACACCGAATCCCAGCGTCACCCCCTGCACCACGCCGAAACCCAGCGCCACCGCGGCAACGCCCGCCACCGCTCCCGAAGCGACGGGCACGAGCCCGAGGACGAGCGGCGGAATCGAGCGGTAAACCAGGATGAGGAGCGCCAGGATGAGCACGGAGCTCACGATCGAGAGCCGCATGACCTCCCGCTTGATGTGCGCGCGTGCCTCGACGGCAAACACTCCCGGCCCGGTCATCTGCAGCGAAGCGCGCGCGTTCCGCGCGGCAAGCGTTGCAGCGAACGCACTGCGAATCGCCTGCAGGGCCCGCTCCTGGGCGTCGGTGTCCGAACCCTCGGCCCGCGTCTGGACGATCAGCAGCGCGCGATCGCCATTCTTCGAAACCCATACTCCGTCCACCCTGCGTGGCGCCTGCCGCTGCCCGAGCTCCCCGAGCAGCGTCATCATCTCCCCGGTCGGATCGCTCGGCACCATCGATTCGGCGAGCATCCCCGCCGGCGAGGCCAGCATGTCGATCGTGCTCTGGATCGCCTCGCGCAGCCCCGCGGCCGTGAACCGCTGAGGTGTCACGGAGCTGCTGAGCAGATACCGGTGCGCAAAGAGAAACGCCTCATCGCGCTGCGCCGAGGCCTGATCGCCGTTCTCGACGGACAGGAACTGCGCGTCGGCCCGTAGCCGCTGCGCCAGCCCTTGCGACAGCTGCGCGCGCAGCTCGGCCCCCGGTGTCCCGCTGCGCGGGGGGTTTCCCGCGGCCCCTCCCTCGATCGCGACGATGATCAGCCTGGAGGCCACTCCCTGGCGCAACTGCTCCACCAACAGCCTCTGCGAGGCCGTTGGCGCGCTCGGCAGAAACGCCGAGAGATCCGCCGAGTACCGCGCGCGAATCACGATGAGGGCCGCAGCCGCCAGCAGCAGCGCCCAGATGACGATCGCCGCCCCCCGCCGTTTCATTTCCCGGGCGGACCTTGCGGCGCCGGCGCCGTCATCGTCATGAGCGACCGATCGCCATTCGGTTTGTCGATCTGTACCGACTGAACGTCCCCCTCCGCCCCTTCGATTTCAATGCTGCGCACGCCCCGCGCCACTTTCCCGTCCAATGGCACGAGTCCCAACTGCCAGTGTTTCAGATCCCCTTCGAAGCTGACTTTGAATACCCGCTCGAGCGCCGCCCGATCCCCCGCCATCGTCGCCCGAATCGCGTCCACATAAGGCGCCAACTGCGGGTAAGAGCTCAAATCGATGTGATAGGTCCGATGTCCCCGCTCCATCGTCACTTCGCCATGGTCCAGAACCACCGACTCTTCCCTGGGCCTCAACATCCTCTTCTCCAAATGATCCGGCGCGTCGTAGATGAGGATCCCCGAGGAGGTCAGCGGCCGCTCCAGCACGGAGAAGTAATCCTTCTCGACATACGTCACTTCCCCGTGCTTGCGCTGCGCCAGCAGCTGCATGAGCCGCCCGAGCTCATCCTGCGAGGAAGCCTGACCCGCCGCCAGAGCCGCCGCGCCACTCACGGAGAGCAGCATCGCCAAGAGCCCGCCGGCAACCCTGCGCTTCATCTTCACTCCCAAAACCGATAAAAATTGAACCAGTTGTAAGGATACCGCCGGCAATACTCCTCCAACCGACCCACGTACCTCACCACCCCCTCGCGCACCGCCGCCTCCCTTTCCCTCCCCTCCATCCCCGAGAAGTCCGCCACCTCCTCGAACACCACCCGATACCGATTGCCCCCCAGATACAACCCCAGCATCAGGATCACCCGCTTACCCAACAGAGCCGCCGCCCGCATGGGTCCCAGCGGAAACTTCGCCACCTCTCCCAGAAACTCCACCTCCATCACCGCCTCGCCCCCAGGCGTCCGGTCTCCCAGCATCCCGACATAAACCCCTTCCTCGAGCAAGTCCCTCACCCTGAGCATCGCCTCCACGCTCCCCAACGCCACCGTATCCACCTTGGCCGCCGGATTGATCGCCGCCAGCATGGCGTTGAGCTTGCGCGCATTGTCCTCGTAAGCCACCATCGAGACGCGCAGTCCCGCCCGCCGCCGCCCGAGGGCCCGCGTGACCTCGAAGCTGCCGAGGTGCGCCCCCAGGAGGAACGCGCCGCCCCCCGGCCGCGGCCGCACCCCGACGAGCTCCTCCCCCTCGATGGCGATGTCGAAGAGCTCGAAGCGCTCGTTGAGCAGATACACCCGATCGTGAATGGTGGTGGCAAAGCTCATGACCTGCCGGAAGCGGTCGCGGGCCTGCGGCCTGCGCCCGAGCACCCGCCGCAGGTAATCGAGCGAGGCGCCCCGCGCCTGCGGCGCGAAGAGGAAGAAATAGAGGGCGATCCCACGGAGGAGGACGCGGCCGGCCGGCCGCCCGAGGCGCAGGGAGATGACCGTCATGAGGCGCAACAGCCAGACGCTGCCGCGCTCCCGGTGGATGCGCCACTCGGCTGACATCAGGACTCTCCCACGGGCTGTCCTGGCCGGGGGTCCTGCCGCCGAGGACGGCCGGTGGCACGGCCCCTCATGTCCTCGACAGCTGACCCGTTGCGACAGTGCGGTCGGCGGTCGAGATCGTGAAGCGAATCGCGCCGCTCGCCAGACACTCGTGCTCGAGCCGCAGCGGCTCACTCGGGCCGGTCGGGCTCAAGAACTTCACCGAGGAGGCGCGCCAGGCAGTCGCTTCGGACCCCAGGGCCCGCTCGATGATTCTCACGGCCTCATCGAGCAGCACCACCCCCGGCAGGATCGGCGACCCGGGGAAATGTCCGTCCGTGGCAGGGTGAGGCACGGGCAGCGACAGCGGCGTCGAGCTCATCAGGTGCCTGCGCGTGGAGCGGCAGCTGCAGTCCCCGCGGCGAGCGCGTGCAACGCCCCCTGCGGCAGCTTGCCCGTGCTGTTGCGCGGCAGCCGCTCGACCAGGAGGAGGGGACGCGGCAGGAACACCGGATCGACACGCTTGCGCAGCTCTTCCACCAGGCGCGCGGCGTCGAGCCCCGGCGCCACGACCGCCGCGGCGACGCGTGTCACGCCGGCGCAGGAAGTCTGCGGCTCCTCGGGAAAGAAGAAGGCGCCATCGAGCACTCCCGCGATGGAGTTGAGTTGGTGCGTCAGGTAGGCGAGGGAGCTGCGCTTGCCCGCAATGTTGACGAGATCGGCGAGCCGGCCGTGGAGCAGAAACCGTTGTGTATCGATGACCTCCAGCTCATCGCACATCGGCGTCGGCTGCTCGAGGTGGCCGCCCCGCGCCCAGGCGCGGCCCTCATCGAGGGTCAGGCAGACGCCCGGCCAGAGGCGCCACTCCCGCTCCCGCGCCGTGCGCCGGGTGGCGAGCTGGCCGCTTTCCGTCGAGCCGTAGATCTCGATGAGCGGCGCGCCGAAGCGTTCCTCCGACTCCCGCGCGAGCTCCTGTGCGAGCGGCGCGGTGGCCGAGACGATCAGGTCGGCGGCCGGCACCTCGCCCTGGGAGGCGAGGAGCGCGCGCAGATGAATGGGAGTGCAGATCAGTACCCGCGGCCGCGGCAAGCGCGCGAGCGCGGCGCAAACGTCCGCGGGGTAGAACGGATGCTCCGCGCAAAGGGCGTTCGCGCTCTGCAGCGAGACCAACACGCTCGACTCGAACCCATACATGTGTTGAGGCGGCACGGTCGCGAGCACGGCATGCGAGCGCCCATCCATGAGTCCCAGCCGCTCCGCCCCGTCGCGCACGCAGCGCACGAGACGCCCCCAGGTCTTGCGGTGCGGCACCGGCAGGCCGGTGGACCCGGAGGTGAAGACGACGGCGGCGGTTTGCGAAGCCTCGAGCTCCGGCACGCGCCAATCGCCGGAACGGGCCGCTTTGCCGGATCGGGCCGTCGCCGATCCGCCCTCAGCCGCCGGATAGCGCACCTGCGGCAGGTCGATGTCGCACTGCTCCTGGTCCGTGAGGCAGAAGACATCCGGCGCGAAGGTGGCGAGCCGGCGGATCACTTCCGGGGTGTGAGTCGGGGGCAGCAGGCTCACCTTGCGGGTCAGCAGGCTCGCGGCGAGCCCGACCGTGAAGCGGTAGCGATCCGCACAGATGTTGAGCACATGTCCGCCCGGCGGCAGGCCCTCGGCCAGCCGCGCGGCCTCGGTGAGGAATTCCGCTGCGCTGACGGGGACGCCGCCGCGGTAGGCGACCGCCTCCCCGGGCGCAGCGTGCGAGATCAGCGGAAAGGTGGCCAGAGACTACTTCGTCCGATGGGCGGCGATGTACTCAGCCAGCCGGCGCAGGGAGCGGAAGATCTTCTCGTTGTCTTCGCCGTCCGCGCGCAGCTGGACCCCATAGCGCTTGGAGACCACCAGCGCGATCTCCAGGATGTCGATGGAATCGAGGCCCAGGCCCTCGCCGTAGAGGCGCGCGTCCGGCTCGATCTGGGAAGGGGCGAGCTCGAGGTTCAACGCCTCGACGATGACTTCGGCGAGCTCGCAGGTCAGATCGTCGACCCGAGCCGCGGAGCTCGCGGCGGCATCCGCCGGGTCCGTGGGCTGTAGCAGGGGTGAGGCAGTATTGGGCATCGTCTTTCCAAACGCTCTTTCCAGGCGCACGGGCAACCGCCGCCCCGGCTGGCGGCCGACCCCCCTTGCGATAGGGCTATCATGATACAAGCGCGAAGCGGCTGGCAACCGCGCAACGCGTCAAGTCTGGCGCAAGCGGCGTATGGCGAGCCACGGCAGGCGCAGCAGGAATCCCGTGAAGAGGCGCACGTGCATCCAGGTGAGCAGCGCGTTGTCGCGCCAGTAGTTGAAATGTGACACACCTCCTTCCGCCGGGCTGAAATACCTGACCGGGGCCGGAAGGTTGCGCGCGGGGACCCCGCGCCAGCAGAGGCGCACGGCCGCCTCCACGTCGAAGTCGAACCGGCGCATGCCGAGGCTCGAGCGCATCGCCTGAAGGAGCGGCGCGATCGGGTAGACTCGGAAGCCGAAGAGCGAGTCATGGATGCCCGCCCAGAGCGTCTCGAGGTTCGTCCACCAGTTCGAGATCCGCCGGCCCTTGACCCGCAGCGCGGGCGCGCTCGCGTCGAATACCGGATCGCCGAGGACCATCGCCCGCGGCTGCTCGCGCGAGGCCTGCATGAACTCGCCGATCCGTCCGGCCGGGTGTTGTCCGTCGGAGTCCATCACCAGGGCGTGTGTGAAGCCGCGGCGCAGCGCCTGCTCGAGCCCGAGGAGCACCGCCGCGCCCTTGCCGCCGTTTCGCGGCCGCACCAGCACCTCGAGGCCGGGATCCTCGCGTGCCATGGCGAGAATGGCGGGCCCCGTGCCGTCGGTGCTGCCGTCCACGACGACCCAGACCGGCTGCCATTCCTTGCGGGCGGCCCGCACGGTCTCGAATACCTTCTCGCCCGGGTTGTAGCTCGGGATGAGGACGAGGTGCGTCGCCGAGGGCAGACTCATGGCTCGATGAGCGCGGCGCGGGAGGTGGGCGCCGCGATCCAGGCACGTTGCGCCGCGCCGGCGAGCTCGCGGGCGTATTCCCGCTCCAGGGCCTCGAGGCAGCCGGCCGCATCGCTCGGCGCCGCGAGGCGCCGGCCGAGGCGCACCCGATAATGGATCGGCAGGTGAGGGGCCTTGAAGAACGGCCAGCCCTTGCCGAGGTAGGGGGAATCCGTCTCGATGAGCGCGACCTGGATGGGTGCCCCCGCGCGGCGCGCGATCACCGCGACGCTGCCGGTCAGGGGGTTGACGGGATGGCGCGTGGTACGGGTGCCCTCGGGGAAAAGCAACACGAGCGCACCGCGCTCGAGCTCCGCCACGGCGTCCTTGATCATCCTGAGCGGCGGATCGCTGCGGATGAAGCCCGCGAGCCGCGCGCCCGCGCCGAGGAACACATTGTTGAGCAGCGCCGGCTTCAGGACGCACGCGAGGTCAGGGTGGCGCGTGAGCAGGAGGATCGCATCGATCGAGGTCGGATGGTTGGGAGCGAGGATCACCGGCGGGCCGCGGCGCAGGGCATCGATCGCGGTGAGATCGAGCTCATAGGCGCCACTCAGCGTGAGCAGCCCGGAGAAGAGCCGGAAGCCCGACATCATCGTGCGCCGCACTCCGGCCCGCCGCCAGTGGCGCGGCAGGGGCGAGAAGATGAGCAGCGCGAGCAGCGTCCAGCCGATGATGAGGACCGCCAGCAGCGCCAGCACCCCGTACATCGTCAGGTAGTCCCGGGCCCGGTTCAGGAGTAGTTTCATGCGCTTTTCATGCGCTGGATCCGGGCTCCTGCCCGGCCCAGCGCTCCGCCACCTGCGGCGGCGGGGCACATTGCGCTGCGCAGTCCCTGCTGCGCGCAAGCCCGGGGTGGCCGTTCCTGGCCACCCGTGCGACGCATGCGTCGCACCCCTGTGCCTGGTGGCGTGTCGTATCGCTTCATGACGGGGGTCGACGGTGGCGCAACGTGCCGCTCAGGCGCCGGGCTCTGCGCCGCGGCTCCCGACCGCCTCGATCTCGACCGCGAGGTCACGCCGGCAGATGTCGGCCTTCAGGTAGAGCACCGACGCGCCGGTGCCGATCGCTTCCGTGAGCTGCGCGCGGATCACGGGCAGATCCCGCGGGTCGCGGACGTAGACCTTGTACGCGAGGGCCTCCAGAGGAAGCTTCCCGCCGAGCGCCGTGCGTCCGGCTTCCTCGAGCAGCGCCTCGATGTTGCGCAGCGTCTCGCGGGTCTGCTCGAGCGGATCGCCGCTGTGCAGGGTGCGATGGCCGACGATGCTCGCGGTGCCGGAGATGAAGAGCGTGGCCGCGCCGTTCTTGCCCAGCACCGCGGCGCGCGAGAAAGCGGGACTGCGCGGCCCATACTCCGCGGGGTAATGGTAGGCGCTCACCTGCCGCGGATTCTCGATGAGAGCGGGCGCCAGGCGGCTCGCGAGGAAGTAGATGACGAGCGGGCTGCCCGTCGCGGCCCCGAGCGCGCTCGCGGCCGGCACGTTGCCCGCCACCGCCCGCCCGGAAGCCATGAGCGCCTCCTGCCGCGCGCTGTTGAATTGCCGATAGCGCTCGAGGCCGTGCGTCTCCACGTTGATGTCGGGAATGTAGTTCCAAACGCGAAGCAGGTGCCTGTGACCCTGGCCCGCGAGGGTCGCGAAAATGTCGCGGTATGCCTGCCGCGTGGCCTCGTAGAGACGGCCGTGCTGCGCTGAATCTTTGGCCGGGACCACATCCTCCTCGCGCAGCGACACGCTGCCGAAGAGGACGTCCGCGGTGCATGTATATCGAACACGGCCCTGGGCGCCGGCGCGCACCTCATCGCCGATGCGCCAGAGCTCGAGAACCTCGCACTCCTCGCCCAGCACGGGCATCGACACCTGCGCCAGCGGAAAGCCGAGATCGCCGCTCGCGGTGCGCGAGCCCTGCGGCACGCGATCGAAGAGCGCGCCGCCGAGCACGCCGCGGTGCCAATCCGCGGCACGGCCTCGGGCGGTGAGGTATTCCAGCTGCAGCGCGCCGAGCCGATCCATCAGCCCGCCGCCGCCGTCCCGGACGACACATGGGCAGCCCGCCGGCGTGCGGCGGCGAGCGAGCGCCGGGGACTGAAGATCGACATCAGGTAGTAGGTCATCTTGAATGCGCGCAGGGAGTTCCAGATCGGAGTGTTGCCGTAGATGTCGCCGGCGAGGAGCGAGAGCAGCGCGTCCCGCATCCGCAGCGGGTTATGGGGATCCATGAAAAGATCGCGCATCGCCGGACGTGTCATGCGGTAGATATACCAGGAGAAGGCGCGCGGGCCGTGCCGCGAGATCTTTGCGAAGTGCCGGAACGCCGCCGCGCGGCGCGCGGGCTTGCGCAGGACGAGATCGAGCGCCTGCGCGGCGGCGGCTCCCCCCTGCATGGCGAAGAGTACGCCGGAGGAGAACACCGGATC
>Ga0134126_10002956_pt1 | contig 21377 bp, 20 predicted proteins | sample KB31752_FD_96881 | JGI IMG/M metagenome (GOLD analysis project Ga0134126, IMG submission 96881) | Terrestrial soil microbial communities with excess Nitrogen fertilizer from Kellogg Biological Station, Michigan, USA - KB3-175-2 | ecosystem: Environmental > Terrestrial > Soil > Unclassified ... | reverse complement strand
CGGGCAGCCAGATGTTCGGCAACTCGATCCAGTCGTTCTTCCAGGACACGCCGAACTGGAACTACGGCGCGGTGCTGGCGCTGTGGCTGGTGGCGGTCGTGTTCGTCATGCTGCTCGTGTTCGGTCGGTTCCTGGCGACCGACCTGCGTGAGGCGAACTCGTGAACGCCGCAGCCGGCCGTCTCGGCAAGGTGATCCTGGGCGGCTACTTCTGGCTCATGGTCGTGTTCCTGTACGTGCCACTTGTCGTGCTGGTGGTATTCGCGTTCAACGACGCGTACATCCCGGCCCTGCCGCTCTCCGGGTTCACGACCAAGTGGTTCCACGCCGCGTTCGCGAACACCGACCTGACGGGGGCGCTCAAGCGCAGCGCATGGCTGGCGCTGCTGAACGGCATCGCCGCCAGCCTGCTCGGCCTCTTCGCGGCGCTCGCCGTCACCGGCCGGCGCCTGTTCCTGCGCTCGGTGTGGACGACGCTGCTCCTGCTGCCACTGGTCGTGCCCTACATCGTGCTCGCGATCGGGATGGTGATCGTGCTCCACGAGCTCGGCTACCAGGCCTCCCTCGCCGCGGTGCTGGCGGGGCACATCGTGATCTCGCTGCCCTACTCGCTGCTCGTCATCGTGCCGCGGCTGCGGACGCTCGACGAGTCGATCGTCGAGGCCGCGCGCGACCTGGGCGCCGACACGGTACGCGCCTTCGTGCTGGTGACGCTGCCGCTGATCGTGCCCGCGCTGATCTCGAGCGCGCTCATCTGCTTCACGATCTCGTTCGACGAGTTCGCCATCGCGTCGTTCCTCGCGCCGCCGAGCTCGCCGACGTACCCGGTGTTCCTCTACTCGGGCACGCGCACTCCGGCGCTCGAGCCGCAGGTGATCGCGCTCGGGGCGATCGTGGTCACCTTCTCGATCGCGCTCGTCGTCGGCGCCGACGTCGGCCGGCGGGTGTTGGAGCGGCGGCTCGCGAGCTAACGGAGGCGGCCGGTCAGCTTGCTGCGGTCGGCGCACGAGGGGCAGTGAGGGGTGACCCTGATCGCGATCCCCACATTGAACGTCGCCTCGTAGGACGCGCGGCCGACGTGGTAGCGAACCGTGAAGGCGCGGATGCGCCAGAAGCCGAGGCGCCGCGAGGCGACGCCGATGAGGATGCCGGCCTGCTGTCCGGGCCCGACCACGGCCCGTCGCAGCGGCAGGATCGGGGCGGACGATGGCGGCCATCCGCGTCCGAATCCCCACACGCCCGGCAGCGCCAGAGCACCTGTGCCTTGGACCATCGGCTCAATCATGGTCGCGCACGGGTGTTTTCACAAGGCAGCCATCAACATTCTGTGAGGCGGCCAGAAATCGCCGCCATATCCGGTAACGTCCGGGCCATGGGAACGTTGCTGCGAAGAGCGCGATGGCTGGGCGTCGGCGTCCTCGCGGGCGCGGCCATGCTCGTTCCGTCGGGCGCCTCGGCCTTCGCCGCCGTCCCGCTCGGGACCACCACGGCGCCTGATCCGTGCGGGCTCCTGCCGGGGCCGCCGCCGGCGACGTACACGCACGTCGTCGTGATCATGGAGGAGAACCTCGCCTACGCCGACGCGATCGGCAACCCCGACGCGCCCTACCTGAACCAGCTCGCCTCGCAGTGCGCGCTCGCGACGAACTTCCACAACGAGACCCACCCGAGCCAGCCGAACTACATGGCGGCGACGTCCGGGTTCACGACGGCGACCGACCAGCAGAGCACGAACCCGTCGATCTACGGGCAGGCGTCGTCGTGGAACGACCTCGAGGAGTCGATGGGCTCGAACTGCGGCGGCAAGGGGCCGCACTACAAGCACGGCCATGATCCGGCCTTCTGGTATCCGGCGATCGCCAGCGACTGCCTGCTGAACGACCTGCCGATGGCCCCGTCGGACGCCGGCGCGACGGCGCTCCCGACGGCGGCCTTCACCTGGATCACGCCGAACCAGTGCCACAACCACCACTGGCAGACGGGCTGCACCGGCGCCAGCGACCCGACCGCGTTCACGCAGTCGATGGACGCGTGGCTCTCGGGAACGATCCAGGCGATCCAGGCGACGTCCGACTACCAGGCCGGCCAGACGCTGATCTTCGTCACCTTCGACGAGGGCCAGGGCGGCACGCCCGGCGAGGACTGCGCCGACCCGACGAACACCGACCCGTCCTGCCAGGTCGTGACCATCGCGGTGGCAGCCGGCGTCCAGCCGGTCGCCGATCCGACGTTCTACACGCACTACTCGATGCTCCGCTCGGCCGAAGAGGCGCTCGGGATCACCACGTTCCTCGGGAACGCGGCGACCGCGAACGACATGCGGCCGGGCATGGGCTTCTAGCCTAGGGCGGTTTCGCCAGCCAGCGGCGTTGGGCGTGCCAGCGCTGGATCGTGCAGCGGTCGGCTGCTTGGTCGGCACCTGTCGTGCCTTGTAGAGGGTGGGCGGCGAGATCCATGACATGCATCCGAGTGTGAGTCCCCAGGTATGCCGTGTGGGTGTCGAGGTGTCGCAAGAGTGTCGGAGAATTGCAAACGACACATGTCGTAGGCGACAAGTGCCTGCTCCCCGAAAGACCACCAACCCCCGCCGCCTGCCCGCCGGTTGAACACCCTTCAGCGCGCGGCCGTTGCGGGCCGGGCGGCCGTCGCGGCTCGGATGGCGGAGACGACGACCACGCGCTCGGGCTCGTCTCGGTCGTGGAGGAGGCCCGCACCCTCGAGGTAGTCGAGGCGTGAGCGGACGATCGAGCCGTACGGCCCTTGCTGCTCCGCGATGACCACTGCGGTCAGACCTGACCGCCCCAGTAGCTCGAGCGTGCGGTCGATGTCGGCGAGCGCGGAGTGGACGATCAGCACCTCGCCGCCGGGGCGCAGGTGGGCATGGGCTGCGGCGCAGATCCGGTCGAGGAGGTCGCGCCCTCGCGGGCCTGCCTCCCACGCCGGGGAGCCGAGCCGGGCCTGCGCGCCCGGTGGCGTCGGCACGTAGGGCGGGTTCGTCAGGATCACGTCGAACCGGCGCGAGCCGACGGCCGCGAACAGGTCGCCGCGCCGCACCTCGACCCGGCGGCGATTGAGGAGCGCGTTCAGCCGGATCGCCCCGGCCGCCATGCGGCTCATGTCGACCGCGAGCACCGAGGCCGCGTGCGGCACGGCGGACAGCGCGAGCACGCCCGAGCCGGAGCAGAGATCGAGCACGTCGCCGCGCATGCGCGGGAGCGCGGCGTCGAGCAGGACACTTGCGTCCGACCTCGGCGCGAACACCCCGGGCGGCGTGAGCAGGCGCAGGTCGCGGAAGCGGGTCAGCATGGACGCAGCGACGAGCTGCCGGCCGCCCACCGGTCGAGCATGTGGGCCGCGAAGCGGGCTTCGAGATGGAGCAGCGCGGCGGCACCGAACAGGATGTCCGGGACGAGCTCCGGCTCGGCGACCGCCATCCCCTGGGCCAGGTCGTGGGCCGCGACGGCCTCGTGCACCGCGTCGGCCTCGACGTGCTCGTCGAAGAACTCGGTCGCGGCGCGGTCGAACCCGAGCCGCCGCAGCCCGTTCCCGTACCTCCGGTTGGGCTCGGGCGAGGTGATCTCGAAGACGGCCAGGTGGCCGACGATCCCGCCGCGCAGGCGCCGGTGCAGCCCGAGCAGCGACATCAGATTCACGGTGGCGAGGGTGATCCCGGGGATCGCGTCGAGATAGGCGCCGTACCCGTCATCGAGCCCGACGGCCCGCATCGATGCCGCGAACAGCGTCGCATGCATGCGGCCCGGCCGGCCGCCGCCGTACTCGTCGGCCTGCACCTCGACCAGCGCCTCCTTCGCCCGTCCCACCAGACGGGGCACCGCCCACGAGTGCGGGTCGGCCTCCTTCAGCTGGTACGCCGAGCGGTGGATCATGAACTCCCGGAACTGCTCGAGGCTCGCCTTCCGCTCAAGGGTGTGCGAGAGCGGCGGCCCGTCGTCGTCCGCGACCATCCGCCGCAGCTCGGCCTCGACGTTCTCCGCGACCACCGCCGCGACGGCCACCGACCGCCGCAGTGCCGCCTCGAAGACGGCCTCGAGGTCGGCCCGAACCGCGAGCAGCCGCGGATCCCACTCCCACCCCTCGTCGGTTCCAGCGAACGAGCGGTAGTGCAGCTCGTAGCAGACGTACAGCGCGAGCTGGAGATCGTCGTCGACCAGCGGATCGGTGACGTCGGGCCGCGGCAGCGCGAGCGGCCCGGGCGGCCCGGCGAGCGCGGCCAGGACCGCGCCGCTCAGCGGCCCGCGGGCCGCGGGCAGCCGGGGAGCGTCCGTGCGGGAGGACGCGGTCGCGTGGCGCGCGACGGCGGGAGAAGCCTCTGCCATCCCCCGGGCGTACCCGCGCGAGCGCCGGTTTATGCCGATGGCCACGAGGGTAGGGCGGGCGCACATGTCGACCGACAGCCTGCGTCGCGTCTTCGACGCCGCCTCCGACCTGACGGTGGGGGCGGAAGAAGAGCTGCTCCTGCTCGACCCGACCACGCTCGAGCCGGCGGCGGCGTCGGAGTGGGTGCTGGCGGCGGTCGGCGAGTCCCAGATGCATCGCGCCGAGCTGTGGGCGGCGCAGGCCGAGCTCGTGACCGGCGTGTGCGACTCGCCCACGGCCGTCGTCGACGAGCTGCGCGCCGCCCGGATGCGGCTGGTCGAGGCCGCCGCCGGGCGCGTTCGGATCGCGGGGCTCGGGGCGCATCCCCTCGCGCTCCCGGCAGGCACCTTCTCGCCCGGGGACCGGTACGCGGAGATCGTCGAGCAGCACCGCCTCGGCGCCCGGCTGGGCGCGCTTGCGAGCGGTCTGCACGTCCACGTCGGCGTGCACGGCGCGGAGCGCGCGCTCGCGGTCTACAACGCGATGCGCGGATACGCGCCACTCTTCACGGCGCTCGCCGCCAACGCACCGTTTGTCGCCGGCAAGGACACGGGCCTCGCCACGGTGCGGCCGATGCTCGCCGACGCGCTGCCGCGCCAGGGCGTCGGCCCGGTGCTGTCGTCATGGTCGGACCTGAAGGAACTGGTCGAGTGGGGCCGGCGCACGGGCACGATCCCCGACCCCGCGAAGCTCTGGTGGGAGTGCCGGCTGAACCTTCGCCTCGGGACGATTGAGCTCCGCGCGCCCGACGCGCAGACGTCGCTCGGGGACAACCACGGGCTGATCGCGCTCGCGCATGCGCTCGTCGCCGATCTGTGCGAACGCCTCGACGGCGGCGAGCGTCTGCCGGCGCACGACACGCTGCGCATCCAGGAGAACCGGTGGCGGGCGACGCGGTTCGGGATGGAGGCCGAGCTCATCGACCTCGACGACGACCGGCCGGTGCCCGCGCGGGCGGCGGTCGCCGACCTGCTCGAGCGGGTCGCCCGCCACACGGCGGACGTCGCGCGCGTGGAGGCGCTCGCGGCTCGCGACGAGCCGCGAGACCAGCGCCGGGTCGCCCGCCGCCAGGGAGCGGCCGCCATCGTCGCGCGGGCGGCCGACTCGGCCGAAGCCGAGCTGGGCATGGCGGCCGGCGCGGACGGGTACCTGCATGCGCATGGATGAGCGCACCGTCATCACGCCCTATCCGGACGGCCCGCTGATCGTGCGCGGGCCGTTCTCGCTCGTCGATGTGGACGGGCGCGAGATCGACGTCGGCAGGCGCACCGTCGCGCTCTGCCGGTGCGGCCGCTCCCGCCTGCGGCCGTTCTGCGACGGCACCCACACCCGCACCCGCTACCGGGCCGAGGGCGGGCTCTGCGACGCCGCCCGCGCGCGGCATCCCGAGCTGGAGGATCCCGCGGCCTCGAAGTGATCCGGTAGGCTCGGGTATGGCCCGGCCTGTGATCATCGCGACCGGCGGCGGGGATCCTGCCGCCTTCGAGCGGCTCCAGACCCAGCTGGCCGAGCGCTACGCGCGCCACTACGAGATCGTGCCCGTGCGCACGCCGGACGCCGCCGGCGACCTGCTCGACCGACTGGCCGCGGACGGGATGGATGTCGCGCTCGTGCTCGCCGGCCCGGCAGCGCTCGACGGCCCCGACGGAGGGCTCTTCGACCACGCCCGGCGCGAGCATCCGCAGGCGAAGCGGTCGCTCCTGATCTCCCCGAACGTGTGGACGGACCCGTTGGAGGCGGCCACGATCCGGGGGGCGATGGGGCTCGGGCGCATCGACCACTTCCTGCTCGAGCCGGGCCCGCCGCCGGACGAGGGGTTCCACGAGGGCATCTCGAGCTTCCTGCTCGAATGGGCGCGCGAGCGCAGGCTGGTGCCGCACACGGTGCACATCGTCGGCGAGGAGTGGGCGGGACGGGCCTACGAGCTGCGGGCGGTCTTCGAGAGCTGCGCCGTTCCGCACCGGTTCTCGCTGGCCGACTCGGAGCAGGGCCGCGAGGTCCTGGCGAAGGCCGGTCCGGACGCGCGCCTCCCGCTCATGCTGCTCCCCGACGGCCGGGCGCTGAGCGACCCCTCGAACGCCGAGATCGCGCTCGCGGCGGGGGCGCCGGAGGTGCTCGACGACCGTATCTTCGACCTGCTCATCGTCGGGGCCGGGCCGGCGGGCCTGTCCGCCGCCGTATACGGCGCCTCGGAGGGGCTGAACGTCGTCGTCGTGGACGCGGCCGGTATCGGCGGGCAGGCGCGCTCGAGCTCGCTGATCCGCAACTACCTCGGCTTCGCTCGCGGCGTCAGCGGGAGCCGGCTCGCGGAGCAGGCCTACGACCAGGCGGCAGCGCTCGGCGCGAACTTCGTCTTCATGCACGAGGCGACCACGCTACGGCGGGCCGGCGTCGACTTCGCCCTCGATCTGGCGGACGGCCGGACGATCCACGCTCGGGTGGTGATCCTGGCGACCGGCGCGAGCTACCGGCGACTCGGCGTGCAGGGCCTTGACGACCTGATCGGCGCCGGGGTCTTCTACGGCGGTCCCGTGTCCGAGGCGCCGGCACTCGCCGGTAAGCAGGTCTTCGTCGTCGGCGGCGGGAACTCGGCCGGGCAGGCGGCGCTGCACCTGGCCCGCTACGCCCGGCAGGTCACGATCCTGATCCGGTCGCAGTCGCTCGCGGCGGGCATGTCGTACTACCTGGTGCAGGCGGTCACGGCTGCGCCCAAGGTCGCCGTGCGGACGATGACCGAGGTCGTCGGCGGCGGGGGCGGCGCGCACCTCGAGCGGCTCGTGCTGCGCGACACCGCGACCGGCGCGGAGGACACCGTCGCCGCGGACGCCCTGTTCGTCCTGATCGGCGCGCGGCCGCTGACCGAGTGGCTGCCGAACGAGCTGGCGCGCGACCGCAAGGGCTTCCTGCTGACGGGTGCCGATGTCGCGGGCGGGTGGCCGCTGCACCGGCCGCCGTTCCCGATGGAGACGAGCGTCCCCCACATCCTGGCGGCCGGCGACGTCCGCTCCGGCTCGGTCAAGCGCGTCGCCGCCGCGGTCGGCGAGGGCGCCACGGCCGTGCAGGCCGTGCACCGTGTGCTGACGGAGGACGAGCCCGCCACCGCGATCGGGTAGCCCGGCGGCTACTTGAAGATGTTCACGGCGCGGGCCGTCACCAGGAGCACGGTGAGGCACGAGGCCGCCGACTCCATGAGCATGAGCAGCTTCGCCCGGCTGCTGAGCGGCATCGCATCGGTCGGGCTGAACGCGATCGAGTTCGTGAACGACACGTACAGGTAGTCGATGAGCTCCGGCCGCCACCCGGGCGCCGCCAGCTGCGGGTTCTCCATCTGGGGGAACTGGAAGTCGGGCGGCAGCGGATCGTCACCCAGGCGGCGCACCGGCCCACCGCGATCGAACGCCCAGTACCACAGGCCGAACGCGACGACGTTGGTCGTCCACACCGTGATCGACTTCAGGAGCAGCTGCCCGCCGCTCGTCTCGTTGCCGCGGATGAGTGACGCGATCACGGCGACGAGCAGCAGCACGTTCGCCAGGCTGACGACGGCGAGGAGGGTGAGCGCGACCGTGCGGCGGTGGCCCACCTGCTCGAGCCGGCGCCGCGGCCGCCGCCACGCCAGCGGCAGGAGCAGCAGCACCTCAGGCACGATCGGGATCAGCCACACCCACCACGGAAAGACCCATAGCTGCCAGACCTGGTTTCGGCTGACCAGCGCCAGCACGGCCTGCATCACGATCACGATCCCGACCGCCGGCGCGGCCTCCCACCGCGACTCGATCTCCTCCTCGCGCAACCCGGCGATGGGCAGGTCGGTGTCGGTCACGATCTGGCACCGTAGCCTTGCGCCGTTCGGCACGGATTGGGCCGTATGATCGCCGCGTGGATGCCGCCGACCTCTGGGGCACGTTCGCCGAGCACGCGGCGCGGGTGAGGCCGGGCGGGGTCGCGCCGGCGCGCGCCTCCGGCCACGGCTGGTTCGCCGTCCTGACGGGCGAGGCCCACCCCGATCTGAACGAGTGCGCGCTGACGTCGCACGCGCGGGCGCAGGACGCGGGCGAGCTGGTCGCGTTCCTCGCGGCCGCGGGCGTGCCGGCGCTGGTGTCGGTGGCGTCGCGCGCCGGGCCGGAAATATCGGCGCCGCTCGCGGACGCCGGGTTTGCGCGCGCGCTCACGCGGGAGCCCCTGATGTGGTGTGCGCAACGGCCGGCGCGGCAGGCAGGCGGCCTGCGCGTCGAGCCGATCCGCTCGGCGGCCGCACGGGCGGGGGCCGTCGCCATCATCTCCGACGCCCACATGATGCCGCCGGACGTCGCCGACCGGACGCTCGCGCCGCTGGCCGACCTCGGCGGATCGGTGATGGCCTGGCTCGCGTACGCGGGCGACGAGGCGATCAGCGTGGTCTGGGCAACGCCGGGGCCGCGGATCGGGATCTGGTCGATGATGACGCCCCCGGCACACCGGCGGAAGGGCGGTGCGCGGGCCGTGCTCACCTGCGCGCTCGAGGAGCTGTGGAACCCGGACACCGAGGGCGCGTTCCTCTTCTCGACGCCCGCCGGCCGGCCCTTCTACGAGTCGGTCGGATTCCGGGCGGTCGATGAGGCGACGACGTGGACGTCCGGTGCGAGCGACGAGTTCCTCGCGGCGATCGGCCAGCCGGCGGCGCTCAACCCGCCCAGGTGAACTGCACGGTGCGTGAGAGCCCGGTGACGAAGCCGCCCGCGCCGGTCTCCTTCACGAAGAGCGTATAGGGCCCGGACGCCAGGCTCGACTCGAACGCGACCGACCACGTGCCGTCCGCCCCGACCTGCACCGGCCGGCTCGCCCACGCCTGTGGCGCGCGCAGGTCGTGGCCGGGGAACGCGAATACCTGGATGTACCCCAGCCGCGCGGCCGGATTGGGGGCGTCCGTGCCCGACACCATGAAGCCGGGCGCCGAGATCGTCGAGCCCGGGGTCGGTGCGGAGATCGTGAGCGTCCCGTGCGGGTCGGTCGCACCCGCCTGCAGCGTGACCGGGACGAGCGCCGAGCGGGTGACGCCGGTCCCGCCGCCGTAGGACTGCTGGGTCCGGGCGTTGTAGCTCCCCGGATCGATGAGCGGCAGGAAGACCAGCTCGTACGTCCCGTGGGGCGAGACGGTCGCGAGCCACAACCCCTTCGACTTGCCTCCCGCAGCCGGATACATGCGGATATCGACGATCGACCTGTAGGTCGCGCCCGTGTTGGCCTCACCGCGCAGGACGATCGTGCCGCCGCCGCCCCTGGTGTCCGCGGCGAGCGTCAGGTGCGGCTTCGACGGCGGAGTGGTCGTGGTCGTGCTGCTCCCGCCTCCTCCGAGCAGCTCGGCGATGGCAACAGCGACCGCCGCGATCGCGAGCAGCCCGGCCACGCCGGCCACGACCAGCCGCCGGCGCCGCCGGCGATCCTCGCTCGGCCACGGCGAGGCCGGCACCGGCGGCAGGGGAGCGTCGGGGAGCACCTCGACCGCGCGCACGGGGTCGCCGAAGCCCTCCAGCGCCACCCGCCGGGGCGCGCCGAGCCGCAGCCCCTCGACCCGGCCGGCAACGTTTGCGACGGTCTCGGTGGCGAGGATCCGGCCCGGCTCGGCGGCGGCGCTCAGCCGCGAGGCCAGGTTGAGCGCCCCGCCGCGGTAGCCGCCCGCGACCGCCTCGGCCTCACCCGCGTCGAGCCCGATGCCGACGGCGAGCGGGAACGGGCCGCCGTCCTCCGGGGCCGAGCGCAGCCGGCGCTGCAGGCCGACCGCCGCCCGCAGCGCCGCGCGCGCAGAGCCGAAGGTGCACAGCGCCTCGTCGCCGCGCGCCTCGACGAGCTCGCCGCCGTGCTCCGCCGCTGCGCTCCGGGCGGCGTCGGCGAACGCGCGTGCGAGCGCCGACCCCGCCTCGTCGCCGCGCTCCCGGGTGTAGCGCGCGTACCCGTTCACCCTCGCGATCAGAAAGGTCCGCAGGCCGGTCGCACGCGGCTCCGGCTCCTCGGCCGGCTCCTCCGCGGCGGCGGGCTCGAGCGCGAGCGCCGGGTCGTGCTGGAGGATCGCCCGCTCGAGATCGCGCAGACGGGCCGACGGCTCGATGCCGAGCTCGTCGACGAGGTACCGGCGCGCCTGCGCGTAGACCGCCAGGGCGTCGGCCTGACGGCCGTCGCGGTAGAGCGCGAGCATCAGCTGGTAGCGCAGCGTCTCGCGGGCGGGGTGGGCGTTTGCCAGCGCGCGCAGCTCGCCGATCACGGCCCCATGCCGGCCCAGGGCCAGCTCCGCGTCGACGCGCGCCTCGAGCGCGCCGAGCCGCACGTCCTCGAGCCGCTCCGCCTCGGCGGAGGCAAAGGCGTAGTCCTCGAGCCCCTCGAGCGGCCGTCCCCGCCACAGCTCGAGCGCCGCCCGCAGCTCGGCGATCGCCTCCTCGTGGCGGCCGGCGGCGAGCGTGCGCTGCCCGGACTCGACCATGCGCTCGAAGCGGTTCACGTCGACCGCCTCCGGATCGGCGGCGAGCAGGTAGCCGCCGCCGCGGCTCGTGATCTCGCCGCCGGGGAGCGCCTTTCGCAGGCGCGAGACGTGCACCTCCAGGTTGCGCCGCGCCGAGGCGGCCTCGCCCGGCCAGACCGCGTCCATCAGCGTCGTGCGCGGGACGACCCGGTTCGCGTTCAGGACGAGCAGCGCGAGCACCGAAGCGCCCTTGCCGGTCAGGGCCACCACATGCCCCTCGGCGAGCACTTCCGGCGGGCCGAGCAACCGGTACTCCATATCGCGATTCACGGAATTCATGGCTCAACCATGGGCATGAGAGCGCGCTGAGAGCGCCGTGAGAGCGCCCCAAAAGCGCTTCCAGAGCGCCGTTCGAGCGCGCGGGTGTCCCTTGAGGTCAGACGACGACCACCCAGGGGAGGCCCTGCGCCATGAACATCATGACCATTCGATCGGCGGCCGCTGCGGCCGGCCTTGCCGTGCTCGGCGTGGCCGCCCTCGTGCTGCCGTCGTCCACCGCTGCCGCGCCTGGACTCCCGCACGTCCACGCGCTCACTCTCGCACGCGCCGACCGCACGTGCTTCGACTATCCATCCCCGCCGGGGTCGTCTCCGGTCTACCCGACCGGTGCCGTGCCGACGATCCGCGGCGGCTTCGACGATCCCCGCGGCCTCGGTCACGCCCACTTCGGCGTCGACGTGGCTGCGCCCCACGACCGGGCGAAGGTGTACGCCGTCGTCACCGGTCGCGTCTGGGACGTCCACCGCGGCGGCGGCAACGCCCGCTTCATCCTCAGCCCCACCACGGCGATGCGGAGCACGCGGTACGACTACTGGCACGTCAACCTCACCCGCGTCGCGCCGGGCGCCTACGTCAGGCGCGGCCAGTGGATCGGGCGGGTCGTCACCGGCCAGAACCACGTCCACCTGTCGGAGTGGAACCCGGTGTGCGGGTTCATCGACCCGCGCCGGCCGACCGGCATTCTGCGTGACCCGGCCAACCGCGAGGCGCCGGGCATGAGCGATCTCACGGCGTTCGTGGCCGATCCCGCCGCGTTCAGCCCGCGCGGCACCGGCGTCGACTCGGCCCCGCTCGCCCTCGACGACCTGCACGGCCGGGTCGACTTCCGCGCGCAGGTGTGGGACATGCCCGTCCGCAAGACGACGCGGTGGCCGCAGCAGCCGCTGATGGTCGCCGCGCTTCGCAGCTGGATCGCGCCCGCGACGGACGACCTGCTCCGCGTCGGCGCGCCGATCGTCCCGTTCGTCGGCGGCCGGCTGATCCCGCCGCAGCAGGTCGACGACGTCTACGCCCACGGCACCTACCGGCACAACGAGTGCTTCACCCGCCCGCAGGGCGTCTGCGCGACGCGGCTCGTCGTGCACGTCGGCGGCCGCGGCGTCGACACCTCGCTGCTGCCGAACGGCGACTACCGGTTCTGCGTCGCCGCGGTCACGATCCGCAACGTCTCGCACCACCGCTGCTGGCCGATCACGATCGGCAATCCGGCGAGGTCGTCGTGACCTCGCTCGCGGCTCAACGTGCTAGGTTGCCCAGGTCAAGAACGCTCGTTCGGTTGCGCTCCTGCTCTTCCTTACTCGTTCATGCATGCTGAGGGAGGTGGAGATATGTCAACCGGAACCGTGAAGTGGTTCAACGACGCGAAGGGCTACGGCTTCATCGCGCCGGACGACGGATCGAAGGATCTGTTCGTCCATCACTCGTCGATCGCCGGCGACGGCTTCAAGTCGCTCGCCGAGGGCGCCAAGGTCGAGTTCGAAGGCCGCGAGGGCCAGAAGGGCCCCGAGGCGACGAACGTCGTGGCCGTCTCGTAGGCGACCGCAATCACTCCTGTGGGGCGCTGCGCCGCGCCCCACAGGAGTCACCCCGCCTGCTCGGCAGCCGGTAGGCCCAGGTGCCTGAGCCACCGGATGTGCGAGCGCAGCGCCGCCCACGCCGTCGGGTGCGACGTATAGGGCAGGCCGCACTCGATCGCCGTCCGCCTGACGATGTCGGCGAGTTGAGGGTGCAGGGTGTGAGGGACGCGCGGGAAGAGGTGGTGCTCGATCTGGTGGTTCAGGCCACCCACGTACCACCGGATCAGGCGGTTGCGAGGCGCGAAGTTGGCCGTCGCCAGCACCTGGTGGACATGCCACTCCGGCGTCCGGCGACCGCCGTCGGACGCGAGCGTCTCGGCCTCCTCGAGGCAGTGTGAAAGTTGGAATGTGATCGTCAGTGCGAGAGAGGCGACGCCCGACGCAATCGTGAAGGCGATCAGCACGTGGGCCGGCGAGTGCAGCCGGAGCGGGATCACCACCGCCCACACGAGGAAGAAGACCTTCCCGGCAACGAGCCCGGCCAGATTCCATCTCCGCGGGCGCAGGAATCGCGACCGTCCGACGGAGCCGCGCGCGACGAACGTGAAGTCGGTGACCGCCTGCCAGCGGACGGTGACCAGGGCGTAGAGCAGCCACATGTACACATGCTGGTATCGATGCCAGGAGTGGCGTTTCTGGCTGGGCTCGAAGCGAGCGAATGGGAGGGCGTCGATGTCGGGGTCGTGGTCGGCGACGTTCGTGTACGTGTGATGGGCGAGGTGCTTCGCCCGCCACACATACGAGGAGCCGCCGATCAGGTCGAGCGAGTGTGCGGCGAGGCGGTTCATGACAAGGCCGCGCGCGAAGGCCCCGTGGTTCGCGTCGTGCATGATGCAGAACCCGACGCCCGCCATCGCGAGCCCGAGCGACGTCGCGGCTGCGACCACGGCGGCAGGCGTCGTCGTCACCTCGAGCAGCAGCAGGTAGGACGCGATCGTCCACAGAATTACAAGGGCTGACTTCGCCCACAGAACCCGGTAGGCACGCCGGACCACGGGCGCATCACCGAGCACGACATCGGCCCGCTCGGCCAGCAGGCGGGAGAACCCACCCGCACCTTGGAACCGCATCCGCCGGCTCGTCACGGCCGAGCCGGTGCCACCACCGCGACGCGTCCTTGGGCGGCAACCACGGGGAGTTGCATGCCTCGCTCCTTACGGTCAGACAGCCGCTGCCATCGGCGACGAGGGGACTCCCCGGTACGGCGAGCATACCGCGTCTTCGGCCGCTCCGTGACGCTGCTACCCTGCATGTAGAGCTCCGCCACAGGCGCCGTTTGGGCCAGCCGGCTCTGATCGGCCCCGAGACGTGGAGGGAGCCATGAGCACGAGCCCTGACCCAGACCGGCCCCACGAGGCGCCACGCAGGGCGGCCTTGAGCGGTGTCCGGACGGAGCACGACCTGCGCGTCCTGCTCCGCCGTGAGTTGGAGCGCAACACGCGGTTCGAGCGGGCGCTGCGCGAGGCGACTGCCTACGCCTACGGCCGCCGCGACCTCACCGACCTGCGGAAACTGAAGGCCGTGCTCGCGGCTGCCGGATTCCATGATCCGACGCCGAAGCGATCGGCCGCCGACGATGACGAGCCCGCGCCGCCCGCGCGCGGCTAACGCTCGTCCCACCCCACCGAAACGACAGAGGAGCGCCGATGGAGTTCACCGTGGAACTGCGCTACCAGAGCGGCTCACAGACCGTCCTCTCGATCGACGCCGACAGCGCCGACGAGGCCCTCGACGAGGTCCGCGACCAGAGCCGGCTGCTCGTCGGCGTGCACATCACCGCTCCCAGCGAGACCTCGAAACACGAACCCGAGCGCGGCTACGAGCAGAGCCGCCGATCAGCGCCGGTACACAGGCGCGTGCCCGTGCAGCACCGGCCGTCACGCCGGCGCCGCTGAACGACAGCGGCGCGGCCCTGCTCGGTGGGACGCGCCACGCACGACCGCCTAGCAGCGATCGCGGGGAATCCGCGCGCGCCAGCTCCGGCGATGGAACTGCTCGCCGTCGCGGGTGACCTCCAGGTCGAGCTCGAGGACGAACTCCGTCTCCGTGCACGAAAAGGTCCCGCTCGCCTCGGCGACGACGTCGAGGCCCGGCCGGGTCAGCCCGAACCGCGTCCGCCCCGCCGCCCGGGCCGACAGCGGATCGTCGTCGCGGACGCCGGTCGAGTAGACGTGGCCCTCCTCGCACCGCAGGCCCTCGACCGGGAACTCGAACGCCCACCAGTCGGCGGCCTCCACCCCCGCCGTGCCGGTCTCCGCATCCTGCACGATCTCCCAGCGCGACGGCCGGTCGGTCACGACGGCGCCGGTCCACGTCACCGGCACCACGTCGGTCGGGGCTGCGAGCGGCCGGGCATCGTCGGGCAGGCCGGGAAGGGTCAGCTCCACCGCCGTCGTCACGCTCGAGGGCTCGAGCCGGGGCAGCGGCCAGAGGCAGGGCCAGTCATTCGCCGCCACGGCCACCCGGATCCGGTGCCCTGATCGGAACCTCCACCCCGTCGCCATCAGGTCGAGCTCGACGGCCGTCTCCCCGTCGCAGGCGAGGTTGACCGCACCGCGGGTCACCGGCTGCGACGCACCGTCCGGCGCGACGTCGTTCAGCTTGACCGACACGATCGCGCGCGGGCCGGGATGGGCGAGCCGGAACCGCACCCGCGGAGCCCCCAGCACCGCGACCGGCGCGGGGAGCGGCTCGCTCTGGAAGCAGGCGCTCTTGGCCTCGTCGGCACGCTGGTCTCCGAAGAGCCCGCTGTCGGGCGGCGGCGGGCACCAGTTCCCGGTCGCGAGACCGACCGAGGCCGCGACCGGCACGGCCTGAGGCGCGCCGAGCGTCAACACCGATTCGCCCGCCTGGGGCCACGACTCGCTCGAGAACCACTCGCCCGACACTCGCTCGGCAGGCCCGTCCGGGGCGTCGTGCTCCTCGATGAAGACGACCGAGCGTGGCCGGGCGGTACCACCGGCCGGCCCGAAGCCGGGTTCGAGATGCGTGCGGAAGAACTCGATCAGCTCGCGCATGAAGGGGTAGACCGGCCGGGGCACCCCACGGTCGGGCGCGACGTGCGTCCACGGTCCCGCCAGCAGCTGCCACGGGCTGCGGAGCCGGCGGGCCATCCGCAGGCCGGCCGTCCGGTAGCCGTCGTGCCAGCCCGAGACGATGAAGACCGGGCACTCGATCCGCTCGTAGTCGGGACGCAGCGACCCGTTGCGCCAGTACGAGCCGTCCTGCTGCTCGGCCAGCCATCGCACCACCCACGCCGGCGTGGCGTCGATCCGCGCACGCCAGCGGGCATCGAAGTCGGGCCCGGCGCCCTCCCCCGGCGGGAGCGCGTTCATGCCGATCATCCGGACGGGGTAGTTGCTGAGCTCGAACGCGCACACCGCGCCGCCGTCGTAGTGCATGTCGTCGGTGTACCGGTCGTCGGTCGCGTACACGGGCGCAATCGCGCGCAGCGCCGGCGGCCGCCGCGCCGCGAGCTGGATGCACGAGAAGCCGCCGTAGGACTTGCCCCAGGAGCCGACGTTCCCGTTGCACCACTCCTGGCGCGCGATCCATTCGACCACCTCGACGCCGTCCAGCTGCTCGGCCTCGGTGTACTCGTCGATCGCGATCCCCTCGGAGCTTCCGGTGCCCCGGACGTCCAGCCGGACGCAGGCGAAGCCCGCCTCGGCCAGCACGAGGTTCTGGCCGCGATCCTGCAGCGCCCGCAGGTCGTCCTTGCGATAGGGGATGTGCTCGAGGATGGCGCCGAACCTGCCCGGCCGGTCGGGCCGGTACACGTCGGCCGAGAGGTGGACGCCGTCGCGCATCGGGATCCGGACGTCGCGTTCGACCAGGATCCGTCCTCCGGCCGACTTGAGGTACGTCACGCTCCGCGGCGTGGGATCCGCTCCTTCCAGTGGCGCTCGGCGAACGGCTCGCCGTCCGCCTCGACCTCCAGCCGCAGATCGACCAGGAACTCGTCCGCGGTTGCCTCGAACCGCGTCTCGGCGCGGACGTCCGCGGCGAGCCCCGTTCGCTCGAGCCGATAGCGCCATGTGCCGCTGACCGTGGCGCTGAGCGGATCGTCGCCGGTCATCGCAAAGCGGCGGGCGGACTCGACGATGGACCAGCCCTCGGCCGGGATCGCCTCGCGAGAGCTCATCTCGGTCACGATGCCGGCCTCGCCCGTGAGCACGTCCGTGACGACGTCCCACCGCGAGCTTGCGACGGTCTCGGCTCCCGGCTGCGCGATCTCGACCAGAGGCCCTTCGGGAGGCGTGAAGGCCACCGCGTCGGCCGGAAGGCCGGGCAGCTCGAGCTCGGCCGGCGCCGTGATCTCGAGCGGGGCCACCTCGGGCAGCGGCCAGAGGTTGGGCCAGTCGGCGACCGCCACGGCCACCCGGATCCGGTGGCCCGCGGCGAACCTCCAGCCGATCGCCATGAGCGGGACGTCCAGGGCAGTCTCGCCCTCGATCTCGACGTTCACCGCGGCGCTCGTCACCGGTTGGGACGAGCCGTCGGGGGCGACGTTCTGGAGCTTGACCGACACGAGCGTGCGTGGCCCAGGATGCCGCAGCCGCAGCCGCACCGTCGGCTCTCCGAAGAGCTCGACGGGCTCGGCCAACGGCTCGCTCTGGAAGACGGCGCTCTGCGCGTCGTCGCGGGCCTGGTCGAGGAACTGGCCGGTCGCCGGCGGCGGCGGGCACCACTGCCCGGTCATGACGCCGGTGGTCACCCGGGCGGGCGCGACGGCCGGCGCACCCAGCACGAGCCGTATCCGGTCGACGCCCCCAGGCCAGGCCTGCGAGGCCAGCCACTCACCCGACACCACCGCATGCGGGCGCACCGGCGTGTCCGGCGCCCCGATGAAGAAGACCGTCCGCGGCCGCTCGGACGGCGCCTCTGCCCCCGGGCTGCCGAGATGGCGGTGGAAGAACCGCGCCATCTCGGCCAGGAAGGGATACCGCGGGCCGGGCACGCCGCGGTCGGGCAGCTTGTGCGCCCACGGCCCGGCGAGCAGCTCCCACGGCGCGTCCAGACTCCGGGCCATGCGCAACGCGGCCGTGCGGTAGCCGTCGCGCCAGCCGGCGCAGATGAGCACCGCGCAGGTGATCCGGTCGAAGTCGGGCCGCAGCGAGCCGTTGCGCCAGTAGGGACCGTCGTGCTGCTCGCGGATCCAGTCGAGCACCCAGGCCGGCGTCTGGTCGATCCGGCGCCGCCAGTGCCGGTCGAAGGCCTCGCCGCGCTCGCCGAGCGGCGGGAGCGCGTTCATCGCGATCATCTCGGTCGGATAGCCCGGCAGGCTGCTCGCGTTCAGCGCCCCGCCGTGGAAGTGCATGTCGTCGGTGTACCGGTCGTCGGTCGCGTACACCGGCGCGATCGCCCGCAGCGCCGGCGGGCGCAGGGCCGCCAGCTGGATGCAGCTGAACCCGCCGTACGAGACGCCCCACGACGCCACCGCGCCGGTGCACCAGGGCTGCTCGGCGATCCAGGCGACGACGTCGACGCCGTCATGCTGCTCGGCCTCGGTGTACTCGTCCTCGGCGACGCCCTGCGAGCTGCCAGTGCCCCGCACGTCGAGCCGCACGCAGGCGAACCCGGCATTCACGAGGAAGCAGTTCTGCGACCGGTCCTCGATCGCCCGCAGGTCGTCCTTCCGGTACGGGATGTGCTCGAGGATGGCCGGGAAGCGGCCGGGCCGATTGGGCCGGTACACGTCGATCGAGAGCCGTACCCCGTCGCGGGCGATCACCCCGACGTCTCGCTCCAGAAGGACGTTTCCACCGGCGAGCGTGTGGGGGAAAGCGCCGTCCATGGCCGGCGAGGCTAGCACGCTCACCGTCCGGTTTGACACGGTGCCAGGGCAGGGCCAAACTGCCACTTCGAGGTCGTCGGTGATTACGGAGGTGCTGCAGTGAAGACCCAGGAACCCCTCTCGCTCGACCCGCTGACCCGGGCCACGCTGCTGCGCCGCGCGGGTGCCGGCGCGCTCGGCGTATCGGCCGCGTCGCTGCTGGCAGCGTGCGGCAGCTCGGGCTCGTCGGGATCGGGCGGCGGCTCGGCCGCCGAGGCGATCAAGGGCCAGGCCATCCTCGCCAACTACCCCGGCTGGATCGGCAAGCACAACCTGGCCGACTTCGCCAAGAAGTATCCCGGCGCGTCCATCAAGATGATCTCGAACGCCACGTCGAGCAGTGCCGAGGTGGTCCTGCAGTTCAAGAGCAAGCAGTACGACTTCCTGCTCTCCGACACGAGCGATGCCGGCCAGGCCGCCGCGGCCAACCTGATCACCGAGCTCGACTGGTCGAAGGTGCCGAACGTCAAGAACGTCTCGGAGAAGTTCCGCAAGGCGTACCCGTGGGGACTGCCCACCGACTACGGCAAGGTCGGCATCGCGTACCGCCCCGACCTCGTCGGCAACGCCACGATCACGAGCTGGCACGACCTCTGGGAGCTCATCCCGAGGTACTCCGGGCAGACGGTCTTCATCGACCTCGAGCGCGACTGCATGGGGTCGACTTGCAAGTACCTGGGCTTCTCGTCGAACACCACCAACCCCGACGACCTGAAGAAGGTGCAGGACGCCATCGTGGGCGTGAAGCCGCATCTGAAGGCGTTCCTGAACACCGATGTCGGCGCGGGCCTCGTCAACGGCTCGACCGCGATGGCGATGGACTGGGACTACGACGTCGCGCTGCTCCAGCAGAAGAACCCCAAGATCAAGTGGGTGCTGCCGGAAGAGGGCGTGCACGCGTATCTCGAGGGCTTCACGGCGGTGCAGGACACGAGCAAGATCGGTGTGATCCAGGCGTTCCTGAACTTCCTCGCCGAGCCGGCGCAGTACGCCGACTTCGTGAACACCACGGGCACGGCGTACCTGATGCCTCCGGCGACGCCGCTCGTGCTCAAGTCCATCTCGCAGAACCCGATCCTGGTGCCGACCAAGGAGGTTCTGGCGAAGACCGAGTTCGACAAGTACCTCGGCGGAGCCGGCGCGACCCTCTGGTCGAACACGTGGACCGCGATCAAGGCGGCGTAACCATCGACTCGGGGCGGGTTGCGCGGCTCGCGCTGCTCGCGCCGACCCTGCTGATCACGACGATCTGTTTCGTCGTCCCGCTGGGCCTGATCGCGCTCTACTCGTTCGGGTCCGTCAACCAGGTCGACTTCAACGTCTTCTTCGGCTGGACGACGGGCAACTACCGCGCGTTCACCTCGAGCCTGTACCTGCACACGCTCGCCCGCAGCGTCGTGCTGTCGGTGTCGACCACGCTCGTGTGCGCCGTCATCGGGTTCACGTTCGCGTACTTCATCAGCCGCCAGGGCCCGCGCGCCCAGCGACTGCTGCTCGTCGCCGTGATCGTGCCGTTCTGGACCAGCTTCATCGTGCGCACCTATTCGTGGGTCGACCTGCTCCAGAACCTGGGGCCGATCGACCGGTTCGCGCGCGCGCTCGGCATGTCCGGGCACATCGACATCCTGTACACGCAGTATTCGATCGGGATCGGCATCCTCTACTCCTATCTGCCGCTCATGATCCTGCCGATCTACGTCTCGCTCGAGCGGATCGACCCGGCCCTGTTCGACGCCGCCGAGGATCTGGGCGCGACCCCCTGGCGGCAGTTCCGCCGCGTGGTGCTGCCCATGGCCGTGCCCGGGCTGATCGCCGGCATCATCATCGTCGGCGTCCCGGCGCTCGGCGAGTACGTGATCCCGGAGATCCTGGGCGGGGGCAAGACGCTGATGGCGGGCAACATCCTCGCCGACCAGTTCCTCCAGACCGGCAACTACCCGTTCGGCTCGGCGCTGGCCGTGAGCATCATGGTCGTGCTGATGGTGCTTTTGTTCCTGCTGCGCCGGGCCCAGCCCGCGGCGGACCCGCAGTGAACATTCGCCGCCATCCCTTCGCCGCCGGCCTCAGCCTGCTGGTGCTGATGTTCCTGTGGCTCCCGCTGATCGGCGTCGCGGTGAACTCGTTCAACCAGCAGACGATCATGGCCGGCTGGGGTGGGTTCACGACCCACTGGTACGGGCTCGCCCTGCGCGACCAGAACGTGCGCACCGGGCTGCGGACAACGCTCTACATCGCGGTCGCCTCGGCGCTCCTCTCGCTCGCGATCGCCGTGTCGGGCGCCCTCTGGTGGAGGCGGGCATCGCCGAAGGCGCGGGCGGTCTACGACGGGCTGATCTACGCCCGCATCATCCTGCCGGAGGTGGTGTCCGCGACCGCGCTCTTCTTCCTGTTCCTGAAGATCCACTTCACGCTCGGTCTGACCGCGATCGTGATCGGACACACGGTGTGGAACTCCGCATACGCCGCGATCATCGTGCAGGCCCGGATGGCGGGCCTCGATCCGGCGCTCGAGGAGGCGGCCGCCGATCTCGGCGCGACCCCATGGCGGGCGTTCCGGCGGGTCACGTTCGCGGCCCTCTTGCCCGCGATCATCGCGGCCGGCCTGCTCGCGTTCACGTTCTCATTCGACGACGTCGTCACCTCGGTCTTCCTGCAGGGCGCGTCCAACACGCCATTGCCGGTCGTGATCCTGGGCATGATCCGCTTCCGCATCACGCCGGAGATCAACGCGATCGGGTTGCTCGTCATGCTCTTCACCGTGACGCTCATGAGCATCGCCGTGCTGATCTACGCCACGGCCGGCTCGCTCGGGCGGT
>Ga0134126_10002955_pt1 | contig 21383 bp, 13 predicted proteins | sample KB31752_FD_96881 | JGI IMG/M metagenome (GOLD analysis project Ga0134126, IMG submission 96881) | Terrestrial soil microbial communities with excess Nitrogen fertilizer from Kellogg Biological Station, Michigan, USA - KB3-175-2 | ecosystem: Environmental > Terrestrial > Soil > Unclassified ... | reverse complement strand
GTAGACGAGCACATCCACCGCGCACATCGTGGCGACATGTTCCGGAAACGAGAGATCGGGAGGAATCCCGGCACCCTCGATCGCGCGGCTCACGACCGTGGTAATGGCTGCATGAGCAACTACGAAGCCCAGCGCCGCGCAACCGTGCAGCGCCAGGCGCCGCCGCGTGCGGGCGACGGTGCGTTCCAGACGACGGATCGTCGCCGCGATGAGGGGAACGAGCGCCAGCCAGAGATACCAGCGCACGAGCTCAACCGCGATCGTCTGGCCTACGGGCGCGGTGTGGCCGAGGATGCGCTGATAGAGGTAGCTCTGACCGGCGAAGATGAGAGCGACGATCGTGGCCGCAATGGCTGTCGCCATCCATGCCGTGCGCCGGTCGGGAAAATCGACACGTGAGTCACTCATCGGACCCTGCTGCTGTGTTCACCGGTCATGCAGCAGGATTGGGGCCGTTGATGGTTGCTGGTCGCTGGTTGCTGGTCGCTGGTTGCTGGTCGCTGGTAGCTGGTGGCTGGTTGAACGGCGGTAGCTGGTAGCTGGTTGCTGGTAGCTGGAAGGGCGTGGGGAGTCCAGCAACGAGCGACCAGCTACCAGCTACTGTGGTAGATCAGACAGGTGTTCCTGTACGATCACCCAGCGCTTGCCGCGGCGCTGGAAGACGGCGGTCCAGGCGCCGCCGATCACATGCCGCATGCCGGTTGGCGTCAGGTGCGGAATCGAATAAGTGGCGGTCATGGCAGCGGCGTCCGGCGCGAGGACGTCTACGTGCATCGACGTCCATTCCCACTTGGGGTCCCGCATGTTCCGTCCAACATTCGTCCAGAACGTCTGGATGTTCTGGCGCAGCGAGTCGCGTGACGTCGTGATGTGACCGACGCTGGCCGAAATGATCTGTCCGGTATCGGGGTACAGACTCATGAGTCGCGCGACGACGTTGCCGCCCGAGAGATTGCAGGCGGCGATCATGGTCTGCTTCACCGTATCGGCAATGGCGGCGCGCTGGGCTGCCGAGAGTGATCGCGCGCCCGACGGCGGTGTCTGGCAGGAAGCCGTGAGAACCAGCGAAGCAGACGCGAGCATGGCGCTGATAGCCGTGCCGCGCCCACGGCGTACATGGACAACGCGCGCGCGGCGGTGAATGATAGGCATGTACGATTTCCCTGGTGTACGAATGGCGGGACACCCGTCGTCTCGCGAAGTGGACGGAAACGGCCGCCAACCCCGGTTTTTACGGGTGGAACCATGGCGCGAGAGATGCAATTAGTACAGCGCCTGCGACTGTCTCCAGCGAAAGCGGTGCCGTGAACGGCGCGGGGTCTTGGGGGATGGTTCCACGAGGAGGAGCCCATGAATGCAGTGAAAGTACTGGCAGTTGGCGCGGTGGCGTTGATGGCGGTCGCCTGTGGTCGCGATGCACAGCCGCGTGATGCGGGGTTGAGCCCCGCCCTGCAGGGCGACCTTCAGCGCGCGTCGGCGCCCACGTCGGACCTGGCTTCGTCGCAGTATCGTCCGCAGCAGGTCGTCTCCGCGGTCGAGCTCGGAGAGGCGCCCAAGGCGGCGGTCTCGAAGGGCACGCCCAAAAAGCAGATCGCGCCCAAGGCCAGGCCCTCGCCAAAGCCTGAGGTACAGCAGGTAGCGGCGGTCGCTCCCGCGCCGTCTCCGGAACCCACGGTTACCGCGCCCGTCGCGGCGCCAGCACCGGTCGTCGGACCGCGTCCCACGCCCAATCCTGTCACCTATCCGGCCGGCACGGGTATCGCCTCAGCCGGCACTGGCACCCACGGAACGGTGGGCGGCATTGGCTCGATCATCGGCGTGATTCTCCGCGGCGGCGTCGTCGATGGCGACAACTGCGACCCGCGCGGTCACGGCCGTACGACCATGCCCATTGGCATCATCATGCCGATGCCGGTGCACGGCTCGCCCGCAGGAACGTCGCATCAGCCGCGTGCTGGCTGGTAGACGGTTGATAGGCGGTTGGTAGGCGGTTGGTAGCCGACCGCTACAGGACGCCCGGCTTCTAGCGCCGGGCGTCGGCAGGCAGCGAGAACGAGAAGAGCGCACCCCCCGCGGCAATCGCGACGTACTGCGTTCCATCCACCTCGTACGTGACCGGAGGCGCACGAACGTGCCCTCCGGTATTGCTTGTCCAGAGGATCTTTCCCGTTCGGGCGTCGGCCGCGTGGAAGACGCCCTGCTGCTCCCCGTAGAACACCAGATCACCCGCGGTCGCGAGCGTGCCGTTGCCCAGCATGCGCTCGGCGGTCTTCGTCTGCCAGCGCACCTCTCCGGTGTTCACATCAATGGCGGTGAGCGTGCCCGTGGCCGGTGCCAGCGGGTAGTGGTTCCCACCCTGATATTTCGAACCGATCACCAGCGGTTCCGGCGCGAGCGTGTAGGACACGGGCTCCACGATGCCGGCGATGTACAAGAGCCCGGTGAGCGGTGAGAACGACGGCGGCGCGTTGTTCGCTCCGCCGCCCATTCCCGGCATGATGCGCGTGCCCGCGGCGGTGGGCGCCGTGAAGGTGTTTTCATGCGGAACGAACGGCGAGGTGCGACGGATGCGCTGTCCGGTGCGCCGGTCCAGGATGTAGGCCCAGCCATCCTTTCCCGCCTGCGCTACTGCCGGTACGCGTTCGCCATTCACCGTCACGTCGAAGAGCACGGTGGGATTCGAGGCATCGTAGTCCCACAGGTCGTGCGGCACTTCCTGGTAGTACCACCTGAGCGTGCCGGTATTGATGTCCACCGCGACGACCGACGCCGTGTAGAGATTGTCGCCCGGCCGCACCGAGCCATCCATGTTGGGCGCGGCGTTGCCGACGCCGAAGTAGATCATGTGCAGCGCCGGATCGTACGACGGGGTGTTCCAGACACCGCCACCACCAAGCTTCCAGGCATCGGCGTAGCGTGCACTGTCGCGCTTTTCCTGCGCGATGTCGCGCGGCAGCCTGTCGCCCTCCGGCGTCGTGGGTGACCACTTTCCCCACCAACCGCCTTCGGCGGGCGAGGGGATGGTATAGAAGCGCCAGAGCCGCCTGCCAGTGCGCGCGTCGTAGCAGTCCACGAATCCGCGCATGGCGAAGTCGCTGCCCGCAATGCCCACGATGATCCGGCCATCGACGGCCAGCGGCGCACTGGTCATGGAGTACGACGAATCGGGATCAGCGGTCTGCACGTCCCAGAGCACGCTGCCCGTGCGATTGTCGAGCGCGAGCACGTGATCGTCGAGCGTGCTGACGTACACCACGTTGCCATACACGGCCACGCCGCGATTCTTCGCGCCGCAGCAGGTAGGCACCGACGCAAGCTTGTGCTGGTGCCGCCAGAGCTCCGCGCCGGTGCGTGCATCCACGGCGACCACGGCGCCAAAGGGACCCGTGTAGTACAGCGTCCCGTTCACTTCCACGGGTGAACTCTCCTGGCCGCCAGGCGGCGTTTCGAGCTGATGCACCCAGGCCAGTGTGAGCCGGTTGACGTTGTCCGTACTGATCTGATCGAGCGGCGAGTAGCGGCGATTGGTGTAGTCGCGGCCATAGGTGAGCCAGTTCGTTGCGTCATTCGGCGCATCGAGCAGCATCGCGGCGCTCACCGCGGCGGGCGCGTTGCGCGCGTCCGCGGCGCTGGCCGGTGTACCGGACGTCGCGCCGGACGGTTCGTCGCCTTCCTGCGCCACCGCCGGCTCGAACGCCGCCGTGCCGCCGCGTACGAGCACACGCGGCTGCTGGCAGATCAGATTCTGTCGCTCCGTGGTGCCGAGTGGTACGCCGTACGGCTCGATGCTCGACGTGACCGCAACGGTACCGGAAGGGAGGCGCGGCACCGTGTCCGGCAGAATCCGGTAGAGCAGCATGGACGAACCGATGCGCGCGACCGGTTGATGGCTGCGCAGCCAGGTGAAGCAGTCCACGTAGTCGCCCTGCAGGTACGTCTGGCTCACGGCGATCCATCCGGTGGCGTGGGCCGAACCGCCCAGGCGTACCGTGTCGGCGAGGTGCACCGCGCCCACGGGCGTGCTGCCGAAGTAGAAGAGTGACACGGAGGCGACGTGGCGTGCCGCGAGGGTGTCGGACAACACCCGGAGATCCTGCCCCCAGTCGAGATTGCTGTCCACCAGCACGCGTTCCGGGTGGCGTCCCGCGAGCGCGTTGAAGTCCGCGAGAAAATCCGGATAGGCATGGACCGACGCGGCCACCTGCCAGAGGAGGAGCACGGTGAGCGCCGTACGCGTTTCGAGCTGTCGCGCCGAATCATGCCAGAGCTCGACGATGACGCCGCTCACGGGAATGGCGAGCAGTGGATAGACGAGAAAGATGTGTCGCACGCCGATGTCGATCTGGCCCGCCATGGCGGTGAGGAGGATCGCCGCCACGGCGAGGAACGGTGCGACCTCGCGCCAGTCGAGCTTCGCACCGCGGTCGCGCGCGAACACGCCAATGGCCAGCGCGGTCAGGCAGAGCAGCGCGAGCGGCGCCTTCACGAGCAGTTCGACGAGGGGGAAGTACCACCAGCCGCTGCGGTTGATGTGGCCGAAGATGTACGCCGCCTGGCCGCCCGCGTTGTGCTGCATGAGCTGCTGCAGCCCGGCGCGGAGTTCCGGCGCGGGGACCGGAATGTGACCACCGTGCGCCCACGAGACGTGAAAGCGGTACAGGCCCCAGATCACGATGCCCGCGCCGATGAGACCGAGCACGGCCGGCACGACGAAGGCGCCAAGGTTCGCAAAGCGCCAGCGCACGACGGGCCCGGCCGCATCGCCGCCGGCACGTGCGCGGTCGCCGAACACCAGCCGCCACATCACGACGAACAGGGCGGAAAGGCAGAAGTACGGCACCGCGGAGAACTTGCTCGTGACGGCGAGCGCGAACGCCAGCGCGAGGAGCGCGGTGCGGCGCCGTCCCGGCCGCTCGAGCCAGCGCAGCAACGCGTACCAGGCGAAGCAGAGCGTGCCGGCGAGCGGCATGTCGGTGGTTGCCAGTCCGGCCTGCGCGAGCACGGGCGATACGGTGGCCGTGAGCAGCACGGCCAGCAGCGCCGCCGCTTCGCCGTAGCGCCACCGGGTCCACACCCACACGGTCGCGAGGAGGAGCAGAAAGAAGGGCAGCACGCCGAGCCGCGCGAGCGCGAGTGTATGCGCGTAGCGACTGCCATCCATCAGGATCCGGTTTCCTTCTTCCCATGACGTAAGCAGGTGACTGCCGCGCACGCCGGAGAGCCAGGGGCCGAGCGCGATGGCAATGCGTCCCAGCGGGGGATGCTGCGGGTCGTAGCTGTACGTGTGGAACTGGAACCACTCGATGCCCGACGCGACGTGCGCGCCTTCGTCGAAGGTCTGATTGAAGTGGCCGGCGGCGCGGACGACGGCGAGCGACGCGATGACCGCGATGGCGAGCGCGATCCAGCGCGCGATGTGGCGACGGTGAGTGGACGTTCGGGGTTGCTGCACCATATCAGGACGATCGCCCAACACCTCGGGTATCACCATGCCTCAGCTCGCGAAGACGGCATCGACGTCCGTGATGCGCACGTGCTCGGGCGCGATGGCGAGCGGCAGGGCGCCGATCATGCGATCCTCGTCGAGCAGTGCCCCCGGCATGGGCGAATCGTACGTCACCGTGGAGACGGCGTCCGACACGAGCGCATCGCGCAGCATCTCGGCGTCGCGCGTGACGATCACGACGTCGAGATCGGTGCCGGAGAGATGCCGGCGGATGGCGTCGTTCACCTCCTTGCGCGTGAGCGCGGCGAGGCGGCCGCGCAGCCATTCGGTGAAGCCCGGGATGCCGTGCCAGCGCGCGTCGAGCTCGTATCCGAGCCTGTCGCTCTGTGAGGCCGTGAGCAGCGGCGTGCTCTTCATGAGATATTCGCGCGTGGACTCGAAGGCGCCGGCGTCGAGCCCGTTCGTGATGAGCGCGCGCAGCTCGTGGAGGGCGATGCGCAGCGCCATGTGTGCGTGCTCCGGGAGCACCGGCCGCAGCCAGATCTCGAAGAGCTGATGGTGGCGTGCGCGATTGGAGTCGGGGAAAAACTGGAACATGCCGCCCGGGAAGGCCTCGATGTAGGCGTAGTCGCCGTAGTTCATGCCGCGGATCTCGCGGATGCGCTGATACAGGTGTGACACGGATGACCGGTGCTCGCCGAGCCAGGCGCGGGCGAGCCAGAGCGCGGGGAAATCCGGATGCGCGCGCGTGACCGCAATGGGGTGACCGAGCGAGATGGCGGTGGAGCGCGTCTCCTTGCGGATGATCTCGACGCGCAGGCCGTCGTGCCGCGCGACCGGAACAACGGGCGCGGCGGTGACGGTGCCGGTGGGCAGCGCCGCAAGCTCGATGCGCAGCCGGGTGAGGAATGCGGCGGGCAGATTGCCGGCGGCGCCCGTGGTGAGGTTGGCGCGCGTGAACTGGGTCGCGATGAAGGCACGCACGTCCTCGAGCGAGATGGCATCGAGACCGGCGACGGTCCCGGCCGGAGGGTGGCCGTACGGCGTTCCCGCGAAGATGTTCGCCTGCAGGCGTTCCTTGGCGAGCTCCTCCTCGTTGCTGGCGCGCAGATCCTCGAGCAGTGCATGGCGCTGCGCATCGCGCAGGCGGGCAAAGTCCTCCTCGCGCAGTCCGGGCGCCGTGAGCATGGGCAACACGACGTCGACGCAGCGCGCCCAGGTGTCGCGATGCGCGCGCACGATGAACGTGGTCATCTCGCGATCCACCTGGCGCTCGATGGTGGCGGCCAGCGGGTGCAGCGCCTCGCGGATGCCGGCAATGGGCAGCTCGCGCGATCCGGCGTCCGCGATCATCGCGGCCGCGAGCGCGGCGAGTCCTTCCCGGCCCGCGGGATCGTGCGCGGAGCCCACGGTGAAGAGCAGCCTCACCTCGAGCTGCGGGAGCAGCGCGCGTTGCACCACGATTCCCGCCGTGGCACCGCGTGCGGCCCGGCGCGGCCGCGACTCCGGCAGTGAGGGCTGCGCGCGCATCGCGTCAGGCAGCGGATCGTGCGACAGCGTGGTCATCACGAGTCGTTCGTTCGTGAGGAACGTGCGCGCGACGCCGCGCAGATCCCGCGGCGTGATGCGTGACCGCGTGTGAAAGAGCTCCTCCAGCGTTTCCGTGGTGCGCTCGTAGTGCACGTAGTGCGCGATGGCGGCGGCGATCGCCTCGGTGTTGTCGAGCCCGCGCAGGAATTCGTAGCGGAGATGCGTCTTCGCGTGGTCGAGCCGGCGACTGGTCACCAGCGCGTCGCGCGCGTGCGCGGCGGCCAGCAGAATTGCATCGCGCACCGGTACGAGGTCGGCGATCTGCTTCACGCGCGCGCCGATGGTGATGAGTCCCGGGTCCACGCTCTGCGGATTGAAAGCGAAGAGCTGGTCGGCAAGCTGTTCCTGCTCCACGAGCTGGCGATACAGCGTGGAGGTGGGACCGAACCAGAGGTCCACGAGCAGATCGGCAGCGGCGGATACGTGATCGGTCGCGCGGAAGGATGGTCCGTGAAACGCCACGGTGATCCACGGCAGCGTGGGGGTGTCCCACGGCACGTGCGCCGCCACGGGTGCCGACGGGTCGGGTTCCCTGGGAATGGACGCCGTGTAATGGCCCGGCTGCCACGCGCCCCAATACTGCTCGACGAGCGGAATGGCGGCCTCCGGCGTGACATCGCCGGCGATGATGAGCGAGGCGTAACCGGGACGGTACCAGCGGTCGAAGAAGGTGCGCGAGTAGGCGTACTGGTTGGGCATGTCCTCGATGTCGCGCAGGAAGCCCATCACGGTGTGCTTGTACGTGTGTGTGGTGTACGCGCGATCGCGCATGACCTCGAAGAGCTTCTCCGTGGGATCGGCGGCGTTCTTGTTGTATTCGCCAAGCACGGCCCGCGCCTCGGTGCGGAAATCCTCTTCGGAGTAGTTGAGATGCTGGAAGCGATCCGCTTCGATGTCGAGCACGCGCTCCAGATCGTCGCGCGAGAAGGTGATGTGATAGTTCGTGAAATCGTCGGAGGTGAACGCGTTCTGCCGGGCGCCCGCGCGTGTCAGGATCCGCTGATAGGCGTCCGGCGGATAGCGCTCGGTGCCGCGAAACATCATGTGCTCGAAGAAATGCGCGAACCCGGTCTTCCCCGGCTCGACTTCGTTTCGCGAACCGGTCTGGACCGGAATCTGGAGCGACACGATGTCGGGGAACCCCGTCTCCACCACGATGACGCGCAGCCCGTTGCCGAGCGTGGTTTCGGTGATGGGGAAGGGGAGAAGGGGCATTACAACGGTCGCTGGTCGGTGGTCGGTGGTCGCTGGTAGGTGGTCGCTGGTAGGTGGTCGCTGGTAGGGCGTGGGGAGTCCAGCGACCAGCGACCAGCCACTACACACCAGTCATTCCCATCACATGATACCCCTTGTCCACGTAGAGCGTGGCGCCGGTGATGCCGCTGGCGAGGGGGCTGCAGAGGAAGGTCGCGGCGGCCGCGACTTCGGCGGGGATCAGCGGCTGCGTGAGGGGCGCGTTGGTGGAGACGTATTCCACCATCTTGCCGATGATGCCAATGGCGCTTGCAGCGCGCGAAGCCCACGGGCCCGCCGAGATGCAGTTCAGGCGCACGCCATACCTGCGGCCGGCTTCGTACGCGAGGACGCGCGTATCGCTTTCGAGGGCAGCCTTGGCGGACGACATGCCGCCGCCGTATCCGGGAATCACGCGCTCGCTGGCCATGTACGAGAGGGAGATGCACGCGCCGCCGGGGCGCATGAGGGGCGCGAGGCGCTGCACCATGGACACCATGGAGTAGGCACTCGCGCCGAGCGCGGCGAGATAGCCGGCGCGGCTCGTCTCGATGAGCGGCAGCTTCACCTCGGGTCCGTTGGCGAGCGCATGTACGAGAATGTCCAGCGGATGGTCGCCGAAATCCTCCACCAGATGATGCGCAACGCCCTCAATGGAAAAGTCACCGGTGCCCGCGTAGCGCTTGTTCGCGCGCAACTCCTCCGGTGCGTCGCTGAGCGTGTCGAAGGCGGCGTCGAGCGGGTAGATCTTCTCGAAGGTGAGCATGCCGCCGGTGGCGAGGCGGCGCGACTCGTCGAGCTTGCCGCGTTCGAGGAGATTGAGAAAGATGTTGAGCGCGGGCGGCCATGTGCCGACGACGACCGATGCGCCCGCCTCCGCGAGCGACTTCGCGATCGCAAAGCCGTAGCCACCATCATCCGCCACCCCTGCCACCAGCGCGCGCCGGCCCGTCAGGTCGATGTTGAGCATTGAGGGAATGTTCCGGGGGAGTGGGGTGGGGGCAAGGGCGGTAGCTGGTTGAACGGCGGTGGCTGGTTGCTGGTGGCTGGTAGCTGGTAGGGCGTAGGGAGTCCAGCCACCAGCTACCAGCTACCAGCCACCACACCCACCACCCCCTCCACATCCTCCTGGCGCGTTCTGAAGCCGATGGGACAGATCCGGAGAGAGAAGGCGCCGCGGATGCGCGTGCTCGAGATGAAGTAGCGCCCGGATGCATTCACGGCTGCGTTGACGCGCTGATTGAGCTCGTCCAGCGCCGCGGGATCGTCCGTGCCGCGCGGGTGCAGGCGGAAGCAGAGAATGCCGAGCGTGGCGGGCGACATGATCTCCATGACACCCGTCGCGCGCGCGGCGCGCTCGGCGTGCTCCGCCAGCGACATGCTGTAGGCGATCGCATCGCGCAGCGCGCTCACACCGAAGTAGCTCACGTTCAGCCACACCTTGAGCGCGCGTGCGTAGCGCGTGAGCTGCTCGCCGTAATCCGCGAAGTTCACTTCCTCACCCACGCTCTCGGCGTCCTTGAGATAGTCGGGGTAGATCTGGAAGGCGGCCTTGAGACGCGCCGGCTCGCGCACCATGAGGCAGCCGCATTCGAAGGGGACGTAGAGCCATTTGTGCGGGTCCACGGTCACCGAGTCGGCGCGCCCGATTCCCGTGAGCGCGGTGCGTCCCTGGTCCGTGAGGACGGCAAAGCCGCCATAGGCCGCATCCACGTGCATCCACACGCGTTCGCGCGCGCAGAGATTCGCGATGTCGCCGAGCGGATCCACGGCGCCCGTATTCGTAGTCCCGCCGTTGGCCACCACCGCGAGCGGAATGAGCCCCGCGCGGCGATCCGCCGCGAGTGCCGCCTCGAGCGCGGGGATGGAGAGCCGGAAGTGCTCGTCGGATGGAAGCAGTCGCACATTGGCGCGCGGCACTCCGGCGATCCAGGCAGAGCGGATGGCCGAGGAGTGGGTCTGGTCCGACATGTACACGCAGAGCCGTGCGATGCGTGCGGCATCGTCGCCCACGGCCTGGTGTCGGGCGGCGATCATGGCGGTGAGATTGGCGCCGGAGCCGCCGGTCGTGAGAATGCCGCCGGCACCGGCCGGCATGTCCAGCCACTGCCGGAACCAGTCGAGCACCACCAGCTCGACTTCGTTGGGGCCGGCGGCCACAGGCCACACGCCGGCGAAGAAGTTGAAGCCGGTCGCCAGCCAGTCGCCCATCACGGCGGGAAAGGTGGGACAGCTCGGCACGTACGCGATGAAACCCGGATGCGGCTCGCGCGCGGCGTGCGGGAACACGCGCGTGCGAAGCGTGTCGAGCAGGGTGTCGAAGTCGGTGCCGCGCTCGGGCGGGGGCGACGCAATGAGCTGGTGGGCCGCATCGCGCGTGATGGACGTGAACGCCGGCTGCTCGCGCAGCGACGCGAGGTGGTCAGCCACCACGTCAGTCACGCGGTAGCCAAGGCGGCGCATACTGTCGTGATCGAGGTCCAGCGGTGAGCGGGTGGGAGGCATGGTCCTGATGCGGGAGTCGAAGGGGCCGGGCGCATGCTGGCCCGGCTTGGCGAGGCAGCAGTAGCTTAAGGCCGATATGGCCAGGCTTCCAGCCGTGACGCGGCCCACGACGGCGAGCGAACCGGTCGCACCGGTCGTGCCCGCCGCGCCGCGCGTCGTTGATCCAGTGACCGCGCGCGGCCCGTCGTTCGCGCGCGGACTCTGGCGCATCGCCCATGCAGGCGCTTCGGGTGGAAACCGGGTCGAGCTGCTGCGCAACGGACCGCGCACGTTCGACACGATGATCGCGGCGATCGATGGGGCGAAGCGCGCGATCCTGCTCGAGAATTACATGATCCTGGACGACGCGGTGGGCCGGCGGTTCAGCGAGTCACTCATTGCCGCGGCGCGCCGCGACGTACGCGTCCAGCTCATCGCTGACTGGATCGGGAGCCGCGAGACGCCGCGCGCGTTCTGGCGCGGGCTGCGGAATGAGGGAGTGGATCTGCGGATCTTCAATCGGCCGGGTCTCACGCCGTGGCTGGGGCTCCTGCCGCGCGACCACCGCAAGGTGCTGGTTGTGGACGATGCGGTTGGCGTGACCGGGGGGATCGGGCTGGGTGAGGTGTGGTCGGGCGGGATGACGCGGCGCAAGAGTGCCCCGTGGCGGGATACCGCGGTGCGCATCGAGGGGCCGGCGGCACAGGACATGACGCAGGCGTTCGAGGTCATGTGGCGGCACGCCGGCGGCGAACGCGAGCATCGCCGGCGGCGGCGCTATCTCGTGTCGCCCACACATGGCGTGGACATCGATCCGGAGATCGAGCCTGGCGCCGTCGTCGGCATTGTCGAGGGCGAGCCGCTCCGCTATCGCGTGGGGCGCGCCTTCCAGTTCCAGGCCGTGTCCGCGCAGCAGCGCATCTGGATCGCCAGCGCATATTTCGTCCCCTCGCTCCCGGAGATCGAGGCGCTCGCGGGCGCGGCGCGTGACGGTGTGGACGTGCGCGTGCTCGTGCCGAGCAAGTCCGATCATCCCTGGGTACGCCGGCTCACCCGGCGCGCCTATCGCCGGCTGCTGCGCAACGGTGTGCGCATCTGGGAGTGGCGAGGCGTCATGATGCACGCGAAGACGAGCGTCGTGGACAATCGCTGGGTGCGCGTGGGCTCAACGGATTTCAATCCGTTGGGCGTGTCCATCAACTACGAGCTCGATGCGCTCATCGAGGATCGGGAGCTGGGGCAGCAGGCCTCGGAGATGTTCCAGGACGATCTGGGAAACTCCGATGAGATCCGGGAACGGGATGTCGTGGGTGAAAGCGGGGCGTGGGGAATGTGACACGGGGATGTGGCCCGGGCGTGACGCAGGCGCGCGCCGCGCGCCGCTTCCCGACCAGGCTACTGACCGCGGTACTGATACCGGGCCGGCGCTTCCTCCAGCAGCACGTAGTCATACTTCCCGTCGCCATTGCCGTGGCAGGGGAGGGCCGCGGGTGCGGCGCCGGCGGGGGTCGGCTGCGTACCGGATGGCGCGTTGCCATCGCGCTTGAGCCAGAAGCGAATTGTGTGCGTTCCTTGCAGAGGACGGGGGGCATGATAGTTCGGCCCCACACACACGCCCTCGGCGAATTCCGTGAGCGCCGTGTCGGCGGTGATGCGACCGTCGGCGTCCGCTTCATAGCTTGCGACATCGTAGATGGTGCTGTCGACGTCGAGCTCCAGAATGTAGCGCCGGGCCGGCGTGAGACGGGTTGCGCGCAGGCGCAGCCCGAGCCGGGGACCCGCGGGCGTGTACCACATCGTGCCTGACGGGCCGCCGAACGTGGCCATGACGCGGTGGAGAAACGTGTCCTTTCGCGCGAGCCGCACCACTTCGCCGCCGTCCTCGGCGTACGTCGCCGCGTGGGGCGGATGCATGAACAGCACGACCACCACGAGCGTGAGCGCCGCAGGTACGAGCAGAAACCGCGCGAGATGCTTCAGATCCGTGGTCGCCATGCGCTCGACGCCGGGAGGGGTTCAGTGATGCCTGCCGACACGCAAGCTATTCCGCCCGCCGGCACATTGGGAGCGGCGCAGAGAGCAGCGCGCCGCGCGGTGCGTCGCGCGCTGCGCAGCGCGGCACCCGTGCGACCGGCTACGCGCACGCGCCGGTTCGCATACGCCTGGCTCGCTGTCTTCATGGTGTCCGGCCTGCTCCTCGCGCACTTCTATCCGCACAGCGCGTTCGAGGATGCGGGCACGCACTTCCTCTTCGCGCGGTCCGCATGGCATCACCCGGAGATCTTCGTGAGCGTGTGGGGGCGCCCTCTCTTCACGGTGCTCTTCGCGGTGCCCGCGCTGCTGGGCTATCCGGCGGCCAAGCTGGTCACCGTCGTCGTGTGCGCCGTGACGGCGTGGCAGGGCTATCGCATCGCCGAGGAGGCCGGCTTCGAGCGACCCGAGCTCGTGATCCCGCTGCTGTACCTCCAACCCACGTACTTTCTCCTCTCCGCCGACACGATGACCGAGCCGCTGTTCGCGATGATTTTCATCATCGCGCTGCGGCTGCATCTGCGCGGTCAGATCCGGAGCGGGATGATCGTGGCCTCGCTCATGATTCTCGCGCGACCCGAAGGCTTCTTCCTCGGCGTGCTCTGGGGCGCGTGGGTGCTGTTCGACCGTCGCGATGCGCGCCCCTGGTGGCGGCGCATTCCGAGCGTGGCGTGGCTCGCATCGGGCGCCGTGGCGTGGTGGCTCGCCGCGCTGGTCATTACGCACGATCCGCTCTTCATCCGCCACAACTGGCCCGGCGAATGGACCACGACGCCCACTGCTCTCACACTGCAGCCACTCCTCGATTCGATGCACAAGTACTGGTTGCAGCGCATCGAGATCACGGGCCGATGGCTCTTCGTGCCGTTCGCGACGGGATTCGTCGTGCTCGTGGCGCGCCGGCGCCTGTTCACCCTCACGACGGCGGTGCTCACGATCTTCCTCCTGCACGGCGTCTTCCGGGCATATGGCATCTTCCACTCCACGGGTGAGCCACGGTACTTCATCACCGTCGCACCGGCGATCGCGCTGATCATGCTCGTGGGGTGGAACGCGCTCGTGCGCCTGCTCGCGTGGCTGCCGCGTCCCCTCGTGACGGCGGCCGCCGCGATCGTGCTGGCGCGCGTGGCGCTCGCCACTGTGTATTTCGTGGACGGCATTCCCTGGGCGCGCGACGCGCTCGCGGTGCGCCAGATGTACGGCTGGTTCCAGGACCACAAGCGTCCGGTGCACCAGCTCATCTGGAGCCAGACCTACATGTGCATTCTGTTCGGGCGCGATGCGTGGGAGGAGCCCAAGTGGGAGCACGTGTGGACGCGCGACGGGTGGGTGTGGGATCATGCCAGGAACGTGCAGCTCATCCGGGAATCGCCGCCGGGCACGCTCGTGTTCTGGGATGGACAAACGGGACCGACGTTCTGGGGCATCACCGCGAGCGACTTCGCGGCCAATGGCTATACGCTCTTGCGGGATTCCACATACGTGCTGGATGGATACTTCAAGCAGCCGATCGGGTCGTCCTATCGGGGACCGGAAACGGTGCACCTGTATCTGCTGTACAAGCAGTGATGGGATGCGCGGCCGTTCTGTCCGGCCCGCTACTCAGCGCTTCCCAGTCCATCGAACGGGACGATACGCTGCTCGTACATCATGTACTGGAAGTGCTCGTCGCCGTTTCCGGTGCAGGGCAGCGATGATGCGGTGATCGAATGATCACCGGGCGTCGAGCCATCCTCCTTGATCCTGATCCCGATCCAGTGCGATCCGGTGAGCGGAGTCGGCGGGCTGCCATCGCTGCCCACGCAGTAGCGATCGGCGAAGCGCGAGAGGACGCCGAAGCCCAGGAGCTGCCCCTGTTCGTTCGCGGCGATGCTGCCGATGGCGTAGTTCAGCGAGTCGTCAACGTTCAGCTCGATTCGATAGTGATACCCCGGGGAGAATCCCGTTGCGTTGACGAACCACTCGAAGTGGTCGCCCCTGGGCTGGTAGAACACCACCCCGCTGCGCGGCTCGGAAGAGCTCGTCGTTTTCGTGGGGGCGAGGGAAATGGCCGCGAACCCCGGCGGCGGACTGAGCGGAATGTCCGCGGCGGAGAGCCCGTCGCTTTCCGACTTCGATTCGGTCGTGCTCAGGTCCGTTGCGCCACAGTGGATGGTGCCGAGGCAGAGCAGGGCGATGAGCAGCGTGACCGCGACGTTGTGGACCATGTCCGCGGATCGAACCGGCCGTGCGGCGCCCCAGAGCAGCAACCGATGATGCACCGAATAGTAGCCGAGCAGCAGATAGCCGAAGGCGAAAAGCGCCAGGAAGGGAATGGCGCCATACTCGCCGGTGTCGATCGCGTACCAGATGGCGGCCGTCGTGTAGAGGCCGAGACAGATCTCGATGGCCGCGCTCCAGCTGAACTTGCTGCGGTAGCGCAATCCACCCCAGCGCTGTCCCCGCTTCGTGAGATCGTACTTGGGTGTGCGCAGAAACGGACTCTTGTGGCCGATCCAGGCTTCGAGCGCGGCTTTCGAGTTGATGACGCTGAGGCCGATGGCCTGTCCCAGAAACATCGGGAAGTACACCATGCGCCGCGGCCAGTCGCGGTGCAGCGCGCGCACCGCTTCCGCGTGATACGAATAGGTCCCGAACGTGGAGAACAGGAAGTACACCGAGAGCGGCCAGGCCAACTGGATGTGATGGCTGTGCGCGCTGTACACCATGAGCGGATTCAGGATGCCAATGAGCAGCAGAAACGGATAGGTACTGTTCGCCAGCAGGTGCAACGTGCCCTGCAGTTTCACCCAGAATGAATTGGAGGAACGCCAGAGATGCGGCAGCAGCTTCCTGGCGGTTTCCTGCGTGCCCTTCGTCCAGCGGAACTGCTGCGCCTTGAGTCCGTGCACATCCGCGGGCACTTCGGACGGACAGGTGACATCGCTCAGGTAGCGGATGCTCCAGCCGGCGAGCTGGGCGCGATAGCTGAGATCGAGGTCCTCGGTGATGGTGTCGTCCTGCCAGCCACCGGCCTGGCGGATGCACTCGGTGCGCAGCACCGCGCCCGTGCCGTTGAAGCCCAGGAACATGCCGCCCCAGTAGCGACCCGGCTGCTCGATGCCGAACTCGGCGTCCAGACCAATGACCGTCGAGCGCGTGAGCGCGGAGAAGCTTTCATTGAGATAGGTCCAGCGCGTCTGCACGATTCCTGTGTTCGTCGCATTGAAGAACGGGAGGGTGCGACGGAGAAAATCGCGCGGAATCACGAAGTCGGCATCGAACACGGCGACGAATTCGCCGTGGGCGCGTTCGAGTCCATATGCCAGCGCGCCGCCCTTGAACCCGGTGCGGTCCTCGCGATGGAGGTGTGTGATGTTGATGTTGCGCTGGCGCCATTCGCGCACGAGTTCGCGGGTGAGTGCCAGGGTGTCATCGGTGGAGTCGTCTAGCACTTGCACTTCCAGCCGGTGGCGGGGATAGTCCACTTCGCACGCGGAACGAATCAGGCGTTCAGCGACGTAGTACTCGTTGTAGATGGGCAACTGGATCGTGACAATCGGCGCGTCATCATCCGTCACCGGTGGCAGTGTCTCGCGACGCCGGTGCGCGAACTTCCGGCAGATGGAAACGAGCACGTACCGATTGAGACTAACCAGCGACAGAATCAGCAGCGCGACGGCATAACAGATCAGGAGCAGCCTGAACAGCATTCGCGAGATGGCCGAGGTAGAGCACGGCTAAGACTGCCGGGGATGGCCGGAGAGAACGGCCGCGAGCATCAGCCAATGCGCAATCAATGTGCCGAAATCGGGGGCAGGCATGAACCGGCGACAAGATGTTGTTCATGATCATGGTGGTTAAGCCGTTGGGATTACCGGCCTACCGGCACCGGAGCCCGCGGTTTCGATGCGGGTTTTTGATGGGGGGTCGACGGGGTTTTCAATGGGGTCAGAGTCGTTTGAAAATCGGGAATGGGGAATCGTGGAAATAGGGGATCGGCCTCCCCATTCCCCATTTCCACGATTCCCCATTCCCGATTGCCGATTCCCAAGGGTGGGGCGGTGGGGTGGGGATCAACCGACTCTGACCCCATTGAAAACCACTGATGCGGCCGGCTATGGCATGGGCGGCCGCCCCGGCCGGCGCCGAATCCGTTCGGGCAGCTTGGGCGTTCCGCTCCCCTTCGAGTTGTTCACCGGATTCACATCGGGGAACCATCCATCGGGATCGATCTGCACGCGGGTCACCGTGGGCACGTTGCGCACCATCACCGTGTCGCGCGTCGCGCCGTGCAGCCACACATCCACCGGGATCGTGAGGTGTTGCACCGATTGATCGGCGTGGGTCACGGCGAGCAGCACGGGCATGGGATTCACGCCCAGATTCGCGACGACGATGCGGGTGGAATCGCCGACGACCTTCATCTCCTCCACGGCCTGATCGAGCGTGCCGGTGCCGAAGAACCACGCCTTCCAGAACCATGAGAGGTCCTTCCCCGACACGTCGTTGAACGTGTTGAAGAAATCCTCCGGGCGCGGATGCTTGTTCGTCCAGCGCCTGCCGTACTCGCGGTAGGCGCGCAGGAACACGGTGTCACCGAGCACGCCGCGCAGCGCGCGCATCACGACCACCGGCTTCACGTAACTCGCTTCCTGATACGCGTCGTCGTTCGGATAGGCATCGGCGTGCACCATGAGCGGCTCGTCCACGCCGCGCTCGTGGTCCAGCAGGTACTGGCGCTGCTGCGCACGCTGCTCGTCGAATCCGAGGAATTCGCGCACGCCCAGCGCCTCGTTGTACGACGCGAGCCCTTCATCCATCCAGGCGAAGCGCGTTTCATCCGATCCCACCAGCATCGGGAACCACATGTGGCTCGTCTCGTGCACCGTGACGAGATACAGCTCGTTGCCGTTCTGCACGCCGCCAATGTGCGTGAGCATCGGGAACTCCATGCCGCCGCTCACGAACCCCTCCACCGCGGTCATGTGCGGATACGGATACGGCCAGAGCAGCTTCGACAGGAACTCGATGGACTGCTTGAGATAGACCGATGACTTGGTCCACGCCAGTTCGTTTGGACGGTAGAAGGTGTAGATCATCGTGCTATCCACCGCGCCGTGTCCATCGCGATCTCCCACGCGTGCCCCGGTGGCGTCCCACAGATAATCCTTCGATGCGGCCCACGCGAAGTCGCGCACGTTGGTCGCCCGGAAGTGCCAGGTGAGCGTACCGTTGGCGGCGGAGGGCGTGGCACGTCCGGCGCCGCGATCGCCCCTGGTCACGATGCTCGTGAGCTGGCCCGATCGCTTCGCTTCGGCGAGTCGCGACCGCGACTGGTCCGTGAGGACCTCCTCCGGATTCTCCAGCGTGCCGGTTGCGGTGACGAGCTGGTCATCGGGTGCCGTGATGGCCACGTCGTAGTCCCCGTAGTCCATGTAGAACTCGCCGCGGCTCACGTAGGGATCGGTGTCCCAGCCGGCGACGTCGTCATACACCGCCACCTGCGGATACCAGTAGCCGAGTACGAAGACGCTCCCATCGGTTCCCATGCGCGGGTTTGCCTTGGGCGGAATCTTGAACGACCAGGTGAACGCGAGCTCGGCGCTGTCGCCCGGGAGCATGTGTCGCGGCAGTTGAATCCGGCCAAGGGTGTTGATCACGCGATAGCCGACGGCGCTGTCCGTCGTCTGCGGCTGGAGCGTCACGCCCTGTGCGGCCACGCGCGCGATCTGCAGCCCGGGCGTGACGGGCACCGGCTGATCCTTCGGCGCGGCGGCGGTGTTGATGTTCTGATAGAGATCAATCGCCAGCGACGTGAGGGTGTCGGGCGAGTGATTGACGTACATCACGGTCTCCGTTCCCGAGAGTATCTGCGTCTGGGGATCGAGCGTCGCCTGGATGCGATAGTGTGCCGTCTGCTGCCAGTAGTTCGGACCGGGCACGCCCGTGGTGGTGCGCGTGCCGTGCTTCACCGCGGCGGCGAAGAGCGATGCTTCCTGCGTGTCTGGCGGCACGCTGACCGCGGGTGCAGGGGCAGGAGCGACCGGACCCGGCCGGGAGCACGCGGTCGCGAGGGACACCAGGAGCAGAATGCGCAGGCGTGAAGTCATCGTACGGATGCATGAGGGTGGACCGGCACGTGGCGCGACCGCGCCGCCATAGTTGTAACCCGCAAACGCCAATCGATCCAGAGCGAGCCCGCGTCAGCCAGCCAGCTCGTCAGCCTTGTACACCCGTCGAACGATTTCTGTCACTATGTTTCAGGACAGAATGAAACGTGGAATCTTCGTGGTGGCGGAGCTCGAGGGGGCGGTACGGGATGAGGTGCTGGCGATCCAGCGCTGGGCCGACCCGAAGCTGACAAAGGGAACCACCCCGCACGTCACCCTGATCGGCTCGTCCGGCGCCGGTCCCATCGCGCCGGAAACGTCCGCCGCGCGTCTCCGCACGCTGCTCGCTGCAGTGGTGAGCGACACGCCGCCCATGGTGCTCCATTTCGAGCGCCCTGTGCGCTTCATGCAGACGAACATCATCGTGCTGCCGCTCGATCCGCACGGACCGCTGCGCACGTTCCACGAACGCATCATCGCCAGCGGCTTGCGCTTTCAGCCCGCGCGCTTTCACTTCTCGCCCCACTGCACGCTGAGCTTCTTCCCGACCATGACGCCCGCCATGCAGCGTCGCCTGCTGCGCGTGCGCATCGAGCATCCCGTCATCATCTCGCGCATCCAGTTCTATCTCACCCGTGATCCCCAGCCCGCGCGTCAACTGCTGGAGCTGACGCTGGGGCCGGGGCGTGAACCAGCGGGACGGCGGCCCGGGGAACGAGGCGCGGGAAGCCGGACCCGATCGGGCAAGCTCGCATCGAATCGCTGACACTACAATGATTCCTGGTTTTCCACTGTCGTTCCCCAATCGCACCTGACTCCCTCGTTCATGCCGTCTTCGCCCACTGCCTCTCACTCGCTACTGTCCGCTGACATGGAGCGCGATGCGGCGCTGCCGTTCCTGGAACTCGTGACGCGCTACTTCGCGCAAACGAGTCAGACGACCGGCCGCGTGTCCAGTCCACTCTCGCCAGTGGAGCTCGCGCGGCGCTTCGCCGAACCGCTGCCGCTCGCGGGCATGCCGCTCGCCGCGATCACCGAGCGGCTCGAGCGGGAGGTATTCGGCGAGATGAACCGGCTGGCGCATCCCATGTACATGGGGCATCAGGTATCCGCGCCGCTGCCCGTGGCGGTGTGGACCGAGGCCGTGATCGCGGCCATGAACCAGTCGGTCGCCGTGTCCGAGATGTCGCCGAGCGGTACGGCGGTGGAGCGCACCGTCATCCGCTGGATGTGCGAGCTCGTGGGGTGGGGACGGGATGCGGGCGGCACGTTCACGTCGGGCGGCACCGAAGCCACATTCACGGCGCTGCTCGCCGCGCGCGCGGCGTGCATGCCGCGCGCGTGGGAGGAAGGCGTTCCCACGGATGCGCCCGTCGTGATCTGTGGCGGCCAGGCGCACTACGCCATCGAGCGCGCGGTCGCGCAGCTTGGTCTGGGCACGCGGCGCCTCATTCGGATCCCCGCGCCCAACGGGCACATGGATACCGGCGTGCTCGAGACCCGGCTCGCCGAGCTGCACGAGGCGGGGATTCGCGTGATGGCGGTGGTCGCCACCGCCGGCACCACGGCCACCGGGTCGTTCGACGATCTCGAGACGATCGGCACGCTGTGCGATGCCCGCGGCATCTGGCTGCACGTGGACGGGGCGCACGGCGCGTCGGCGCTGCTGTCGGCCACGCATCGCCATCGGGTGCGCGGCATCGACCGCGCGCGCTCGGTGGCATGGGACGCGCACAAGATGATGCTCATGCCGCTCAGTGCGGGCATGCTGCTCGTGCGTGACGAGCAGGACCTGGAACGGGCCTTCGCGCAGGAGGCGCCGTACCTGTTCCATCGTGGCGAGGGCGGACGCACACCGGATCAGGGCACGCGCAGCTTTCTCTGCTCACGCCGCGTGGACGCGCTCAAGGTGTGGGTCGCGCTGCAGCGGCACGGCGCGAACGGCATGGCCGCGTTCTACGATCATCTCTGCGCCATGGCGCGCGCCCTGTACGACGTACTCGGCTCGCGCACGGATTTCACGGCGCTGCACGAGCCGGAGTCGAACATCCTCTGCTTCCGCTGGCACCCCGACGGCGTGCGCGACGACGATCTGCTCGACACGTTGAATCTGGCGCTGCGCGAGCGGTACAATGCCAGCGGGCACGGCTGGATCACCACCACGGTGCTCGACGGCCGCCGTGTGCTGCGCGTGACGGTCATGAATCCGCGCACGCAACGCGAACACGTGCAGCTGCTGGTGGATGGTCTGGCGGAGGAGGGGGCGGGGCTGTTGGCGGGGAAGTGAATGGCGGCGGGAAGCGGCGTGGTGCGCCTTTGGCGCACCACGCCTGCGGGAAGCGTCGCGCGGAGCGCGACTGCGGGAAGCGGCGACTGAGCCTGACGGCTCAGCGCCTGCGGGAAGCGCCGCGCGAAGCGCGGCTGCGACACGCCCTACGCCCGCTGTATCGATTCCCCATTCCCGATTGCCCATTCCCAAGGGCAGGGCGGTGGAGCGGGCGTCCCAG
>Ga0134126_10002954_pt1 | contig 21384 bp, 14 predicted proteins | sample KB31752_FD_96881 | JGI IMG/M metagenome (GOLD analysis project Ga0134126, IMG submission 96881) | Terrestrial soil microbial communities with excess Nitrogen fertilizer from Kellogg Biological Station, Michigan, USA - KB3-175-2 | ecosystem: Environmental > Terrestrial > Soil > Unclassified ... | reverse complement strand
GTTCCTGTCCTCTCGCGACCAAGTCATAGCATATTCGCAGCAATGCCCCATGGGAACTTCCTGCGGCCGTCTCAGGCACACCTGCATTCGGAACCTAACAGAGAGGCACGGCGGCCGATCTGCGGCGAAGACCAACAGCGGATTGGCAGGATGCGGCAGATCCCGTAAGATAGTCGGCCGGGAGACGGCATTCCTCCGCGAACCGGCATATCGCCCAGCAGTCGATCATCCTCGACCTTCAGCGGGACGGTTACGACAAGAACCAAGGCAAGCCTGGCAGCGCGCCCCGATTCGCAGGGAGGAGAGTCATGAGGCTCGACCCAGAAGGCCCGAGGCCTTCGATCAAGCCGCGCATCCTCTTTGTCGAGGATGAGCCAACACTTCGGACGCATCTGGCGGAAGCGCTGTCGGAAGAGTACTGGGTCGATACGGCGGGGACCGGCAGGGAGGCACTCACCATCGTGCTGCGCGCCAAGCCTGACCTCGTCGTCACGGACATCGTGATGCCGGAAATGGACGGCGTGGAGCTGCTCAAGACGTTGCGCAGCGTGCCGAGCACTCAGGCCATACCTGTCCTGTTGCTCTCCGGGCACGCGCCGGAAGAGCGGCGGGTCGAGGGCTTCCGGGAAGGAGCCGACGGGTATCTGGCCAAGCCATACAGCGAGCGTGAGCTGCGCGCGCTCATCGGCTCGATGATTCAGTCGGCGCGGCAGCGGGCCGAGGCAGTCCGGCGAGACACGATCGCGGAAGCCGAGCGGCGCGCGCTCGCCGACCGTGCCGCGCTCCTCGAAAGCATCACCGACGCGTTCATTGCGCTGGATCGGGATTGGCGGTTCACCTACGTCAACCAGCGCGCGCTCGACTATTACGGCAAGCGTCGCGATGAGCTGCTCGGCCGCTCGATCTGGGACGTGTTTCCGGCCGCTGCCGGAACTTTGCTCCACGACCAGTACGAGAATGCCCTGCGCACGCAGTGCTCCGCGGCATTCGAAACGAAATCGGTCCTGACGGGCCGCTGGGTGGACATTCGGGCATATCCGACGGGGCAAGGCCTCGCCGTCTACTTCCGGGATGTGAGTGACCGCAAGCGCGCGGAGCAGGAGCTGCAGGCTGCACTCACCAAGCTCGAGGGTCGCGAATGGCGCTTGAGTCTCGCCACGCGCGCGGCCGGGCTCGCAGTCTTCAGCTGGGAGAGGCGGGGCGATCGAATCACGTTCGAAAGCGAGCCGCCGCGGGAGATTCTGCGGCTGGCTCAGGACGCCCCCCTAACTGGATCGCAATTTTTGCGGCATCTGGTGCACCGTGACGACCGGCGGGCCTTGCGCCGGCAGCTCATCCGCTGCATCCGCTCGCCCGAGCAGCTGCGCAGCATCTGCCGGATTCGAGGCCATGAAGGGTCCTGGCGTTGGATTGAGATCAACGGCGGCTCTGAGCGTCCGAACGGACGTCGTGCGGTGCGCCTGGTGGGCGTTATCCGGGATGTGACGGCACGCCGGCAGATCGAGGATGCGCTGCGGGAATCCGATCGCCGCAAAGACGAGTTCCTGGCTCTCCTCTCGCACGAGCTGCGCAACCCCCTGGCGCCGATCGCCAACGGACTGTCACTCCTGAAGCTGCGCGGCTCCGCCGAGCCTGTCTCGCAGCGCGCACTCGGGATCATGGAGCGGCAGCTCAATCACCTGGTGCGCCTCGTGGATGATCTGCTCGACGTCGGGCGGATGACGCACGGCAAGCTGCGGCTGCGCGTTCGAAAGGTTTCGCTCCCCGACATACTCGGGCGCGCGCTGGAGGGAGCGCGCACGGTGCTCGAGTCCCGTGGCCATACCCTCACGACCGAGGTACACACCCAGGACCTCATGTTGGAAGGCGACGCCGACCGTCTCATCCAGGTTTTCACGAATTTGATTCACAACAGCGCCAAGTACACGGACACCGGCGGACGAATCCGGATCACATTGACCCGCGAGGCCGACGAAGCGGTGATCGCGGTCACCGACGACGGGATCGGCATTCCGCCGAACGCCCTCGAGCAGGTCTTCGAGATGTTCTCCCAGGTGAAATTGCGGCAGCCGCGCGCCGGCGGCGGCCTGGGGATAGGGCTCGCTCTGGTGCGTGCGATCGTGCAGATGCATGGCGGGACGATTCGCGCCGCCAGTGCCGGTCCCGGTCGGGGCAGCACCTTCACTGTGCGACTGCCCCTCGCGAGCTGCAGCGTCTCAGGAGCCGAGGACGATGCGACGGATCCCGACGGCACCGCGGATCTGCCCCGTGGCGCTCCCGGCCGCGAGAGGCCCCGCGTCATGGTTGTCGATGACAACGGCGACGCAGCCGAGTCGCTCGCGGAGCTCCTTCAGCTCAAGGGTCACCCCGTCCTGACTGCCGCCACCGGCGAAGAGGCCATCGAGAAGGCGTGCACCTTCCGTCCACAGATCATATTCATGGACATCGGCCTTCCGGGGATGGACGGCGTGGAAACATCGCTGCGGATTCGCGCCATGCCCGAGCTGCGGGACACCACCATCGTCGCCGTGACAGGCTGGGGCCAGCCATCCGACCGAGCCAGGACCCGGGAAGCGGGGTTGGTAGCGCATCTGCTCAAACCGGTCACGACGGAAGTACTCGAGCGCATTCTCGCGGAGCTCCCATCCGCTTTACCTCGCGGGCCCGCAGCTGCATAGGCGCGCCGGAGGTGGCCGATGCGCCCGCAGGCGGCCCTATGCGCCCGGAGGGGCCGCCTGGATGAAGTCCCAGTGAGACGGCATGGCATCGACGCATTCCCTTACCGCCGAGCGCATCTCCTCGAGCCTGGTTTGGATCTTCCGCGGCGCGAGCCCATCGACCAACGGGTCGTAGCGACGCGGAATGATGTTCTGACCGACCATGACCGAGAGCCAGCTGAGCACGGGGAAAAGGTCGGTCTCCTCGCGGAGGATCCGGCCGTGGCTGCGAAAGAGCTCGATCTTCTCGCGCAGGCTTTCGGTCAGCGGGATGTCGCGGCAGTACTGCCAGAACGGGCCGGCGCGCTCGGTCTGGCTGTAGTGCATCAGCAGAAAATCGCGCACATGCGCGAACTCCGACTCGAGCATCCTGTTGTATCGGTCGCTGTCGGCGGCGGCAAAATCGCGATCCGGAAAGAACTTGAGCAGCATGGCGATGCCGCGCTGGATGAGATGGATCGAGGTGGCCTCCAGCGGCTCGAGGAATCCGGCAGCGAGCCCCAGGGCCACCACGTTCTTCCTCCAGGCGGCTTTGCGCCGCCCGGGCCGGAAGCGCAGCGTCACCGGCTCACTCAGCGGGCGGCCGCAAAGATTGCGCAGCAGCATCGCCCTCGCCGCGTCGTCGCCGCTGAACCGGCCGCTGTAGATGTATCCGTTCCCGTCACGATGCTGAAGGGGAATCTGCCACTGCCAGCCGGCATCGCGCGCGGTCACGAGAGTGTAAGGATTGGGCGGCGCGGCACGCTCGCTGTGCACGATCACCGCCCGATCGCAGGGAAGCCATTGACTCCAATCCTGGTAGCCCGTCCGGAGGGCTCCCTCGATGAGCAGCCCCTGAAAGCCGCTGCAGTCGAGGAAAAGATCCGCGCTGACGCTCTCGCCTGTCTCCAGAGTCACCGACTCGACGAATCCATCCGAGCCGCGGACCGACACGTGGCGGACGTAACCTTCGGTGCGCTGCACGCCCCGCGCCTCGGCATAGCCACGCAAATAGCGCGCGAAGCGCCCGGCATCGAAGTGCAGGGCATAGGTAATCTTGTTGAGCGGTGTGTTGGGCGCGTGCACGGGCCGGGCAAATCGCCCGCGCAACGCGCTCACGGTCTGGATCGAGTATTCCTCCAGCCGCTCGGCCTTCCCTTCCAGGAACATTTTCAACCAATAGGCCTGAAACGGGATGTTGCCGATCCCCGGGCCAGCAGGGCCGAAGGGGTGGAAGTAGAAGTGGCCGGCCCGGGTCCAGTCGCGATAGCCGATGCCCAGCTTGTAGGTGGCCTTGATTTCCCGGACCAGATCGCCTTCGTCGATGCCGAGCTGGCGAATGAAGTCCATGATCGGTGGGATGGTCGCCTCGCCGACGCCGATCGGGTTGACCTCCGCCGACTCGATCAGCCGAACCCTTACGTCCATGCCGGCCAGCGACTTCGACAGCGCGGCCGCGGCCATCCAGCCCGCGGTGCCGCCCCCGATGATCGCGAGGCTTCGGATTCGCCTGTCGTTCATGTACTTACCTCGAGCACAACGATAACGTAATACGCATGGCGCTGCATCTCAGGTCATATCCTTCGAGTGATACCGCCAGCCAGACCTGCCGGCCTGAGTACCGGCATTATCAGCGCGCGAAACAGCCGGTCGGCCTCCGCAGGTGAGCGCACGGCGCCATCGTCCATCCACCAGTGCAGGATCAATACGAACGTCGAGGAAATGTGGCGTGCGAGGAGGTCCGGGAGGATGGGGGATCGTCTCGATTCATGCATCCGCGGAGCGGTTTTCATCGCTTGCAGGATCCATTCCGACAGGGCGCCGCGGAGATGCTCGTGCAGGATTGCCCGGCCGCGCTCTCCCAGCTTCGCCCTCGCAGAGCGACGGTGCTCATGGATATGAGTCAGAAGCGGGAGGCTGAAGGCAACTGTTCTTTCCGCGACGTCGCATGTGGGCTCGCCGTCCGTTGATGGAACGCCGAGCAGCAGGGCACGCATACTGCTCATCAGCAGCTGGTCCTTGTCGCGAAAATGAACGTAGAACGTAGAGCGGCTGACCCCGGCGCGATCGAGGATCTCCGCGACTGATATGCGGTCGTACGGCTTCTCCCGGATGAGCGAGCCGAGCGCCTCATGCAGGAGTGCGCGCGTCCGCTGAATCCGGCGATCCGTCCGATCCGTCTGCTGCGTGCGGCCGCTGCCGGACAAAGTTGGCGTCGGTGTCCGATATCGCACGAATCGATGCCCTCAGTTCTTCCGCTGCAATACCGGCGAGCCTACACTCGAAATCGAACAACTGTCCATTTTCGAGGAATGGAACGATGGCGACTGGGAACGCAATACGGCGGCCCCTCGGCGCAGTCCTGCATTCGGCGGTGCTCTATGATGCGATCGTGTGGCTGGCGCTGCGGGGGCGCGAGCCGCAGTTGCGACGGCGGCTGCTCGATCTGTCCGGTCTGCGTTCCGGCGAGGCGGTGCTGGATGTGGCATGCGGCACCGGTACTCTCGCCATCCTGGCGAAAGAGGGCGTCGGCCGCTCCGGCCTGGTTTGCGGCATCGACGCCTCACCGGAGATGCTGGCACGGGCGCGCTCGAAGGCGGCGAGAGCGGGCGTCGAGGTCCGATTCGAGAATGCCGCGGCGCAGGCGCTCCCGTTTGCCGACTCGAGCTTCGATCTGGCGCTTGGCACCATGATGTTGCATCACCTCGGTCGAGCCGCCCGCCGGGAGCTCGCGGCCGAGTTGCACCGGGTCGTCAGGCCCGGCGGCCGGGTGCTCCTCGTCGATTTCGCCAGGCCCGAGAGGAAGAGAAGGGGTTTCGCGGGGCATTTCCGGCACCGGCACGGACACGTCGATCTTCCTGAGATCGTGGGGTTGCTCGAGGGCGCCGGATTCGAGCTCCAGGAGTCGGGCTCCGTCGGAATCAAGGATCTGCACTTCGCTCTCGCCACGTTACCGCAGGTGTGCCGTGCAGCACCGGCTGGTACGACATCGGCGGGACGTCGCTTTCAACTCCGCAATGGGCCTGGCTGATCGCAATCGCAGCACAGCTGAATGGCGGCGGACTCGGTCTGATCAACACCGCCCTCTACAAGATTGCCGCGGGCCCCGACTACTCAGCGGACGTCTACGACATCACGGCCGGCAACAATCAGGCTGACCCGAGCGTCGCAGGATATCCCGCCACGGTTGGCTGGGATCCGGTCGCCGGTCTCGGCACACCGAACGCGGCGAATCTGACCCCGATCTCGCCGCAGCCTCGCACTAGGGCCGATCGCCGGAGCCGAGTCGGAGCGCGCCCGAGGGTGGCGAGGAGGTTCGGCCTCCTCGCCGCTCCGTTTGCCGCTATCGGCGCTTTCTGCCCCTCCGCGATGGCCGGCCTCCCCTGTCGACATCCGTTCTCTTCCCCGGCGCCTGCAGTTTCGTTTGGCTCATCCACCGGTGCGGCCCGATTCGGAGTAAACTGGTACCGGCCGGATCCCGCGCGCTGACAGAGGAAACCTCGTGCCCAAACCGAACTACCGCCACGCAAAGAAGCAGAAGGAGCTGAGCAGAAAGGCGCGCCAGCTCGAGAAGCAGCAGCGCCGGACGGCTCGCCCGGCCGGTTCCGGAGAGATCGTGACGCCATTGCAGGATCCGCCGGTCAGCCCGACCGATCCAACATTGAGCGGCGGGACGTGAGGCTCGGCCACGCCCGCGGAGCTGCAACGCGTCAGGAGCGCTCCTCCCAGCTGCGCCGCGACCAGGAAGCCGCGCCCAAGCTGCGCGCGATGTTCCCGGCCGTCGAGCAGCTACGCTTCGAGCTGAGTTTCGAGGGCGGCGCGGTGAGCACGCCGGTGCCCCAATCTCACGTTCTGCACCCTCCCGCCCGCGCATACTTTTCTTTCCCCTGCCCGTACGCCAACTGCGATGGAAGATTCGAGCTTGCCTCGGCCGTGCATGCCGCACTCGAGGACCCGTCGCATCGGATGGAAGGGGTGCTCGAATGTACCGGCTCGCGAGCGAGCGACTTCGCGTCGAAGCTCCCGTGTCAGCTGCGTCTTCGCTTTACGCTGACTGCGGTGTGCTCACCGGCCCATTGACCGGCACTACTTGCGGCGGCCTGCCGCGAGCGCGGGACGCGCCGCCTGAGGTCGCGTGAAGTCGACTACGAAACGGTCACCGTCGAACTCCACGACCTTCCCGATCAGGTCAGGGCGGACGTGATAGCGGCCTGACCTGCCCGTCTTCTCGCGCTCAGGGAAGGTGACGACCATTCGAACCGGAAGACGACCATCATGTGCGCGCGTCAGGTGCTCACTCAGCGACGTGACGACGTTGGATTCTGCCTGCGCGGCGGAAATCCTGGTCTCGTAACGCAGAACTCCGCGGGCGGGATGGCCGAAATGCGCCGGTGAACAGTTGAGCACCATGGCGCCGTCAGCCGCCATGGCGGATAGACTGCCGAGTCGGCTGGCGGGTTTGGCACCGAACCGGCCGAAAGCATCGATCAGGGTAAGATTCATCACTCTTTTCGGCTCCTGCGCCCGGGCGCGCCCTGACAAAGCCGCTCGGAGCAGCATGCGCGCCCCGTAACCCGAGCGCAAGTGATGGTGTGGTGCTTCCGCCACGCCCGGAACGAAAGTTCGGGCAGTCCGCTGCCGATTCCTGTAGCCTAGAGCGCGGCTCGTACCTTTTCGGCTTGTCTGCCTTGGCGCCATGCGCACCCTCCCGGCGCGCCTTCCGGCCAATGTCTGCCACCCTCGCAAAGCTCCGCGAACCAGGAGGCAGGATTGTACCTGCCGCCCCATACCGCTCTCCTTCACGGGTATTCTGCAGTGACGAAACTATACGTAGGAAATCTCCCCTTCACGGCAACCGAAGAGGCTGTCCGCGCTCTGTTTTCGAAGCACGGGACGGTCGAGAAAGTTTCCTTGATCACCGATCGCGAGACAGGTCGTCCGCGCGGCTTCGGCTTCGTGGAGATGTCGAATGCCGATGCTTCCCGGGCAATGCAGGCGCTGAACGGCGTCGACTTCGACGGCCGCTCTCTCAAGGTGAATGAGGCGCAGGACCGTGAACGGTCCGGCGGCGGCGGCGGCAACCGCCACGGCGGATCGCGCCGTTACTGACGCTTCAGAGGTCGGCGCAGCCCCCGGCTGAGGTCAGCCGGGGGCTGCTAAACGACGGGCACCTGGCTGACGTTGTTCTTCGGGTCCATCCAGAACGCTTCGTTCACGAAGCGACCGAAGATTTCGCGCGGCAGGATGGAGGTGCGCTCGATGGGCTCCACCTTGGGGCGCACGGTATGCAGGCCGGGCATGCCGATGCGGGCGTCGAACTCGTCCGCGTTGTAGGCTACGCGGTCGAAGTCGTGCTCGAACCAGGGCTCGCCGATGAACTGGTAGACGGCGCGCATGGCTGCCGACGGATTGCGCACCAGGCTTTCGTAGGTCAGCAGCAGCAGGTGGCCCGGCGCATATTGGCCGTAGAATGCGTCCTTGGTCGCCTGGAAGGCGAAGCCCAGCATGCCCCGCGGATCCGTCAGCGCCTCGACGCGCGAATACACGGTGGTGTTGGTGTCGAAGCGGAATACCTTGCTGACACCGACCGGGTGCTTACGCACCAGACGTTCCATGCTGTCCAGCACCCAGGACAACTGGCGAACGCACGCGATGACTCTCGCTTCTGGAAACAAGGTGTCGAGCAACTGCATCCGGCTGCACCACAGCCGGCTGGTGTCGAACACGACGCTGGCGCCCGCTTCCGCCGCGTAGAAATTCTCGACCAGGCCGCGCAGCACCGCAACGCGCTGCCCGTCGGTGACATCGAACGAGAAATCATTCTTGCTGCTCGCCTCCGCCATCACCACCCCCATGATGTCGGCAAGCGGGCTGGTCATGCCCGCGCGGAAACGGGGGTTCTGGTTGAGGATGGCGGCCAGGAGCGTGGTGCCCGAGCGGGGCAGCCCGGAAATGAAATGGAATTTCCGGGCCGGCTTCACGACGCCGGGTGCGGCAGGCATGTGTGCACTCCCCTCTGGATCGGTGACATCGATTCTCCAAAAGCGCCCCAGCCGACGCGGCCGGGACGCGCGACCGGATGGTACGCGATCCCCGGCGAGCGGTGCCATGGCACGGGCTTTACCGGCCCTTCACGGCGATCGGCACGCTCCGGGTCGGGACGTTCCATCCGCTCACCTCGACGACAGGCTTCGCCGCGCCTTCCGTGGCGAAGTGCGCGGTCAAGGTAAGCGATTCTCCGGGCCATAGCGTGACGTCATTGCCGCTCCACAGGATCGGCAGCACCAGCTTGCCGTCCGCGGATTCCCTGATCGACACGTGCTGGAACAGCGCCACGGCTTTGGAGGATACGGGCACCGTCAGTGTTACTGAGGCGATGTCCTCACCGCCCTTGCGCCACGACGCCGCCCGGACCTCGCTCGTGGCGGCCGGCAACGACTGCAGAGCGGTGAAGTCGGCGTATTGCGTCAGCGGCGTGAGATACCAATTCGAATGCGCCCAGTCGAGCTCGTCGGGCTGGGTGGAGAGCCAGTAGACGTTGCGGCTCACTCGTTTGCCGTTGGCCTCATCGAGCTCGAGCTCGATGAAATAGGTCTGCGACAAGCCCGCCAACTCCGGCAGCATCTCCAATTGTCGCGTGCTGTTGCCTGCGAGGCGGATGTGCTGCAAACGCTGCTCATAGTGCATCCTGCCGTCCAGGTTGCGTACGCGGATGATGGCCTGCAAGCCATGCTCGTCGGTGAGCGTATGGTTGACCACCATGATCGCGCGCGTGTCGTATGAGTACTGGATGTGCACCGGCTCGTTGGCTGCCTTCGCGCCGAAATAAGCGCCGGCCGGATTCAGGAAATAGTCGTACAGATGCCAGTGCAGCGAAGGCCAGGCGTTGTTGAGCATCCAGTAGATCACGCCGGTGGATGGGTTGGTCGCATCCATGTTCGCGTTGTAGGCCTCGAATTGCGCTCTGACGTCGTCATAGTTTTCGAGCTGTGCCTTGGCAACGTAATCCGCCAGGCTCCTGGGTGCGCCGTAGCGCCGCGCCAGCGCGGTGTCGAAGGGCGCGATCCGCGAAAACGGCGACCAGGCTGCGGCGGCGTGATATTGGCGTAGCTGCGGGTACTTCCACAGTGCCTCCCGCTCCTGTGGGGAGAGCATGTGGGTGAGATCCTCGAGCGGCGGGATGCTCGCGCCCGCGCTCGTCTCAGAGTTGAAGCCGAACGCGCCGCCCAGCTTGTCGGCATACCAATATGCCGGCGGAACCCACGCGTAAGGCCCCGTCATCTTCATTCCGGACGGCCCGGTCTCGGCCGTGGCCTCCTCCGATGCCGCCGCGATGATGGGTACGGGCCAGTCTTCGGCGCGCAAGGTGTCGACGTACCTCCTCGCGATGGCCGCTGGCGGCGCATGGTCGCTGCCGATCAGGAATCCGATCACGGATGGGTGGTCCCGCAGCAGGCGCGCCTCGCTTGCCATCGAATCTGCGGCCACTGTCCGGTCGCCGGCGTCCCACGGCGCGCCGCCCGTCCCGGCGGCCGATTCCCATTTGTCGCAGCACTCCCAGCCGGGCAGGATCATGATGCCGTCGCGATCGGCCAGGTCGTAGAAGTGCGCGCTCTCCAGCTTGCCCTCACTGCGGATGGCGTTGAGCCCGAGATTGAGGACGTAACTGAACTCGGCCTCCATGCGCTTGGGATCGTCGCGCAGGAACAAGTCCGGGGCCCAGCCGGCGCCGCGAATCAGAACCGGTTTGCCGTTGATGACGAACTGACGATAGCCCTTTGGGGTCAGGTGGGAGCTGACGCTGCGTATGCCGAACGTCACGCTGGCCTCATCGGAGGTCGCACCGTCGACGGCAGCAGCCATCCGTAAACCGTAGAGTGGATGCGCACCCATGTCGGCCGGCCACCAGACCTTCGGATGGCTGAGATCCAGCCCCGGATCGGTCTTGGGCGAAAACGACACGGATTGCTCTTGGCCGGGAGCCAGGTGAATCGTTCGCCGTAGCGAGACGCCGGCCAGCACGCCCGTGATCGTAGCGTCGTGTGCCACCGCGTCGAGATTTCGCGCCTCCACATTCACGGTCAGCGCGGCGTGGGCGAGATCGGGCAGCGACAGCTTCGAAGTTACCTGCGGAAAACGGAGCTCGACCGGCCCCGTCCGCACGATGTCTACGCCCCGCCACGGGCCCATGTTGTTGTCCGGAGACGTCGGGTTCCAGTCGACCCAGCCGATCGACAGGCTCGTCCTCGGGTCGCTCGGACGCACGAGCAACGCGAGGACGTTAGTGCCTGCGTGCACCCAGCGGGTCACGTCGAGCTCCTGTACCGGATAGGCGCCCGCGACGGCTCCCTGGTCGGCCACTTGGTGCCCATTTACCCAGACATCCGCACTTGTGATCATGCCGTTGACGCGCAGCAACGTGCGCATCCCTGGTGCTTCCTTCGCGAGAATGAACTCAGTGCGATACCACCAGGGAACCACGAACAGGTCGCCGCTGGAATCGGGCGGCTGCGCCGTGCGCAGATTGTCGCTGTAGAAGACGTTCCTGTACGTGCCGTTTTCCAGCAGCCCCGCCATGACCGTCGCGCGGCCGCTCACCGGGTACCAACCGCGGGTTGCAAAACCGGCAGAGGACACCTCAGCGCCTCGTTGCTGCGCTTTCGCGCTCTCCTGAATTTCCCAATCCGCTATGGCGGTCGCAGAGCCGGCGGCGCCGTTCACCTGAGTCGGCGCGAAGGCGGCTGCGGCGCGAGCGAGCGGCGCTGTCGCCAATGCCACCAGCATCACAATCGTGCGAAACATGAGCTCCGCCGGTACCCGCATCTCACCTGCTCCCCGGAAATTGCGTCCGCGAGGAACGCGCGATTTTGGAATGCCGGGCGCGCGTACCATACGCGCCAGGTCCCGACGCCCTCCAGCCGATCACCACTGCCCGCGCAGGCCGACCGTGTAACTGCGCTCGGAGAAGCTCGCGTGCCCTTCCTGGCTGGGCCATACGAGGTAGAACCGCTGGTACTCGTTGGTGAGATTACTGCCGTTCACGTAGACCGTGACGTACTTGTCGAGCGTGTACTGGATCGACGCGTCGAGGTATTTCTGCGGCGCCTCGTACTCTTCCAAGCCGGCGATGCTGCCCACCTGATTCACCACCGCCCGCTTCGACCGGTAGTTGTACGCCGCGCGGACCTGGAAGCGCTTGCTCTGGAACCACAGGATGAAGTTCCCCGATTCGGTCGAGTTGTCCTGGAACGGAATCGCGTGCCCGGCAAGATCGGTCTGTCCCGTCTTGCTCGGCGCGTAGGTGACGTTGAATTCCATTCCGGTATAGCGCAGCAGTCCTGGAAGGAACGTGAATCCCTGGCGGTAGTCGAACTCCGCGCCCTGGATGCTGTTACCGCTGCCCTGAACCGGCTCGGTGATCGTGATGCAATGATTGCGCACGACACCGTCCTCGTCCGGCAGGCTGCAATTCTGCACGTTGCCGTTCGCGATGAAGCTCTGCACGTTGATGCGGAACAGCTCGAGGCTGACCATGCTCACCGGGTTGATGTAGTAGTCGAGCGAAGTGCCGTAGTTCGTGGAGCGCCACGGCCTGAGGTGAGGATTCCCCTGTGAGCTGCCCGCCGCCACCTGGTACAACTGATTCCCATTGGGGAGATAGACCAGCGAGTAGTTCAGTGACAGACCGCCGCCCCATTGCACGAGATCGAGCGGCTGCATGTTCTTGGATGCGGCAAAGCGCAGCGTCAGCTTGTCTGTCAAATCCAGTGCCAGATTCACAGCCGGGAGGACGTCGTAGTAACTGCGCCGGGTGACCTGGGTGCCCACGTCAGCAGCCTCCGTACCGTAAAGTCCCGGCGCGCCAGACAGATGCTGCGTGACCTCCAGGTTGGTGTGGATGACGCGCACCCCGACGTTGCCGCTGAAAGGCATGCCGCCCAATTGCTCGCCGAAGTCGGTCTGCAGATAGGCGGACGATTCCCTGGTCCACACGGCCCATGTATTTCCGGGGTCCTCCTGTGTCTCGGTTTGGGGATAGAGCGACTTCCAGTACGCCAGGGGATTGTCCATGGCGGCGGGATTGACTGCCCAGAAGTTGATCCCCGACCCGAGAAGGTTGCTGTATTCCCGCCAGTTGCTCGCCAGTGGCGCCGGAGTATTCGGCATCTGCAGTGCCGATATCGGGCCCGCGCGGAAGTAGCCCTGCGCGTTGCCGGCTGTGCAGCCGCCGCCGTTACCGTCGCCGGCCATGATCACATCGGCGCCGACATAGCGCACCAGGCATCCGTTCGGATCGCTGGCGCCCATCCCTGCGTACACCGGCGCGACAAGTGTGTACCCATGGTTATTGGCGGTATGGATGCTGTTGCGCAGACCGAAGTCGAGGTGGAGGCCGTGCTGAAGGTCGTAGTGTCCGTCGAAGCGCAAAGCGGTGATCGCAGCGTTGGCATCAAAATCGCCGGAGGATTCGATGGTCTTCATCGCCCAGCCGTTCGGATTCGCAAAATTGGCGGCCATCGATGCGGGCATGCCGATGCCGATATAGCGACCGGTGAAATTCGCGGTGATCGGAACCGAGTCCTCGGGAATGCCGATGGGGTTGAATACGCGGTTCCCCCCCAGCTGGTCTGGAAAGATGAAGGTGCCGCAGGGCACGGAATTGGGATCGACACCGGACATCAACTGATTTGGCCACAGGCAGCCGTCGGAATCGGAAATGTTGAGATCGGTCTCGATGAAGGCCTGGCTCGCCGTCTCGCGCACGCCGCGCAGGCTTCCTCTGAAGTTGCCGCCGTTGTTGAAGTCGATCTGAAGATTGGCGTTCTGCGCGGTAGAGCCGCTGTTTTCGATCTGCGAGTACGATTCGACGTCGCCCGGCCATTTTTCGTACACCTGCGTGGTGTAAATTTGCTCGCCGGCCATGTTCGGGTCCGGCGGCGGCGTATTGTACTGACTCAGCGCGGTAGCGCCGGTGTTCATCGACGCCAGCGGCACGAAGGTCGCACCCTGCCAGTCGGTGGAATTGAACTGGAGGCCGACGTTGCGGTTCCACTGCCTCTGGTGCGCGTAGAAGTAGTCGCTCGTCAAGGTGAATCCGCCTCCCAGATCCGCCTGGAACGAAGCATTGCCGGCCTCGCGCTTCCGCTCGATGCTCGACTCGTAGATGCCGATGTTCTGGCTTCCCATGAATATTCCGTTTGACTTGCCATCGCCGTTCACGTCGACACTACCGTCTGGGTTCTGCACGATCTGCGGCGGAATCGGCAAGCCGTTCCACGCCCCCACGAAGCCGTTGTAGGCACCCGCACCCACGGCGTCCTCACGGTCCAGGATGACGCCATATTGGTCGAGGCCCTCGCTCGAGCCTGCGTTCGCACCTTCGTTTTCAGGGCCATTCCGCGTGGTGTCGGAGTAGTCAGCGGAAAGCAGCAGACCCCAGCGGCCATTGTCGTTGAAAGAGACGAGCCCGGTTGCCTCCGGCCCCGTTTTGCGACTGGTATCGCCGCGTTCAGCGTCAGCGTTGTAGCTGAACGTGAATCCATGCGGCAAATTCCAGGGCCGAAAGGTATGCAGATTGAGCGAGCCGCTGATCCCGGTTTCTGTCTGGCTGGCGGTGGGCGACTTGATCACGTCCACCTGATTGAATAGCGTCGCTGGCAGCGTTTCGAAGTTTGGCTGTTGCGATGTGATCTGATCCGGCGTGATGAATACTTCCCCGTTCATCATGCTGCCGACTTCAGGCAAGCCACGCACGTCCACCTGAGTACCCTCGCCGGCGTTGCGGTCGATCTGCACGCCGGTGATGCGCTGCAGTGCATCCGTGATGGTCGTATCCGGCAATTGTCCGATGCTCTCTGCGGAGATGCTGTCCTGGATGTCGGGAGCCATCCGCTTCAGGTCGATCGCGCGCATCTGTGAAGCACGCACTCCGACGACGGTGACCGTGGATAATTCGACCGTCTCTCCGTTCCCGTTGCCTTGGCCGGCGGTGGCGGCCTTGGAGTTGGCTTTCCTGGCAGCGGGCGATGCTGTGGGCCCGTCTTGAGGCGCGGGGGTCTGCGCCCCCTGATTGTCCGCCGGGGCACCCGTGGCCGGCGATGCCATGGCTGATGTCGCCATGGCGGCGAGCAACGCCATGGACACGGCGATTGACACGGGGTGCTTGCGATGTAGGTTGGACACAGGCTTTACCTCTTGATTGATCGCTTCCGTGCCAGGACCGCTTCCACTCGGTGTTCCCCCTGCGGAATGCGCATGTTCCGTGCTGCCTATTTCGAAAACGCCACTCGCGCGAGGACCCATTGGCCGTCGCGCGGATCGCCAGTAGCGAAGATGCACAGATTGCGGACGCCATTACCCTGCGGCGTCGCAACCATTGCGTTGAGTTTGGTTTGTCCCTGCGCCCGCACCGCGGGCGCCAGCGGAAATGTGGCGAGCACTGGCCCCTTGCAGGAATCGGCGTGGATCTCGAACTCGCCGGCAGCGCTGGCCTTCGGACGCACGACCGCGTCCTTGGCTTCATCACCGAAGCGCCATGTGATGCGCCCGACGGTCAGGGCGGCGCGCGTGACGCCTTCCAGCGGCGCACGCTGCCACAGCCAGCACATGTTGCCGACATCCGCCTGGTAAACCGGCCTCGGGCCGTGTGCCGGCCGCTCACCGCCCAAACGCATCCCCGGCTGGCTCGAGCAGGATGCAAGCTGGCTGCTGTCGCGACTGAGCGGAGTCGAAGCATCCAGCACCTGCGTGCGCGGTGCGGCAAGCTCGAATCCATCAGGCGCGAATGTCGCCGCGCGCAGCGTCACGCTGCTCTGTGCGGGAAACTCCAGCGGGCGGGCGTACCGGGTGGAAGTCGACGTAGGTACGGAGCCATCCGAGGTGTAGCGGATCTTGCCGAAGTCCGCTTGGTTGGAAAGCGCTACGTGCAGTGTTCCGTTGGGACCCGCTGTCGCATCGAACGACGGCGCAAATGCCGTATCGGCATATCCGATGCCGAGTGCGCGGTAGCGGGCGAGCTCCGCAGTGAGGCGCAGCAGGAAGCCGTTCCAATCGTGTGCGCTCGCCGGCGACCACCCAAGTTCCGACAAGGCCGCGACGCGGGGGAACAGCGCATGCTGGTCGCGCGCGAAAGTCGGCATGAACTCCGTCCAGAGGTCGGCCTGCACACCAATGACCTGGTTGGCTTCGGCGACGGTTGCGCCGTGCGGGACCACGGTCGCGTCGTAGGCCTGCCGCAGCGCAATCATCGGCGGCTGCCCCGGGCTTTCATCGGGCAGACCCGATTGATAGTGGTCGAAGTACAGCGATCCCTGCGGGTTCAGAACCACGTCGTGGCCTTGCCTGATCGCCGCGAGAGCCACGCGCTCGTCATCGTCATCGTGCCAGGACATCACCACTTCAGATGTCGGAAGCGTCGCGCCCGCAAGCAACGCGTCGTCCCAACCTACCGGCGTGCGCCCATGCTCGATCAGATGGTCGGCGACCCGGCCGATGAACCAGCTCTGGAGCTGATCCATGTTCGCGAGCCCGAGCCGCCGCATCCGGGCGCGCACTTCCGCCGACGCGTTCCACTGCTGCTTATCGGCCTCGTCGCCGCCGAGAGAGATGTATCGCGAAGGGAAGAGCCGCATGACCTCGTCGAGCACGTCATCGACGAACTGCAAGGTCTTCTCGTCGGGATTCAGCAGCCAGGGACTGATCCCCCAGTCCGTCCACACCGGCGGATCGCTGCGGGTGACGCCAAGCCATGGATACGCCGCCACCGCTGCCTGCGAGTGTCCGGGAAGGTCGATTCCCGGCACGACGGTAATGAAGCGGGCGGCGGCATAGCGCACGATGTCGCGCACCGCCGCTTCGGTATAGAAGCCGCAGTAGGGCTTGTCGGGCGCGCCGGTCAATTCGATGTCGAGGCCCACCGCCTTGCGGCAGGCGCCGGTTTTCGTGAGCGCAGGGTATTTGGGGATCTCGAGGCGCCAGCCCTGGTCCTCGGTCAGGTGCCAGAGCAACACGTCCAGCTTTTCGAGCGCCATCCAGTCGATCAATTTCTTGATGTCGGCTGCGCTCTGAAAATGCCGTCCTGAGTCGAGCAGCAGTGCGCGCCATGCGAACCGGGGGTGATCGTCGATGACGCCCTCGGCAATCTCAGCCCGCGCACCGCGGGTCCAGCCAGGCGGCGTCAGCAATTGCCACAGGGTGACGGCCCCATAGAAGGCGCCGCGCGGGGCGCGTGCGATTACCCGGACGTTCCGGGCCCCTACGACAATGCGATAGCCGGCGTCCCCCACGACACTCGCGTGAGGATCCACTTCAAACGTGATTTCGGGGCGCTCGTTGGCCTCAGCCGCCGCTCGCAACCGCAACCCGCGCGTGTGCGCCACCAACTGCATGAACCGGTCCGCTACGGGCTGAACTTGGCGGCGATCGGCGCCACGCACCGCAACCCGGGCCCCATCCGTAATCTGCAGCACTCCCGACCCCGCAACGTGCTCATGGACGGGTTGCGGCAACAGGGACCAGGAGGGTGCTGCAGGGGCCGCAGTTGCCATCGCCGTTGCCGCCAACCACACGACAAATGCGGTAAGCATCCCGCCGACATTCCGCATCGGAAATGACGTCGTCGAGACACTCGCCCGTCGACCGCAATGGCCGATTGCCGCGTTCATCTGTGCGCCTATTGATTCGGTCCCCTGACGAATCAATAGTGCCTCGCGTGTAATTTTGTGTCAAGCTTGGTGGCGCTACCAGCGCTTGTGCTTATAATTGTTCGGGCAAATGACGAATCAACTCAGGACAGCCATGCCTTCGCAGCCAATGGCCAGCGTGACACGCCAATTGTCGCGACGAAGCGTTTTCGAAGCCCTTCTGCACCGCAGCCCCATCTCGCGGGCGGACCTTGCCAAGGTGACCGGTCTTTCGAAACAGACGACCTCGGAGGTCATCGACGCCTTCGATCAGCAGGGACTGGTGCGTCCGGTCGGACGAACGAGCGGCAATGTCGGGCGGACCGCTGTGTTGTACGAGTTGAGCCCGGAAGGTGGTCACGTGCTCGGCATCGACCTGGGAGCCCGGGTGACGGTCGCCCTGGCCGACATTGCCGGCAGAGTCCTCGCCGAGGCCGATGAGCCCACCGACGGCCGGGGCGGCGCCTGGGCCCTCGACCAGATCGCCCGGCTCGCCAGCCGCCTGGCGCGAGACAATCACACACACCCGAGCCGCATACGCTCCATCGTTCTGGCCACCCCCGGAGTGGTGAACCCCAAGAGCGGCGCGATCGAGATGGCGCCCAACATCACCGGCCTGGGCAACCTGAATGTCGTGAGCCTGCTGGGCGAGAAGCTCGGCAGTTCCGTCGCCATCGAAAACGACATCAATCTCGCGCTGCTCGGGGAAATCTGGCACGGCTGCGCGCAGAACGTAGCCAATGTGGCCTTCCTCGCGCTCGGCACCGGTGTTGGATTGGGATTGTATGTGAATGGCCAGCTCGTCCGGGGCGAGAATGGCGCCGCCGGTGAAATCGGCTATCTGCCGATCGGAGGCGATCCGCTCCAGGCCGAAGCTCGCCTTCAGGGCTGCCTCGAGTACCAGGTGGGCGCCAACGGAATCGTGCGGCGATATCGCCAAGCCGGCGGATCCGACGTCGACTCGGCTCGACAGGTGTTCGAGCGCGCGCAGGCGGGCGATTCGCTCGCCATGGGCGTGATCGAAGAGACGGCGCGGCTGACCGGTCTCGCGGCGGCCACGGTCGTCGCCACCGTGGACCCGCAGCTGATCGTTCTCGGCGGCTCCGTCGGCGCGCGCACGGACTTTGCGGACAAGGTGGCTCGCGTGCTGTTGCGGCTCGCACCGCGGCCTGTGGAGATTCGCAGCAGCACGCTCGGCAAGCGTGCCGGAGTCGTGGGCGCCCTCTCCGTCGCCTTGAACAGGCTTCACGACGAGCTCTTCGGCGTCGCGGACCTCGCGGCGGCCCTGCCGCTGCCACCGCCTCGCGCGCAATAATCGACAAGGCAATGACACGCGAGACGACGCATTGCTTTGCGGCCGACCTGGGCGGGACGAAGCTGGCCGCCGCCATGGCGGATGCCCGCGGGCACATCGTCGCCGAGCTGACGGAGCCTACGGACCCGCGCGGCGGCGCATACGTGGCCGAACAGATCGCCGCCTGTGCCGACAAGCTGGCGCAAGCCGCGCGGATCGAAGCCGTGCGGGTGCGTCATTTCATGGTGGGCGTTCCTGGAGCGATCGATCCTCACACGGGCCGCGTCTCCCTGACTCCAAACATCGCGGGACTGCAGGACTTCGATGTCCTCGGCTATCTGCGCGACCGCTTCGGGGCGGATGTCGCAATCGAAAACGACGTCAACCTCGCCATGCTCGGCGAGCAGACGCTCGGTTGTGCCAGCCGGTGCCGCAACGCGGCGTTCCTGGCGCTCGGAACGGGCGCAGGGCTCGGCCTTCTCATCGACGGCAAGCTGTTTCGGGGAGCACGCGGCATGGCCGGGGAAATCGCGGACCTGCCGATCGGCCGTGACCCGACTTCCCAGACCCCGTCTGCCCACAACGCATTCGAGCTAGAGGTGGGCTCACTCGCCATCGTCGAGCGGTACCGTCGCCAGGGGGGAACCGCAGCCGCGACGGTACGTGACATTTTCAGGCTCCTCGAGGAAGGAGACGAAGTGGCGGCCGCAGTCCTCGACACGACGGCGCGCTGGGTGGCGGTCGCCGTCGCGACACTGCAATCGCTCCTCGATCTGGAGCTCATCGTGTTCGGAGGCAGCATCGGCGTGCGTCCCGAGTTATACGCGCGCGTTCAGCGGGTCCTTCCCGCGATCTTCTCGCGGCCTGTCGCGATCGCCCCCAGCCAGCTTGGCGATCGCGCCGGGCTGATCGGCGCCGTGTGCGCCGCCGCGCAGGCCTTGCGGCAACATCAGGAGCCTGCGCAGCGCACTGCCGCCGCCGCGAGCCACCCCGCAGCCCGTGATGGCTCCGCGGAGTGCCGGCCGGGTGAATGACAAGTCCACACGCCTCAAGCGGGCGCTCAATCGCTGGGACCTGATCCTCTACGGAGTGATCGTGATCCAGCTCACCGCGCCGATGCCGGTCTTCGGCGTCCTGAGCGCGCGAGCGGGCGGTCACGTCGTGACCACCATCCTGCTTGCGATGACTGCGATGGCATTCACCGCGATCAGTTACGGACGCATGGCGCAGGCATATCCCAGCGCCGGCTCTGCCTTCACCTATGTGACTCGGGAGTTCTCCCCGCTCCTGGGCTACGTGACGGGCTGGGCGATGCTCATGGACTACGTGCTCAATCCCCTCATCTGCATCATATGGGGCAGCCGGGCGGCGATGAACTTCGCGCCCCAAGTCCCGTATGCAGTGTGGGCAGTTGCATTCTTCGCGCTGTTCACCTCCGTGAACCTGGTGGGCATCAAGAGCTCGGCGCGCATCTCGGGTTTGATTGCCGCGACGACGGGCGCCGTCGTTTTAGTGTTCATCGTCTGCGCGGGATGGTACGTCTGGCATCACGATCCGGGCACCCCGGGATTCTTCACCCACCCGTTCTACGATCCCAAGACTTTCCACGTCGGCTCGGTTCTCGGCGGCACCTCGATCGCCGTGCTCACCTACATAGGCTTCGATGGCATTTCGACGCTCTCGGAGGAGGTCGAGGACCCTCGCCGCACTATCCTGTTCGCGACCGTGGGAACCTGCATAGTGGTCGGCATCCTGTCGGCGATCGAAGTCTATGCGGCGCAGCTGGTGTGGCCGACGGCTCTGCCTTTCAAGGATATCGATACCGCGTTCGTCGAGGTGGCCGCGAAAGCCGCCGGCCCCTGGCTTTTCGTGGTGATGAATCTCGCCCTCCTGATCGCCAACATCGGCTCCGGCGTGGGCTCGCATCTGGGTGCGGCGAGGCTCCTTTACGGTATGGGACGCAGCAACGCCCTGCCGCCCGGATTCTTCGGTGCCGTCGACCCGAAGCGCCGCATTCCGCGCAACAACGTGATCCTGGTGGGTCTCATCGCGCTCTGCGGGGCGCTTCTGATCGACTACGGGCTCGGAGCCGAAATACTGAACTTCGGGGCGTTGCTCGCGTACATGGGCGTCAACGCCGCCGCCCTGGCGCGCTACTACGTTCGCAGTCCCGAGAGAAGATTCCGTGACCTCTGGCCGCCGATTGCCGGATTCGTCACTTGTCTGCTCCTCTGGCTCAACTTGAGCAATGCCGCCAAGATCGTCGGCGCGAGCTGGATGATCGTGGGAGTGATCGTCGGCGCCCTGCGCACCCGAGGGTTTCGCCGAGGGGTGCTGCGCTTCGAGGCGACTTCCGAGGATTGACCCGCGCACCACATGGCAGCCATATCGCACTAGGCGGCTCGCGGACCGAGCATGATTATCGCCATCCCGCCGAGGGTGACTGCCGCGCCGATCAGATCCCAGGACGTTGGGCGGGTTCCGTCTACGAGCCACAGCCAGAGAATGGCAACCGCCACGTATACCCCACCGTAGGCCGCGTACACGCGTCCAGCGGCCGTGGGGTGCAGGGTCAAGAGCCATGCGAAAAGCGCAAGGCTGGCGAATGCCGGAACGAGGAGCCAGGGCGAGCTGCCTCTTCTCAGCCACAGATACGGCAGATAGCACCCAACGATCTCGGCCACGGCCGTCAGCACGAAGAGCCCAAACGTTC
>Ga0134126_10002953_pt1 | contig 21386 bp, 17 predicted proteins | sample KB31752_FD_96881 | JGI IMG/M metagenome (GOLD analysis project Ga0134126, IMG submission 96881) | Terrestrial soil microbial communities with excess Nitrogen fertilizer from Kellogg Biological Station, Michigan, USA - KB3-175-2 | ecosystem: Environmental > Terrestrial > Soil > Unclassified ... | reverse complement strand
TGACGCGCTTCTCGATGATGCGGTCTTGTGCGGAGGTGTCGCGAATGCTCATGCAAGGTCTCCGGCCGCCACAACGCGGCCACAGTCCTCTTTGAGCAAGTCCGGTGCCAAGCGGAACCCGGCGTCAACGCGTTCGCATTCAAGCACTTGCCAAGGCGCAGCGCGCGGAAAAGGTGTCCGCGGACAGACCGCGGACACTCCGCAATGCGGCGGTGGCGGACAAACCCTCGATGCCCTGCACGCCGCCGCCGGTACGAACAAAGACACGACGCCGCGCGTTGAGTCTCATTCAACACCGCGTCGCGAAACTTTCATGACGCCGTGCGCGTCACCGCAGGATCACTCGAACTAGAATGTCGTCACGCCTCCCTCGCGGAGGCGTCTTCGTTTTCTTCTGCGCTGCATGCGGCGCAACGGTTGATCCGCCATGAACGACATCGCACTGTCTGCCGCCGGCGCGACGCCGCAACGCCGCTGGCTGATCCCGCTGGCGCTGCTGGCGGTGTACGTGATCTGGGGCTCGACCTACCTCGGCATCCGCATCGGGCTGACCGGATTCCCGCCGTTTGCGATGGCTGCACTGCGATTCCTCGCGGCCGGCATCGCGATGTACGCGTGGTTGCGCCTGCGCGGCGTCAAGCCGCCGACGCGCCGGCAATGGCGCAACGCGGCGGTCACGGGCGTGCTGCTGTTGCTGTTCGGCAACGGCCTGGTGTGTTTCGCCGAACAAAGCGTGACGTCGGGCATCGCCGCGGTCGCCATCGCCAGCGAACCATTGTTCGTGGCGCTGGTGCTGTTTGCCTACCGCGAACGCCCGAGCCGCAGCGAGATCATCGGACTGGTCGTCGGATTCGTGGGCGTGATCGTGTTGAACAGCGGCGGCGCGATGCGCGCGGCGCCGTTGGCGGCTGCGGCGCTGATCTTCGCGACCGCGGCGTGGGCGTTCGGCTCGATCTGGAGCCGCCACCAGGACATGCCGGACGGCCCGATGAACGTGGCCGCGCAGATGCTGTGTGCGGCGCCCGCGCTGGCGCTGGCCGCGTGGCTCACCGGCGAGCGCTGGCCCGCGCATCCATCGATGACGTCGATCATCGCCGTCGCGTACCTCGCCGTGTTCGGATCGATCATCGCGTTTTCCGCCTACCTGTTCCTGGTCAAGCACGCGCGTCCGGCGCTGACCGCGAGCTACGCCTACGTGAATCCGCCGGTGGCCGTGTTGCTGGGCGCGCTGGTTGCGGGCGAACACGTGGGCAGCGCCGAGATCGGCGGCATGGTCGTGATCCTCGTCGGCGTCGCGATCATCACGCTGGCGCACGGACGCGGCAGGCGGCGTACAGGCGCTGCGGAGTAAAATGCGCGGCCATTGAATGGCCTTGCCCGTTGCCGTCATGACCAAGTGGATCGTCCTTGCCGTTCTCGTCGTGTGTGCGCTGTACGTGCACTTTCGCGGCCGGGTGCGGCACAAGTTTCTGCGCCAGATCACCGACCACTCGACGTTCATGGCGCCGATCAACGTGTTGATGTACGCGTTTTCGCGCGTGCCGCGCACGCCGTACCTGCAAATCGCCGATTTCCCCGAGCTGGAAAACCTGCGCAGCAACTGGCAGGTCATCCGCGACGAAGCCATCGCGCTGGCGAAGGCCAGCCACATCAAGGCGTCCGACCAGCACAACGACGCCGGTTTCCATTCCTTCTTCCGCACCGGCTGGAAGCGGTTTTACCTCAAGTGGTACGACGACGCGCCGCATCCGTCGGCGCAGCAGCTGTGCCCGCGCACCATCGAAATCCTGAAAGGCTCGCCCCACATCAAGGCCGCCGCGTTCACCCAGTTGCCGCCGGGCAGCAACCTCGGCAAGCATCGCGATCCGTTCGCGGGTTCATTGCGCTACCACCTGGGACTGATCACGCCCAACGACGATCGTTGCTGGATCAAGGTGGACGGCAAACCGTACAGTTGGCGCGACGGCGAAGGCGTGGTGTTCGACGAGAGCTACATCCACTGGGCCGCCAACGAAACTGACCAGGATCGCATCATCCTGTTCTGCGACCTCGAGCGTCCAATGAAGTATCGCTGGGCAACCGCGCTCAACCACGCGGTTGCGCGCACCCTGCTCGCCGCAGGTTCCTCGCCCAACCAGGAAGGCGACCGCACCGGCGGCGTCAACAAGATCTTCAAGTACGCCTACGCGATCCGGCACGTCGGCAAGAAACTGAAGAAGCGCAACCGCAAGCTGTACTACGCCGCCAAGTGGACGATCTTCGCCGCGATCCTCGCCGCGATCTTCGTGCCGTGGCGGATGTTGTGACGCGCCCGCTCGGGAACGTCCGAACGCGTAACGAAGTGCATCCCGAGCGGGCAAAGCCGCCCGGAGGCAGATTTCGTCATGCTGCAAAAACGGGTGCGGCGCCTCCGATCCACGTATCCACGGGCTGCGCCTTCGAGTACAGAAATCCCTGGACATGCTGGCAACCAAGCTCGCGCAGCAGATCGCGCTGAGCCGTCGTTTCGACGCCTTCGGCGATCACCTGCATCGAAAGTGCGTCGGCCATTGCCAAGATGGCACGAATAACGGCCACGCCGCTGCCTTGATCTTCTTTGGTGAGATCGGCGACGAATGAGCGATCGATCTTGAGCATTTGCAACGGGTACTGATGCAGATAGGACAGTGACGAATATCCGGTTCCAAAATCATCCAGCGAAACGCCTATGCCGGCCTGACGGAAAATATGCAGCACCCGCTTGACCGTGGGCGTATCTTCCAACAGCGCGCGCTCGGTGACCTCGACGCGGAAGCGCGACGCTGGCACCGCATATTCGGCAAGCAGCCCGAGCAGCCTTTGATCAAGCTTGGGGTCGCGGAAGTGACGTGCCGAAAGGTTGACACTCACGAAGGCATCACCGCTTCCGGCCAGCGCGTTGGCATCGCGACATGCCTGGGTGAAGATCTGCCAGTCCATGGCTTCAGACATTCCGGTGTCCTCGGCGACGCTGAGAAATTCGCCCGGCAGTACTATGCCGCGCCGCGGGTGGCGCCAACGCATCAGCGCTTCATAACCGATGACGTTGCCGACGTCGAGGTTCACGATCGGTTGGTAATACGGCACGAACTCGCTGCGTGTCAGGCCGCGGCGCAGGTCGTTTTCGACCTCCAACAGCGATACCGCTTCCCTGCGCAGGTCGTCGTCAAACACCACACACCGGTGACGTCCTTCGGCCTTGGCACGGTACATGGCCGAGTCGGCGTCGCGCAGCAACTCGTCCGGGCTCTGGTAGTGCGGCGCGGCCAATGCGATGCCGACAGAGGTGGAGGTAAACATTTCCTTGGAAGCGAGCCAGAATGGCGCGTTGAGAGCATGAATGATGCGCCCGGCGATGTTGCTGGCCATATCCACATCCGCAACACCGTCCAACAGTACACAGAACTCGTCACCACCCATGCGCGCAACCATGTCGTTGGGCTTCAGGCAAGCGCGAATGCGCTTGCCGACCTCGAACAACAGGTCGTCGCCCAACAAGTGACCGACTGAGTCGTTGATCACCTTGAAGCGGTCGAGATCCATGAACAGCACCGCGAAACCCTTGGCTGGATCAGCGCGATAATACGCGAGTGCGTGCGCCAGCCTCTGCGTCAGCTGAGTGCGATTGGGCAGGCCCGTCAGCGGGTCGTGCAGGGTTTCGTGCTTCAGGCGCGCCTCGACGCGCTCGCGCTCGGCAATTTCCGCACGCAAGTCACGATTGGCCAATCCAAGTGCACCGGTGCGTTCGTCCACACGGCGTTCAAGGTCGGCGTAGGCGTGGCGCAGGGATTCGGCGACACGTATCCGCTCCAGCGCGTTGGCGATGTGGTAGGACACAAATGTCAGCAGTTCTTGGTCGCGCAGCGTATAGCGCCGTTCCGGCGAATAGCTCTGCACGACCAATACTCCGACCGTGCGCTCCGAACACACCAGCGGCACGCCAAGCCAGCACTCCGAATCCGGTCCGTGTGGCGCCACTTCGCCTGCGGTGCGCAGCCTGGAAACCTCGGCGGAATCCGCGAGTAATGCCTTGCCGCAACGCACTACGTACTCTGTCAGACCGTTGGCGAGTTTGCGCGGCTCATGCTTGTCGTCGCGTTCATCCACCAGGTAGGGAAAGGTCAGTTCGGTACCATCCTCGGATGACAGCGCAATATAGAAATTGCGTGCGTACAGCAGATCACCTACCACGCTATGTACGGTGGCATAGAAGGTTTCGATGCTGTCAGTGGTACTGGCGAGTTCAGCGATGCGAAACAGTGCCGCCTGCAATCGTTCGCCGCGCTGACGCTCAAATACCTGCTGTTGCAATTCCGCGGTGCGCTCATTGACGCGATGTTCCAACTCGGCGTGTGCCAAGCGCCGCTCCAGCGCGGTCTGGATGTGCTGGGCCACATAGATCAGGAGGGTCTTGTCCTGCTCGGAGAAGTGGTGCACATCGTCATAACTCTGAACAACTACGCAACCGACCACGTCGGTTCCCCGAAGCAACGGCACCCCCAGCCAGTCCTTGCACACGGCGCCGACCATGTGGAACGGACCAGTGACGCAGCGGCTCATCAACTCCGGTGGACCCATCAACGGCTTGCCGTCATGGAGCACGTACCAGGTTGGGCCGTGCAGGATTTCCGCCATCGACATGTCGCTGTGCGGGTCAGGAATGTTCGGGTCGGCAACATCGGCGTAGTACGCAAAGCGCACGCTATCGCGTGCAGCGTCATACAGGGCGATGTAAAAGTTCTCTGCATACATCAGGGAACTGACGATGCCGTGAAGCGCTTGGGACATCGTGGTCAGGTCGTCGTCTGCCGAATTGGCCTGATCAGCGATGGCATACAGCGCGCGCTGTAAGCGTTCGGACCGCCCGAGATGTTCGACGGATTCCGCCAGCGCCATTTGTTTGCCGAGCGCCTCGATCCGTGCTTCGATCAAATTGGCTGCCGGCCTTAGCAGCGCGATCCTGGCATGGTTGTCCGGCGCGGTAACAAGGAGAATCTCCCGCCTGGAAAGCGGGATCTGCAATTGTTGCCCGAAGGCACCGGCGGTGACCGGTGTCCCGACGCCCCTGGCGCAGCGCCGGACCTCGGATTCCGGCACCAGAATGCCCAGGAGCTCGCGGGCGGCTCTCACCACGGCATCAAGATCGGCGGCTGCCAACAACTTGCCGTTGGCTCGCAACAAGGCAATCGCGTCGAGTGGCCGGCCAGTGGTGATGGGTGTCGCTGCTGAATGGATATTGCCGGCCATTGAAATAGCCCCTGTGTTTACAACAGAGACAAAGCAACAACCGTTCCAAGTAAAGGAACGCATTTCACAAAATGCGCTGGTTTTCCGTAATTTTCGATTGCGGCTGAACCGCCCGGACGCTCCGGCGGCTTTATGCGCAAAATCTCCTCGCCCGGCGCAGCGTACCTCACCGTCCAGCGCCTTGATCCGTTCACGCTCTCCCGTCATCGGCCTTGACGCAAACAGTGGGCACACTCGGCGCATAGCCGATCTGGCAACCACGAATCCGATCGCGGTCCACTGTAAACGTCAGTGCAAGTCTTTGTGTCGAGCCCGACAGGCAAACAGCAGGAGCTTCCGCAGCCGCACCCCGGCTTCATCGACACCGATGGGACGAAACAAAAGTTCACGTCTCTGGAGGAGCATTTCCGGCTCTCGATCACGGTCCGCGTCAGCTGCAAATGAACAAAATGCAACCATGTGTCACCGGTATCTTGCAGTACTCGCCTGGGTCCTCTTTGGGCTCTGTGTTTCCATATCGTGCCGTGCGAAGGAAGCACAAACCTCGTTTGGTATATCGATCACCATCCTGTCGGCGTGCACCACCAATTTTGATGAGATAAGACGGGACGTGAACGAACGCTGTAGCTCCCCGCTCCCCTATCGCATCGACACAGTGCGTTTTCAATCTGGCCAATTTGACGAACAGTTGGCGCTCATTTGCGGCAACAGTGCGCTCCAAGGTCCACCTGTTGCCCAAGCAAAACCGTGCGGCGCCGACTCGATCAGCGTCGTGACAATCGTCTATTAGTGGACGAGATCGGCTCGCCCATGTCGCACATTGGACGCGAACCCGCAATTGGCGCGGAGCCCAACTGCACTCCGGAATTTCATGGAGGAATCGGCTGGACGTGCGGGACTTTTACAACTCCCGCAGCGCAGTCGTCACCGGCAGCCTTGCCGCGCGTACCGCGGGAAACAGACCGCCGATGAAGCCGATCGCGAGGGCCCACTTGATGCCGGTCCACAAGAGTTCCGGCGTCACGCGGAACTGGAAGACGACCTTGCTGAAGTTGCCGCCGACGGTGGACGCCGTGTAACCGTTGAACACCAGCCACACGATCACGGCGCCGACGATGCCGCCGATCAGCGCCAGCAGCATGGTTTCCAGCAGCACCGACACCACCACCGGCGTGCCGCGGAATCCGATCGCGCGCAGCGTGGCGATTTCGCGGGCGCGCGTCGCGACCGCCGCATACATGGTATTGAGCGCACCGAAGATCGCGCCGATCGCCATGATCACGCCGATGGTGATGCCGACGATGCGGATCACCTTGCTCAGGCCCTCGGATTGCTTGTTGAAATAATCGCGTGTGGTGCTGACGTCCACCTTGACGCGCGGGTCGCCCATCAGCGACGCCTTGAATTTGTCGAAAGCCTTGGGTGACGTCAATCGCGCCGTCACCGATTCCGCGCTGCTGCCGCGGCGATACGCCGAAGCAACGGATTTGGAATCGCCCCACAGCTCCGACCCGTGCGCGTCGTTCGACGCGAACACGCCGACGATGGTCCAGTCCTGGCCCCCGAGGCGCAGCGTCTTGCCCACGTCCAGCCCGGCGAACTGGCGCTCGGCGCCCTCGCCGACGACGAGCTCGCGCATGCCGGGCGTGAACTTGCGGCCCTGGATGATCCTGACGTTCGGCCATACCGTCCAGGCCTCGTCGCCGACGCCGCGGATCGCGACGTTGGAATCGGTTTTCGGATCGCTCTTCTTCGGCACGTTGGCGACCACCACCAGTTCCGCCGACGCGATCGGCTTGCCCTGCGCGTCGCGCGCGATGCCGGGCGCCTGCTCGATCACGTCGATATCGTCGCGTGTCAACACGGAATTGCTTTCCGCGCCCGAACCGCCGCGCAACACGATCGCGGTGTCGTTGCTGCCGGTTTGCTGCAGCGTGGCGGTCAAACCGTCGCCCATCGCCAGCAACGCCACCAGCACGCCGACCACGCCGGCGATGCCGACCACGATCACCGCGGTGGAACCGAGCCGCTGGGTGAGCGTGCTCATTCCGACGCGCGTGACCGACAAGGTGCGCCGCCCGGTGCGCGCGGCCAGCAACCACAGCGCCAGCAGGATCGCCAAGCCCAACACGACGAACCACGGCAGCGCCGTCCACACCACCAGCCACACGATCACGATCGCCGCGAGGCCAAGACCGAACAAGAACTTTTTCATGTCACGCTCCTCAACGTCCGGCCAGGGCATCGACGATCTTCAGGCGCATCCCGCGCAACGCGGGCAACACGCCGACCATGATGCCGATCACGATCATCAACACCGCGCCTTCGACCCAGATCAGCCAACCGATCGGCGGCAACTGGATCATCCCGCCGCTGCCTTTGGCGAGCGCGGGCGCCAGCACGCTGGCTATGCCCAAGCCGATCACGCCGCCGATCAACAGCAGCAGGATCGCTTCGGCCAGCACCAGCGCGAGCACGCTGCGGTTGGAGAATCCGATCGTCTTCAGCACCGCCAGTTCCGGGATGCGCTCGCGCACCGCCTGCGCCATGGTGTTGCCGGTCAAGAGGATCAGCGTGAAGAACACCGCCGCCATGATCGCCTCGACGATCAGGCCGATGTTGCCGATCTGCTTGGCGAAGGATGCGTTGAACGCATTGGCGGTCTGGGTCTTGGTTTCGTGGTCGGAATTGGCCGACAGCGCGTCGATCGCCTGCGCCACCCTGTCGGCGTCCTTCGCATCCTTCAGCTTGACGACGTACCAGCCCACCGAGTGCTGGCCGTACATGTTGCCCTCATCGAAATATTTCCAGTGCAGGAAGAACATCTGGTCGCCGCCATTGGGCGCGTCTTTCGCCGTCTTGTAGATGCCCACGATCGTGAACGGCCAGGTCTTGTCGCCGTTCTTGCGCGGAAAGATCGTGGACTGCAACGGAATCTGCTGGCCGACCTTCCAGTGGTAGCGCGCGGCGAGCGCCTCGCCCACCAGCGCGCCGTCCTGCGTATTCGCGAACGCCTTGCGCTGCTCCGGCGTCAACACGATGTCCGGATTCGTGGCCAGGTAATCCTCGTCGACCGCGAAGCTGAAGACGAAGTTCTTCGGGTCCTGGTACACGCCGCCGAACCAGTTCTCGTGACCCACGCCTTCCACGCCCGGAATGGCCGCGATGCGCGTCTTCAGGCTTTCCGGCAGGCCGGTCATGATCGAGAACCGCGAGGCGACGACCAGCCGCTCATTGCCCGCGAGGCTGTCGCTGCCACTGGTGAATGCCACGCGGACCGCGTTGAGCAGGCCGAACAGCAGGAACGCCGCGATGATCGAGATCAGCGTGAAGATCGTCCGCGTCTTGCGCCGGAACAGTGCGCTCCATACCAGGTTGAAATATTTCATGACATGGCTCCCGCTCAGGCCGTGTGCTGCTGCTCGACCAGCGTGCCCTTGTCAAGGTGCAGGGTATGCGAAGCGTACTCGGCAGCCTTGGGATCGTGCGTGACCATCACGATGGTCTTGCCGTGTTCGCGGTTGAGGCGCTGCAGCAGCGTCAGCACTTCTTCCGCCGACTGGCGATCGAGGTCGCCGGTCGGCTCGTCGCAGACCAGCAGGGTCGGGTCGGACACGATCGCGCGCGCGATCGCGACGCGCTGCTGCTGGCCGCCCGACAATTCGCTGGGCTTGTGCGAGGCGCGATCGGCAAGTCCCACCAGTTGCAGCGCGATCGCGGCATTCTTCTTGCGCTGCGCGGCCGACAATTTGGTCAGCAGCAGCGGCAGTTCGACATTCTTCTGCGCGGTCAGCGCCGGCATCAGGTTGTAGAACTGGAACACGAAGCCGACGTTGCCGGCGCGCCAGCGCGCGAGCTGGCCTTCGGCCATCTTGTCGATGCGCTTGCCGTCCACGGTCAGGCTGCCATCGGAAGGCGAATCGAGGCCGCCAATCAAGTTGAGCAGCGTGGTCTTGCCGGAACCCGAGGGCCCCATCAGTGCGAAGAAATCACCGCGCGCGATGTCGAGGTCGATGTGGTGCAGCACTTCGAGTTTCTGTTTGCCGCGCGTGTAGGTTTTCGACAGGCCGCGGATCTGCACCAGCGGCTGCTTTTCGCCCAACGTCCGATCACCTTCTTGCACTTCCGCGACTGCTGCGTTCATCGTCGTCTCCTCGCTACTCGTCATTCCCGCGAAGGCGGGAATCCAGTGTCTTTGCCGTTCAAGTCGCTGGATCTCCGCTCTCGCGGGGATGCCGACCTGAAAGCTTGCGGCGAAATTATTGACTCCCGCCGGTCGTCACCCGCACCTTCTCGCCGTCCTTCAAATCCGCGGCCGGCGTGGTCACCACTTCCGCGCCCGCGTCCAGGCCTTGCGTCACCTGTTTCAAATCCGAGAAATCCGCGCCCGTGGTCACGGACGTGCGCGCGACGCGGCCGTCCTTCACCACGAACACCACGTCCTTGCCGCCGCGCTGCACGATCGCCGACTTCGGCACCAGCACACCCGGCAGCGGCTTGCGGTTCGCATCCTTCTTTTCGAGGAACGACACGCGCACGCCCATCTGCGGAATGATGCGCGGATCCTTCTGATCCAGCGCGATGCGTACCTTCACGGTGGCCTTGCTCTTGTCGGCGCTCGGGATGATCGCGATCACGTGCGCGGGAATCTTCCAGTCGGGATACGCATCCAGCACCGCCTCGACCGGCATGCCGGGCACGACGCGGCTGATGTAGGCCTCGTTGACGTCGACGTCGATTTCCAGCGAATTCATGTCCACGATCGTCGCAAGCCCGCCGGCGATGCCGCCGCCGCCCGAGGTATACGGCGACACGATCTCGCCCACTTCCGCGGCCTTGTCGGTGACCACGCCATCGAATGGCGCGCGGATGATGGAGAAATCCAGGTTCACCTGCGCCGCCTGCACCTGATCCTTCGCCGCTTGCGCCTGCTTGATCGCGGCGTCGAGCCCCGCCTTGTCGGTATCGACCAGCGTGTTCGCCTGCTGCGCGTCCTGCTTCGAGACGTACCCGCGCGCGACCACCGCGTCCATGCGCGCGGCGTTCGCGCGATCCTGCCGCAACGTTGCGCGCGCCTTGATGACGCCCGCCTGCGCGGCCGCGTATTGCGCCTTGGTCGAATCGAGTTGCGCCTGGTAAGCCGTGGGATCGAGCCGCGCCATGATCTGTCCCTGCTTGACGTGTGCACCCTCGTCGACCGAAACCTCGGTAAGCGTGCCGATGATCTGCGCCGAAATCGTGGCCTGCCGCCGCGCGACCACGTAGCCGGTCGCCTGCAACACCGCCGCATCGCTGCTGGACGCCGCCGCCACCGCGGTGCTGGTTTCGACGGTCGCCGCATGGCCGCGCAGCGCGAACACCGCGACACCGCCGGCAAGAATCAGCACCACGACTATCGCGCCCACGATCCACGGCCAGCGCACACGCGCTCCGTCGTCATCACGCTGCGCTCGATCGATGCGCAACTCGTGCAGCAGGTCGTGGTTGGTCTTCCCGTCGTTCACCCGTCGTCCCCGTGCACCAAAGCGCCCACGCAAGTCTGCCACAGCTTGCCGTGCGGGTCGCGCGGCCGCCACCGGCAGCCATCAAGCATTGCGCCTGACAGCTGTCACGCGGCCGGTTGGAGCCTACAATCACCCACCCCCACGGAGCCATTCCATGTCTTTCGCGTTCGATCCGCCCGTCATTCCCAGCCTGCCCGTCCACGGCCGCGAAGCGCGCTTTCCCGTCCACCGCATCTATTGCATCGGCCGCAATTACGCGGATCACGCGAAGGAAATGGGCGCGCAGACGGTGAGCCGCGCGAACCCGGTGTTCTTCATGAAGCCTGCGGACGCGATCGTCGCGGATGGCGAGAGCGTGCCGTATCCATCGGCCACGCACGAGTTGCACCACGAAGTGGAAATGGTGGTGGCGCTTGTGCGCGGCGGACGTGATCTCGACGCGTCAAACGCGCCCGATTGCGTCTTCGGTTACGGCGTGGGACTCGATCTCACGCGCCGCGATCTGCAGGCCGCGATGAAAGCGAAAGGGTTGCCGTGGGATGTCGCCAAGGGTTTCGATGCGTCCGCGCCGGTTTCCCCGTTGCGCACCGTCGGCGACATCGGACATCCGCAGCGTGCGCGGCTGTCGCTCAGCGTGAACGGCGAGATGCGCCAGGACGCCGACATCGCGGACATGATTTTCGCGGTGCCGGAGATCATCGCCGAACTGTCGAAGTTGTTCGAATTGAAACCCGGCGACCTGATCTTCACCGGCACGCCGGCCGGCGTCGGGCCGCTGCAGCGTGGCGACCATTTCCGCGCCGAACTGCAAGGCATTGCCACACTGGACGGGCAAATCGCCTGAACGCGCGGCGGCTTGCGCACCGCACGCGGGAGTGCCTAAATGGGCGCGCCGCGACGCGGCGGGGAGACATACCGGCCCATTCCAGAGAAGGAGTACGCAATGAGCTTCGCTAAAGACTTCAAGGCGTTCATCATGCGCGGCAACGTGGTCGACTTGGCCGTTGCGGTGGTCATCGGCGGCGCATTCGGCGCGGTCGTCAAATCCCTGGTCAGCGACATCATCATGCCGCCGCTGGGCGTGATCACCGGCGGCATCGATTTTTCCCACATGAAGGTGATCATCCAGGCCGCATCCGGCACCAGGAAGGAAGTGGCCATCACCTACGGTGCTTTCATCAACACCATCATCACGTTCCTCATCATCGGGCTCGCGATCTTCATCGTGATCAAGGCCCTCGAACGCGTGATGCCGAAGAAGACCGACGCCCCGCCGCCGGCGCCGCCCGCGGACGTGGTGCTGCTGACCGAGATTCGCGACCTGCTGAAGCAGCAACGCTGATTTTCCGGCAGGCCGGCGAGGGCGCGCAGCGTCGCGCCCTTGCCACGCATGACCATCGAAATCATCCAGGCCGACATCACCACGCTGCGCGTCGACGCCATCGTCAACGCGGCGAACGAGACGCTGCTCGGCGGCGGCGGAGTCGACGGCGCCATCCACCGCGCGGCCGGCCCGCGGCTGCTTGACGCCTGCCGCGCGATCCCGGAAGTGCAAGCTGGCGTGCGCTGCCCGACCGGCGAAGCCCGCATCACGCCCGGCTTCGACTTGCCTGCGCGGTTCGTGATCCACACGGTCGGCCCGGTCTGGCGCGGCGGCGAACACGGCGAGCCGCAACTGCTGACGGCGTGCCATCGCCACGCGCTGGAACTGGCGCGCGAACACGCGATCGACAGCCTTGCGTTTCCCGCGATCAGTTGCGGCGTGTACGGTTACCCGCGCGACGCCGCGGCGGGCGTGGCGCTGGCCGTGCTGGCCGAGGAACAACATCGCACGCGCACGCCGCGCCGCATTGTCTTGTGCGCGTTCGACCGTGGCATGGCGCAAGCCTGGCGCGACGCGGCCGAACGGCTGCACGTTGCAGTCCTGTCCTGACAAACCGACGCTGGCGCGGCGCGCAGTCGCCGCGCGTCAATCGCGCGAAGGATAAAGCGGCGGCAGGTCGCCGCGCTTGCCGTGCGCGGACTTTTCATCCCCACGCCACGCGAATCCGCGCGCGAAGGCATTCGCCAGCTCGGCGCACGCGGTTGTCGCGCCACCGTTCTGCCAACGCGCACGCTGCAACGCGTCCAGCGCATCGTGCTGCGCACGGTCGGACAACGCATCGCGCAACGCGGTCACGTTGGCGATCTCCGGATGGAAACCGCGCGCCCAAGCCAGCAGCGCGTGCTCGCACGCCGCGGCATCGCCGCCGCGCGCCGCTGCAAGCGCTTCTGCCTGCAGCGCACGTTGCGATTTCCGCGCGTCTTCTTGCTCCGACGCGGCCAGAGGATCGACAGCGACGGGCGCTGTTCTGCGCCGCGTCAGCCACCACGCTGCCGCCGCCGCGATCGCCAGCAGCCACAGCACCAGGCTCACCAGCGCGATGATGCGCCACACCGTTTGCGTTTCGTGGCCGCGTGTCGATGCAGCCAGTGGCGCAGCGGACGACGCCGGTGCGGGCACGTTCCGAATCACCGGCTGCGCAGGCTGCGGCGGTGGCGACGCACTCGATGCTCCTGCAACGGCGCCGCTCACCTGCAAAATCCGTGCGGGCACGCTCGCCTGCTGCGCGCGATCGTGCGCCACGTCCCACCAGTTCAAAGTGATGGCGGGCAGCGACAACGTGCCGTCACGCTGCGGCACGATCGCGAAACTGCGCGTGCGCGTGCCCTGCAGCCATTGGCCGCTGTCGTCGGTGCTGTCGCGGGTCTGGTCCGGGTACACGCGCGCGCCCGCGATCGCAGGCAGTTCGGGTTCGGGCAATGTATCGGCTGGTTGCCCGCTTGCGCTGATGCTCAAGGTCACCGTCAGCGGCACGCCCGCCCTCGCTTCGTCATTCGCGGGCCACCCCGTCAGCTTCAACTGCACGTCGCGCGCGGGCAACCACGGCTTGCCCGCAGCGGCGGGTGCTGCGCGCGCAGCGATGCGCGTCACCGGCGCGGTGGCGCTGACCGGCGCACCGATGCCGGGCATCTGCCCGTTCAACAGCGCATTCGGATTGTTGAACAACGCGTTGGGGTTGTTGAACAAGGCGCCGGGATTGCCCGCCGCGAGCCGCTCGCCCTGGAATGTCGGACCACGCACCGTGATGGCGCCGGTGCGCTGCGGAATCAGCGCCCAGCTGTATTCGAGAACCTGGTAGGCGTAACCGTTGCGATTGACCGTGTAGCGGTGGTCGCGATCGAGCTTGACCAGGTCGGCGCCATCGGCACCGGGATCGCCCAGCGAACCGCTGACGCCGGGCAGGTAGAACAAGCGCACCGTGTAAACCGTCTGCTCGCCGACGTAGGGTGAACTCGACAGCACGCTCGTTTCCATGAACACGGGATCGCCGGTGCGGCCGCGGCCGCCTGACGGCGCCGCGCCGACCTGCAGGGTCAGCGGCTGCGTCTTCGCGCCACCCACGTCCAGCGGCGGGATCGTGATCGTGCCGGCGTGCAGCGGTTTCAGCGCAATGCCGAGTTGCACGGTGCGGGTGGTCGTGCCGTTGGCGATCTGCAGGCTGCTGGAGTTCGAGGTGCCGAGCACCTGGAAATCCCGTTGCAGCGGTGTCAGGTCAGGCGCACCGATGGGATCACTCGACTGGATGTTGAGCGTCACGGTGTCGCCGAGGCTCACGTGGCTGCGATCGAGGAACGCATGCACGCTTGCGGCCTGCGCGAGCGGAGCCAGCAACAGCAGCAGGACGATGCACCATCGACGCATCATTGCTGTGGCTCCTCCGGCAGGTGCCCGTTGCGCTGTTCCCATTCCAGCCGGAACTTGCGCCGCAGCAGCGCGCCGGGATCATCCGGCACCGCGTGCAACATCGCGCGCTGCTGCGCATCGAAATGGCCGTCCTGTTTCGATGCGTCTTCGCCGAGCGCGAAGGCATTGGCGCTTCCCTGCTTTGCGGAACGCGCCGTTCTGCGCGCCTGCTGCAGCTCGCGTGCGAGCGCCTGCTCCGCTTGTAGTGCTTGCTGTTGTTGCTTCGCGGCTTCAGCGGCCGATGTGTCGTGATCCTGCTGCGCCGCGCCGGCGTTGCCTTGCTGCTGCGCGGCCTGCTTGCCTGCGGTGTTGTTCGCGCCGGTCGCCGACGAAGCCTGCGGCGCAGACGACGCAGCGCCCTGCTGCGCGCCGGATTTTCCGGAATCCTTGCCAGTGTTCTGGCTGGATGAACCAGCGCCCGATGACGACGACGGTTGTGCGTTGCGGCTTGGCTGGCCCGATCGGGGCGAGTGCTGCTGGTGTTTCTTCAACCAGTCTTCCACCGCATCGAGGTTGGCGCGCGCATCCGCCATCTTCGGATCGCGTTGCAAGGCTTGCCTGTACGCCGCGATGGCCTTTTCGTACTCGCCTTGTTTCGCCAGTGCGTTGCCGAGGTTGTAGCGTGCGCGCGCGTCGTCACCCTGAGCGAAGGCCTTGGCCGCGCTGGCATAGTCGCCCGCGCGGTAATCGGCGGCGCCGCGCACGGCAGGCGTCGATGCCAGTTTGCGTGCCTGCGCGGTGTCGCCCTGTTGCAGCGCCCGCAATGCGCGCTGGTCGCGGTTTGCCCACAACGAATCCCAGGTGGACGCGTGTGCAACCGGCATGCCGATCGGCAGCACCAGCAACGCGAGCACCAGCAACCAGCCGCGCCGGAATGCCAGCGCCGCAAGCACCAGCAACGCGGGAAGCAACCAGATGCCGCCGTCGCGCCACACCTGTGCGCGCTCGGCACGGTTCGCATGTCCGGCTTCCGCCACAGGCGCACCGAATGACGCCGCGCCCGTGCCGTCCGCCTGCAATACCACGTAGCGACCGCCGCCGGCGTCCGCCACCGCACGCAGCGCGGCATCGTCGCGGCGCGCCATCAGTGTGCCGCCCGACCCACTGGCAAATCCGCCGCCCGTCTGCGGCACCGGCGCACCTTCGCGCGTGCCGACGCCGAGCACATCGACGCGAATGCCCTTCGCGCGTGCGGCTTTCGCCTGCGCGACGGCGGCATCATCGGCGGTGTCGGTCACCAGCACGATTTCGCCACCCTTGGCATGAGCCTGCTGGAGCAACCCGATGCCCTGGCGAATGCCCGCCGCGGCGTCGTTGCCGGGCACCGGCATCACGTCGGGCTTGAGCGCGTGCAGCAGATTGAGGATCGTGTTCCTGTCGTCGGTCAACGGCGCCACCGTGAACGCCGCGCCCGCATATGCCACCAGCGCCATGCGCGCATCATTCGCGTCGTTCAACAGGTCGCGCACCGCGAAGCGTGCGCGGGTCATGCGATCGGGCTGCACGTCCTGCGCCAGCATGTCGTCGGCAAGCGAAAGCACCACCACGCGCGCGGCGCCATTGACGTACAGCGGCGCCGGCAGCTTCTGCCAGGCCGGTCCGGAAAGCGCGGCAACCGCAAGCAGCCAAGCCGTCGCGACCAGACCCAGTGCGAACCGGCCGCGTACGCCGCTGTCGCTGAGCAGATGCGGCAACAGCGCGGCGTCCGCCAACCTCGCCAGTGCCGCGCGCCCGCCGCCGTTCCGCGCCAGCATCCACAACGCCAACGGCAACGGCACCATTGCCAGCCACCACCACGGCCGCAGGAAGTGCAACCCAAGGAAATCAGGCATGATCCCGAACGCGCTCATGCGGCCACCGTTTTGCGCATGCGCCCACGGTTCCACGGCAGCAGCACGCAAGCAAGCAACAGCGCCAATGCAAGCGGCCACGGGTACCACTCGCGATCGGGACGCAACAGCGAATGGCCGGACGCCAACGGTTCCAGCGCATCGATCGCCTGGTAAGCCGCGGCGAGTTGGTCGCCATCCGATGCGCGGAAGAATCGGCCCCCGGTGGTGTCGGCGATTTGCGTCAGCGCCTGGATATCCAGTTGATTATCCGGCGCCGCGAACTGGAAGCCGAAGGCATCGAGCGTCTGCGCGCTGGAACCGACGCCGATCGTGTAGATGCGCACGCCCGCGGCCTTCGCCAGCTTGGCTGCTTCCAGCGGCGCCACGCTTCCCGAAGTGTTGACGCCATCCGTCAGCAGCACCAGCACGCGTGCGCGAGCGGGCAGCGCGGACAAGTGCTTGACCGCGAGCACGATGGCATCGCCGATCGCGGTTTCGCGTCCGGCCAGTCCGACGGCGGCGCCGCCCATCTGGTTGGCGACCGCATCGACATCGAACGTCATCGGCGTCATCAGGTACGCCTGGGTTCCGAACAGGACCAGGCCGACGTCATCGCCGGATCGCAGCTTGATGAAGCGCTGCGCGATCGCCTTCACCGCGGCGAAACGGCTGACCACCGTGTCGCCGAAACGCATGTCCTCGATCGCCATGCTGCCGGAGCAATCGACTGCCAGCATCAGCGCGCGCCCGGTGTGCGTGATCGCCTGCGGCGGCGCCGGCTGCTGCGGACGCGCGACGGCGCACACCAGCAGCCCCCAAGCCAGCGCGGCGATCCACACGCGCCAATGGCGGATGCGGGAAGCTGCCGCGTGTTGCGCGAGGGCAACCGGCTGCGGCAAGCGCAGCGCCACACCCGGCGCGGTGGGCGGCAGGAATTTCCAGGCCAGCCACGGCAGTGGCAGCAGCAGGAACATCCATGGCCATGCGAACGTCATGCGGCGGACTTCTGCGACGTGTATTGCACAGGCGTTTCAACCCCCCGCGCCTCCGGCGCGACCCCCTTCCCATGGAAGGGGGTGGATGCGCGCGTGCGCAGCGCATCCCGGCACCAGGTGCGCAACGCCGACAGCAGCACTGGCGCATCCAGCACCGGCTGCGCGCGAAAGCGCTCGCTGGCGAGTTGATCCAGTACCTGCCGGGTGCCTGCATCGGCTGCATGCGTGTGCACGAAGGCGCACCAGGTTGCACCGGTTTGCGCCGCCGCTCCGGGCGCAACGCGCAATGCCACGCGTCGCATCAGGCGCGATGCTCCATCCACGAGCTGCCCGGCGTCGCCGTCGCGCGCATAAGCGGCTTCGAGCGCATCGATTTCACGCATCGCCGCGCGCAGGGGAAGCGTGCGCGCCGCGCGCCGCAACCACCACGCCACGCCGAACGCCGCGAGCGCCAGCAGCGCTGCAACCAGCCACCATCCGGGCGCCAGTGGCCACCAGTGCGCCGGAGGCAGATGGATGTCCCGCAGCACCGGCCCGTTCATCGGCGATGCTCCAGGATGCGCTTGCGCAACAGGGGCGCAAGAACCACGTCGGGTTCTCCGCTGGTGGCCAACAGCACCCATGGCACCGAAGCGTCGTCGCACGTTTTTGCCAGCGCGCGCGAACCCTGGGAAAGAGGGTCGCGCAAGGCCGCACGCGAGGTGGCCGTCGAAAGATCGACGTGGCGGCGTCCCGCTTCCGTTTCGAAAACATAATCACCGGCCGGAGCGAGTGCGTGCTCCAACGCGTCCACCACGATGACGACCCGAACGTCCGCATGGCGCTTCAGGCGGATCAGTGCGTGCAGCGCGGAAGCATCGGTGCACCAGCCGTCGGACAGCATCCAGATCTGGTTGCCGGAAAGCGCCATCCGCCGCGCGCGTGCGAGTGCAGCTGACAAGGGTTCCGCGTTAGCGGTGTGCGTCGGGTGCGCTTCCGCGTCCCAGCGTGCAAGCCCACCCAGCACCGCCAGCGCACCGCGCGTGCCGGCCTGCGGATCAATGGCGGCACGCAGATTGCCGAAGGCCATGGCGCCGACCCGATCGCCGCCGCGCACGCATGTCCAGGCCAGCCACGCCGCGGCGCGCGCCGCCGCCACGGACTTGAAGCGGGTGCGCGTGCCGAATTGCATCGTCGGGTGCGTATCGACCAGCAACAGCATGCTGTGTTCGCGCTCGGCCTGGAACAGCTTGGTGTGCCACTCGCCGCTGCGCGCCGTGCGCCGCCAGTCGATGTTGCGCGAATCGTCGCCCGACTGGTACACGCGCGACTCGGCGTAATCCATGCCGCGGCCGCGCAATGCGGAGACGTGGCCGCCGGCCAGCGGCGTGCGGGTTTGCGCCGCATGCGCGACCGGTTTGCCGGCGCGTGCGCGCAGCGCGATCAGCTCGGCAAGATCGACACGGGTGAGGCCGTCAGGATTGGTGTTGGCTGCAATGGCGTTCAACGTAGGTCGATGGTGGCAAGTGCGGTTCGTATCTCGTCGCTGCGGGAGCGCGAAGACGGAGTCGCCAAGCAGCTTCGCAGGAGTGCCGACGCGAACGCTGCAGGGGCACGGGCGACGAGCCAAGTGGCTGTGGCGCGTTGCCCGAAGCGTTCAACGATTCCTAGGGCAATGGCACGCGCTCGAGCAACTGCTTCACCACGTCGTCCACGCGCAAGCCCTCGGCTTCCGCTTCGTAACCCAGCAGCACGCGATGGCGCAGGACATCCGGGGCGAGCGACTGGATGTCTTCCGGCAGGACGTAGTCGCGGCCCGCAAGCCACGCGGCCGCGCGCGCGCACCGTTCCATCGCGATGCTGGCACGCGGACTCGCGCCCCATGCGATCTTGTCGCGCAGCGCTGGCGCCCACGGGCGCGGATCGCGCGTCGCGAGTACCAGTTGCACGATGTATTCGCCGAGACCTTCGGCCATGTGCAAGTCGAGCACCTGTCTGCGCGACGCGAACAAGTCCGCCTGGCTGAGCACGCGTTCGGCCTGCGCGCGCGGTTCGAGTTCATCGCGGGCGCGCGCGTGCGCCAGCCGCATGATTTCGCGCTCCGAATCCGCTTTCGGGTAGCCGACCGGGACATGCAAAAGAAAACGGTCGAGTTGCGCTTCGGGCAGCGGAAAGGTGCCTTCCTGTTCGATGGGATTTTGCGTCGCCATCACCAGGAACAATGGTGGCAGCGGCCACGAACGCCGGCCGATCGTGACCTGGTGTTCGGCCATCGCTTCCAGCAATGCGGACTGCACCTTGGCGGGCGCGCGGTTGATTTCATCCGCCAGCACAAGATTGTGGAACAGCGGTCCCGGCTCGAATTCGAAGGCGCCGGTGGCCGGGCGCAGCACGTCGGTGCCGGTGAGATCGGCGGGCAGCAGGTCCGGCGTGAACTGCACACGATGGAAATCCGCTTCGATGCGCGAGGCCAAGGCCTTGATCGCGGTCGTCTTGGCCAAGCCCGGCGCACCCTCCACCAACAGGTGTCCGTCGGCCAGCAGCGCGATCAGCAGCCGATTGACCAGCGTCGGCTGGCCAATGACTTCGGTTTGCAGCGCATCGCGCAGGGCACGGAAGCGCGCGGGGAGCGTGCCGGCTTCGCTGTCGCCAGCGAACACCTGTGCGGAAAGGGGCTCGGTATGCATTCGGCCAGTAGACCACACTCCACCGCAAAAGTTTTGCCGCGACGCTGGCACCAAAAGCAAACGGCGCGGATCGCCCGCGCCGTTTGCTTCGAACTACTTGCCTTTCAGGTCATTCGACCGTCGTTTCCTGACCCAGGATGTGCGGCGTGATGAACACCAGCAACTCGGCCTTGTTGTTGATGTTCTTCTTGTCGCGGAACAGCGCGCCGAGGATCGGGATGTCGCCGAGGAACGGCACCTTGGTCACGTCATGCTCGTTGGTGAATTCGTACACGCCACCGAGCACCACCGTTTGCCCGTTGTCGACCAAGACCGAGGTGTCGATCTCGCGATGGTCGATCTGCGGCACGAAACCGCCGCCCGGATTCGGCACCAGCGCGCTGATGGCGTCCTTGATCACCTTGAGCTTCATGAAGACGCGGTTGTCGGAGGTGATGGTCGGGGTGACATCCAGTTCCAGCACCGCGTTCTTGAACTGCACGGTCGCGGTGCCCTGGCCACCACCGGCCCCGGAGTTCTGGAAGGTCAGGTAGCCGATCTGCTGGCCCTGCTGGATCGTGGCTTCCTGGTTGTTCGCGGTCACCACCTTCGGCTGCGAAATGGTCTCGCTACGGCCTTCCTGCTGCGCGGCAGAGAGTTCCAGGTTGAGCAGGTAGTCACGGCCCAGGATGCCGATCGCGAAACCACTGGTTCCTGTGGTCGTCGACGGCAGGTTGACGTTGAGCCCGGACGGAATTTGCACCGTGCTGTTGCCGGCCGACTGTCCACCGAAGCTGTTCCAGTAGTTGGTGATACCGGTTTCAGCGGTGCCGATGCCGGTACCACCGTTGGCATCGTTGATTCCGCCGCCGTAAACCTGCGCATGCTTGCTGTTCTGGCCCACATGGAATCCGCCAATGCCCAGCTTGGCACCGAGTTCACGGGTGAAGTTGTCGGTCGCGATCACCAGGCGCGATTCGATCAGTACCTGCTTGACTGGCCTATCGAGCACCGACACCAGTTGGCGGATTTCCTGCACCTTTTCCGGCGTGTCGTTGACGAGCAGGGTGTTGGTGCGGTCGTCATAGGACACGCTTCCGCGCGACGACAGGAAACCACGTTCGGAACTGGTCGACCCGCCCGCACCACCGCCGACGTTGCCGGCCTTGGCGCCAGAGGTCAGCAGGTCGGCGATCTGCTTGGCATTGCCGTAATTGATCGGGATGTAATCGGTAACCAGCTGCGCGCTGTCGAGCTGCTTCTGGCGCGCGTCGGCGATGTTTTCCTCATACTTGGCGATCTCGGTTTGCGGAGCCACCCAGATCACGTTGCCGTTCTGGCGCTGGGCCAAGGCCTTC
>Ga0134126_10002952_pt1 | contig 21391 bp, 17 predicted proteins | sample KB31752_FD_96881 | JGI IMG/M metagenome (GOLD analysis project Ga0134126, IMG submission 96881) | Terrestrial soil microbial communities with excess Nitrogen fertilizer from Kellogg Biological Station, Michigan, USA - KB3-175-2 | ecosystem: Environmental > Terrestrial > Soil > Unclassified ... | reverse complement strand
GAATGCGGTGGACGCGGTGGAGGAGGCGCTTCTTCTCGTCTTTGGTGTGGGCCATGGATGCCTCGCTGCGCGGTTCCCGCGCCAGTCAGTTGACAGTATACCCCCGCCGGTATACGGTGGGGTGCGGGGTCGCAGTCTGCCCTGAGCCACGCCATGCTGCGCCCCCTGCTTGCCGCCGCCCTGACCCTCGCCGCCGCCCTGGAGGATTTCGGAGGAAACGCGGGTGATGGAATCGAGCGATTCGCGGAGGGTGTCGCGGTCGCCGTCGTAGAGGCTAATGTAGTGGGCGGAAGCGGTATTCATATCCAAGCCAACGGGCAACCCCACCGCGTAGGCCACGGCTTCGGCTTCTGTTTCCTTGACCTTGCGGCTTAGCTGCTTCCGCCGTTCGCCGCCGTGCAGCAGTTCGTGGGCGAGTTCATGCACGCACCAGAACGGCGAATTCGCGCCGGTTCCAGGCCGCCCAGAACGTAGACCTCACCCTTGGCGCTCAGTCCCTCCGCGCCGTCCAGGTTGTCCTTGTACTCCAGCGCAATACCTTTTGCGCATACAACGCCTTGATGCCTTCAATGTTTGCCCCTGGATCGCCCTTTGCCTGCGGCGCGGACGGCAGGGGTATCCCCACCGTCTGCGCCACATCGAACACAAGGGCGCGGCGCCTGTGGTCTCGGCCGAAATTGGCGGGTCGGGCTGGGGCTGGAAGGTGGAAGTGGACTCGGCGGTGATGATTTGAGAATTCATGGTGTGCTCCTTTTTCTGCCCCGAAGCTTTTGGTGCGGGGCGCCCAGGGCGAAGCGGGCCGCTCCCAGGGCCAAGGGCTGCATTCTTGGGGGGGACCAGCGCAGCGTTTTGGGGGAGCCAAGAAAGCACAAGCCCGCAGTGCCGCCAGGGCGCGGCGGTTGTCCGCGTGAGCCAGCGCCGCACCAAAGGGCGCAGGGGCGGGGAGAGCACACCGTTCTCAGTCACCGGGCGAGATCAACTGGAGTCAGCGCCAGACGGGGAGCCGAGATCGCGTGAGGAGTTGCGCAGTCAGCGCGACCGCTTTGGCGGGCAGTGGAAATGCGGTTCTGATTAGCGAAAAACGATAAACTTCGCTCGATACCATCTTGGAGTACAATGGCGTGACGTGGAGTCTAATGCCGCGCTATACCAGTAAACCTTTGGGGATCGAATCGCCAGCCGCGCAGGAGGTTTTGACCATTCGCGAGGTCGCGGCGATCCTCAAGCTCGCAGGCAAGACTGTTTACGCGATGGCGAACGCGCACGAGCTGCCGGCATTCAAAGTACGAGGCCTATGGCGAATTCGGAAGGTGGATCTTCAGCATTGGATGACGGAGCAAGCGCATGCGGCCGCGCACCAGAGGCAGAACAAATGACGCCCCCTACATTCGAGGACCTTTGTCCAGGTGCGGTCGTCGAGGGGCCGATTCTCCCAGAGCCGGTTGAGGTGCTGGCTATCGTCTCGATGGGGACAGCCGTGAAGTTAGTAGGCAAGGGCCTCCACACAGGACAGGTGCACGAGCCAATTCTCGACCAAGTCCAGGTGGCTCAGCTTGCCCTAACACCGAAGGACGCGCCGTTCGACGGCGACCCGCTGCATTTTAAGTTGGGCATCGAGGCTGCTCGCCTTGGGCTTGCCTACGAGTACGACCCCTATTTTTCCCTTTCCGTGGCCCGCGTTGACCCGCTGCCGCACCAACTCGAAGCCGTATACGACTATTTTCTAAAGCTGCCACGCATGCGCTTTCTGCTCGCCGATGATCCGGGATCGGGCAAGACGATCATGGCCGGGCTGCTGCTGAAGGAACTGAAAATCCGCGGCCTGGTGAAACGGGTGCTCATCGTGGCGCCCGCCAACCTCACCTTCCAGTGGCAACGGGAGATGAGGGACAAGTTTCGCGAACAGTTCGACGTCATGCGCGGTGAGGTGTTGCGTTCCCAGTACGGCCAAAATCCATGGCAGGAGCGCAACCAGATCGTCACCTCTGTGTCCTGGATCTCTCGCGTGGACGACGCGAAAGAGAGCCTGTTGCGCTCGAACTGGGACCTCGTCATCGTGGACGAGGCGCACAAAATGAGCGCCTACAGCTCCGACAAGAAGACGCTGGCATTCCAACTCGGCGAAGCGCTTTCCCAGCGCACCGACCACCTGCTCCTGATGACCGCGACGCCCCACAAGGGCGATACCGAGAACTTCCGGCTCTTCCTCAGCCTTCTGGACCGCGACGTCTACGGTGACGTCAAGAGTCTGGAGGAGGCAATGCGTCGCCACTCGGCACCCTTTTACCTGCGTCGCCTCAAGGAAGCGCTGGTTACATTTCCCGACCCCGACTCCGGCGAGGTAAAGAAGCTCTTCACCAACCGCGACGTTCGCACGACGCGTTTTGAGCTGGATGGAGACGAGTTCGATTTTTACGATGCGCTCACCCGCTATGTTGAGGACCAGTCCATCAAGGCGGCGGCGGCGGAAAATGTTCAGGCCAGTATTCTTTCCTTCCAGATGGCGATGCTGCAGCGGCGTTTTGCCTCTTGCATCTACGCAGTCCGCCGAAGCTTAGAGCGCATGCGCGATAAGCGATGCAAGATTCTCGCCGACCCGGAAAAGCACCGCCGGGAACAAATCGAAAAGAAACTGCCGGACGATTTCGAAGAACTTCCAGAAGATGAGCAGGCCAAAATCATCGCCGACGCGGAGGGTGCGGTCCTAATCATCGACCCGGTCTCGCTTCGCGATGAGATCCAAAGGCTGGAAAAACTCATCGAACAAGCCCGGGCGCTGGAACAGCGCGAGATCGAATCCAAGCTGACGAAGCTTCGCCAGGTCCTGAACGAACAGCACATCTTCAGCGATCCGCGCATGAAGCTGCTTGTCTTCACCGAGCACAAGGACACCCTCGACTACCTTGCCGGCGATGGGCATGATGGCCGGCCGCTGGGAAAGCTTAGGGAGTGGGGGCTGAGCGTCACCCAGATTCATGGCGGCATGCAAATCGGTGATCGGGATACGCCGGGCACGCGAATCTACGCCGAGCGCGAGTTTCGCGAGGACTGCCAGGTTCTGGTGGCGACCGAAGCCGCCGGTGAGGGCATCAATCTCCAGTTCTGCTGGCTGATGATCAACTATGACATCCCCTGGAATCCGGTGCGTCTGGAGCAGCGGATGGGCCGCATTCACCGATACGGTCAGGAAAACGATTGTCTGATCTTCAATTTCGCCGCCGTGAACACACGCGAGGGCCGCGTGCTGGAAAAGCTCTTCCTTCGCCTCGCGGAGATCAAGGAAGAGCTTGGCAGCGATAAAGTCTTCGACGTCATTGGACAGATGCTACCTTCGAACCAGCTTGAAAAGATGTTTCGCGATATGTACGCGAAACGGACGAGCGAATCGAACATCGCCGACCGGATCGTCCGCGACATCGACCCAGAGCGGTTTCGCCATATCACAGGCGCTACGCTGGAGGGCCTGGCGAAGAAGGACTTGAACCTCTCCGCTTTGGTAGGCAAATCCGTTGAGGCAAAGGAGCGCCGCCTAGTTCCGGAAGTCGTCGAAGACTTTTTCAAGGCTGGGGGACCCGTTGCAAGCGTGCATCCCGCCGCCGTTCGTGGGAAAGAACACGTCTACCGGATCGGTAAGGTCTCGAAATCTCTGAGCGCAATTGGCGAACGCCAGGAGCCACGATTCGGGAAACTCGGACGGGAATACCAGCGCGTCGTCTTTGACAAAAGGCTCCTTGGCGACGACGCGACGCTTGAATGGGTAACGCCCGGGCATCCGCTGTTTGAGGCGGTCCGTACGGAGGTATGGGACCGCGTGGCGAACGATCTTCGCCGCGGAACGGTCTTGTGGGACCTGCAGACGAGCGAGCCCTACCGGCTGGATGTTTTTACCGCAGCCATCAAAGACGGCCGCGGAAATACCCTTCACAAGCGGCTATTCGTGGTTCGCACGGACCCGGATGGAACGTTAACCGCCCGCCAGCCAACGCTTTTCCTCGATCTGATCCCCACCCCCAAGGGCACAACGGAGCCCGCCCTGCACAATCTTCCCGATAAGACAGCGGTGGAGGTGCACCTCATTCAAACGACTCTCCAACCATTCCGAGACGAGATCGGCGCGGAACGCACCGCTGAGAACCGGATTGTTCGCGAGCACATTGAAATCTCCCTTGGGGCTCTGATTGACCGCCAGCAGAACGTTTTAGGGGATCTGCTCAACCGCCGAATCGCCTCCGGGGGCGCCGCCGGACTCGAAGGGAACATCGTCCAGGCGGAGAACCATCTTGATGAACTGAACGCACGACTGGAACGCCGCCGGTCAGAGCTTGACATGGAGCGCCATTGCACGATCGGCGACATCCAGCACCTGGGCCAAGCCTGGGTGCTCCCCCACCCCGATCGTGGCGCGCCGGGGATTGCGCCGATGGTGCAGGATGCCGAGATCGAAAAGATTGCCGTGCGGGTGGCGATGGAACACGAACGCGAGAATGGTTGGGTAGTCGAAAGCGTTGAAACGGAGAACCGGGGATACGATCTGCTCTCCCGCAAGCCCCACCCCACCGAGCCAGGTGTCTTCGCCGCCGCACGCTTTATAGAAGTGAAAGGGCGCGCCGGCGTGGGCGAGGTCGCGTTAAGTGCCAACGAGTACAGAACCGCTGAGCGCTTAAAGAACGACTATTGGCTTTATGTGGTATTCAACTGCGGAACGAAGCCAGAACTTCACGCGATTCGCGATCCTGCGCGGCTCGGGTGGCAGCCGATAGTTCAGGTCGCGCACTATCATCTCTGTGCCAAGGAGATCCTCGGAGGAGAGAATGCCGAGTAGCGAGCGCAAAGCACTCTTGGCCGCCGTCGCAAGCACGATCGCGGATTATCGCCTCGGGGAGATCCCGCCGCTAGACGAAAACCATGTAGCGACGTGGATCGGCCAGTTCGAGCAGCCAGTACAGGAACCGATGCTCGCAGAGTTGGACCACGTCCTGAAGAAGACGTACATCAGCAAGCCAAAGGTTGAGGCTTTTCTTACGTCCGTCCTTCAGTCGCGACAACTTGTCGGCGCGTCGCCATGCGATTTCTGGAGGAGCGCGAATTTTTTGGATATCCAGGGTGGTGGAAGTAGCCAGCGCGAAATGCGGGAAATGTTTAGCCAACAATTAAAGCATGTGTGCGGCCTAAGAATTGACCAGTGCGGGCTGGCGTACGGTCCCTACGTCTACCTCGATGATGTGATCTTCACGGGTAACCGGGTCAGGAGCGATCTTCGGAACTGGATCAACTCCTCTGCTCCGGCCAATGTGAAGGTCCACGTTATAGTCATCGCTTTCCACCGGGGCGGCAACTATTACGCCAAAACGGGGATTGCGGCTGCGTCAACAGCCGCCGGCAAAACGATTGACGTGACCTTTTGGAGACATCTCGAGATTGAGGATCGGAAGGCACGCAACGCCTACGCCGACGTGCTTCGTCCTGCCTCCATCCCGACGGATGATCTCACACAGGCGTACGTCCAGTCTCTGACCCACCCGCCGCTTGTTCGCACCGGCACATTGCTCGGCGAAAATAACTTCTTCTTCTCGGATAGCGGACGAAACCTGTTGGAACAGGAGCTGTTAAAGGCCGGGCTGCGCATCCGTTCCCAATGCCCCTACCTTAACATCTACCAGCGCCCACTTGGCAACATGGTGCTTGCATCGTTGGGCTTCGGGGCAACGATCGTCACGTTCCGCAACTGCCCGAACAACTGCCCGCTGGCGTTTTGGGCTGGAGATCCGTGGTACCCACTATTCCCGAGGAAAACAAACTAATGGGCCGCGCCGAGCAGAGGACGTACATCCGGGCCGATTCCGTCTCCTTTCGTAAAACAGACGAGGAATTCGGAGGGCTATCGAACATGGCTGGTGGGTTCCCATTGGAAATAAACGGCGAGCGGATTCGAACCTCTGAGGCGCTCTATCAGGCATGCCGATTTCCCCATCTGCCGGACGTTCAGCGCATCATCATCAGCGAAAAGAGCCCAATGACCGCGAAAATGAAGTCGAAGCCGTTTCGTGGCCAGTCCCGGTCCGATTGGGTGAGAGTCCGGGTAAAGATCATGCGCTGGTGCCTTCGGGTCAAGCTGGCCCAGAATTGGGAAACCTTTGGGCGTTTGCTGCTCGGAACGGGTGATGGCCCGATCGTTGAAGATTCCCGAAAGGACGATTTTTGGGGTGCGAAGCCCGCCGAAGAGGACGTCCTAATAGGAAACAATGTTCTGGGTCGCCTATTGATGGAGCTTCGGGAAGCACTGCGCGGGCCAGATCGGGACCAATTATGCCGGGTAGAGCCGCCGTCAATTCCTCAGTTTCTCCTTTTCAATGAGCCGATCGGCGCGGTAGAGGCGCGTCGCCGGACGAATGCCCCGCCCCGATCATCCGGAACTGGATACATTGCGGGATCGAAGCCGTTGACCGTGAAGTCGACGCATGTTCCGTCGGCGAGCGGCGTCATTGCGGCGACAAGCGGCGAGAAATCCAGCGATCGCAGTATTGAACTTCCTGTGGCTCCGCGTTGCTGGCCCAAGCGGCTGATTGAGGTCGATCTTCCGATCAAGCGGATTTCGGCGCACGCGCGCCGGGAAAAGTCGATCCGTCCCGGGCACATCTCCACGCTGCACATCTGGTGGGCGCGCCGTCCGCTAGCATCGTGCCGGGCAGTGATCTGCGCCACGCTTTGGCCCGATCCGGCAGACGCACTCTGCCCGGAGAGTTTCCGGAAAATAGCCCGCGAAGAGATGGCAAAGTGGGCGCTGGATCATGTGAAGCTGCTGGGCCTTGAGAGCCAGGAGCGGTTTCTAACGCTACGCAAGGAACCGGGGAAAATACTGGATAACACCGAGCTTCGACGCGCTCTCCTTGATTTCATCGCGGATTTTGCCAATTGGGATAATTCGACGGTCCCAGCTTATCTTGAAACCAGCAGAGCGCTTACGCAAGCAGCACACGAGGGGCTCGGCGGGGAACCTGGAACAAGACCGCTTGTTGTGGACCCTTTTGCCGGTGGCGGCTCGATTCCGCTGGAGGCCCTTCGCGTGGGAGCGGACGCTTTCGCAAGTGACCTTAACCCGGTCGCGGTCTTGCTCAACAAGGTGGTTCTAGAGTACATCCCTAAGTACGGGGAGCGCCTCGCCGATGAGATCCGCAAGTGGGGTGAATGGGTCAAGCGTGAGGTTGAGAAAGAACTGACTGATCTCTACCCCAAGGACCCAGACGGCGCAGCTCCGATAGCCTATTTGTGGGCGCGTACTATCCATTGCGAAGGCCCAGGCTGCGGTGCGCAGGTGCCGCTGATCGGCCGGACTGTGATCGCTCAGCGAAAACAAGGGGGGGTGGGGATAGCCTTCAGATCGAGCGATGGCTCCAAAGGTGTCGCGATATCTCTGGTCGAAGCAGATGATCAGAGTATCGCGAAAGCGACCTGCAGAGGTTTTGTAGCGACTTGTCCGCTGCCGGGATGTGGCTTTTCTACACCCAAAAAAAGCGTCCAGCGCCAATTGAGCGCGCAGAATGGCGGCGCAGACAATTCTCGTCTTGTCGCGGTCCTGACCACGGGGCCTAGCGGCCGTCGATATCGCGAGCCCGGGCCACTCGACGAGATGGCCGTCATGGCTTCCAAGGCTGCACTACAAAAAATAGTGAACGCAGCTCGGTCAAGCAGTAGCGTAATACCTGACGAGCAGGTGCCCCAGAAGGGCGCGCACAGAGCCGTGGGCTCGCAACTTCCGCTTTACGGGTTTTCCACTTGGGGGAGCTTATTCACTGCCAGGCAGCAGGTAACCATCCTCGCGCTGCAACGCGCGGTGCGCAGGGCGTACGAATTGCTACCTACGGCTTTAGATGAGCATTTTGCCCGCGCTGTCTTCCTGACACTAGCATTTGCGGTAGATAAGCAAGCAGACTACTCCTCGTCGCTTTGCCGCTGGGTCCCCAGCGGGGAGTTTATTGCAGGCACCCTGGCGGGTGAAAAAAAGCTACCGATGATTTCAGATTATGCGGAATCTGTCCCGCTCGGCTCAGGCTCGGGAAGTTGGGACAATCAAATTGACTGGATCGCCAGGCTCATCTCACGGGAGGCAACGGCATCTTCACAAACAGGAACAATCTGCCAATCGTCCGCCGAAGAATGCCCGCTTCCCTCGTGCGCTGCAAGCGCATTGATAACCGACCCACCCTACTACGATTCTGTCCCGTACGCCGATCTGAGTGACTACTTTTACGTATGGCTAAAGCGCACTACCCACGGAATCGAGCGGCTTGAGAATTTAAGGAAAGACCGCGAGATGACTGTCAATCATCCTGACAGCCAGGAGGAAAAAGAACGATACGAGGAACTACTGACACAGGCGTTCTCCAAAGGCCGAGACTTCACCGCGTTTTCGGGAATCGCGGTGATCGTGTTTGCTCATAAGTCAACCTCCGGTTGGGAGGCGCTCCTGGAAGCCATCATCAATAGCGGTTGGATTGTCACGGCTTCTTGGCCAATTGACACAGAGCGGGCCGCTCGACCGAATGCGCTCAAAACGGCGTCACTGGCCTCTTCCGTTCACATCGTCTGCCGACCCCGCGAGAATACCGCCGCAGGGGCAGGCAACGAAGTCGGCGATTGGCGCAATGTGCTCAACGAGTTGCCGAGCCGGATACACGAATGGATGCCGCGTCTCGCAGAGGAAGGCGTCGTCGGCGCGGATGCCATCTTTGCATGCCTCGGTCCGGCACTAGAAATATTTTCCCGCTATTCGCGCGTGGAGAAAGCTAGCGGTGAGCCCGTTACGCTCGGCGAATATTTAGTGCAGGTGTGGGCCGCAGTGGCGAATGAGGCGCTCGCCCTAGTGTTCAGAGGCGCCGATGCGAGTGGCTTCGAAGAGGACGCGCGCTTGACCGCCATGTGGCTATGGGCGCTTTCCGCCAACCGGAACGGCACGACAGCAGAGGACGGCACTGGAGGAGACCCGGAGGCTGGCGACGACAGCGAGGATGTGACACCCGCGATATCAACGGGCTACGCTCTCGAATATGACGCAGCGCGCAAGATCGCCCAAGGCCTAGGCGCTCATCTTGAAGCACTGACATCGCTCGTTGAGGTTAAAGGCGATACGGCGCGACTGCTGCCGGTCGCGGAGCGGACACGCAGGCTGTTTGGCAAGGACGAAGATGGTCCGGCGGCCTCCAAGCCTCGCAAGAAGAAGGACCCACAGCTTAAGCTTGGCTTCGTAGCCGAATTGGAGCGGGCCGAGGGGGCAGGCAGTTGGGGCGTAAAAGGCGCGCCTACGCTCGGGGCGACCGTGCTTGACCGGGTCCACCAAGCCATGATCCTTTTTGCAGCGGGCCGTTCTGAAGCGATCAAACAATTTCTAATCGATGAAGGAGTCGGGAGGGATGACCGCTTCTGGCGGCTGGCGCAGGCCTTGTCAGCTTTGTACCCTGCCGGCTCGGATGAGAAGCGCTGGGTGGACGGCGTGCTAGCGCGCAAGAAAGGACTCGGCTTATGACAGACCAAAAGAGGGCGATCTGGATTGTCGATGCTGCGTATTTACTGAAGGCCTCGCCGGGGAAATTTGACTACCTTAAGCTCAAAGTTCTGCTGGCAGGGGAAAACGGCGGCGAATTCACCGAGGCATATTACTTCAACTCGACGCCAAATCCGCCAACCGATGGGCAGGACGCCTTCCATACATGGTTGAAGTTCGCGCCCCCGAAAGGGCCAAAGATGCGGGTGCAACTTTACAAACTAAAGAATGTTTCGACACGGTGTAGTTCCTGCGGAAAAACCGATATACGTGAGGTGCAAAAAGGTGTCGATGTCGGCATCGCAACGCTCATTTTGAAGTTGGCGGCACGGAATCAATATGAGCGCCTGGTGCTATCGGCAGGTGATGGCGATTTTGAAGACGCGATTGATTACGTCAAGAGCGGGCAGCAGAAGGAAATCTGGATTGCTGGGTTCCAGAATAGCGTTTCGGCCGATCTACAGAGCTATGCCGACCGGGTAGTTTTCCTGGATGATCATTGGCAAGAAATTGCTAAGGATCACACCGGTGCTGCGGGGGACTGACAGCGATGCCTTCTTTGAAACCATGGTACAAAGTCGTCACCCCCCGAGAGGATCTGCGCTCCGGCCGACCTCTGGACGCTTCCGAGTTCGCCGTCCATCTCGATCACATTCGCGATGGGCGCGCTCCCGAAGTTTATCAGGATCCGGCTGCCTTCTTTGATCGTACCTACCTGACCAAAAATCTGAGCGACCTTGCCATGCAAGTGGTCCGGCGGCTCTCGGGAATGAAGGTTGAGACCTCCGCTGTCTTTAACCTGTCAACGCAATTCGGCGGCGGCAAAACTCACGCCCTGACGCTGCTTTACCACCTGGCGCGGGGCGGCGCCGAGGCGCGCTCGTGGAAAGGGGTCTCTGGCCTTTTGCAGGATGCAGGAGTCACAGCGGTTCCAAGCGCTGCGACCGGCGTTTTTGTCGGCACGGAGTTCGATTCGATCACGGGTCGTGGCGGCGCGGATGGCACGCCGCTCAGAAAAACCCCCTGGGGCGAGATCGCCTACCAGCTTGGCGGCATCGAGGGATTCAGTCTGGTCGAGGAACACGACAGATCGCTAACCGCGCCAGGCGGAGATGTCATTGAGAAGCTCCTGCCGGCGGGACGCGCATCGCTGATCTTGCTGGACGAGGTGATGAACTACGTTGGCCGCAGCCGAAAAAGCGGTATGGCTGCCCAGCTTTATAGCTTTTTGCACAACCTCTCCGAGGTTGCCCGAGCCCGAGATAAAGTTGTCCTGGCGGTTTCAATTCCGGCGTCGGAGTTGGAGATGACCGCAGAAGATCAGTCCGACTTCGAACGCTTCAAAAAGCTGCTGGACCGGCTGGGCAAGGCGGTGATCATGTCCGCCGAATCCGAAACATCCGAGATCATCCGGCGGCGGCTCTTCGAGTGGAGCGGCATCCCCAAGGACGCCGCCGCTACCCTCCAGGAATACGAAGACTGGCTCCAGGCCCATAAGCAACAACTGCCAGGCTGGTTTCCAACGGAAAACTCCCGGGAATTATTGAAGGCGTCCTATCCGTTTCACCCCGCGCTGCTTTCCGTATTCGAACGCAAGTGGCAGACGCTGCCCCGGTTCCAGCAAACGCGAGGCGTCTTACGGATTCTCGCGCTTTGGGTTTCACGGGCGTATAGCGATGGCTACAGCGGGGCTCACAAAGACCCTCTCATTACATTGGGGACCGCCCCGTTGGATGATTCCTTGTTCCGCGCCGCCCTCTTCGAGCAGCTTGGCGAGGCCCGTCTGGAGGCTGCGGTAACGACGGACATCGCGGGAAAGAGCGATTCGCATGCGGTCCGCCTTGACGAGGAGGCAACGGTTGAAATTAAGAAGCGCCGGCTTCACCGAAAGATCGCAACGAGCATCTTGTTTGAGTCGAATGGGGGCCAGCAACGTGCGGAGGCGACCATTCCGGAAATCCGCTTCGCGGTTGGCGAGCCGGACCTGGACATCGGCAACATTGAGCAGTGCTTGGAATCGCTAACCGATACAGGCTACTTTCTCAGCGCTGAGCGCAATCGCTACCGCTTTAGTTTTCAGCCCAACCTGAACAAGCTCCTCGCGGACCGCCGGGCGGCTATTGACACAACGGCCATCGAGGAGCGCGTAAGGCAGGAGATTCGCATCGTTTTCGGCGTCCGCCCTGGTTCGAGCAGCACTACAACTCCCGGCATCGACAGAATCTACTTTCCAACCAAGAGCGGAGAGATCCCGGATCGGCCGGTCCTGGCCCTGGTTGTGGTTCCTTCTGCTATGCATGCTCTTGATCCTGCAACCAAGAAGCAAATTCTGGGGATGAATGGCGAGAGCGGATCGTCATCCCGAACTTTCAAAACCGCGCTTATCTGGGCCGCCGTTGACGACGGGGCTCCGCTCGTGGAGGCGGTGCGCAAGCAACTTGCATGGGAAGAGATCGAGGCGGATTCCGACAGTCTGAAGTTGGATGAAGCCCAGCAACGCCAGCTACGCGAAAACGCCAAGCGGGCTGAACGGGACATGCGAGAGATCGTGTGGCGCGGCTACCGGCACATCTTTCTCTTTGCCGAAGGCAACGATCTCCGCCACATCGATCTCGGCTTGGTTCACTCCAGCTCCGCCAATTCGCTGACGGAGCTGATCCTGACTCGGCTCAGCGAGGAAGACATCGTCGCTGACGGTGTAAGTCCAAACCTACTTGTGCGCACCTGGCCTCCCGCTTTGCCGGAATGGAGCACGAAGGGGGTCCGGGACGCCTTCTATGCTTCGCCAACGCTTCCACGCCTGCTCAAGCCAGACGCAGTGAAGGAAACGATCTCGCGGGGGTTGGATGCCGGAACACTCGCGTACGTCGGAAAGGCCGAGGACGGACACTACGCCCCGTTCGTCTTCAAACGCTCGCTGCCTGCGAGCGATGTCGAGATTTCCGATGACGTCTACCTGATAACCCGCGAGCGTGCAGAGGCGTATTTGGCGCAAAGAGCGGGGGCCGGAGCAGCGGGGACGACCGCGGAAGGTGGCCCGACTCTTTTTCCCAGCGGACTCGAATCAGCAGTTGGTGCGAAGAGCCTCGGCGCGATAGGCGCCAACGACCAAGGTGTCCTTCCTGGCGATCAAGCCCCCGCCCCATCGGCCAGCGGCGACGTTGCCAGCTTGCACTGGTCCGGCGAGATCCCGCCGCAGAAGTGGATGAACTTCTACACCAAGGTGCTATCCCGCTTCGCGACAGGCCCTGGGCTGAACATCAAGATTCAGGTCGAGGTTGCCCCGCCTGCGGGAATTCCGAAGTCCAAGGTGGACGACACCAAAGCGGCGCTACGGGATTTGGGCATGCCGGATGATGTTGGTACGGAGTAGCGCATCGCCGCGCCAAGGCGGCCCGCGGTATCCCGCACACACGATCATGCCTTACGCCATTCGTCGCGATGGCCAAACTTTGTATCGCGCACCCGCTCGACTAACGGTGCCTTGCCCGAATTGAGGTTGCGCGCGATGTCGATTGCCTCTGCTTGGGTCGGAGCAGTTGCACTCGCCCTTTCTGCCCCACCCCGCCGTACTGCATAATCGCCTTGTTGCCGGCGCTCGACGAACAGTTGATCTTTGGTTTTGCTCATTTGTGTACCGTTGGTGTCCTCTGTGCTCGAACCCGCGCAGCCGCACGGATTGTCAAATTTTCGGCTTGGAACCGAGTCCGCAGATTCTGCGCCATCTCGTCATAGACGCCGGCCTTTTTCTGGGGATCGGAGATGGTGACAATCAGGGAAAAGGGCTGAGGCTTGAAGGATTCTTCTTCCTCGATGCCGTGCCGAGTGAGAAGCTGAAGCTTCAATCGCCAGCGGTTACCGCGCTCCCCCTTTTCGCCGAGGTCGCCGTAGTAGGTCCGGACGGGAGCCCACTTCCGCAGCTTCTCCACCTGATAGGACTCGTATAGAATTCCAACATTCTTGTGCTCGGGGGGTACCAGGCCCGTGAACTTCGTTTTGACCGCACCGGTCTCGCGGGACTTCTGTGCTCGGTACACCCCGAAGTGCGCGTCGATGTGAGTCTCGCAATATTCCGTTCCCCATCGTGAGCCGCGCACCGGAGAAAACGCGACGGTCATCCATATTTCGCCAAAATACCTGCCATTCCTGCGCAGGGAGGGCGGGTACGGAAAGTCGTCCCACTCCAGGAAGTACCCAGGCCGAAGGACGTCATCGAATACCAGGGTTGAAGTGTAGGGCGTGCATTCCAGACAGTACGGAACGGGCGCAGGGAGACCGAACCCAAAGAAATTCTCATCGCCATCCGGCACACGGCGACGGGTGCGCGGATCACGGGCATGGTGTGTCAAAAGCGCGCGGGCCAGCACCGGAGTCGGCGTAGGCATTATCTGGTGGTAGATATGTGCGAGCGTCCTGGCAACCAGTGGCGCCGCGAAGCTCGTGCCGAGATTCTCGGCCGAATTGTCACCACAAATGGAACGGATGCCGGCGATGTGCGCTAGATCCGTGCTGCATGAGCCACCATAGTGAACCAGATCGGGTTTAATGACGTAGTTGGGACCGGCGCCGTGTCGTGAAAAGGGAGACGGATGGTGTTCTCTCGGACCGCTCTCCTTGTAACCAACGTGCGAGACCGAACCAACCGTGATGCCGAGTACGCTGTCCGCTGGCGCCGTGATTCGTCCGGCGTCGATCTGTTCCGCCGTGCGCGGGAAGTCGAGGAGAGGCGGGGTAGCGTAATTGCCCGCGCTGATAACGAACGATACCTGGTATTTTTCTTGAAGGTTGTCCAGCTCTTCAGCCAAAACCGAAAACTCGTCAAGGGAGCAGATCGCGTCGGTGCCAAGAGACAAATTCCAGACCTTGTATTTATTGGCGTGTTCCCGAAGCGCAGAATCCAGCGATATGAGGAGCTCCTGCTCCAGCAGTGCCAGAGTGTCTCCTTTGGCCGGATCTGGGTTTGGGATCACCTGAAGGTCAAAGATTCCGCAAGGGCTGTTGTCGATCCCGGAAAGGGTTGGATTCAATTTGCTACCCCAGCAGATGAGGCCCGCCACGAAGGTTCCGTGATCGGTGTTCCGGTATTCGGGCGCAACCTGCGAGTCGCGGCCAACAACCCAGCTTTCAAGAGCAGGCATCAGGTCGGAGACACCGCTGTCAACGACCACAACCACAGGGAAATCACCTTCGCCCTCTGCACGACTTGGGAGGATTGGCAGGGGCTTATGATTGAGCAATCGCGGGCGCACGGTTCGAATGAGCGGCATGTACGAAATAGATCGAACGCCCGCGATCCGGGAAATGGCCTCAACGCCTCCAACATCTCCGCACTCGGCCGCGTAGGTGAAGCTGGACGGTGAATAACCGTTTCGGCTTGCGCGGATGCCATGCTTTCGGCACGTGGTTTCGAAATCGCTTACGACTCGCTGCTGGTCGCCCGCGCCGCCAAAATTGAACAGGCGCACTCGGGTGATAAATCCTTTCTTCCCGCGCTGGCTGCGACGCAAGACGTCGTTGGCTTCAATACCGCCGCGGCGAAAAAGAGGTGTCACCGGTTCTATGGCTTCGACACAAGAGATCTCTTTGACCATGCGGTCGGAGTGATTGCGCTTGATGATGTCGGCAAGGCGGTCAAGCCCCTCAGGCGTGGCCTTCACGAATAATTCTCCAAGCCGACCAGATCCGATAATCGGGCAAGAGTCCGGCGAGAATAAATGCTCTGGCCGGTGACTTTTTGCAGCAGCCTTTGAGAGGAGTTTGACACGGGCTGGTGCGCCGCCAGTCTGGCGACTCTGAGGAACGACGACATCGCGAAGGGCCGAGAGTTGATTAGACAAGCGGGTCCGATACTCGGTATCGACGGTGCGGAACGGCCTTGGCGGTGTGCGGCCGCCTCGGACAGGCCGCTCCGTGCCCTGCTTGGGCATAATGAGTTTAATCGGTAGCCGTTCGTGGCGCGGCGGTCTCGTTTCCTCAGCCATTGCTCTTCACTCCTTTGGACCAACGATACGAGGTGGCCTTGGAGACGCCGAGTAGATCGGCAAGGGCCGCATGGCTATACAGCCTGGGGTTGCGCCCACGGAGTGCGGCGGCTAGCGCATGGTGATCCTTGGTCTGGAACTGAGTAATAAAGCGGCGCCCCTCCCCTTCACCGATTGCGAGGTTCCGAAGAACCTGGAAAGCGTCCCGCAGATCCGGGGCTTTCTGGGCCGTGATGCGGCGCCGATAGAGTCGCAGGCATGCGTCGCGAATGTCAGAGCCGGAAAAGCCCTCAGAGAGATCAACGAGAAGTTCGATTTCGCGCGGACTAAATTCCTGCGGCGGGCTGAATTGCAGCCACATTTGTTTGCGCGAGTCGGCGTTCGGAAAATCCAGCGCCAACCGATAACCAAACCGCCGCCAAATGGCGGAATCGAGCAGTTCCTGGTGATTCGTGGCCGCGATCACGATGGATTGGTTCCCAAGGCTGTCGATGTTCTGGATGAAGCTGTTGACTACGCGCTTCAGTTCTCCGAGTTCCTGGTTGTCACCGCGAAGTTTTGCGATAGCGTCAAACTCATCGAGGAACAGGATGCAGGGAGTTCTGGCGGCGAAATCGAACAGCGCGCGGATGTTTTTAGATGTGCTGCCGAGAAACGAAGAGATCAGACCGTCCAGTCGAGCGATGTACAGATCCAGGCCGAGTTCCTGGGCGATGAGTCGCGCCAGTCTACTTTTCCCGGTACCGGGCGGCCCGTACATGAGCAGGCCGAGGGAGAGGGCACTTCCATCAACATCGAGTTGGGCATGACTCTTGGCGATGCTGAGAAATTCATGGACGACATCCCGCTGCTCCTGTGAGAGGATGACCGGTGGCTCCGAGAGCGCCTTCAAATTGACACGTTCCAGCAGGGCGAACCGGCTTTCGGAATCAACTGGCAGAGTTCTGGCGAAACTGGCCCCGGCAGGACGGAGCTGGTGGTCGCCCTCCTCTAGCACCTTGCGCAGGCGATTGGCGGCGTCTTTATTGCCAGCCTTTTCAAGCTTTTCCGCCAAAAAAGCCGTGTAGTTGCGGACCTTGTCTATATCGAGACGAAGGGCTCCGTTTATGATGCGAATCACCTCGCCAATGAAACTAGTGTCGTCTTCCATGAAACGAGTGTCGCGTGTGGCGACACGGCTGTCAAGGGAAATGTGCGCGCGCGCCGGGGAGCGCTCTGCATTGCCTACGGATGTGCCCACTGTGGCCAACTCGCCGAGAAGTACCCTGGCGAGAAGTGCCGGAAGACAAGTCCGTATGGCGGGCGTCAGGGCCTCCAAAACGGATCACCCAGATCGTCGATTGCAGCAAAGTGGCTGCATTGCCGCCCACCAACAATGGATTGTCGGCCATCGTGCTCCAACGTGAAGGCGTCCCCGTCGTAGCCGACAAACACGCAGCCAGGGCGCGGTGAACACCAAGGAGTGAATATCTGCACAAAGAGTCCGACTGCGGTTGATGCGAGCACGCCGTTCGACCATACCACTTGCGGCCTTCCCCCGGCTTCACCATAACGGCGTCCTTCATCAACAAGATCTCTTTCGTTGATAAACCCGAAGCATCTGAAGCACGGCTGTCCCGGCAGAGAAACCACGACCTGCCCAGAAATCGAATACGGCGCCCCTTTGTGGACATCCATGCCGATGTCGATCAATGGAATCATTGCGCGCCGGCAGCTCTCCTCAAGCTGTGCGCGATTGCTGAATCCATCCAGGCAACCGAACACCGCATCACACTCCCGCAGATCGTCGAGGTTTGCTTGCCACACGGATGCGATTGACCGCACCTCCGCGCACGGGTTGATTCCTTTTATCAGCCGTTCTGCGATTAACGTTTTTGGGGTAGCGCTACAAGCGTCAGCAAACGTCGCGCCGACAGTTCGGTTGAGGTTCGGCGTCTCGAAGCGGTCTGGGTCAAATAGGACAAAGTGTCCAACCCCGAGGTGAGCCAATTGCTGGGCGATGTGCGATCCCCCTCCCCCAAGCCCAGCAATCCCCGCACGCAACGATTGGAAGATCGCGTCACTCTGTTGTCCCAGGAAACTCTGGCGACTGAAGCGCTCATTCATGTCAGCCTCTCAAGCAGCCTGCTCGGATACCCTATCGAACTGATCTGTGTAATCCGTGCCGGAATGGGCTGGCCAGGATACCAGCACAGACCCGCTGCGGCATCTGCGCTTAGAACGAGCGCGCCGTGCGGTAGCTGGGGTTTTACATTCCAGAAGTCCGGCACGAAGCATTGAGACTCGCGCAGGTCAGTCCGGCTAAACCATGCGGGTCCAACGTGTTCGTGCAGATGAACGTGGAACATGCTGGCGTCGCTTTGCAAGGCGAACTGCATCGCATTCCGCATTGCCTCGGAATTAAACACGCACCCAAAGCGTTGATCATTAACATACTGCTCATCCCAAAGCGGAATGTAGGTGTGCGCGAGCAGCAAAATGCCGGTCCTGCTTCGGCTCGGCTTGCACCCGATGAACGCAGCCCGTTCTGCGGCGAAAGGATGAGTCCGCCGAAGGTCGTCGAGGATCTGGCGATGCATGCTGGTTGTTAGCTTGAAGTGAATGTTCATTTCAATGCCTTGAGATGTTGAGCCAGCACCTCGATCGGACGACCGCGAGCTACGCCTGTCCACGAGTACGCGAACCAGGTCCGTTCGAGAATCCGGACATCCTGTGCGTTCCAATTCAACTGTGCCTTGCACGCCACCCGTTCGGCAAAATACAAACGCGTGGGATAGCCATCTCTTCCAGTCAGGCACAGGAGCGCGTCGACCCGGACAGGTCTACACCCGGCCGGCAGGCCCATCTTGGGCAAAAGGATATATGTATGATCGAACTCGGGACACTCGCGAGCGAGATCGCCGTCGCAGAGGGGGTGAAGTTCGACCAGTTCTTTTTCAGAGATCATGGGATGAGCCTCCTCCGCGAACATGGCTGATAAAGACCTCCCCACCTCGAATGTGAATTTTGTCGCTGTCGCTCAACGGTACCAATTGACCGTCGATGACCTGGTCGAGATCGCGCGTGGGATCTACTCCGAGCGCTGCCTTGAGCTGCATCACCGGGTACTCCCTAGCCTGAATCTCTTTTTCATGGCCGTCGATCGTCACGGACACCTTGTGTCCCTGCGCAATGTTTGCTTCTGGTTCGGTCATTGACATCTCCTTGCGTCGCTTGTGATTCGGCTGGCCACGCAGCCGACGACCCAGGTGTAAGCTACCACAAGCTTACACGCGACGCAAATTTTTTTACAGCACCATCTGTGCGCCGCCCTGGGGCGGGTACAGTCCGTCTATCCTAATCCGCGCGACCACTGGATTGACGTTGAATACATCAGAAACCAAGCGGACCGCCGCGCCCCGCTGGCCAGTAGGGAGCGTGGCCAGTCCAAGGCTGCCTTGTGTCTTCAACATTGGGGTGAGGGCCTGTACAACCAGTGGTTTCGGGAGAAGGAGTACGCCCATCGCTTGGTTAGCCTGGAACTCCCACCAACGGGATGGCGCCGGCCGACCAGCGGAACCTCCTTCATCGCGACACAAAAGCTTGGGCTCGTCGGGAGCCAGCCCGTCACCGAAAAGGGAACCCGGCCGCTTGTCAACTGCAAAAAGGTGGGCGTGCAGCAATCCGTGCCCGCCCTCATGCGCGAGGGTTGTTCTGAGCCGCCGCTCCGCGACCACTGTGCCCTCATCGTCGAACGACTTGGACACGACGATCTCCTCAACGCCCTTGGTTCCGAATCTGGTGAATCCGAGGATTCCCTTCGGCAGTTCTTCGTAGCCGGGCTGCACTCCAAATCGCTTTTCGATGAACCGATCAATCCTGATAGGGGCGGGTTCAGATGGCAGCAGAGCAACCTTCTGCAACGCCTCAATGCAGATTGATTCAATTTCGTTGGGCTCAAAAAACGGCTGCTCCGCGAAGGGGCCGGATTTAGGTCGAAACGTCCTCATTTCTTCTTTGCCCCCCCCTGCGTGTTGAGGAACTTTAGCAACGCCTCGGGCTTAATGCCCTCGTCGACTACCCTTCGCAATGCAAACCCCATCGCTGGGTTGGCCGCTGCCATCCGTTTTAACTCCTGAACTGGAGGACGAGAATCGTGCTTCTTGAGTTCCTCAAATGTAGTTCCAAGATGGGAGGCAATTGCCTTCAGCACCTCGTCCTTCGGATGCCTTCGCCCAAGCTCCACGTCTGACAAAAAAGGCGCGGTTATACCGAGCCGCCTCGCAAGTTCGCGAACCGAGAGATCCTTTGTCTCACGCAGTTCACGGATACGTTCCCCGAGAGTTTTCATTGTGTACCGCATGAAAGCTTACACTCGACATGGGCTCGGGTCAAGCGGTGGTCTTTTAGCGCGACAGCGCCCTCCACACCGTCCTTTCCGCGTAATTCGTCGGATCTGATTTGTCCTGGCGGCGTCCGACGAGTTCTCGCCTGACTGCCTCCGGTGACGCACCAGCGCGTAGCTGGTTGCGAACCCAAGCCCAGTCCCGTTCGGACTGGCTCAACGGACCGCCGTCGCGGCGAGTGCCTAAAGGCACATGGGGCTTCCCTGGGTTTGTGAGGCAGGCCTCTGGTATGGCAGGCAGCGTGGCGAATTTTTCGGGCCGGTATACGCCCTCATAGAGCCGCTGTCCCTGCACGCGAACCGGTTCCTTGAATTTCTTGTTGTGTAAGCCAGGCAGGCGCAGCACCCGGGCGGCATCGGTGGCGGCGGGATCGCCGCCAAATTCCCGCGCCATGGCGCGCAAGGCGGCCTCGGCCTGTTCGAGCGTGAAGCCCTCGACCTTCCAGATGACTTGGTGCTTGCCGGGCGAAGTGTCGAGAACGTAGTTTGGTTGCGGCAACGCATCGCCTTTGAGCACCCGCGCCAGCCGCTTGTCACCGTCCTCATCCAGGTCGAGGTATAGGTGGCTGATCTCGGCGATATCCGCCTTGGTGCGGCTCTTGGCCGCGGGCTTCAGAATATTCATGGAGACGTAGATGTCGGCGCCGTGGGCGTTTTCGTAACGGAGGAAACGCTGGATGCGCGGTGAGGCCGCATCCTGGGCCGATAGCAGTCGCTGGAGGGTGTAGTCCTCGTGGCGGTTGCGGATCACAATGGCGATTCGATCATCAGCCCGATAGTTCTGCTTGATGAAGTCCCACGAGGTGACGGGCGCAGCGGGTTCCATGCGATGCCTCCTTGTCAGCCGCATTGGTAGAGTGTGTTGAACTGATGCCGATCGGATTCGGCATCGAATCCGGCGATTTCAACAATTTCGGCAACCCGGCGCCGGCCGCCGGCGCGCTCGACGTGGACGATGATCTGGACCGAGTCGGCGATCTGGCTTTGGAGCGCTCGGTGGGGGATTTCGAAGCCGGCCTGCAGGATGCAACTGCGGAGCCGGGTGATTGCCTGCCGCGCCGAGTTGGCGTGAATCGTGGACAGGCTCCCGGAATGGCCGGTGTTCAACGCCTGAAGCAGGTCGTAGGCTTCCTCGCCCCGGATTTCGCCGACGATCAGCCGGTCGGGGCGTTCCGCGCCCCTCCTCAGGGCGCAGGGCATTGACTGGCGCGGGACCCCGCTCGGCTGCGCCGAGCGACCCGCTTATGCGGCCGCCCCGCTGGAACTGCGCGGGCGGCCCGCTCGGCCGGCGTGCTCGCTGAGACGCTCGCACCCCCTGGGAGCCCCAGCCGGCCGGGGCCGCGCCTTGTTGCTTGCCGGGGGCGTGAAAGCGCCACTGGCGCTTTCACCCCTGCGGAATTGCCGCCCACGCTGGAACTGCGCGGGGCGGCGTTTCGCGGCCTTTTCGCGCCGACTTGGCCCACGGTGCCAACGGCGCGACCCCCGCGT
>Ga0134126_10002950_pt1 | contig 21394 bp, 9 predicted proteins | sample KB31752_FD_96881 | JGI IMG/M metagenome (GOLD analysis project Ga0134126, IMG submission 96881) | Terrestrial soil microbial communities with excess Nitrogen fertilizer from Kellogg Biological Station, Michigan, USA - KB3-175-2 | ecosystem: Environmental > Terrestrial > Soil > Unclassified ... | reverse complement strand
GCAATCAATCGCGTTATGTTTGTGCTCGCCTGGGGCAATAAATCCAGAAGCCGCTGATAGGACTCTCGCCGTTCTCCCGCGAGCGATGTCGTGTTCATTGCCGCGATTAGGCGCATCTCCAGCCGTTCAATAAGTTCCGGAAGGCGTTGCAGCACGGGATGCTCGTAAGAGGCGTTCAGGCCGATCGTTGCATCCTGCCGCAGCGATGTGAACTCCGGAAGAAGCCATGGTACATAGGACGAAATTGTCTGTTGGATCGCCTCCAGCAACCGCAACGCAGAGCCGGCACACCACTCGATCTCGCCGTGGTGTTTGGAAGAAGACGACGAAGTAGCGCGCGGAATTCGCAGTAATTCGGAAAAGCGACTGAGTTGCGCTGGCTCAATCAGCCATTGCGCGGAAGAGCTTTTCAAATGATGTTCCGCGATGCTGACCAGCTTGCGCGGCAGCGCATGCAGGTCATGAAGGATGCGCAAATAGTCCGTAAAGCCGTCGAGCACATTGTTCTCGATCACCGGCCGCCGCAACCGCTCGATGCATCCCTGCTGCAGCGTCCAAAGCGACGCCACAAGATTTCCGCTGTCCACCGATGAAACAAATAATGGGGTAAGGGGCTCCAGTGTCTTGGTGTCATACCAGTTCAGGAGGTGCCCTTTATAGCGCGGCAACTTCTCAATCGTCGCAAGGGTGCGCAAAGTCTGGCTGGCAAATTCCGGGATGGTCAAATAGCCGAACTCGCACGCCACCTGTCGCGCATTCAAAAGAAGCCCGACATTGGTAGGGCTCACGCGCGGCGCCACTTTCAATGGCTCTTCCTGCACGTTGTCAGGGATCAGCCAATGGTGTTCTTCGTTGCTAAATTCCGCGAAATATCTCCATGTACGCAGTGCAGAAGCGCGCAGGAATTTTTCATCCTTCTGCGAAACTTCGTTGCGCACGGGGCCCGGAGGACGATTCAGCCACAAAGCCACCAGCTTGCTGCTCGCCCACAATACTAAGATTGGGACCGCAGCGGCCAATGCTCGCGGACGAATCCAGAACACGAGCAGGCCAAGAACCAGGGCAATCGCGGGCATCCAGTCCAAATAAACATCCACGGGCGCTCGCTTGTTCCTTCCCAGCTCCACTTCCGCGGCAGTTTCCCATTCAAGCAATCGCTGCCGCGTATACATCCGCCGCACCATGGTGCGGATCACCGCATCAAGAGAAACCAGTGTTTGATGAACGAGGAAGATGAGCGTAAGCAGCACGCCGAAATTCGCGCTGCTTAAAGTGTCCGTGGCGTCGCGGGCAATTTCTTTCTTCTTCTCCACTGCGGCGCGGACAAGGTTAAAAGCGAATTGAAACCAAACGGGAACAAACAGGATGCCGACGGTCGCGATGGTCCACAACAATGCCGATCCCGGCAGCACCAGCCATCCTAAAACAAATAATAGAAGAGTCGCGGGCTCAACGAGGCTGCGGCGTAAATTGTCCAGAATTTTCCATTGCGAAATCACTGAGATGGGATTCGCCACGCGCTTTCCCGTCTCATCCGGCACTCGCGGAAACAACCACTCCACAATTTGCCAGTCTCCCCGCAGCCAGCGATGTTTGCGGCGGTTATAGGCGCTGTAATGCGACGGATAATCCTCAATCACTTCGATATCGCTCGCTAACCCGGCGCGCGCGTAAGCCCCCTCAATCAGATCGTGGCTGAGCAGGGCATTGCGCGGGAAGCGGCGGTCGAGCACTTTGTGGACGGTCTCGACTTCATAAATTCCCTTGCCGGCAAAAATCCCTTCTCCATACAAATCCTGATAAACATCGGAGATTGCCCGCGTATAAATATCAAACCCGGTTTGGCCGGAATAAATATTGGCCAGCCGCGAAACTCCCGCGCTCTGCACGCTGACGCCCACGCGCGGCTGCAAAATGCCATACCCGGCGACCACAATGTTTTTTTGCGGGTCAATAATGGCCCGGTTCAAAGGATGCGCAATCGCACCGACCATGCGCTGCGCCGAGCCGCGAGGCAGTTCCGTGTCCGCATCGAGTGTAATGACAAAGCGTGCATGTTCGAGCACGCTCAGGTCCCCGATCTTCACCGGGAAGCTGTCGTATTGGTTGCGCAACAATTGATTGAGGTCGAGAAGTTTTCCTCGTTTGCGCTCCCAGCCCATCCACACGCGTTCTCGCGGATTGTAAACACGGTGCCGATGCAGCATTGAGAATGAACCGGTGCCGTCCTTCGAATATTTATCGCTCAACCCGCGAATCAGTTCGGCGCACATATCCACGCGCGGATCATTTTCATTGGGACGTTCGCGGGAGTCGGGCAAGTCCGTCAGCAACATGAAATGCAGGTTGCGGTCGCGATTGCCCAGATACCGGACCTCAAGATTGTCCACGAGCCGGTGAATTTGATCTTCATTGAGCAAGAGCGCAGGAACAGCCACCAGCGTAACGCAGTCGTCGGGAATTCCCCCGGAGAAATCCAGCTTGGGAATGATCTGCGCTCTCAGCAGGGAAGTGGTCAAATAATTAATCAGCTGCACCGCCGTTTGCGAACTGGGCACCAGCAGCACGATCATGGAAAACAAAATGAGCCCAATGGGCGTATAGCGCGGCGTGAGCAGCAGCAAAATGGCCGACAAGATCACCAGTGACATCAGCAAAATACCGGGCAAATAGAATTCGCCCGGATTGCGGCGTAGCAGCGTCAGCAGCTTTCGTCCCGGTTTTGGATTGAATCCGACCCTCTGCTGCAGCAATGGCGCGCCTTCGCCCAGCAGGTAGTACCCGACGTGTGATTGCCGCGCGGTGATGCGTTCATCGCTAGAACTCCAATTTACGGCCTCACGTGCCAGCGCCAGCGCTTCCTTGGCCACGCCAATTTCTCCGCGGTCGCACCGCTCCGCGATCTCCACGATCTCATTGCGGTACAATTCGCGGCTCTCGTAGTCCATTCGGGCATAAGCCCCAACAGGGTCTTCACGCAGCACGGTATCGAAAAGAATGAGCGGTTCAAGCAGTTGTTTCCATGAAGTATGCGATGCTTCGCGGAGGCTGCGAACGCAAATCCCAATTCCATAAATACCGTTCAAGTCAGAAAGAAGCTGATGACCACGCTCTCCAAGGCGGTCGAGCAGAATCACCTTAATCGCCAAAGGAATAGTGAGCAGTTCCTTCATGTTCAGAGGGGTCTTCTGCTGAAAAGCGCCAACGAATTCCGCAAAGGTCTGTTCGCTGAATTCGTAGCCAACAGCGGCAAGATAACTGTCCGCCACCGCCGCGGCCCGCGGCAAAACCTCTCCCTGCGAATTTTGCACGTGAGGCAATCGCGGCAAGGTCTTGACTTGTTCATGAATGCTGCCGAGTTCTGAATAGAGCAGGCGAACGTTGTCACGCAGCCAGTTGAAGTCGTCGGAGCCGGAAATGCCTTTTTCCAGAGACCCGAGAGCAACGAAAAGGGGCCTTAGCAGGAAACCCAACCGGTTGATTCGATTCTGGAAGTATTTGGAATGCTGGGTGCCGGGCACCCAGGCGAGTTCGCGCGCCAGGCTTTCTCCCTGCGCGGAGATGGCGGGTAGCTCGGACGCGGAAAACGTTTCAGGCAATCGTTCGACCTCTTTGTTGACCAACTCCAAATGGGTATTCTGCGGCATTCTTTTTAGTCTTTAACGATAACTTGCAGCCTGCATCTCAAACATTTCGGCATAGCGCCCGCCGAGGCGAGCAAGATAGTCGTGGTTGCCCTCTTCTACTATGTTGCCGTTTTCCAGTACTACGATGCGGTCTGCCATGCGCACGGTTGAAAAGCGATGAGAAATGAACAAAGCCATCTTTCCCAGCGTCAGTTCGGCGAAGCGCTGGAAAACCTGATACTCGCTCCTAGCATCCAGCGCCGCGGTCGGCTCGTCCAAAATAAGCAATTGCGCGTCGCGGAGGTAGGCACGGGCCAGCGCAACTTTTTGCCACTCGCCACCTGAAAGGTCCACTCCGCCTTCAAACCGCCGCCCAAGCATCTGCTCCAGATTCGCCGGGAGCTTGGCAATGACCTCCGCCGCCATGCTCTTTTCAGCGGAATCGGTAATTAACGGCAGGTTCGCCAGTTCGTCGATCTTGCCAACCGCAATGTTTTCCCGCGCCGTCATCTCATAGCGCATGAAATCCTGGAAAATCACCCCTATCTGGCCATACAGGTCCTCGAGGCTGTACTCCCGCAGGTCTATGCCGTCGAGCAGTATCTGCCCTTCGGTAGGATCGTACAGGCGGGTAATAAGCTTTACGATCGTGGTCTTCCCCTGTCCGTTCTCCCCAATCAGCGCAACTCGCTCACCCGGATGCAAGTGGAAGTTCAATCCATTCAAAATGCGGCGCGGGCTACCGGGGTAGCTGAACGACACATTGATAAATTCAAACCCACCCGTGATGGGTCGAGGCGCGGGCAGGGCATTGGGCTTGGATTTGATTGTCGGCTCCATCTTGAAAAATGCCAGCAGATCGGTGAGGAAGAGCGCCTGATCGGCGATTCCCGCAAGAGTGGAAAATATCTGCTGAATGTTCGTGCTGGCTCCCAGAATCTGCGCGGCCAGGAATACGAGAGTACCTATCGAAAGAGTGCCATGGATGGCGCGCAACACGATGAATACATAGGCAGAGTAATAGCCCAGGGTTGCGAGGATGGAGAGCAACGCCGTAGCGGTCAGTTTGCGCTTCGCAAGAGAAACGTCTTGTGAATAGATTTGATCAGAGAGCGTTCGAAACCGGTCTGTGAAGAAGTCCTTCAAGCCGAAGAGTTTGAGTTCCTTGGCTGCTTCCTTGCTTCCTCCGACAGTACGCAAATAATCGAGCTGTCTCTTGATCGGCGTCTGCTTGAAATTCTTTGCGTAACCAAGGAAAGCGAAATGGCTCTCGCCGAGGAAAGCCGGGACAACCCCGCCGATGAGCAGCAGGATGAGCCAGGGTGAATAAACCATAATCGCAATGGACATGCCAACCGCGGTAATGACCTGCTGCACAAGCTGCCCGATGGACTGGATCATGGCCAATCGGTCGGTCGCCTGTACCCGCGCTCGCTCCAGCCGGTCGTAGTAGACCGGATCTTCGTAGGCGATCAGATCAAGACTGGCCGCCTGCTTCATCACTTGTATGCTGACGTGGCGTACATACTTGTCCGCAAGCAGAGAATTCAGGTAGTCGATGACTCGGGAAAAAATCGCGGCCAATACTGCCAGGGCAAATTCCGCCGCAATAAGCCACCAGAAGTGCGGCCGGAGAGGCTGGTGTTGGGTAGTGGACTGGATAATCGCGTCAATAACGAGCTTAGTGATGTAGGGGATGGCAATTGGCAGCAGAGAAACCAAGAGCCGGAAGACTAAGCCCAGAACGACCACCAGCTGTCCTGAGTCCCATACGATTTTCAGAACAGGAGGGACATTGCGTAGCGCCTCCAGACGCTCCCGCCAACTACTCCAGAAACTATCCCGTTCCGCCATAGTTAATGTTCTATGCGTACCTAAAACCGTTGGTATTTAAGTGGAATGCTGCCCCGAGTGACGTGAACAACATCATACGCGACCAAAGATGCTGTCACCAAGCGAAGGGTTTGTTTTACAGCGAGTTACGATTTGATTCTGTAGCGCGCCGTATTTTCGTTATGCACTTCACTGATTATTTCCAGACCAGCGGCAATTGCGCTTTCTATCCCAAAGATAGCGGCATGAGATAAGGCGTTCGCCCTATTACTCTCGTGATGGCTCGTTAAATCCCTGCCTTGACCCAGAAAATTAATGGTCATACAGTGTTTTCCGCAGTAAAACTCATGCTAGTCTGAGTGCAATTAATTCCGTCTTCGCGGAAATATTTTCATAGCGCGTGGCTGAATCCCTCTGCAAGATTCAGTCGGCATAACGACATAGGGTTTTTTACTGGCTCCCATTTCATGACCTGGACGCGACGCGATTTTTTATACAGCGTAATCAGCGCAACAGCAGTTTTCCCTCTCGCCGGTAAGGGCCTTACCTCTGATGTATTTCTGCCTCCTAATCCCTCCCGGCGGGATGATGCCACGTTGCTGGACGAAGTGGAGCGTACAGCGTTCGAATATTTTTGGAATGAAGCAAATCCCCATACCGGACTAGTTCGTGACCGGGCCAATGCCAATGGCGGAGATAAGCGCACGCTGGCCAGCGCCGCCGCAACCGGCTTCGGTTTAACGGCCCTGTGCATCGGCCATCAGCGAAATTACCGTTCTCCCGAAGAAATTAAGGCCCGCATACAGGCTTCTCTCCAATTTCTGGCCGAGAAGGCCCCGCACGTTCACGGTTTCATTTACCACTTTGTGGATATGAAAACCGGGGCCCGCAGCCATTCCTCAGAAATTTCGCCGATTGATATGGCGATCCTGCTCTGCGGCGTGTTGACCTGCCGGGCGTACTTTGATGACCCTGAAACCCGCCGCCTTAGCGATGCTATCTACAATCGCGTGGATTGGAATTGGGCATTGAATAAAGGGAAGCTTTTCAGCATGGCCTGGACTCCGGAATCCGGCTTCAGCAGCCATCGCTGGGACTCTTACTGCGAGTCCATGATGCTCTACCTGCTCGCGATGGGATCTCCCACGCATCCCATTCTCGCGGAATGCTGGCGCAGCATTCGCCGTCCCTGGATGACTTACGGTAACTATCACTTCATCTCCTCGCCTGCCCCATTGTTCGTGCACCAGTTTTCGCATGCCTGGTTTGACTTCCGGGGAAAGCAGGATGACTACACCAACTACTTTGAAAATTCCGTCCTGGCCTCGCAGGCACACCAGCAATTTTGCGCGGAGTTGAACCGCCAGTTCCCCTGCTACTCGAAAAAAGTCTGGGGCATCACTGCATCCGACTCACGCAAGGGATACGTGGCCTGGGGCGGGCCTCCCATGCAGGGCCCGATTGACGGAACCATTGTTCCTGCTGCCGCTGCGGGATCACTTCCGTTCGTTTACAGTGATGCGATTGCCGTCCTGAAAAACCTGCGTAGCTACTACGGCGACCAGATCTGGAAGCGCTACGGCTTTGTGGATGCGTTCAATCCGCTCACCGGATGGGTGAGCCGCGACGTGCTGGGAATTGATGTGGGCATCACCATGCTGATGGCTGAAAATGCCCGCAGCCAGTTCGTGTGGAACACCTTTATGCGCAATCGTGAAGTGAAAGTTGCCATGGACCGGGCTGGATTCCACGCGTTCGGCGAACAATCTCCGCTGCTCGCCAGCCACGCAAAAGCCAAAGCCGCCGTCTAGATTCAGCTCAAACCCTCCACAATTTGTAACTTCAGGGATTAGTCCGCTTGTGATTCACTCGGCTCAAGAGGAACAAATTGCTTGCGCGTGTGCGAACGCAGCCGGTCCATATACAGATACACAACGGGAGTTGTGAACAGAGTCAGCGCCTGGCTGAATATCAGCCCGCCAACAATGGTAATGCCCAGCGGGCGCCGCAATTCCGAACCGACTCCCGTGCCGAGGGCCAGCGGCAGCGCGCCCAGCAATGCCGCCATCGTAGTCATCATGATGGGACGGAAGCGCAGCGTGCAAGCCTCGTAAATCGCATCCATCGGCGATTTTCCTTCCCGTCGTTCCGCATCCAGGGCGAAGTCAATCATCATGATGGCATTCTTCTTCACCAGGCCGATCAAGAGAATAATGCCGATCATTCCTATGACGTCCAGTTGCATGTGGAAAGCCAGCAAAGCCAGCAGCGCACCCACTCCAGCCGAAGGCAGCGTGGAAAGAATTGTTATCGGATGAATAAAGCTTTCATATAAAACACCAAGCACGATATACACCGTCGCAAGCGCCGTTAGAATCAGGATCCACTCGCTGGCAAGGGAATCGCGGAACGCAGCGGCGGTTCCCTGGAAATCCGCTTGGATCGTGCTCGGGAAACCCATCTGGTCTTTCGCATCGTCAATCAGTTTTGTCGCTTGTCCCAGGGAAATGCCCGGGGCAAGATTGAACGACAAAGTGATAGAAGGGAATTGTCCCTGGTGGTTCACGGCGAGCGGCGTATTCGACGGTCCAAACTTCGTGAAGGTGGAAATGGGAATCATCTGCCCGTTGGATGAGCGCACATAGAGGGCCTGCAATGCCTCTTCGCTGCGCTGGAATTGAGGCTGGACTTCCATTACCACGTGGTACTGATTCAGTTGCCGGTAGATCGTGGACACCTGTCGTTGCCCAAATGCGTCATATAGCGCATTGTCAATGTCTGCGGGCGTAACACCTAACCGCGCCGCTGTGTCGCGATCAATAATAATGCTCGTTTGCAGACCATAGGTCTGCTCGTCGGTATTGGCATCCCGCAGCTCCGGCATGCTCCTTAACTTCGCCAGAAGGCGAGGCGCCCAGTAGTTTAAGTCCTGAAGGTTTTGGCCCTGCAGAGTGTACTGATATTGGGCCTGGCTCTGCCTGCCGCCGATGGTGAGGTCTTGCGAAGACTGCATGAACAAAGTCGCGCCGGGGACTACTGCTAATTTTCTTCGCAACCGGCCGATCACCTGGTCTGCGGAAATCTTCCGGTCTGAGAGCGGCTTTAACGTGATGAACATCCGACCCTGATTGCTGGATGTATTGCCGCCAGCAAATCCCACGATGGTTTGTACCGCAGGATCCTGCATGACTATGCGCACAAACTGGCGCATCTTCTGGCTCATTGCGTCAAACGAAATATCTTGCGACGCCTGCACCGCACCCGAGACGCGGCCCGTGTCCTGTTGCGGAAAGAAGCCCTTGGGAGCCCTTGCATAAAGAACAACGCTCAAGACCGCCGTCAAAATCGTAATGACGAGCGTTATCGGCTGGTGCCGCAAAACCACCCGCAACATTCGCTCGTAAACAGACAGTATCCAGTCAAAGATGCCCTGGCTGAACTTGTAGAGCCGGCCATGCTTTTCCTCCCCCAGCGGTTTCAGGAATTTCGCGCACATGGTCGGGGTGGTAGTCAGCGATACCACCAGCGAAATTGCGATCGTAATGCTCAGGGTTACGGCGAACTCACGGAACAGCCGTCCAACAATTCCCCCCATCAACAACAGTGGTATAAACACCGCCACCAGTGACGTGCTCATGGAGAGCACCGTGAAACCAATCTCTTTGGCGCCACGATAAGCGGCTTGCACAGGCCGCATCCCTTTTTCCAGATAACGGGTGATGTTTTCCAGCACCACAATGGCGTCGTCCACTACAAAGCCAGTGGAAATAGCGAGCGCCATCAGGGAAAGATTGTCCAGGCTATACCCGAGCAAATACATCACTCCGAATGTACCTACCAGGGAAAGTGGCACGGCAATGCTGGGAATGACGGTCGAACGCACCGTGCGCAGAAAAACGAAGACCACCAGAATGACCAGTACGATCGAGATCAGCAGCGTAATCTCGATGTCATTCACCGAAGCGCGGATGGTTGTGGTGCGATCCATGACCACGCCCACATGGATTGCGGGGGAAATGGACGCCTGCAACTGAGGCAGTAGAGCGTAAACGCGGTCTACCGTATCAATAATGTTGGCGCCCGGCTGCCGGAACACGATGATGAGCACAGCCGATTTGCCATTGGCCAGTCCCATGACGCGCGCATCCTGGACCGAATCCTCGACGTCTGCCACATCGCCCAGCCGCACCGCCGCCCCGTTAGTCCGGTCGTATCCAATAATTAGGGGCCGGTACTGGTCTGCAAATTTGATCTGGTCATTCGAATTGATTGACCAGGAGGTGGTCGCATCGGAAACCTGTCCCTTCGGTGAATTCGCGTTCGCGGAGCCCAACACGTTGCGTACGGAATCCAGGCCTATTCCTAACTTGTTGAGCACCGTTGGATTTACTTCGGCTCGCACCGCCGGCTGCGCGGAGCCGCCCACAAACACCTGGCCGATTCCGCTTACCTGCGCCAGTTTCTGGGCCAGAATTGAGTCCCCCGCATCGTACATTTGCGGCACCGTAATCGTGTCCGATGTCAGCGACAAAATCATGATGGGCGCATCCGCCGGATTCACTTTGCGATAGTAGGGATTCGACGGCAGGTTTGTGGGAAGCTGGCTGCGCGCGGCGTTGATGGCCGCTTGCACGTCCCTCGCCGCGGCATTGATATCCCGGTTCAAGTCGAATTGCAGCACAATGCCCGTTGAGCCGGATTGGCTCGTCGAAGTCATTTGATTAATGCCGGCAATGCGCCCGAATTGACGTTCCAGCGGCGTGGCCACCGCTGACGCCATGGTCTGCGGGTCCGCTCCGGGCAGCGATGCGCCCACCTGAATTACAGGAAACTCCACCTGCGGCAAAGGAGCCACGGGAAGAAAATTGAAAGCCAACGCCCCGGACAGAAACAACGCGAACGTGAGCAACGAAGTGCCCACAGGCCGCTTAATGAATGGGGCGGAAATGTTCATTGCCTAATCCCCAACCGCCGGTGCTTCCACGGGGTTTCCCACGCGATATTTCGAAAATTTTTGCGCCAAACGATCAAACCATAAGTAGACTACCGGCGTTGTGTACAGAGTAAGCAGCTGGCTTACAAGCAAGCCGCCGACAATCGTGATACCCAGAGGACGCCGCAATTCGGAGCCAGTACCGGTGCCCAAGGCTAAAGGTAGGCCGCCGAGCAATGCGGCCATCGTCGTCATCATGATGGGCCGGAAACGCAACAGGCAGGCCTGGAAGATCGCTTCCTCCGGCGCCTTCTTTTCCTCACGCTCCGCCTCTAGCGCAAAGTCAATCATCATGATGGCGTTCTTTTTCACGATGCCAATCAGCAAAATGATTCCTATCAGTCCGACGACATCAAGGTCATGCCCAGTGATCAACAAAGCCAGTAGAGCGCCCACGCCCGCCGACGGCAGCGTGGAAAGAATGGTAATGGGATGGATGTAACTCTCGTACAACACTCCTAGTACGATATAAACCGTAATAATGGCCGCCAGAATCAGCCACGGCTCCGAAGAGAGCGAGTTACGAAACGCTGCCGCCGTTCCCTGAAAACTGGTATGAATGCTAGCCGGCAGGTGAATGTCTTGCTCCGCGGCCTCGATCGCCGTAGTCGCATCTCCCAATGACGCGCCCGGCGCAAGATTAAAAGAAAGCGTCACTACGGGAAACTGTCCCTGATGATTAATTGCCAGCGCGGTGTTTTGGCGTTCAATGTGGCTGAAGGCCGACAGCGGGACTTGCGTCCCTGTGGAAGAAGCCACATAAAGATTTTTCAGCGAGTCCGGATTTTCCGCGAACTGCGGGCTCACTTCGAGCACTACGTGATATTGGTTCAACTGCGTGTATATGGTCGAAATCTGCCGCTGTCCAAAAGCATCGTAAAGAGTACTGTCAATCGCAGCCGGCAAAATTCCCAACCGTGATGCAGTATCGCGATCTACCACCAGTTCGGCTTCTAACCCGTTGTTTTGCTCGTCGCTCGCTACATCGAGCAGCTTGGGAGACTGCTTAAGCTTCTCCAAAAGTCGTGGAGCCCAAATGGCCAGCTCGCTGCCGTCAGCGTCTTCCATGGAATATTGGTATTGCGTCCGGCTCACGCGGTCTTCCACGGTCAAATCCTGCACGGGTTGCAGGTACAGGGTAATGCCCTGGACCTTCGCCGCCTCGGGCATAAGGTCGCGAATAATTTCCATGGCGCTTTCACTGCGCTGATCGCGAGGCTTTAAATTGATTTGAATGCGTCCGCTATTCGGGGTGGTATTCGTTCCATCGACTCCGATAAACGACGAAAGACTCTCCACATTCGGATTTTTAAGAATTACCGCTGCTAGTTGCTGCTGTCCCTGCGAGAGGGCAGGGAAGGAAATGTTTTCAGGCCCTTCTGTGATGCCCATAAGCACGCCCGTATCCTGCACGGGGAAAAACCCTTTGGGCACGTACACGTATAAGAGAAGAGTCAATACCAGTGTTCCAAGGGTGACCAGCAACGTCGCGGTTTGATGCTTTAGCACCCACTTCAGCGTGCGACCGTAATATTCAATGACGCGCTCGTAAAAGTTCTCCGACGCTTTGTAAAAGCGCCCTTGCTTGGCCGGATCTTTGTAGCGCAGCAGCTTCGCGCACATCATCGGCGTTAAGGTCAAAGAAACCACCGCCGAAACCAGAATCGTGACCGCCAATGTCACGGCGAACTCGCGGAACAACCGGCCCACAATGTCGCCCATGAACAAAAGCGGAATAAGCACGGCGATCAGCGACACCGTCAACGAAACGATCGTAAATCCGATTTGCCCCGCGCCCTTCAGCGCGGCCTCCAGCGGCGAGAACCCCTCCTCCAAAAACCGGTCAATGTTCTCGATCATCACGATCGCGTCATCGACGACAAAGCCGGTAGAGATCGTTAACGCCATCAGCGAGAGATTGTTCAAGCTGTAGCCGACCAGATACATCACCGCGAAGGTCCCAATGATGGAGAGGGGGACGGCAACGCTGGGAATCACCGTGGCTGCCAGATTGCGCAGAAAGAGGAAGATGACCAGGACAACCAGTCCAATGGTCAGAACCAATGTGAACTGCACGTCCTTCACAGAGGCGCGGATGGTTTCCGTGCGGTCGGTCAAAATTTGCAGATCAACCGACTGCGGCATCGAATGCTGCAGTTGCGGCAAGAGGGCTGTAATGCGGTCCGACACGCTGATGATGTTCGCGCCCGGCTGCCGCTGAATATTTACAATGACCGCTGGCGTTTGATTCATCCACGCGGCCTGCATGATGTTCTCAGCGCCGTCCACTACCGTGGCGACATCTGACAAGCGCACCGGAGCGCCGTTCTTGTAAGCTACGACCAGCCCGGTGTAGTCGTTGCCGGTGAGCAGTTGGTCGTTTGCGCCAATTGTGAACTGCTGCCTCGGACCGTTCAGAACTCCCTTGGCCTGATCAACATTTTGATTTCCCAGCGCCGTCCGCAGGTCCTCCAGGCTCATCCCGTAGGAAGCAAGCGCCGTGGGGTTCGCCTGGATTCTGACCGCAGGTTTTTGCCCGCCGCTGATAGAGACAAGTCCCACGCCGGGAAGCTGCGAAATCTTCTGCGCCAGTGCCGTATCGGCAAGGTCTTCGACTTTTGAAAGCGGCAATGTTTTTGAGGTAAGCGCCAACGTAAGGATCGGCGCGTCGGCCGGGTTTACCTTGCTGTAAATCGGAGGATTCGGTAAATCCTTAGGCAGGTATGTGCCGCCTGAATTGATGGCCGCCTGCACTTGCTGTTCTTCAATGTCAATATCTTCATTCAGGTTGAATTGAAGGGTGATCAGCGAGCTGCCCGTGGAACTCGTCGAGGTCATCTGGCTGAGTCCCGGGACCTGACCGAACTGCCGCTCCAAAGGCGCGGTCACAGACGAAGCCATCACATCCGGCCCAGCTCCCGGATAAAACGTCATTACCTGGATCGTGGGATAGTCAACCTCCGGCAAGGCGGAAACCGGCAAGGCGCGATAGGCAACAATGCCCACCAGCAACAGACCAAAGGTAAGCAGAATGGTTGCAACCGGACGAAGAATGAATAATCGCGACGGATTCATTGCGTGGGAGTTCCCGGAGATTGCTGCTCCGCATTTCCGTTTTCCGCCTGCTGGGTCTTTCCCGCTCCCGGCGTGCGCGGTTCAACTTTGCTTCCCGCCTGTAGCTTGTCCTGACCATCGGTCACGACGATATCACCGGCGGAAATACCACTGGAGATGGCGCTGATGTTGTTCTGCGTCAGGGCAATCTGCACTTCGCGAACATCCACGGTTTTGTCGGCCTTCATTACATATACGAAATTTCCCTGCGGCCCCCGCTGGACGGCCGCCGCCGGAATGATGGTTGCATTCTTGCGGGTCTCCAGCAGCATGCGGATATTCACGAACTGGTTTGGCCAGAGCTGTTCATCTTTATTTGCAAAAACCGCTTTCAGCTTTGCCGTGCCAGTGGTCTGGTCAATCTGGTTGTCAATGGTCAGCAACGTGCCACTTTCTAGTTTCGTCTGGTCATCACGGCTGTAGGCCACCACCGGCAACGACCTTTGCGCCATCTGTTTTTGCACGGAAGGCAAACTGTCTTCCGGCAATGTAAACAACACCGCGATGGGCTGTAATTGCGTGATCACCAGCATCGCGGTCGTATCAGCGGCGTGGACCATGTTTCCGGGGTCCACAAGCCGCAGACCAATTCTTCCGCTGACCGGCGCTGTAATGTTGCAGTACGTGAGGTTCAGCTTTGCGTTATCAATATTGGCCTGGTCGGTGCGCACCGTGCCTTCCAACTGGTCTACCGTCGCCTGCTGTGTGTCCACTTGCTGCTGTGACATCGCACCCGATTCCTGCAGCAATCCTTTGTACCGCTTGTAATTCAATTGAGCGTCGCGGAGTTGCGCCTGATCTTTGAACAGCGTAGCTTGCTGCTGCTCCAGCGCCACCTGATACGGGCGCGGATCGATCACCGCCAGCAAGTCTCCTTTATTAACGTGCTGGCCTTCTTTGAATGCGACTTTAACCAACTGCCCGTCCACGCGCGACTTGACGGAGACTGTGTTGAAGGCGCTCACCGAGCCCAGACCCGTAAGATAAACGGGCATGTCCAGGGTCTTTGCTGTCGCCACTGAAACTGGCATGGGCTGTCCGGTATTCCCCCGGGCCCTCCCGGCTTTTGCGTCACTGTTACTGCCGCTGCACGCGGCAAAGCTGAGGCAAAGCAACAAAATTGGCACAATCAGGTAGAGGGACCCTATTGCCGCCGATCGGCCCTTTCCGCGCTTGCTTTCCGTTTCCGAATCTACTTCCGACGATAATGGCGATGCGATCATGTTTGACCCGTATTTGGGATTCTTATTGCTACATTCCTTAAATATTCAAACCCACTTATGTTAACCCCTATTGAGCGAACTTGTTTTGAGTTCCTTTGGCAGCATCAATCCTAGGATGAATATGGTCAAGCGTGGACTCCTATCTTTACAAAGTTTTACCTTCTTTGACCGAGTCTTTACCGGTGCCTTGAAATGGCTGGTGTTTCAATACATGTTTGATTGAGGAGGAGTAACATGCGCATCGCCCGCATCATTGCTTTGGTTCTTGTTTCATCATTCTGTGTTTGGGCGCAGAATGCACCGCAAACGCCCCCATCCGACGCTCAGTCTCAGGCTCAGGGAAACCGCGGGTATCGACGCGGCCCCGGCACTGGCGGCAGCATTACCGCGATCGCGGGAAATTCCATCACGTTAAAAACTCGTGACGGCCAAACCGCGCAAGTGAACGTGACTGATCAAACACGCTTCCGCAAGGGCCGCGAAGATGCCAAGCTCTCTGATTTGAAAGTCGGCGATAGAGTCTTCGTTCGCGGCGAACAGAAAGATGGTGTTTGGCAGGCTGAAGTTGTAGCCGCTCGTCCCGAAGGCGGAATGGGAATGGGCGGTCCAGGCGGCAACTTCCGCGAAAATCTCGGCAAAACAATTATTATGGGCGAGATCACCGTCGTGAACGGAACTCAGTTGACCATCCAGCGTCCTGACGGCGTCTCGCAGAACATCACCGTGGACGAGAACACTTCCTTCCGTAAAGATAATGAGAGCGTCACGCTGACCGATCTCAAAGTGGGAGATCACGTTTTTGGCCGTGGTGAACTTAAAAACGATGTCTTCGTGCCTGCGCAATTAAATGTTGGGCAGCCTCCTTTCGGTCGCGGGCCGCGTGGCGGACACGGCGCCGGTGAACAGGGCGCTCCACCTGCTCAACAACCGCAAGAAAAATAACCAATGACGATCTAATGACGTGTTATGGCAGAGCAGACGCCATCCTCGCGCATGAAAGTATTGAGCGACAATTCGTTGAAAGCCGCGCGTCAAACCGCTTTGCTCCGCCACGGAGTCCTCGTCATGGCCGTTCTCTGCGCGCCGCTAGCCTTCGCTCAAAATGGCGCAGTACAAAGCGGAGCGCCACAAAACAGCACAACACAAAATACGCCCGCAGTTCCTCCCAAAGTCATAACCTCTGGCACAATCCACGGAAGCGTAAAGTCCGGAAGCCAGTACTTGCCCGGCGCTACCGTGACTGCCGCCAATGCGCTTACGGGACAGAAAGTCTCCACGTCCACAGACCTCGATGGCAGTTACACCCTTCAGGTCCCTTCAACCGGACATTACGTGGTCCGCGCCCAAATGCCGGCATTCGCCGTAAGCACGCAGGATGTCCACATCAGCGCGACCGTTTCCAGCGCACAAGTAGATATGGATTTGGTTCTGCTCTCCCGCGCCCCCAAGCAACCCAGCTCTCAGGAACTTGCTGCCGCCATGGGCATTTCTTCCGGCAATCAGAGTGCTGCCGTAACAGGAAATCAGCGCGGCTTTCAAAATATGTCTGTCATGCAGGCTGACGCCGCTGACAACTGGCAGGGCGGCGCGGAATCCGCAGCGGGGAGTAACGCCCTGCCGGGAATGTCTGACACTGCCGCTACTGAATCGGTTGCCGTCGCAGGGAATACTTCCAACCCATTCGGCAACATGAGCAGCACAGAAATGCAGCAACGCTTTCAGGAAATGTGCCAGCAATACGGAGGCAATCTCCCGGGCGGAATGGGAGGCGGTTTTGGCAGCGCCTTCGGCGGAGGCTTTGGTGGTGGCTTCGGCGGTGGAGGCGGCGGATTTATCCTGGGCGGCGCAGGCGGCAGGGGTGGCCGAGGTCGAGGCGGCTTCAACAGTAATCAGCCCCACGGGAGCGTTTATTACGATGTGCAGGATGGCGCGCTCAACGCGTCGCCTTTTTCCGTGACCGGCCAGCCCACAAGTAAACCTGATTTCATCTCTCATCGCTTCGGAGCTTCCCTCGGCGGCCCGCTCAATATCCCGAAAATTTACAAGGGCGGCTCCAAAACTTTCTTCTTCGTCAACTACAACGGCACGCGCGGAGAAACTCCCTTCGACGAATTTTCAACCGTCCCCACCGCCGCCGAACGCGCGGGCAACTTCACAGGTGTCGCCAATATCATTGACCCCAGCACCGACTCGCCTTTCGCCAATGACACGATCCCCCAGATCAATCGCATCGCGCAGGGACTGCTCACCTACATTCCGCTGCCAAATTTGCCGGGAGCAACACAAAACTTTCATTTCGTCACCGCCACCAACACCAGTGGCGATGATCTCAACATCCGCCTGAATCGAACTCTGGGGGCGACCACCACTCGTCAGGGTGGACGAGGCCGCGGGCGCGGTCCACGTAACAGCTTGAGCTTTGGCCTCCATTACCATCATTCCGAATCCAACCTCACCAATGCTTTCCCGGGATTAGGCGGGACCACGAGCGTGCGCAGTTGGGATGTGCCCATCTCCTACACCCGCACCTTCGGGAAACTAATCAATACCGCGCGTGTGGAGTTCAATAGCAGCCGCAGCCAAACGCAAAACCTCTTTGCCTTCTCTCAGAACATTGCCAGCAACCTTGGCATTCAGGGCGTCTCGCAGAATCCCTTCGATTGGGGTGTTCCCAATCTTTCGTTCACGGACGTAGCCGGCCTCACCGACGTCGCTCCTTCGCTGCTGCGCAATCAGACGTTGACTGTTGCCGACACAATGATCTGGAACCACGGTAAGCACAATGTCATTTGGGGTGGAGATTTCCGGCGCATCCAGTTCAACACTGAAAGTGACAGTAACCCGCGCGGATCGTTCGTTTTTAACGGCGGCTTCACCGGATACGACTTTGCCGACTTCCTTCTCGGCCTGCCTCAGGAAACTTCCGTGCAGTACGGAGCCACTCCCGGGAGCACGCGCAACTTTCATTTCCGCGGCAACTCCTGGGACGCTTTCGCGCAGGACAACTGGCGCGCTCGCGGCAACTTGAGCTTTAACCTCGGCGTGCGCTATGAATATGTTTCTCCGTATTCTGAAATCAACAATGAACTGGTAAATCTATCCGTTTCGCCCAATTTCAATCCTGTCATTTCGCCGGCCCCGCTATTAGCTGGCCAGGCGAGTGTTCCGCAAACCATCGTCAAGCCCGATCGCAATAATTTCGCACCGCGTGTCGGACTTGCCTGGAAGCCAGCCTCCAAAACCGTGGTCCGCGCCGGATACGGCATTAACTACAACCTGAGCGACTATCAGAGCATGGCGCAGAACCTGGCCTTCCAGCCGCCCTTTACCACCACCCAAACCAATCTGGCCGTCAATAGTCCCGTGCCGCTCACGCTGCAGAACGGATTTCCTGTGGCAGCGTCTGGGCAAATCACCAATAACTTCGCGGTAGATCCCAACTATCGGCTGGGTTATGTGCAGATGTGGGATGTAGAGGTTCAACAGGAAGTCCGTCCTGCGCTGCTCGTAAACGTGGACTATACCGGCAGCAAAGGCACGGCCCTCGACATTCTCGAAGCGCCGAACCGGACACTCAATCCGAGCAACTGCTCCAATCCCAGCCTCATTTGGTGCAACGCCGCTCCTTTTTCACTGGAATCCTCGCAAGGTGATTCCATCTTGCACGCCGGTTCCATTCGCGTGCGCAAGCGCCTGCAAAATGGAATTTCCGTCGGAGGCACTTACACGTATTCCAAATCGCTCGATAACGCATCTTCCATCGGCAACGGCATCGTTATTTCCACCAGCGGAGGTGGCTTTGGCGGCCGCGGTGGTGGCGGAGGAGGCAGCGCAGCTACAGTCGTAGCCGGATCAACTTCCGTCGCGCAAAATCCTTTGGATCTCGCTGCCGAGCGTGGACTTTCCAGCTTCAATCAAACGCATCGCTTTACCGCGGACTATCTATGGGAACTGCCTTTCGGTAAAGACAAACACTGGCTCGGTAACGGCGGAGTCCTCGCCGCCGTCTTGGGCGATTGGCAATGGAGCGGCGACTGGACAATAACCTCCGGTCTGCCATTCACGCCCGTGATCGTCGGGACGCAGAGCGAAGTCGAGGGCGGAACTAACGGCACGCTGCGGCCCAATTTGGTGTCAGGCGCTTCGCTCACTCCCACCGCAACCTGCCCCAGCGCCCGCGGCATTGTCTGGTTCAATCAGTGCGCTTTCGCAGCCCCGCCTTCCGATCAATACGGCGACGCCGGCCGCAATAGCATCATCGGGCCTGGAACCATCTTGTTCGACATGGCCATGACCAAGGTCTTCCCCCTGGCCGACAATCGTATGCTGGAGTTCCGCATCAACGCCTCCAACGTCTTCAATCACGCGAATTTTTCTGCGATTGATACCAACTTAAATTCGCCCACGTTTGGCCTCGTCACCAGCGCGGGCTCCATGCGGACAATACAGCTTCAGGCCCGCTTCAGGTTTTAGCAGTTGAAAGAATTATGAATCTCCGCACACATCACGTATTCCGCAAAGGGCCCCGCAAAATTCTTGCCGTGCTCATTGGAATAACCCTCGTCCCCTCCTATCTACCCGCCCAACAGGACGCCGACTACACCTTTCACGCGCAAGCTGAAATTGTTCTGGTAAATGTCAGCGTCCGCGACAAGAGCGGAAACTTTGTCAACGATTTGAAGCCGGAAGACTTTAAAGTCACCGAAGACGGAAAAGCGCAGAAAATCCTCTCGTTCGACGTTGAAAATACTGACGCCATTCCGTCGTTTGCCACCTCGCAGCCGAGCACCGCGCTCTCACAACTCGCAGCAAAACAGCCCACGGCAGCACCCGCGGCTCCCGCAAAATCCGTGCCTCCTGCGACGACCACTGACGCCCAATTCAAAGACCATCGCCTCATCGTGCTCTTCTTCGACCTCTCCGCCATGCAGCCCGATGAAATTGATCGCTCCGCTCAGGCCGCCGAGAATTATGTAGACAAGCAAATGCAGCCCGCAGACCTCGTCGCCGTCGTCTCTTTAGGAAACGATCTGGAAGTCAGCCAGGACTTCACCTCCGATAAGCAGCAGCTAAAAAAGGTTCTCTCCGCATTCAACGAAGGTTCAGGTCAGGGATTCGAAGATGGAACTACCGGCACTACCGAAGGCACACAGGATCAAGGCCAGTCCTTCACAGCTGACGACACCGAATACAACGTCTTCAACACCGACCGCCGCCTTGAAGCCATTCGCTCGGTCGCCGACAAACTGGCGCACGTCCAGCAGAAGAAGTCGTTGATTTATTTTTCCAGCGGCATGGACCGCACCGGACTTGAAAACCAGTCAGAATTGCGCGCCGCCACCAACGCCGCCGTCCGCGCCAATCTCTCCATCTACACAATGGATATCCGCGGCCTGCAAGCCATCGTCCCCGGCGGAGAAGCGCAAAGCGCCAGCATGCGCGGCACTTCCGCTTACTCCGGCCAGGCCATGCTGAATGCTTTCAACTCAAATTTCTCCAGTCAGGAAACGCTCGTTACCCTCGCCGGCGACACCGGAGGCCGCGCTTTCCTCGACTCCAACGACTTCAGCCGCGTCTTCACCGGTGTGCAAAATGACACCGCCCGCTACTATCTCATCGGATACCACAGCACCAACCCGTCGCGCGACGGAAAATACCGCCACATCTCCGTCAGCATCGAGCGCCCAGACGTCAAGCTTGTCTATCGCAAGGGCTATTACGCGCCCGCCGACTTCAAGCACTCCAATCAGGACAACCGCGAGCGCCAATTGCAGGAAGAGTTTGCCTCCGAACTTCCCAGCACCGATCTGCCGGTGTACCTCTCCGCCGGATATTTCCGCCTGAGCGAAGGCAAGTTCTTCGTTCCCATCTCCATCGTCGTGCCGGGCTCCGAAATTCCTTTCATCAACAAGAGCAATCAGGACAAAGCCACGCTCGACATCATCGGCGGCGTCGAAGACGACAAAAAACATCCCATGGATGAAATCCGCGACACCGTCAAGCTCGCGGTAAATACTTCCACTGACGTCAAGCGCAAGAACTTACAGTACAACAATGAGTTCTATCTGATGCCGGGCCGGTATCACGTCAAATTCGTCGTGCGCGAAAATGAAACCGGGCGCATGGGCTCGTTCGAAACGGATATCACCATCCCTGACCTGAAAAATCAGCCGCTGAAAATGAGTTCCGTGATCCTAGCCAACCAGATCCAACCCGCGCCAAAAAGAAAAATCAGCAACGACCCTCTGGTGCACGACGGCTCTGAAATTATTCCCAATGTCACGCATGTCTTTTCCAGTGGCCAACATCTTTATTTCTATTACGAGGTTTACGATCCCGCCCAGGCCGACGGCGCCAAATCCAAAAACGATGTTCGCCTGCTCTCGAACGTCGCTTTCTTCCAGGGCAAGGTAAAGTCCTACGAAACTCCTCTGGCAGAAACCAAATCCATCGCCGTCCAGGACCGCAAGGCCGCCATCTTCCAGCTCGATGTCCCGCTCAGCCAGCTCAAGCCCGGATTTTATACTTGACAGATACACGTCGTGGACGACGCAGCAGGCAAATTCCTCTTTCCGCGGCTGGCGCTCCTCGTAAGAAACTAAGCG